>ERZ772917.544-NODE-544-length-26224-cov-52.005961_pt1 | contig 26224 bp, 22 predicted proteins | sample MGYA00511187_ERZ772917 | MGnify/ENA primary metagenome ERZ772917 (study PRJEB29015, sample SAMEA2737925) | human oral metagenome | biome: human oral; feature: human-associated habitat; material: dental | place: China | collected 2012 ...
GCGCAAAAGATGTAATTTATGACTCCGACCCAAAACGCCTAGTGGCGCGCGTCGTTGAAGCGCTCGACAAAAAATACGCCGATTTTGAGCATGACGGCACTGACTCGCAGGTAAAGGTACTTCCTAAACGAAATGGCTAGCGATTGTGCTATGACGCGTTTGATTATAAAATAACAAGACGATAACCTAGAGGCAGGGGATATGAATAACCAACAAACAAACCAACAAACAAACAAACAAACAAACAAACAAAGCCGGCAATAATAGTCCTTCGCAAATTCCGCCGGCTGCATATGCGCCATCACCATACCAACCGCCGGCGATGCCGCCTCGTCCGCGCGGCATAAAAACTTGGCAGATCGTCAGTATTGCGGTTGCTGGTGCTATTGTCGCTATCGTTGTCATCATCGTTGGAGTTATTGCGCTGAGCGGGAGCATGAACCGCGCAGTCAAAGATGCAAAGGATTATTATGACAGAAAAACCGAATCTTATACAAATCCCGCAAAGCACAAAACCTACACAAACGATACGATTTCATTTAGATATCCGAGCAGCTTGCAAGAAATGTCGCTTGAGGGCTGGGATTATACTGTTCGTAAAGGAACGATTAGCGATCGCCGTGTTTTTGGCGATAAAGATATGAATTATTTCGTCGTCTACACGCAAATTAAAGACGATGGGCACCCGGCTGGCATGTCTAAATCGCAGATGAAAAGCGAGATGAATTCGTTGTTCGAGCGGGCTCAGTCCGGTGGCAGCGGTCTTACTGATGTACTGCGCCACGAGCAGCTTATCTGCAAAAAATACGAGCCGAGTGATTTTTCTGATCTTACCGTTAACACAGGTGAAATTACCGACGGTACGCCTGTGGTGAGTCTTCGTTACGTGTGTGACTCGCGGGTAGAAAACGGAAACAGCAAGATAGAGACCGACCAATTGACGTGGTATGATCGTGAAGGCAGGCTGAATACGATTACGATGAGTTCAAACAACTTTTCGGAAGCTAAGTATGGCGGCAGAATGACAATGCTCATGCCTGGACTGACGGCGCGCCTGCGATAGCGGTAGGCTGGTAGGTTGTGGTGGCGTAGTTGCGTAAGCTTGTTATAATAGCTGCATGAATCGATTCATTCTTCATTCCGATTATCAGCCAACCGGCGATCAGCCGCAAGCTATTCGGCAGCTTGTTGGCGGTCTGCAGTCAGGCGAGCGCGAGCAAACCCTGCTCGGCGTGACGGGTAGCGGTAAGACGTTTACGATGGCGAACATCATTGCTGAACGCAATGTGCCGACGCTGATTCTTGCGCACAATAAGACGCTTGCAGCGCAATTATTTAGCGAGTTTAAGCAATTTTTTCCCGAAAACGAAGTTCACTATTTTGTCAGTTATTTTGATTATTATCAGCCAGAGGCGTATATTGCGTCAAGCGATACATATATCGAAAAGGATTCGGCAATTAATGAAGAGATTGACCGTCTGCGCCATGCTGCGACTGACGCGTTGTTGACGCGCCGCGATGTAATTATTGTTGCGAGTGTCAGTTGTATTTATGGTTTGGGTAGTCCGAGCGATTATTACGATTTATCAATTACAGTGAAAACGGGCGAGCGGCGCCTGCAGGATAAATTTCTGCGCCAGCTAATGGACATTCAATATCACCGCAACGATATTGATTTTGCACGTGGCACATTTCGCGTGCGCGGTGATGTAGTTGACGTGTTTCCGGCGAGCGGCGAGACGGCATATCGCGTGGAGTTTTTTGGTGACGACGTTGATCGGATTACGCATATTGACCCGCTAACAGGCGAGATTATTGACGAGCCAAGTCAATTCACATTATTTCCGAGCAGCCACTATGCTACGCCGAAGCAGAAGATTCAGGCAGCGATTGAGGGAATCCGCCGCGAATACGATGAGCGCGTGGCGTGGTTTGAGGCGAATGATAAGTTGCTGGAGGCACAGCGTTTGACGCAGCGTACAAAATATGATTTAGAAATGCTTGAACAAACTGGATTTGTGAAGGGTATCGAAAATTATAGTCGATATCTAACGAATCGTGAACCAGGTGAGCAGCCAGCGACGTTGCTTGATTATTTTCCAGATGACTTTTTGATGATGGTTGACGAAAGTCATGCAACTATACCACAAGTGCGCAGTATGTATAATGGTGACCGTGCGCGCAAAGAGGTGTTGGTGCAATACGGGTTTCGGTTACCGAGTGCGCTTGACAATCGCCCGCTTCGTTTTGATGAATTTAATCACCATATTAACCAAGTGATTTACGTTTCGGCGACGCCGGGCGACTACGAGCTGGAGCGTTCGCCCGCGCCTGCCGAGCAAGTGATTCGCCCGACTGGTCTGCTCGACCCCGAAATTAGCGTACGTCCGACGGACGGGCAAGTTGACGATTTGATCGCTGAAATTAAAGACCGCATTGATAAAAAGCAGCGCGTACTCGTGACGACGTTGACGAAGCGTATGGCAGAAGATCTGTCGAGCTATCTGACGGATATGGGCGTAAAAACAGCATATATTCACAGTGAAATTGACACGTTAGAACGCGGTGATATTTTACGAGACTTGCGTATGGGCGTGTATGATGTTTTAGTTGGCATCAATTTACTGCGTGAGGGAATTGACTTGCCAGAAGTAAGTTTGGTTGCAATTATGGACGCCGATAAGGAAGGTTTTTTGCGTAGCGAGCGTTCTCTGATTCAGACGATCGGGCGCGCCGCCCGCCATGTTGATGGCGCGGTTATTATGTACGGCGATACGATTACCGATAGCATGCGTTTGGCGATTGACGAGACTAAGCGCCGACGCAGTATTCAGCAAGCGTATAATCAGAAACACGGTATCACGCCGCGGGGAATTACGAAAGCGATCGACGAGGGATTACGCGCGATTATTCCACAAAAAGAGGATGAAAAGCCGAAGCTTGACCTCAAAAAGATTCCGAAGGATGAATACGCAAGTTTAGTTAAAGACCTAACAGGGCAAATGAAGCTAGCGAGCGCAAACCTGGAATTTGAACGTGCCGCTGAACTGCGCGATTTGATCGCAGAGATTAAGCAGAATATGTGATATGTGATGCGCTAGAGCTCAGTTGGTGCGGTTATTCTTTGTTGACTACGGTGGTAATGTGTGATAATATTAGGTACTGTTGTGTCCGTCGAGTGAAAGGATAAATCATGATGGACATCACCGAGTCGATGGCGGTTAGTCGGCGCTACAACGCAGCAAGGGAACATGTTGCTGCGTGTGAAAGCGTTGTTGCTAGCTTTGAGATGCAAATGGAAGAGGCGACGTTACAATCCAACGCTCTTTATCGTCGGATTGTAACCGTCAAAGACTTTCGCAAGAAAGCGAGGCTCATCGCTTTGCGTTATGACGCGCTTAGCTCGTTAAAGAGCGCCAGGCGTAATTTTGTCAAGGCTCAGGAGGAGCTTGCTCGCGTCCAGAAGGTGCTTGAGTTGCTTGAGAAAGAACTTGATAATCAAGTTGACAGTCTCGTTATCCCGCAGCCGACTACACACGAGCGGTGATAACCGCTCCCCGGCGTCCCAAGTGTAGAGTAATCTCTATGCTTGGGACGCCCTTTTTACACTTTCTGCAATTTTATTATTCCTGCGACAAAACATAAAGCGTGTACGCCGGCAGGGAGAAATGTGCGGTGGAATCCTTGTCGGCGTGAATGATACTTTGATGTCCGCCGCGAAAATCCTTGCTGTATCCGCGCCAGCTACTATTAAATCGAATATGCCATTTGCCGCTGAGTGGTAATTGCATAGCGTAATGATTGTAATCGGTGCTGCTGAAGTTGGCGATAACAATCACGTCATCGCCTGTGCCGCCATTATTCCAGCGGTGGTAGCCAATGACAAGACCATCGGTGTTGACATGAAAAAGCGCGGTTGATTGTCCTTGTAATCCGCCGGTGTGTCCGTAGCGGTTGTGTCGCAAATCAAGCAGATGGCGGTGCGCTGTCACAATGCCGGCGTATTTCTCAGTTTTTTGCCACTCAAGCGCCGCCCAGTCGTTGAATGAGCCGCCTTGCAAGAATTCGCTGCCTTGCAGTAGCATTGGAATGCCGGGGGATGTTAGTGTAATGGCGTTTGCGAGCAGTGTTTTTTCGCGCGCAAAGAGCGTAGCACCGCCTTCGGGTGCGATAGCTTCGTTTAGCCGAACCGAGCCATTGGCGGCAGTGTCATGCGAATCGCTGAATATCGTACGCGCAAAGGCGTCGCTACTGTAAAAGTGGTTGAATTCATACTGAATGCCGTCTAAATTTGGTTGGTCAGTTGATAGACCGAGCGCGGCGCGTAAGGCATGCGGAAAGCCCAATTCCCACTGGCTATCAAATCCGCAGCCGCCATCAAGCCGCGGCGCGACAATCTGTGGGTTACTTGCAGAATCTTCGGCGATGATGAGCGAGTCAGGTTTAATTTTGTGTGCTAACGATACGATATCTTGCAATAAGCTCCAGGCATCGCCGATGTCGTGATCGGGGTCATTGTCGTGTCCGGCGGTATTGCGCATGTAGATTGTACTATCAATACGCAAGCCGTCTATATGATATTCAGTGAACCACATTGCGACGTTATCAAGAATGAATTGGCGTACTTCTGGTCTCCCGTAGTCGGGTCGTCCGCCCCATGGTGTATCGCCACGCTCGTCATTATAAAAATAGATGCCGCCGCGATCATTCTCGCTCCAGCCGTCAAAGCGCCACAAATCTGTATCACCATAAAAATGGTTATATACAACGTCGAGAATGACGCCGATACCGTGCTGATGACAAGCGCGCACGAATTTCATCAGCCCATGTCGTCCGCCGAGCATGCTTTCGACACTGAAAATATGATTTGGCGCATAGCCCCAACCATTGCTAAACGCCATGCTTGTGACCGGCATAAGCTCAATAATATTGATACCGAGATCGCGCAAATAATCAAGTTTTTCAATCGCAGAATCAAATGTACCTGAGGTCGCGGCATCGGGACGGTTGAATGTGCCGACATGTAGTTCGTAAATAACTTGGTCATACTTTGGCGGCATTATAAAATTGTCGCCATGCCAGTCGAATTCATTGTCGACAATTACTGAAAATCCTTTATCGCTTGACGTAATAGCCCGAGCGCGCGGGTCATTCTTTTCGAGCAAGCGTCTGTCTGGCGTCTCAATGATGTATTTGTACTGGTGTCCTGGTTCTGCGCCGTGAATCAGCGCAAACCAATAGCCGTCGTCCTCGCTGGTAAGCGGCTGCTTGCCGTTCGGCGTGAATGTGCCGTCAATGTAAACTTGCTTGGCGAACGGCGCCCACACGCGAAACTCCGCGCCGCCTCTGTGCGTGATGACGCCCAGGTTCTTTTTGATTTGATGTGCCATTTTCTCAAATTATACCATAAGCGGTTATCTCAGGCAAAAACGATTACCATCTGGCGCAATTTTGCGTTATACTAAGGGTTGATGAGTACAATTACTACCGATGATGTGCACCATCTGGCACAGTTAAGCAGTTTGCAGTTATCTGATAGCGAGGTTGAAAATCTACGCGCAGATCTCGAAAATATTATCAACTATATCAATCAGCTGAATGAAGTCGATACGAGTGGCGTCGAACCGACATATCAAGTGACGGGGCTTGAAAACGTGTGGCGTGGCGACGAAATTGATGCTGGCAGCGTAACGCCGGAGCAACTGCTTGATCTGGCGGCAGAACAGAGCGGTCATTGCGTAAAAGTACCAAAGGTGTTGTAGTATGAAAATTGCGGAATTAGTACAGCAAATCGCGGCGCGTAAAACAACGGCGCGCGAGCAAGTCGAAGCGTCTATTGCTAAAGCACATAGCGTTGAAGAATATCATGCGTTGTTGAGTTTGACCGAAGAGCGGGCGTTGGCGCGTGCTGACGAGATTGATGCAAAAATTGCGAATGGCGAAGACGCGGGCGTGCTGGCGGGTGTGCCATTTGTGGTAAAGGACAACTACTTGGCGTTCGGTGCGCCGACGACAGCGGCGAGCAAAATGCTTGAACACTTTAACGCGCCGCTGCAGGCGACGGTCGTCGAAAGGCTTGAGGCGGCAGGCGCAATTTGTATTGGCAAATCAAATATGGATGCATTTGCGCATGGCGGTAGTACCGAGAATTCGGCGTTCGGTGTGACGCACAATGCGGTCGATACAACAAAGGTTGCGGGCGGCTCAAGCGGCGGATCGGCGGTTGTGACGGCACTTGATGTCGTGCCGTTTGCGCTTGGCACCGACACGGGTGGTTCAATTCGCCAGCCAGCTAGCTTCAACGGCGTACTTGGATTTAAGCCAACCTATGGACTGAGTAGCCGCTATGGTGTCGTGGCGATGGCGTCGAGCACCGACACGATGGGCTGTTTTGCTAAATCTGCCGACGACATTGCACTGGTTACGAGCGTGATGGCGGGGCGCGATTCGCGTGATATGACGACACTGCCAGATTATTTTGAAGTGCAGCATGATGTGTCAAAAAACTTGAGGATCGGTATCATTCGCGAAACAATGACTGACGACGTCGATACGGATGTGCGTGCGGCAGTGAATAACTACGCTGATGCGTTGCGCGCAGCGGGGCACACGGTTGAAATGGTCGCTATGCCGAGCATTAAGCATGCGCTTGCAATTTATTATATCGTTGTGCCGGCGGAGATTTCGTCGAATTTAGCGCGCTACGACGGAGTGCGCTACGGTCACCGCGCCGAAGGCGTGAAAACGCTGGCAGAACTATACGGGCGTTCGCGCGGCGAGGGTTTCGTTACCGAAAATAAGCGCCGTATTATGATCGGCAGCTACGTGCTGAGCAGCGGATTCTTCGACGCCTATTATTTGCAAGCGCAAAAAGCGCGCACGGTGCTTATCAATGAATTTAATGCATTGTTTGAGCAGTATGATTTCTTGTTGATGCCGACCGCGCCGACACCGGCGTTTGGCATTGGCGAGAACACGGATGATCCGGTTAAAATGTATTTAGCAGACGTCATGACTGTGCCGCCGAGTCTGGCGGGTTTGCCGGCGCTGAGTGTGCCGGCGGGTGTGAATGCGCAAGGGTTGCCGATTGGCGCGCAGTTGGTCGGCCGTGCTAAGTCGGATGCGGCGCTGATCGCGCTTGCGGGCAGTGTGGAGGCGCGGGTATGAATAGCTTCGCGATTTGGTTTATTCTGATTGCTATTTTGATTTTGGCGGTCGTTGGGATTTTGTATTTGGCGTTTGCACGCGCCACGCCAAAACTTAACGTAACGAAGTTTCGCACGCAGTGGTTAGCGATCGAGAATAGTTTTTCAAAAAGTAATCCGGCGAGCTGGCACGTTGCAATTTTCAATGCCGATAAACTCGTTGACAAAGCTCTGCGCGAAAGCAGATACAAAGGCGAGACGATGGGCGAGCGTATGAAATCGGCGCAAGACGCTTGGTCGCATCCGAATCATATTTGGGGCGCACACAAAATTCGTAATCGCCTGGCGCACGACACCGAGGTAAAACTTTCGCACGATCTCGCCCTGCGCGCATTATCAGCCTATAAACAAGCATTGAAAGATTTAGGAGCGATTTAATGGCAGCATCCGCAGAAATATTGCAGAAATATGAAATGACAATTGGCATTGAGTGCCATGTCCAACTTGCGACCGATACGAAATTATTTAGTCCAGCAGACAACGATGCGCGCGATGCGGCGCCGAATACCAAAGTTCATCCGATTGATTTTGGGCTGCCGGGCATGCTGCCGGTACTGAACCGGCGTGCGGTTGATTTAGCGATTCGCGCCGGAAAAGCTCTTAACGCGCCGATTGCGAACGTGTCGCGCTTTGATCGTAAGCACTATTTTTATCCTGACTTGCCGAAAGGTTATCAGACAAGCCAAATGTATCAACCGATTATTCTTGCCGGCTACGTTGATGCACCGCTTGAGGACGGCACAGTAAAACGTGTGCGTATTGAGCATGCGCACATGGAAGAAGATGCGGGTAAGTTAACGCACCACGATAACTATTCGCTCGTTGATTTGAACCGCGCCGGCACGCCGCTTATCGAAATTGTATCTGAGCCTGATATGCATTCGGCTGCAGAGGCGCGCGCCTATGCGACGGAGTTGTACCGTTTAATGACATACGCAGGCGTGACATATGGTGATTTATACCATGGCAATATGCGATTTGACGTGAACATTAGTATTGCGCCAAAAGGCTCAACGACGCTTGGCAAGCGCGCCGAGGTGAAGAACCTGAATAGTTTTCGGAGTGTTGAGCACGCTGCGCAGTATGAATTTGAGCGCCAGGTTGCATTAGTTGAAGCGGGCGAGCCGGTTGTGCAGGAAACCCGCGGTTGGAACGACGACAGAGGGGTAACGACGAGCCAGCGTAGCAAAGAGGATGCGCAGGATTACCGTTATATGCCCGATCCCGACATTCCGCCGATCGTTTTAACTGATGAAGAAATTGCCGATATTCAAGCTGGTATGCCGATGCTGCCGGGCGAATACCGCGAGTCGTGGACTGATTTAGCACTTGATAAATCAGTCGTTGATACGATATTAGGTCATCAAGAAATTGCCGATTTATTGCAGCAGACGTATCGCCTGGCAGATTCGGATCAAGGCGGTGTGCTGAGCAAGTTGGGTGTGGATAAACAAGGCTACGCGGCGCTGATGCGCCGGATCTTCAACTGGTTTGCGTCAACACCCGATGAGATGATTGATCTTGCGCGTATTCGGTCTGGCTTGGTTGAGCCGCGCCGTCTCGTCCACTTGGCGCTGTTGGCGGAAAAAAACGAAATTAGCTCAAATAACGCCAAAGAAATTTTCCTCTTTTTGTTCGACGAATCGTTTGCCGGCAAGATGCCGCGCGACATCGCTAAAGAGAAGAATCTATTGCAAGTATCGGACGAAAGTGCTATCGCTGCTATTGTCGACGACGTTATGAATGATCCTGCGAGCGCCGCCTCGATTGCTGACATTAAGGCAGGCAAAGATAAGGCTATCGGCTATCTTGTCGGTCAAGTTATGAAGCGGTCGAAAGGGCAAGCGAACCCAAGTTTGGCGCAGAAATTAATTCGAGAAAGGTTATAAATGATGAAACGACCAACCAAAGCTATTATTGCTGCCGCTGGATTCGGTACGCGCTTTTTGCCGCAGACTAAGGCAATGCCGAAGGAAATGATGCCGCTTATTGATAAGCCGATCATTCAGTATGTCGTTGAGGAGTTGGTTGATGCAGGTATTAAAGATATCATCATTGTTGGGAGCGCGAGCAAGCGTGCAATTGAAGATCATTTCGATTTGCCAAACGAAGATCTGCTTGCAAATTTGCGAGCAGGCGGCGACAAGAAAAATCCATTACTTGACCAGGTTGAGGCGATTGCAAATTTGGCGAATTTCGTCTATCTGCGCCAAAAAGGCGCGTATGGCAACGCGACGCCGATTCAGTGTGCGGCGCATTTGATGGGCAGCGAACCGTTTATCTACACTTGGGCGGACGATTTTTTTGTCAGCCGGCCAGGCGTTACGAAACAGCTGATTGAGACGTACGAGCGCTACGGCGGCAGCGTGCTTGCGTGTAAACGTGCCGAGAAGGATGATGAGTACGACAAGTACGGTTTCGTCAGCGGCGCGGCAGAACAGACGGGCGAGGTTAAGGTTGATCGCATTATCGAAAAGCCTGGTAAAGCGAATGCACCGAGCGAACTCGGCAGCGTAAGCGAATTTCTGTTTACACCGGAAATTTTTGATTATCTAGAAAAAGCACATACCAGCTTTGACGGGCACGGAGAGTTTATGATCCAGCCGATTGTGCAAGCGATGATTAACGACGGCTGGGGCGTGTATGCGCGCGAAATCACCGACGGCAAGTTCTACGATACGGGCGACAAGCTTGAATATTTGAAAACAATGATTGATTTCGGACTTGATCATCCCAAGCTTGGTCCGGCGCTTCGCGAACATTTGCTGCAGCGCGTGGCGGAATTATCTGAAATATCTGAGTAAACTCTTGCATATTTTTGCAAAATGCGCTATAGTTATAGACGTAACCGTTTTGGTTTGTCATTAATAAAATAAAAAGGAGCATGCGCATGATATGGGCGCAAGTACTGGTCATTATTTTGTCGGTATTTTTAGCAGTGTTCTTGTTGCTGGCGATTGTGCTGGCGATAAAACTTATCAAGCTAACCCGGCAGATTAAGCGCGTCACCGACGTAGCGGAGCGTACAGCGGTGAAATTCGAAGCCATCGCTGGTAATGTTGCGGCGGTTACGTCGCCGATGGCGCTATTAAAAATTATCACACGGTTTATTAAACGAGCAAAAAAATAAAGGAGGAATTATGTCAAAAGGTAAATTTGCACTCGGAGCATTGTTTGGAGCGGTCGCTGGCGTGATCGCTGGCGTATTGACTGCGCCAAAATCAGGCAAGGAGACGCGCGCCGACCTAAAAGCAAAAGCGGACGAATTGAAAAAAGATGCCGATAAGGCAGTCGACGAAGCCAAGAAAAAAGGTGAAAAAGTCTATAAAGACACGAAAAAACATGTCGAGACGGCTGTCGAAGAGGGGCGCAAAACTGTCGATGATTACCGCGAGCGTGCTGGGCGTGCAGCTGCGAGTGCAAAAGAAGAATTCAGTAAAAGCGCGCGTGAAACGCAAAAAAAGTAGCAGTAGAACTCTTGCCGTTTTGACTGTAGGCGCCGGCGTTAATTCCGGCGCATTTTATTGTGAAAACGATCCATTTCGCGTACACTAGGGCTATGGCAAAACAACAAAATATCGTGAAGCGGATCGTTCAGAAAATCGCGCATGATAACGAAGTCGGTGCGCGCAAGGGCGTGCTTGAGGATTTGTTTAACGATTTTAATACGAACCGGGCGCAGGTTTATAAATTTAATTTTATACGCGGCATATTTTTCGGGCTTGGATCGGTGCTGGGCGGCACAGTGCTGATTGCGGGCGCTATTTGGCTGCTGAATCTAACAGGACAATTCATTCCGGGCATCGCAGGGTTTGTTGATGAAATCGTACGAATCGTGCAGGCGCGCCACTAAAGTATCGTTGATTTTACTACAAAGAAGCTCGTGAAACCGCCAGGCAAAAGCGGTATAATGATGAGAGGTAATCTATGGGGAGTACACAGACGAAACAAGCGGCGAAATCATTGCAGCCGAGCGATTTTGTTCACCTTCACAACCATACGTATCATTCGGTGCTGGACGGACTGACGCGCATCGGCGATTTGGTTGATAAGGTGAAAGAGTTCGGCATGGAAGCAGCGGCGGTGACTGATCATGGCACGATGAGCGGAATCTTAGAATATTATAAAGCCGCTAAAGCTGCCGGCATCAAGCCGATTCTCGGGATTGAGACGTACGTGGCGGCGCGCTCGCGTTTTGACCGCGATCCTGCAAAAGATAAGCAGCGCTTTCACTTGACTGTGCTTGCGATGAATAATACAGGCTTCCATAATTTGATGAAGCTATCAACGCGTGCTAACCTTGAGGGCATGTACTACAAGCCTCGCATAGATCACGATTTACTTGAAGAGCTAAACGAAGGCTTGATCGTACTGAGCGGTTGTGCTAGCGGTGAAATCGGTGTGGCGCTGAAGGAAGATGATTACGCGCGCGCCAAAGAAATTGCTGCGTGGTATAAATCAGTACTTGGCGACCGCTATTACCTAGAGTTGCAGGATCACGGTCATCCGAAATCAAACACGCATTGGGATGTGCAGGCAAAAATTAACGAAGGATTGATTAAGCTGTCAAAAGAACTTGCTATTCCAATGGTCGTGACCTGCGATGGACACTATCTAACGCATGCCTACCAGGATGCGCATGAGATTCTGCTGTGCGTCGGCACGGGCGCATATTTGAGCGACGAAAAACGTATGAGCTTGAAAGATTTTGAGTTGCATTTGACTGACCCGCGCGACATCATTGATCATTGGGGCGATGAGTTTCCTGAGGTAATTACAAACACTAAGGCAATTGCTGATCGATGTAATGTTGAAATTGAATTAGGGCGGATTTTAATTCCGAAATATCCGCTGCCCGATGGCGAAAGCGAGCATTCATATTTACACAAGCTCGTCTATCAAGGTTTGGCGCGCCGCTATAATGACAAAACTGCCGACGAAGTTGAGTCGATGACAGTTGACGACATTGCGGCAATTCTCGCGCCTGAGGTGCGCGAGCGCGTTGAGATGGAACTTGGTGTTATGGCGAACATGGGGTACGAGGGCTATTTTTTGATCGTGCAAGATTTTATCAACTGGGGCAAGTCCCAAGGGATCGTGTTTGGCCCGGGGCGGGGAAGCGCAGCGGGCTCAATTGTGGCATACGCGCTTAATATTACTGATCTTGATCCGCTGAAATACGGACTGCTGTTTGAGCGTTTTCTCAATCCCGACCGTATCTCAATGCCTGATATTGATGTTGACATTCAAGATACGCGCCGCGACGAAGTGATTCAATACTGTGCAAATAAATACGGCGAAGATCACGTCAGTAATATTGCGACGTTTGGTAAGATGTTTGGGCGTATGGCGGTGCGCGACGTAGCGCGCGTGCTGGAAGTGCCGTATGCTGAAAGCGACCGGCTTGCAAAATTGGTGCCGCCGCCGGCACAGGGTCGCCACATCCCTCTGAGTAAGAGCATCGTTGACGATGTTGATTTGAGAAATGAATACGAGAACAATCCGACCGCTAAGGAAGTTCTTGATTATGCGATTCAGCTAGAGGGGACGATTCGCAGCCATGGTGTGCATGCCTGCGGTGTGGTGATCGCACCTGACACGCTTGTTAATTATATTCCGCTTGAAATGGCGCAAAAAGGCGTGGTTGCGACGCAGTTCCCGATGGGCGAGGTCGAAGAGTTGGGGCTATTGAAAATGGACTTTCTTGGGCTGTCAAACTTAACGATTATTAACAATGCGATGCGTATTATTCGCAAAGTGTACAAGGAAAATATTGACCTAGCATCACTACCGCTTGACGATAAAGAGACGTATGAATTATTCCAGCGCGGCGACACCACTGGCGTGTTCCAGTTAGAATCGGCGGGCATGAAACGCTATCTGCGGGCGCTCAAGCCGACGCATTTCGAAGACATCATCGCCATGGTAGCGCTGTACCGCCCGGGGCCGATGCAATTTATCGATAGCTTTATCCGCCGCAAGCACGGCGAAGAGCCGATTACCTACTTGCACGAGGGTATGCGCAACTCGCTGGAAAACACTTACGGAATTTTGGTTTACCAAGAGCAATTTATGCAAATTTCCAAGGAATGGTGCGGCTTTACTGGCGGTCAAGCTGATACGCTGCGTAAAGCCGTCGGTAAGAAAAAAATCGACCTAATGAAAAAGGTTAAGCCGGAGTTTGTCGAGGGCGCGGTCAAAGTCGGCGGCGCTACGCGCGAAATGGCGGAAACCTTCTGGACGCAGCTGGAGGAATTCGCTAATTACTGCTTTAACAAGTCGCACGCCGCTTGCTACGGCTTGATTGCTTATTGGACAGCCTATCTGAAAGCGCATTATCCGGATGCTTTCATGGCAGCTTTGATGACTAGCGATCACGACGACACGGATCGTTTGGCGATTGAAATGACTGAGTGTAAACATATGGGCATTGACGTATTAAGCCCGGATGTTAACGAGTCGTTCATCGAGTTTGCAGTGGTGCCGAACGAGCATAAAATTCGCTTCGGTATGTCAGCGGTGAAAGGTGTCGGTGTTGGCGCAGTGGAGGAAGTGTTGCGTGCGCGCGAAGAAGGCGCGTTTTCTTCGGTGGAAGATTTTGCCAAGCGTGTCTCGACCAGTAAATTCAACCGCAAAGCCTGGGAGTCGCTGATTAAATCCGGCGCCTTTGATGATATAGGCGATCGGTCGGACTTGCTATTCAATCTTGACGCTATTACCGCTTTTGCTTCCAAGCTTCAAAAAGAAGCTGCCAGCGGTCAGACGGATTTGTTTGGTATGCTTGGCGGCGAAGGATCGGGTGTGCAGTCAATGCTAAACTTGCAAAAAGCGCCAGTCCAACATACGGACAAAGAGCGCCTGGCGTGGGAGCGGGAACTGTTGGGCTTGTATATTAGCGCCCATCCGCTTGATAAGTATGAGACGTATCTAAGCGAGCAAGCTCAGCCATTAACGCAGTTAATTCCGGAATACGATAGCCGGACGATGACCGTCGGCGGAATTATCAATTCGGTGCGGACAATTGTCACCAAAAGCGGTTCAAAGATGGCTTTCGTGGGAATTGAGGATAAGTTTGGCGAAGGCGAAGTAATAGTTTTTCCAAATCTGTATGAAAAAGTTGGCGCCAAGCTGCAGCAAGACGCGGTTATTCGAGTGACTGGCAAGAATTCGGCGCGGGATCGCGACGGTAATTTAGGCGGCGAGAGCAAGCTGATTGCCGACGATATTATTATGATTACTGATGACGACGTCGATAATTACGAGTCGACCGGCCGTAAAATGGATGCGCCAAAAATCAGCGCCGCAGTAAAGAAAGAGCGGCGGGCAGCTTATAAAAATCAGCACCGCAGTTCTGCTGGTGGATCGGATGGATTGAAGCAGGCGAGTGCGGCAGTTCAGCCGGCTGCTAAACATCCTGCAGTGTCAATTGCTACTGCGGAAATGCCAGCAGTAAAATTATTTGTACATGTTAAAGATCCGAATAATCACGATGCGCTGATAAAAATGAAGTCAGTGTGCGGCGATTATGCCGGCATGACTGATGTAGTGCTGGTGCTGGGCGAAGAAAAAAAGTCAGCCATGCGCCTGCCTTTCAAGGTTGAAGCGGATGATGCGCTTATTAAGAAACTAGAGCAGCTGCTGGGTAAAGAATGTGTCAAAGTGCAGTAAGTAGAGAATATTGATTTTCAAAGAAAATAGCCCACCGAACTGGCTCAAACCGGAATTGGGTGTATCTCAACCCAGGAAACGCGGTACGCGCCTCAACCAGGTTGAGCCAATTCGGCAAGCGATTTTCGGTGGGCGCCCTTCAGCTCCTGCTCCTGCCTCCTCTGAATGGGATGGCGATAGTTGAAACAATCAGCCAAAACCCAACGGCCTGCCAAAATGACAGGCGCGGCACATACTCGAGACCAGAGTCGTGAAGCGCTCCAAAAAGAAGCATAAGTATCCACGACACGAAGCTAACACTCCCCGCCCAGAGGATGAGCGCGACGACACATCCTCCGCAGCCGATGTTGTTGTTCATGATCTCTCCTTTCAGGAGACTATCGACTTTCACTCAAGCTAAAGGGCGACTTTTGCCCTTTATACGAAACTTGGCAAAAGCTGATATATATATCATACTGGAACAGAAATGTCAACACATTTTTCAAAAAATGTGTCATAATATGTCACTCCACCCCTGTTATTATCTTGTCGTAAAAAATAATGCTATTTTCTAATCATCAGCCCGTATAAAGCAATTCCGGCCGCTACCGACACGTTAAACGACTCTTTTTGTCCGAACATGGGTATTTCCACGATATGCTGGCATTGTTCTAAAAGCTCAGGTGTAATGCCATGAACTTCCTCGCCCAGCAGCAGCGCGAACTTTTCTGGCGGGCGAAAATCTGGCAGCATGGTACTGCGAGTTGACTGCTCTAAGGCTATAACTGGCAGGTTCTCATGCTGATCGTTATCTTCCAGCCAGTCAGTAATATCCTCGTAAAATACAAATGGCACTAAACTTTCGGCTCCCAGCGCGGTTTTATGGATTTGCTGGGTAATTTTCTGGCGGATGTGCGGTAAGCGCGGATCATTTTGGCAGACTTCGCCTTCTATGTACGCGCAACTCGGCGCCTCGCGGTTTAAGCTCAAGTCTGGATATGGCGTATAGCCGCTGAGAATAATTTTTTTCACGCCAAACCCCTCGGCGGTACGGAAGATTGCCCCGACATTATGCGTAGAGCGAATATTGTGCAGTAGTAGCGTTATCTCCGGTTTCATGCTCTCATTATATCATTCGCCAAAACGTAAGCTTTTTGCTATAATTTTTCTCATGGACGAGGAAAAGATCCAAGCGCGCCGCCGCGACCAAGACGAGGACGCAACACGCCATCGGGCGTCGATTTTAGGTTTGCCTTATTTGGATGGCCGCGAGTTTGAGAGTACTATGCCGTTATTACGGGATATCCTGACAATTGACGAAATGTACGAAGGCCGTATCGTACCATTGTCATTCAATGAAGAAGATCAGTCGTACCGATTTGCAGTAACATCGCAAACGCCGCAATCTTTAATGGCGCAGATGACCAGGGAATATACCGACGAAGGCCGGCGGATTTTTTTCTCTTTAATTTCCGGCTCGGCGTTCCGGTCGATAATGCTGCGGTTTGACCCGCCGAAAAAGATAATTTACGATGATATCGAAATTGCTAAAGAAGGCGACAGCGATACGTTAGCTCAGGTGACGCAGATTTTAGCGACAGTCGGTACGAACGACGTCTTTAATTATTTGATTGACCAGGCTGATAAACTAGGCGCGTCCGATATTCATATTGAGAATCAGCGCGAATCAATTCGGGTGCGAATGCGCGTTGATGGCGCTTTGCACACTGTGGCAGAACTAAGCCGTGATCGCTACCGGGTGATTATGGCGACGCTGGCGTCTCACGCTAATATTTCCACGGCAGCCACTGAGCCTCAGTCTGGCCACATGCAGCAAGTAATTCACCGCGACGGCGCGTCTCATTTATTAAATTTGCGCGTTGAGGCAGTGCCGACGATTTACGGTATGGATTTGGTGCTGCGTTTGTTTAACTTTGATACATCAATGCTAAATTTGGATCTTTTAAGTATTTCCAAGGAAGAACGCGAGCAAATTGATGAAATTATTTCGCATCCGCGCGGCATGCTATTGATGGTTGGTCCGACTGGCTCGGGAAAATCAACGACGCTGTATAGTATTTTGAATGCGCTGAATACTTCAGATCGGAAGATTATTACGCTGGAAGATCCGGTGGAAAATACAATTCCGGGGATTACGCAGATTCCGATTGATACGACTGCCGGGCAGCGGTTTGCTGACGGTTTGCGCAGTGTTTTGCGCCTTGACCCGGATGTGGTGATGGTTGGTGAGATTCGCGATCAGGAGACTGCACGGACAGCTATCCAGGCGTCGATTACCGGACACTTGGTGCTTTCCAGCTTCCACGCCAATTCAACTGCGGCGGCGTTCAGCCGTATCATTGACATGATTGGGCAAAACCCTATTTTTAGTTCGGCGGTACGATTATTAATTGCCCAGCGGTTGGTGCGTAAACTTTGGGACGAGAGCAAGGAAGAGTACGAGCCGGATGAAGCTACGCGTAAATGGGTAAAGAAGGTTTTGGCAGATTTGCCGGAGAACGTTGATTGTCCGGATCTGGATACATTCAAGTTATGGAGACCAGTACCGACTCCCGATGTGCCATTTGGCTATAAGGGGCGTATTCCGGTAATGGAGCAGTTGGTGGTGACAGAAAACATCCAAAGCTTTTTACGTGGCGACGTGGTTGATATTCATACTGAAGCTATCGAGGCGGAAGCGAAGAAGAACGGCATGGTGACGCTACTGCAGGCAGGGGTATTGACAGCGCTGCGCGGTGAAACGACGCTGGAAGAAGTGAATCGGGTGATATAGACGGGTACTTTTGGGCTTATTTAATACAATTTAGTTGACTTATTGTCTATATTTAGTTATAATAACAGCCTATGGATTTTTACCCAAGAGGCGATCTGGAAGACAGCAGCCAAAGAGATGACAGCGGCAGCAGCTTTTTTGCTGACAGTTCTTATGTTAGATATATACCCGATATTCGTCGGGCTGGCCGTTCTGGAAAATTAGAATATATGCCGCTAGGTAATGATCAGCCTGTAGATCCAGATTCGGCGGACTTAAAAGACGGCGTAGAAGCAATACTTGGTAGAGTAGAATATCTTTTAGATACTTGCCGAAAAAAGTATGAAGAATTTTGTGGTCCTGAGAATACAAATCTAATTAATATCGCTTTGAATGAAGCTTTTGATAGTACTGTTCGCGATGAATATGCTGAGTTTCTACGTCAGTTGGATAGAATCTTTCCGAAAGGATTGGCTGAAGTTAATGTTCCAGAAGATTGTCAGGTAAAAATTCCGAAAGTTAATCAGTGGCAAAGAAGCTCTGGGATTCGCGATAGAGAAGAAGCTGACAGAGTTTACGTTAGCGAAGCACAGAAAGCAAAAGAACGAACCGCTGAGGCGTTTACGAGTGACGGTATTGACAGGCGTTTTGAGGTAGTTCCGTTGAAGGAGGTTGGAGTTGATGGCGGTTTCATGAAGCGAATATTGGAGAGGCTGGACGGCATTGAAAGAGATTTTCCACCTGAAAAAGTTGATCAAATAATAAGAGATGTTAGTCGTGAGATGATGGCAGATTTTTTAGAAAGTTATCTTCCTTTAATTCGCGATATTAAAAAATTCTTAGACTTAGGGGAAGCTGTCTGGCGTAAAAAAGAGATTGATGCAATTATAAAAGCCAATGCTGGCAATATTCGTCAGCATATAAAAAGACAGCTAGAAGACCGGTTTACCGAGGCTCTGCAAAATTCGTTATCTTTGTTGGCGGAGGAGCTGCGAACGTATCAATGCGCAGAACCTGTAGCACAGTCTGGGCTAACAGGAGCTGCTAAGAAAAAGCGAAGTAAAAGGAAGAAGCGAGGACGCCGAAATTGTGCCTCTAGCCGCGTCGGTTCTTCGACAGAGAAGCCAGCGCAGCAAGCGCTGCTTACTAAGGGTGATACGGTTGCGGTTACGAAAGAATTATTCCCTTGGCTGGCAGATGATGAAACGGATGTTCCAGTTCTTGGAACCAAAAATGGATGCGGCGGCGGTACAGTTGTTTTGGATATGCGCACAGATGCAGCGAAAGAAGTTGAGCATAAAATGGCGGGTTATGAAACAGAAGCAAGTAGAGATGGACTTTTATCATTTATTCAGGAAAAATTGATGATGGTGGCTAATAGTATCGCTACATCTTCAAGCCGGAACGACGTTCGACTAGAGGGATTATTTGAAAGGGACTCTGATAAATATCCGTTTCGAATCATGAGCTGGAAGGAACATGGTGCGCATAATCCGCGGCGAGTATATATGTGTTGGGTTGATGTTGAGAAAATGCCCGAGTGTGCAGTTAAAAATAGATTAAGGGAGGCTGGTATTGCTAATTTATTATCTTTTGTGGGGGCTTGCGATAAAAACCACCAAGTCGACTTGCTTAGAGAATTTACTTCAAAAAATTCTCGCAGGCTGGTCAATCAAAATGTCGGACCAAAGTAAGATCGAACTACATTTCAGGCGGTTTGGTCTTCGGTCTTTTATGAATCGTTGGATTTTTAAGCGTGGTTAATCTATAATATAGGTCGTGGAGTTGTCGATAATATGGCAATAAAAAGACGTTGTAATTATTTTTTCGGCGCGATTGTAGCAATCGGAGTTATTATATCTGGCGGATTTTTATTTAATCGTATAGTAAAAGCTGAAAGTGCAGAGAAAGCCGGGGCTTCTACGCGTCTAGTGAGCATTCATGATAGAGATTCGGAAAAAACGATTGTTACGAATGCGCTGACAGTTCGCCAGGCTTTACAGGCGGCGGGCATTACAGTTGACGAAAAGCGAGATGTGATTGAGCCGAATATCGATATGGAACTAACTGGCACGAAATTTCAGGTAAATATTCATCGTGCTCGGATGGTGACGGTTATCGACGGCACGAAAAGCCGTCAAGTAATTACCGCCGAACAGTCGCCGATCAGAATTGCTAAAAAAGCGGGTATTATACTGTATCGTGAGGATAAGATTGATTTTTCTAATCCGGAAAATTTACTGGTTAGCGGCGCCAGCCTAGCGATGAAAATTGAACGAGCCAAGCGGCGGACGATAACCGAGGACGTGGAGATTGCTTTTCCGGTTGAGCAAACGAAAGACGATACACAGCCGATTGGCTTTAAGCAAATTAAACAGCTGGGCGAAAAAGGAATTAAAAAAGTGACGTATAAAGTTGAGGCTAATAATGGGATTGAGGTTAGCCGCAGAGAGGTTTCTCATGAAATCATTAAGCAGCCTAAAAAGCAGATCGAAGTAGTCGGCACTAAGCCGAAAAATCCATTGACTAAAGGCAAGGGTGCGCAGATATTTACCGACTCCAAAGGCGTGGCGCACCGCGAAACCTATTATGATTTACCGATGAATATTGTTGCTAACGCCTGCGGCGGCGGTGGCTACACGGTGCGGGCGGACGGCGCTAAGGTGGACAAGGACGGCTATATTTTAGTGGCGGCAAATTATGGTAATTATCCGCGCTGTTCGGTGGTGGAAACCAGCATGGGTCCTGGCAAGGTGTATGATACTGGCGGTTTTGCGGCCCGGCATCCGCATGGGTTTGACCTGGCGACTGACTGGACGAACGGGGACGGACGTTAGATGGCGTCAGCGCGTGGGCCGAAAAAAGAATTAGGCCAGCATTGGCTGCGTGACCCAGAGATTTTGGCGGAGATTGCCGAGGCAGCGGAACTTGGTGAAGATGATGTGGTTTTGGAAATTGGGCCAGGACTTGGCACCTTGACCAGTCGATTATTGGCGCGAGCTCAGCACGTGGTGGCGGTAGAATTTGACGCGGATTTGGCGCGCAAGTTACCGGGGCAGTTTCCTGGTAAAAACCTGGAAGTGATCAATGAAGATATTTTGCAATTTGATTTGAATCAGCTGCCGAAGGGGTATAAAGTAGTTGCCAATGTGCCGTACTATATCACCAGTAAAATTGTCGAAAAACTAATGACGGCAGAAAATAAGCCGAGTTTGGCGGTGTTATTGGTGCAAAAAGAAGTCGCCGAGCGTATCGCGGCGGAGCCTGGCGAGATGAGTATTTTGGCGGTTAGCGCGCAGCTATTTGCCGAGGCGGAGCTAGACATTGAAGTACCGCGGCAATTTTTCACGCCGCCGCCAAAAGTTGATTCGCAGGTGGTGATATTGAGAACCCGCACCGAACCACTAGTCGATTCTGAAGACCAAAAAGACTTTTTCCGCATTGTCAAAGCTGGTTTTTCAGCTAAGCGTAAAAAACTGCGCTCCAGCTTGAGCGGCGGACTGGGCGTCAGTAAAGCTAGCGCCGAACAGTTGCTGAAAAAGGCTAACATTTCGCCTGATGTCCGTGCTGAGGATTTGGCGATTGACGATTGGCAGCGGCTGCTGGCGGTTCAGAAAAATATTAAACACAACGAGGGGAAATACAATGAGTAATCAAACTAATACTAATGCGACGCAATTTGGTACAATTGCGCAGAATATTGCGCCATACGGCGTGATGATGGCGATCTTTGCGCTGGTTTATGCCGCGTGCTTTGGGCTTGCCTGGGGCTGGGCTGGCTGGACGCTGCTCGGGCTAGTATGTGTAGCGGCGTTGATTATAGTGGTGCTTAGCGTGAGGAATATCTGCCACGCTAAACAGTTTCCCGTAGCACAGACAGCTGAGGGGCAGCGAATCGTCCGGACTATGGGTATTTTGAGCGGTATTACATATAGCACGATTTGGTTGCTGGGCATCATATTGGCTGTCATTGGGCAGGCAAAATTTATCATGCCGATGGTGACACTGCTAATTGGTTTTCATTTTGTGCCGCAAGCGAAAATCATGAGTCGCAAAATTGATTATTTCGTAGCGCCAGTGCCAATTTTTTCTGCTGTAGTGGCTATCTACTTAGGATGTTTTACAAACGAACCTTGGACGGTGTTATACGCAGTGGCTGGCGCGGGTGGTGCAACGGCGACGCTTACATATGGCTGTTATATTATATATGCGTATAGACGATTGATGCGACAATATGGAATTGAGCGGTAGAGATGATTAGGACAGACCAGCCAACCTATTTCCCGCCTGAACTGCTCATTGCGGTTTCGTCGAAAGACGACGGCACCATGCTCAATCGTATTCGCGGTCGCCACGTAGCTGAGATAGTGAATAATCGGCGGCGGTTTTGTGATCAAATTGGCATTAATTACGACGACGTTGTCTATCACGTAATTTCGTATGACCAAGCACAAACGTTTGATACTATCACTGACGTTACTGAAACTGACACGGTCAAGCACAACAACGAGGGGATTTTTGCTGACGCGCTATATACCGAAACGGCTGGCGTGGGCTTGTTTTTGCCAGTGGCGGACTGTATCGCCACCGTCATCTATGATCCAAGACGCCGGGCGCTTATGCTGGCGCATTTGGGTCGGCATTCGACGGTCGCGCAGTTAATGTCTCGGGCAGTTCAGCATTTTGTCGAGCGTGGCAGCCAGGCAAAAGATTTACAGATTTGGATGTCGCCAAGCATCACTCAGAAAAATTATCGTATGGATTATTTTGATCATACAAATGATACGAATTGGCAAAATTTCTGCCGTCAAACAGCTGACGGTATTTATCTGGACATGCAAGGATTTAATCGTTCGCTGGCCATCCAGGCGGGCGTTCCTGATGATAACATTTTCATTTCGCCAATTGATACGGCGGACAATCCAAATTATTTTTCGCACTCATCGGGTGATATTGGCGGTAGGTTTGTTGTCGTTGCGTGTATGCGATAGTGACCATCGACAGTTATTTGTAATAAAAAGCGACCCAGTGTTTAAACCGAGTCGCTTTTATGATTAAAGGTTAATTAATCAGTCAGATTTTCGTGCTTTAAATCCTTAACAGCATTAGTGGCTTCTTCTTTGGTGAACTTCCACTGGTCGATAAGAGTTTTTTCCAAGTTGCTTCTGCTGTATTTTCCATTTTTCAGAATGTCTATAGCTCGTAGTCGTGCCCGCTCGGTATAATTGATATTGTATTCTGTCAGTACTTCTCGAACTTCCGATTCTACGAATTTTCCGAAGTGTGTTAGGTCATATATTATGTGATTTTTTGAATACAGTTTAGCCCATGCCCATGTGCTGTCGGCTAGAGAATTCTTATTTATCCAATTGCGTATATTGACCTTAAAATCATAGTTTAGGCGATCAACACCCTTTTCTGCCTCGTCTTTAGTGAAGTGGTCATCCTCTATCAGGCGGTTTATGATGTATGATCTTGAGATTTCGGACGGCTTATTAAGTCCTAGGAGTGTGTTTGCTACGTGCTGAGCATTTTTTACAAAATCTATCTTTACATACTTAAACGCATTGTCGATCTCTTCTTTTGTGAATCCTTTAGCTGCGAGGTGTTTTTCGTAGTTGATTTTTGATGAGATGGTATACGTGTGTTCTATATTCTGTAGGTTCTTTATAGCTTGATCTTTAAAGAATTTAGAAAAGTTTATTTCGCTGCTCAGTGCCGCAAAAGCCTTATTAACCTCTTCTTCTGAGAACATATAATAACTGTGGCTATTTTCGCTAACGTCACGGAGAGTGAGGCTGCGTATCATTGAATATTTCGAGTGTCGAAATGTCGTGGGATTATTGGAATTGTTCTGGTCGTCTACAATCTTTTTTATTGCCCTTTTCGCGTTATCTACAGCGTTGTATTCTGGGTAAATTATCTCGATTAATTGGAGCGCGGTATTGTATTCTCCTCTATTTCCGAAGGTAATACTATAAGCTTCTGCGTATTTTGAGCGGTCGGAATAGTATAGATTTAAATATTGGGCGTTGAATCGGGCTTTAGCTTTCTCTGCTAATTCTCTCGAAAACCTCTTGTCCCATTTTCCGTCGCTTCCAACTACATAGTTGTCTGGCGTGATGATATTCTTTAACATATCACCATCTTTACCGACGTAGTAGTCGCCAACCCATTGATTGGACAGCATGTGACCTTTAGTGTCGAAGTAGTACCACTTGTCTCCGATCATCTTCCAGGTGTTTTCGGTCATGTGACCGCTAGTGTTAAAATAGTACCAATGTCCGTTTATATATTCCCATTTACTGTGAATGATATATCCACGTCCGTCAAAGTAGTACCATTTGCCATCTATTCGTTGCCAATTATTCTTTGGGTAACTTCCATTGGAATTTTTATACCACCATCCAACTGAATCTCTCTGCCAGCTTCCTCCGTTGGCGCTTGCTGTTGCTGGTGTGTAGGCGCCAACTATAGCAACGCTAATAGCCGCCGCTATAAGTAAGTTTTTAATAAGTTTATTCATTACTCCTCCTAAGTATTATTGTAGTTACCATTATAGCATATTATTCAATATGGCCGTCCAGTGGAGATACTCTGTTTAATTTGCTATAATTTATCTATGACTAAACAACACGCCTACATTACTACCGCTATTCCTTATGTCAACGGCTTGCCACACATCGGGCACGCCATGGACTATATGCTGGCGGATGTATGGGCGCGATATCAGCGGCAAAATGGCCGCGAGGTGCGTTTTCAGACAGGTGTGGATGAACATGGCAATAAGATTGCTGCCAAGGCTGCCAGTCAAAACCAAACGCCGCAGGCCTATGTTGACCAAATGCATAGCAATTTCCAGAATATGATCGCTGAGCTGAACATTTCGGCGACGGATTTTATCCGCACAACTGACCCACATCACGTTGGTGCGGTGCAGTATATTTGGCAGAAACTTGCTGCGGCCGGCTACATCTACAAAGGTACTTATGAGGGCTGGTATTGTCAGGGCTGCGAGGCGTTCGTCACTGACAAAGAAGCAGCTGAGAATAACGGTGTTTGTCCTGACCACCAGGCGCCATACCAGCGGTTGAGTGAGGAAAATTATTATTTTAAGACCAGCGCATTTTCGGACAAAATTCGCCAGGCAATTGAATCAAACAAGATGAAAATTGTGCCTGAATTTCGCAAAAAAGAGTTTTTGGAATTGATGAAAGATGGCCTGAAAGACGTGTCAATTTCGCGTCCGCGAAAGAATTTGAGCTGGGGCGTGCCAGTGCCAGGCGATGACACGCAGGTGATGTATGTCTGGTTGGATGCGCTGAGTAATTACATCACGGTCATCGGCTATCCTGACCGCCCAGAAGAATGGCAGAGCTATTGGCCAGCAAATGTGCAGGTGATTGGTAAGGATATTCTTCGTTTCCATGCTGGGATTTGGCCAGCGATGCTGATGGCACTGGATTTACCGCTACCGAAAGTGTTGTTGGTACATGGCTTTATCAATGTTGGTGGCGCCAAAATGGGTAAGAGTCTCGGTAATGGTGTTGGCCCAGCCGACATCATCCCGCACTACGGCGTTGAGGCGTTTCGCTATTATTTCCTGCGGCATGTACCGACGCAAGATGATGGTGATTTCACGTGGGAGAAGTTTGAGGCAGCGTATAACGGCGAGCTGGGTAATGACCTTGGTAATTTGGTGCAGCGGGTGGCCAAGATGGTGCAGTCGTACCAAGCCGGTGTCATCGGCGATGCGCCGCAGGCCGAACATGACATGGGTCCGTATCGTCAGGCAATGGAGAGCTTTATGTTTGATCAGGCTATGGATGAGATTTGGCGAATTATTCGCACATTGAATCAATATATTGAGCGGGTCCAGCCATGGCAAGTCGCGAAAAATCGCGATAAAGATCCGGAGGCAGAGGTGCATCTGGGCGAGATTTTAGCGCATGCTTGCGGTGCATTATTGCAAGTTTCTGACATGCTGCGGCCATTTATGCCGCAAACTGCTGAGAAAATTCACGAGATGTTTGCTAGTGGTGTCGTGCCGTCGGAATTGACGCCATTATTCCCGCGCAAATATCTTCATACGCCTGATCCGCGCGCACCAAAAGTAGAAGCCCAAGGAAAATAACCATGAATTCAGTAGCGGAGCATCACGCGGTGACAGATTTACGCTTAATTGATTCACATTGCCATTTGCACGACACTGAATTTTTTGCGGATAATCGTGAGGAACTATATCAGCGATCAATCGCAGCGGGCATCGGCATGATTTGTGTTGGCACTGATGAACACAGTAGTCAACAGGCAGTGGAATTTGCTGCTAACCACGATTATGTGTGGGTAGCAGTCGGCGTTCATCCACACGACAGCAAGGACGGTTGGGGCGAGATAGAGCGGCTGCTGAAAAATAGGACAGATAATTCACCTATTGTAGCGATTGGCGAAATTGGCCTTGATTATTATTACAATCATAGTCCGCGTGAGGTGCAAATTCAGGCGCTGGAGGCGCAGCTGCAGCTGGCGATGGATTATGATTTACCGGTAAGCTTTCACATTCGTGATGGCGCGCCCGACCAGCCGTCGGTGTGGGATG
>ERZ772917.545-NODE-545-length-26219-cov-8.608928_pt1 | contig 26219 bp, 19 predicted proteins | sample MGYA00511187_ERZ772917 | MGnify/ENA primary metagenome ERZ772917 (study PRJEB29015, sample SAMEA2737925) | human oral metagenome | biome: human oral; feature: human-associated habitat; material: dental | place: China | collected 2012 ...
TTGAGAAGACCTGTCCCTAGTACGAGAGGACCGGGACGGACGAACCTCTGGTGTGTCAGTTGTCCCGCCAGGGGCATCGCTGATTAGCTACGTTCGGGACGGGTAACCGCTGAAAGCATCTAAGCGGGAAACCAGCTTCAAGACCAGGTCTCCACAACCCCCCCAAGGGGGGTTGGAAGGTCCCCAGCAGACCACTGGGTAGATAGACCAGACGTAGACAGCCCGCAAGGGCCACAAGCTGACTGGCACTAATAGACCAACACAAACCACACACACAAGAACACACACACAAACAGCCAGCGCCCACTATACGGTCCACAACACAACCCACCCACCCAGACACACGCCACAAACACAACCAAACACAAACACCAAGCACACACGAAACCAAACACCACAAGCACACGCGACAAACACAAACACCACAATATGGATGGGGTGTGTGGTCCGGTGGTCATAGCGGGAGGGACACGCCCGGACCCATCACCGAACCCGGCAGCTAAGACTCCCAGCGCCCATGGTACTGCACACAACACCGTGCGGGAGAGTAAGACACCGCCGAACCACACACCCCAAAACACACAAAAACACGTACCGCACATGATCGGCGGTCTTTTACGCCCCCTTCCGCCAGGCGATCTCGCTTCGCCGCGGTTCGGGGCGTCGTTCTGTTGGGGCGGCCAGGCGCGACTACCGCGAACCCGGACCTTCGAACCACCCCAAACACGCCACCATACGAGACCATGGTGAACGTGACTAGTCGAGGCCGCCGTGGCTTCCCCTTGTTGACGCCGTGGCGGCGTCTCCTGAATCTCAGGAAGATCGGTCGGGACCTGGTCGGCCAGAGAAAGGCCACGGGCCGGAAAAGTGCGCCGGCCGATTCCGCTTCGGTTCCAGGGCCTCTAGATTACACAGGCCAAACCTGGAGGCGTCCGCGCTCCGTCAGCCGGCAGCTGCGGGCGCGGATACTGGAGTTGTGAATCAGATCCACGAGGGCAGCAGCATGTGCCATTTCCAGAACTCGTAACTCACTGTCTGCCCGGTCCACAGCGGCCACCACAGGGCTGCGAACACGATTGCTGCGCTCACCACGACGCTCATGAGCACGACGCCCTCGCCGTGGACCCGCCACGATGGGACCCCCGTCCACGCTTCGGGGATCCGCAGGCGAGTCGGCTGTAGGCCGAAGCCAAGAAAGGTGCCCACAGGGCCGCGAGGATGCACCTTGCCCTCTCCGATCTGCTGCGCCTCCAGCGCCTCCTGCTCCGCAAGGGCCGCCCGTGAGCCGGGCACGGGCGCCAGTATCCCGGCCCCAAGGCCCAACGCCAGAACGAGGGTGAGGACAACGAAAGGAACGAAGGCCACGGTGTAGAAGGAGAAAATCGTGCGGTCGTAGTACAGGAACCATGGCAGGTACAGGCCCACATAGCCGATTAACGCCACCCAGGCCCGCCAGTCCCTTCGCACAATAGCCATGCCCACGAGCACAACCCCCAGGGCGACAAGGGCCGACCACCACACCGGGATATTGCCAATGGAGGTAATCGCCTGGACGCAGCGCTCACTTCCGCACGAGGCACCGCGCATCTCCTCCTCGGAGGGCCAGTAGAAGGAAGTGGGTCGCCACTGAACCAGCCACCCGATCGGCTTGGACATGTAGGGGTGCGGTGAGTCCAGGCTCACATGGAAGGAGTACATGGACAGGTGGTACTCCAACAGATCGTTGAGCGGATCCGGTAGCCAGGAGCGGGGCACGGTGCCAGTGGCGGCGCGCTGGGCCGCCGCCCACCCGCGCTTGTAAGCGTCGTCGTGCATGAACCAGGAGAACCAGCCGGCCACATACACCAGGAAGGCCACCGGCACCAGCCGGATGAAGTCGCCGAAGCCCCGCGAGACCACGCCCTCAAGGAGCCACGCCTTGGCCTGGACACGGCGCAGCGCCAGCGTGTCCCAGACGACCACGAGCACGCCAATAGCGGCCAGCAGATACAGGCCGGACCACTTCACTGAGCAGCACAGGCCCAGAGTGACCCCGGTAGCGATAAGCCAGGGGCGCACATGCGCCTTGGACGCCAGATGCCCGGGCGGGGTCCCCGCCAAATCCGCGGCCAGGCACGCCCGCGACCACTGACGGTCCCTCACCATGAAATAGACCGACAAGGTGGCGAAGAAACCAATGAGCACATCAAGCAGCCCAATGCGGGATTCAGTGATCCCAACGCCGTCAATAGCCAGCAGGAACCCGGCCAGGCCCGCCAGCAGCGGGGATTTGGTCAGGCGCATAGTGAGGCGGGCCAGCAGAATCACCGTGGCCACACCGGTCAGAGCGGGCACGAGGCGCCATCCCAGGGAGGACTGCGGCCCCAGCAGGGCAGTGCCCAAGCCCAGCAGCCACTTGCCCAGCTGCGGGTGGACCACGTAGCTGGGGTTGGTGCCCAGGGTGGAGACGTCCCCCATGGGGAAGAGCTGGTCGGCGCCCTCAGCCCAGGTGGCCTCATACCCCAGGTGCCATAGAGAATAGGCGTCCTTCACGTAGTAAATCTCATCAAAGACGAGGGTGTGGGGGTGGCTCAGGCCCCAGAAGCGCGTCAAGGCGGCAATGAGACCGGCCACGGCGGTCACGATCCAGCCGCGCAGCCGCACCGCTGCGGGCAAGGTCCATCCCAGAGGCTCCAACCCCAGCATCTCGCGCAGCTGATCCTGGGTGCGGGGCGCCTGCGCCTCAGCTACCTCGGGCGTCCCCGTTTGGAGTGCGTCAACCGCTTCAGCCGGCACGGAGGGCACCGTCCACCCTTCGATGGGCAGGGCCTGCTCCTCCTGGCCCGGTGAAGGGGCCGGCATGGGTGGCTGTTCTGTGAATGGTTCGTCATCCATAGGCTGTGCTGCAGAGTCGATCACACTAGTGAGTCTAGAGGGCAAGTCCATACTGGAAGCATGAGTGAGGCCATTCTTCCCCAGCCCAGTGCCGTGTCAATGTCGGATCCGGGGTGCCCCACTGAGAAGCCGGGGCCCTATATTCCGCGGCCGGGCACCATTGTTCTGTCCGCCACCCCCATTGGAAATGTCGGCGACGCTTCGGCGCGTCTGTGCCAGGCTTTGGAGCACGCCGATCTCATTGCCGCAGAGGACACCCGCCGTCTGCTCAATCTCGCTGGGCGCCTGGGCATCCAGGTCACCGGCCGCCTCACCGCCCTCCACGAGCACAATGAGCGCGACAAGGCCCATGAGCTCATTGAAGCCGCCCGTGAAGGCCGGAGCATTGTCGTGGTCTGCGACGCCGGGATGCCACTGGTCTCGGATCCCGGCTATCGGCTGGTGTCCGCGGCCGCTCAGGCCGGGGTACCGGTAAGTGCCATTCCGGGGCCCTCGGCGGCGCTCACCGCCCTGGTCCTGTCCGGGTTGGCCTCTGATCGTTTCTGCTTCGAGGGTTTCGTGCCCCGCAAGGACGGGCAGCGGCGCCGGGCTCTGACAGCGCTGGCTGAGGAGACGCGCACCATGATCTTCTTCGAGTCCCCTCGCCGCGTGCACCGGACTCTCCAGTCCATGGTTGAGGTCTTCGGGGCGCAGCGCCCGGCGGCCCTGTGCCGTGAGCTGACCAAGACGCACGAGGAGATCCGCCGGGCCACCCTGGGCGAACTCGCCCAGGCCACGGCCGGGGAGGTCCTGGGAGAGATCGTGCTGGTGGTCGCCGGCGCCTCGACGGGCGGAGCCGACCCGCAGCAGGCGGCCCGCCAGGCCCTGGCCCTGGCCGACGGCGGCATGCGGCTCAAGGCTGCGGCCTCCCGGGTGGCCCAGGACCGGGGGCTGCGGCCCAACGAGATCTACCGCCAGGCCCTGGCCCTGCGTTCGACGACGGAACTAGGCTGAGCACTATGACCGTGACAGCGCCTGCGCTCCGTGCCCTCATTATCGTTGATGTTCAGCCGACCTTCTGCGAGGGCGGCGCTCTGCCCGTGACCGGCGGCAACGCCGTCGCCCAACGGATTGCGGACTTCGCCGCAGCACACCGCGGCGCCTACAAACTCGTGGTTACCACCCAGGACTGGCACATAAACCCGGGTGACCATTTCTCCGCCGAGCCCGACTTCATCAACACCTGGCCTCCCCACGGCGTGGCTGGAACCCCGGAGGCGGCCCTCCACCCCGCTTTGTCCGAGCTGGAGGCGGATCTGGCGGTCCGCAAGGGGCAGTACTCGGCCGCCTACTCGGGATTCGAGGGAACGGTGCAGGACGGCACCGGCCTTGACGAGGCGCTGCGCGCCCATGGGATCACGGCCCTGGACATTGTCGGGCTGGCCGAGTCCCACTGCGTGAAGGAAACCGCCCTGGACGGCAGGCGCTTAGGGTACCGGGTGCGTGTACTCACTGACCTGACTGAGCCGGTCCGCCCCGAGCTGGGTGCGGCGGCCCGCGCCGAACTCGACGAGGCCGGCGTGGAGCTCATTGACTCCACCGATCTGTGAACCTGTAGAAGAGGCCCGCCAAGGCGCTCCGGCGGCCTTGGCGGACGCGGGCCGCCGCTGGCCGGCTCCGGTGACTTTGGTGGTTCACGGGTGCGGCAGCGGTCCGCGAATGCAGTAGCGGACCGCGGGCGCGGCATGACGGTATGAGGACCGCAGGCGGGTTGGTTCCCGCGGCCCTAGTCGCCGCGGGCGCCACCGGCTGGCGGCGGCATCGGCCGGTAGACCACCTGCTGGGGGGCGATTCCATATCCGCCGGAGGACGCCGACTGGGCTGATGGCGGCACGGGGCCCGACTGGGCGGACTGAGCAACAGGACCGGACTGGGCGGACTGAGCAACAGGACCGGACTGGGCGGACTGAGCGTAGGAACCCGACTGGGCGGACTGGGCGTAGAAACCCGACTGGGCGGACTGAGCAACAGGACCCGACTGGGCTCCCGGGGCCGATGGAACCGCCTGCCCCGGGGTGCCGGGCGCCACTGGCTGCACGGGGATCGGCCCGGATGGCGTGGGCCCAGAGGCGGCGCTCAAGGCACCCGGGTAGGAGAACTGCTGGTGTGCTCCGGTCCAGGGGGCGGCGGTCGCCTGCCCCCCCATCGGTGCGCCTGGCCCGGGTGCTTGATGGTTCGCGAGCTGGGAGACGAGTATCCGGGCGCGCTTGCGGCGTCGGACGAGCAGCCAGACGGAGCCGGCGATGAGCACGCCGGCATTAATGGGCATGAGCGGCATGCTGAAGAAGAACAGTAGGCGCGCTGTTTCCCGTCCGGGTGCGGTGTCCGACAGATTGATCCTCACCGGGTGCGCACTGGTGCAGGCCACCTTGTAGGTGCCGGCGAACGTGGAGGTGAAGACCAGCTGCTCCGGAGGGGTCTTAGCGCTGGTCCTAGGGCTGCGCTGGACCGAGACCTTGGAGTCGGCGGGGGAGCGGACTGTGCAGGAGATGTACTTGTCATCGGAGTAGAATCCGTAGGTCGTGTCCTCCAGGAGGGTCAGGTTCGTGGACTCGCCGTTACTGGGCACATTGACGTAATGGTTTTCGTTAATGGAGCCCATCGACTCGGTGACGAAGAACAGGATCAGGCACAGAATAAGGCCGGCGCCGCCGATGACTGTCATGATGAGCGGCCCCTTGAGGGATGGCAGGGGGCGTCCGACTGTGCTGGCGGGCTGGAAAACTGTGCTGGAGGGCTGGAAGGTGTGAACGGGCTCCCCCGCCGCGGTCCACTGGTCGTGCGGTGAGGGCGATGATCCGGGGTAAGGGCTCCAACTTGTCACGGGCGCATCTCCGAAGTCATGGCGTGGGCCAGGACCCCTGGCCGGGGCCGGTGGAACCGGAGGAGGCCACCTGCGCCAGGAGGGCCTTCTTATTGGAGGACTTGCGCACGGCCAACCAGATGCTGCCCGCCACCAGCAGGGGCAGGCCGACGGTTCCGCAAAGACCCCCGAGGAGGAAGAGGATCGTACTGGAGAAGATCTCAGTCCCCATGGTCTTACCAACGAACACCGAAGCGTTCCCATCGGTGCTGCAGGTGATGGTGTGCTCCCCCGCCTCAGTGGGGGTGAAGGTATCGATCATAGGGATGTCGTTGACCTCGAGGCCGTTGGAGGGCCACAGTTGGACGTCCTGGCCCGAGGGGCTGGTCACCGTGCAAACGGGGGAGCCGGAGCTGTAGAGGCCGTACGTGGACGTTTCCAGCGTGGCGGTGACGGTGCCGTTGGCCTGGATCGCAGACATGGAGCCGGTGATGGAGGTAATGGTGGCGACCGATATCGCTGTCGCCGCAATGGCCATCACGGTTAGGACAGCGCCGGCAATGGCCACAATCGCGGGCCCCTTGAGGCTCTTGACGGCTTGGGGGGGCCGCCCACCCGCGTACGGGCCCCCGCTATAGGGGGCCCCGGTGGCCGGACCCGCGTACGGCCCGCCCCCGGGTGTGCCCGCGTAAGGGGCCCCGGTGGCCGGACCCGCGTACGGCCCGCCCCCGGGTGCGCCCGCGTAGGGGGCTCCGGTGTACGGGGCACCCCCGGGGGTGCCCGTGTATGGCGCCCCCGGATAGGCGCCGGGAGCGCTGTAAGGGGGGCCAGGCGTGGACGGGACCTGCTGCATGGTGACCTCTCGGGCGATGGCGGCGCGGACCGCTGTGACGGCTGAGGGAAGGGGCCCTCGGGGAGAAGAACCCATCTGAGGAACAGGATACGGCTTGACGTGACCATACGGGCACGGGCCCGCCGAACCGATAAGCTGCCCCCCATGAGCCACATCCTCTCCGCGGTCGCCTGGCCCTACGCCAACGGGCCGCGCCACATCGGTCACGTCGCCGGCTTCGGTGTTCCCTCCGACGTCTTCTCCCGCTACATGCGCATGGCGGGTCACGATGTCCTCATGGTCTCAGGCACCGACGAGCACGGCACCCCGATCCTGGTGGCCGCCGACGAGGAGGGCGTGAGCGCCCGCGAGCTGGCCGATCGCAATAACCGGCTCATTGTGGAGGACCTGGTCGCCCTGGGCCTGTCCTACGACCTGTTCACCCGCACCACCGCCGGCAACCACTATCACGTTGTCCAGGACATGTTCCGCACTGTGCGCGACAACGGCTACATGGTCCAGCAGGTCACCCGCTCGGCCATCTCCCCATCCACCGGGCGCACCCTGCCCGACCGCTACATTGAGGGGACCTGTCCCATCTGCGGGGCCGCCGGGGCCCGCGGCGACCAGTGCGACACCTGCGGCAACCAGCTCGACCCCACTGATCTGGTCAACCCGCGCTCGCGGATTAACGGCGAGACCCCCGCCTTCGTGGATTCCACTCACTGGTTCCTCGACCTGCCCGCGCTCGCACAGGCCCTGGGCGAGTGGCTTCACGAGCGCGAGGCCTCCGGCACCTGGCGGCCCAATGTCATCAAGTTCTCGCAGAACCTCCTGGAGGACATTCGCCCGCGCGCCATGACCCGCGACATTGACTGGGGCATCCCCGTCCCCGGATGGGAGGACCAGCCTTCCAAACGGCTCTACGTGTGGTTCGACGCCGTCGTCGGCTACCTGTCGGCTTCTATCGAGTGGGCGCGGCGCAGCGGGGACCCCGAGGCCTGGCGCCAGTGGTGGAACGACCCGCAGGCCCTGTCCTACTACTTCATGGGCAAGGACAACATTGTTTTCCACTCCCAGATCTGGCCGGCCGAACTCCTGGGCTACAACGGCCAGGGCAGCCGCGGTGGCGGCCCCGGGGATCTGGGCGTCCTCAACCTGCCCACCGAAGTGGTCTCAAGCGAATTCTTAACCATGGAGGGCAAGAAATTCTCCTCCTCCCACGGCATTGTCATCTATGTGCGCGACTTCCTGTCCCGCTACCAGGCTGACGCCCTGCGCTACTTCATTTGCGCGGCCGGCCCTGAGACCGCCGACGCCGACTTCACCTGGGCGGAGTTCGTGCGCCGCACCAATGGAGAACTCGTCGCCGGGTGGGGGAACCTGGTCAATCGCACCGCCTCCATGATTCACAAGCGCTTCGGGGCCATCCCCGCCCCCGGCGAGCTCCAGGACATCGACCGCGCCCTGCTGGCGTCCGTCGAGGCCGGCTACAGCGCGGTGGGCGACCTCATTCGCCACCACCGCCAGAAGGCGGCCCTGGCCGAAGCCATGCGGCTGGTGGGTGAGGCCAATAAGTACGTCGCGGACACCGAGCCCTTCAAGCTCAAGGGGCAGGATCCGGCCACCCAGGAGCGCCTGGCCACGGTCCTGCACACCCTGGCCCAGGCGGTGACCGACCTCAACCTCATGCTCTCCCCCTTCCTGCCCCACGCCGCCAACGCCGTCGACCGCGTCATGGGCGGGGAGGGACGGATCGCGCCCATGCCCCGCATTGAGGAGGTCCGCGAACTCGATCCCCAGGTCCTGCCCGAGGCCCTGGCCGACCGCGACAGTTACCCGGTCATTGTGGGCGACTACTCCACCGCCCCCAGTTGGGGCCGCCACCAGATCACCGCCGGCACCCCGGTGGGCAAGCCCGCCCCCGTGTTCGCCAAGCTCGACGAGGCCATTGTCGAGGCCGAGTTGGCCCGCTACACCGACGCCATCCCCGACGACGTCACTGGGGCCTGAGACTCCGGCCCGCCACAGCGCTGCTGTTTCACGACACAGATGGCGCCCCATCACCAGGCGCCCCGCTCCGGGCGATGGCGCCGTACAGCCGCCCGAGGAGGACTCATGAGCCGTAGCATGCGCTCCTGGCCGCCGGCCGACGCCGAGGCGCCCCTGGCCGTCCCGGTCACCGACAACCACACCCACCTGCCCGTCCCCGGCCGGTCCGAGACCGACCCCGAGTCATTGGAGTCATTGAGCGCCGCCCAACTCGTGCAGCGCGCCAAGGCGGTGGGCGTGACCGCTCTGATCACGTCGGCCTGCGAAACCACTACCTGGGAGCCCAGCCTCGCCCTGGCCCGCACCCTGCCGGCCGTGCGCGTCGCCCTGGCGGTCCACCCCAATGAGGCGGTCCTCCACGCCGGTGTCCGCGAGGTGGGGCCAGACGGCCTGACCCCACGGGTCGAGCCCCATCACGACGAGCCGCTTCCGGAGGCTCTGAGCCGCCTGGAGGCCCTGGTGCGCTCCAACCGCGACCTCGTCGTGGCCGTGGGGGAGTCCGGCCTGGACTTCTTCCGCACCGGTGAGCGCGGCGCCCGGGCGCAGAGGGACGCTTTCCGCGCCCACATCGCCCTGGCCAAGGAGCTCGGCCTGCCCCTGCAGATCCACGACCGCGATGCCCACGAGGCCTGCGTCGAGGTGCTCTTGGCCGACGGCGCTCCCGAGCGCACCGTTTTCCACTGCTTCAGCGGCGGAACCGCCCTGGCCGCGGTGTGCGCCGAGCAGGGCTGGTACGCCTCGGTGGCCGGGCCGGTCACGTACCCCTCCAACCGCGAGCTGCGCCAGGCCCTGGCCTCCCTGCCGCCCCAGCTGCTCCTCGTGGAGACTGACGCCCCCTACCTGCCCCCAAAGCCGTGGCGCGGGCGCCCCAACGCCTCCTATCTCATGCCCGCCACAGTGCGCTTTTTGGCCGGGATGCTCGGCCAGGCCGAGGAGCACCTGTGCGCGCGGCTGCAAAGCAATACCGAGCAGGTCTACGGCTCCTGGTGACCAGGCCCGTCCCGAATGCAGGACCCGTCCCGAATGCAGGACGACGACGCGCGAAAGACAACAGATACCTGTACAATGCCCGCTCGGGCTGGTTTTGCGACCGGACGGACGAGTTTCGTGCCCGAAGTGTGTACCTGCGCACAGCTGTCCGAACTGTGAGTACGTGCATAGTCGACTGCTCGGCCAATCGACTACCGTGAAGGGCGATCGCCGAACGAAGGATTGTGACAGTGGGTCGACACTCCCAGAGCAGCTCCCTGAGCACCACGCTGGTTGAGCTCGGGGCCCTTGCCTCCATGAGCCGTAATGCGACCACGCACGGGCGTCGCCGTGCCGAGGGGCCAGCGCAGACCGCGGTGACCCCCACGCTCTACCGCGCCGGGGGCGTGGCCGCAGCCCTGTCCCTGGCCGTATCCGGCGGCGCCTACGCCGCTACCCAGGTTTCCGGCTCCGACGTTGAGCCCCTGGGCAATGGATCGGACGCCATGGGCGCCATTGGCTCGCCCTCGCCGGCCTCGGAGGAGTCCGAGGGCCTGATCGTCCAGGGCGAGGCTCTTGAGGTTTCCACCATGACCGAGGAGTCCACTGAGGCTTACACCACGGTCTACAAGGAGACAACGGCGCTCGCCGAGGGCGAGACCAAGGTCGAGACCGCCGGCGTCAACGGTGTGAGTCGCACCACCTACCAGGTGACCTCGCAGGGTGGCACGGAGATCTCGCGCGAGGCCATTTCCGCGGTGACCGTGTCCGCGAGGGTTGACGAGGTGGTGCTGGTGGGCACCGGCTCCACTCAGGAGGTCGCGGTCGCCAGCGCCGGGGATGGTACGACGCCGGAGTCCGCCAAGGCCGTGGCTCAGGCGATGATGGCCTCTCACGGCTGGGGCGACGACCAGTTCTCCTGCCTGGTGAGCCTGTGGACGCGCGAGTCGGGCTGGAACTACCAGGCCGAGAACCCCTCCTCAGGCGCCTACGGCATTCCCCAGGCCCTGCCCGGCTCCAAGATGTCCTCTGTGGCCTCGGACTGGGCGACCAATCCGGTCACCCAGATCACCTGGGGGCTGCAGTACATCGCCGGACGCTACGGCAGCCCGTGCAGCGCCTGGGCTCACTCGGAGTCCACCGGCTGGTACTGACCTCTCTGCGCGCCTCCCGCTCCATATACGTCCTTGCGGGGCGCACGTGATCTTTTCCATGTTCCCCTGGGCACAATTCCTCCGATACGGTAGGGCGGCCGCTGACGGAAGGAATCGCATCGTGGGTGACGTGGGCGCCGCAAACCTGGACAACGAAGTCGGGGACGCGATGAGCGCGCCTCGCCGCCCGGACCGCAGCGGCTGGCGCCGCCTTAAGTCGCGGGTGAGCCCGGCAGCCATGCGCGCCAGCGGGATTGCGGTGGGCTTGTCCCTGGCGGTCTCGGGAGGCGCCTACGCCGCGGTGCAGATGGCCGGCGGCGCGCGGCCCACGACCTTCGCCTCAGAGTCCGAGCTCACCGCTATTGGCGCGGCGCGGGGCGGCGACTCGGCCCTCGACCAGGACTCCGGCGCGGGGCTGGCAGTAGGGGGCGATTCCTCCACGACCGTCATTGAAACTGTTGATGAGACCCAGGCCCACGGCCAGGTCCAGCAGGAGAGCGCCGACCTGGCGGCCGGAGAGACCAAGGTTCAGACCGAGGGCGTAGACGGGTTGACGCGCACCACCTATCGCGTGGTCCGCAACGGCGACCAGGAGATCTCCCGCGAAGTTGTCTCCGTGGTCGTCACCCCTGCGGTCGACGAGGTTGTCCTGGTGGGAACCGCCTCCAGCGCTTCGGGCTCCGGGTCCGGGTCGGGCTCAGGGTCGGGATCGGGCTCCGCCGCCCCGCCGAGCCCCGCCGCCGCGGGCACCCCGGCCGCAGAGGCGCAGGCCATTGCCAAGACGCAGATCGCCGGCTACGGCTGGGGCGAGGACGAGTTCAACTGCCTGGTGAGTCTGTGGAACAAGGAGTCCGGCTGGTCCACCACCGCGGGCAACCCCTCGGGCGCCTACGGCATCCCCCAGGCCCTGCCCGGCTCCAAGATGGCCGCCTTCGGCGATGACTGGCAGACCAGCGCCAGCACCCAGATCGCCTGGGGCCTGTCCTATATCTCTGGTCGCCACTCCACCCCCTGCGGCGCCTGGTCGCACTTCCAATCCAACGGCTGGTACTGAGCGCCGCACCCCGGGCGGGGTGCCGCAATGGCGGCGGCGGCGCCCGCTACGCTGAGGCCATGCCCAATACCATCGCGCCCTCCGAGCAGGGCCCGGCCGACACCGGCCTGCTGGGGCCCGTGCAGGTGCGCGACCTATTGACGGCCCTGGGCATTCGCCCCACCAAGACCCTGGGGCAGAACTTCGTTCACGACGCCGGCACGGTGCGCCGTATTGCCCGCTACGCGGGAGTCCAACCCGGTGAGACCGTCCTGGAGATCGGGCCCGGACTGGGATCCCTGACCCTGGCCCTCCTGGAGACCGGGGCGAGCGTGGTCGCCGTCGAGATCGACCCCGTGCTGGCCCGCGCCCTGCCGGTGACAGTCGCCGACCGCATGGGGCAGGCGGCCGGGCGCCTCCACGTGGTGTGCGCGGACGCCCTGACCATTACCGGCCCCCGGGCACTGCACCTGGCGGAGGACGCCCCCCAACCCACCAGATTGGTCGCCAACCTGCCCTATAACGTCGCCGTCCCGGTGCTCCTGACCCTCCTGGCCGCCCTGCCCGGTCTGGTCAGCGCCACCGTCATGGTCCAGGCGGAGGTCGCCGACCGCCTCGCCGCGCCCCCGGGCTCACGCACCTACGGCATCCCCAGCGCCAAGACGGCCTGGTACGCCGCGGCCCGCCGCGGCCCCACCATTGGCCGCACCGTCTTCTGGCCGGCGCCCAATGTCGACTCCGCCCTGGTCGAACTCATCCGCCGCACCCCTCCGGCCACCACCGCCACCCGCGAGCAGGTTTTCGCCGTCGTCGACGCCGCTTTCGCCCAGCGCCGCAAGACCCTGCGCAAGGCGCTCGCCCCTATGGCGGGGAGTCCCGAGCGGGCCGAGGCCGCCATCCGCGCCGCCGGCATTGACCCCGGGCTGCGCGGGGAGAGGCTTGACATCCGTGCCTTCGCCGCACTCGCCCAGGAGTTAGCAACCCTGTCCGCGCCCGCCCAGGAGCAGCCATGAGCCATCTGCGCGCCATCCCCGGAACCGGGGACGAGCCCCCCCGACAGCCCAGCCGCAGTGGCACCGCCACCACGGTGCGCGTCGAGGCCCCCGGCAAAGTCAACCTCTTCCTGTCTTGCGGGGCCCCCGGCGCCGACGGCTACCACCCGCTGACCACCGTCTTCCAGGCGGTGCGCCTCATTGAAACCGTCACCGCCCGCCGTCAGGCCCGCGACGCCCACGGCGCCATCACCCTGACCCTGGAGGAGGGGCCCGCCGTCCCCACCGACGAACGCAACCTCGCCGTGCGCGCGGCCCGGCTCCTGGCCGAGGTCACCGGTGTCACCGAGGGCGTCGACCTGCTCCTGCGCAAGCGCGTCCCCGTGGCCGGGGGCATGGCCGGGGGCTCGGCCGACGCCGCCGCCGCCCTGCTGGCCTGCAACACCCTGTGGGGCACCGGCCTGGAAACCGCCGAGCTCATAGAGCTGGCCGCGCGCCTGGGCGCCGACGTCCCCTTCCCCCTCGTCGGCGCCACCGCCCTGGGGCAGGGGCGCGGGGACAGGCTCAGCCCCCTCATGACCCGTGGCACCTACCAGTGGGTCTTCGCCCTCCAGAACCGGGGCCTGTCCACCCCCAAGGTCTTCCAGCGCTTCGACGAGTTGGCCGCCGGCCGCGGGGCCGCCCCCGCCACCGAGCCCGTCCCCGAGCACATGACCGCGGCCCTGCGCGCCGGCGACACCGCCGCCCTGGCCGCCGCGCTCCACAACGACCTCGCCCCGGCCGCCCTGTCCCTGCGTCCCGAACTGGCCCGGGTCATCGCCCTCGCCCAGGACGCCGGCGCCCTGCGCGCCATTATCTCCGGGTCGGGCCCCACAGTCGCCGCCCTGGTGCCCGACGCCGCCACCGCCCAGGCCGTGGCCCAGGCCCTGGACCATTCCGGAGTGTGCGCCGGCGTCCTGCGGGCCGACGCCCCGGTGGCCGGTGCCCGGGTGGTGGGCTAATGGCGCACCTGCTCGGTGTTGAGGACCTGCGGATTACGGCCGGGTCCCGCGTCCTCCTGGACGGCGTCACCCTGGGCATTGAGGACGGCTCCCGGGTGGGGGTGCTGGGACCCAACGGCGCGGGCAAGTCCACATTCCTGGCCGCCCTGGCGGGCCTGCGCGAGGTCGAGGGCGGGCGCGTGACCCGCACCGGCGGCCTGCGCCTGGCCCTGCTGCCGCAGTCCGACGAACTCGACCCCCATGCCACCGTGGTCCAAACCATTCACGGGGATGTGCCCGAGCACGTATGGGCCTCGGAGACCGCCGTGCGCGACATTCACGCCGGCCTCCTCGGGGACCTGGACATGGGCGCGGCAGTGAGCGCCCTCTCCGGCGGGCAGCGCCGCCGCGTCCACCTGGCCGCCGTGCTCACGGAGCCCGCACAAGTCGTGATCCTCGACGAGCCCACCAACCACCTCGACGTCGAGGGCGTGGACTGGCTCGCCGGGCATCTGCGCGCCCGCTTCGGCGGTAGGCGCCCCGGACGCGGGGCGCTGGTCGTGGTCACCCACGACCGCTGGTTCCTCGACGCCCTGTGCACCAACGTGTGGGAGGTGGTTCCCGGGATCGACCCGGGCGGAGGGCGCAGGCAGGTGCCCGGGCGCATTGAGACCTACGACGGCGGTTACGCCGCCTACGTCCTGGCCCGTGCCGAGCGCGCCCGGCAGGCCGCCCTGGCCGCTGAGAAGCGCCAGAACCTGCTGCGCAAGGAGCTCGCGTGGTTGCGCCGTGGGGCGCCCGCCCGCACCTCCAAGCCGCGTTTTCGCGTGGAGGCCGCCGAGGCCCTCATCGCCGACGTCCCGCCCCCCAGGGACTCTGTTGAGCTCGTAGCCATGGCCACCGCCCGTCTGGGCAAGCGAGTCCTGGACCTGGAGGATGTCAGCGTGCGCTATCCGGCGCCCGGGGGCGCACAGGGCTCACAGGGCGGGCGCCAGGTTCTACGGAAAGTGACCTGGCGCCTGGCCCCCGGGGAGCGGGTTGGCGTCATTGGCGCCAATGGGGCCGGGAAGACCACTTTGCTGCGGCTGCTCGAAGGCGTCCAGGAGCCCAGTGGCGGGCGGGTCGTGCGCGGCAAGACCGTCAAGGTGGCGGCCCTATCCCAGTCCACCCACGAGCTCGACGCCCTGGCGGACAAGCGGGTGGTCGAGGCCGTGGCCGTGGTGGGGGAGCGGGTGAGCGTGGGCGGCAAGGAGCTGACCGCCGCCCAGCTTGTCGAGCGGCTCGGTTTCACCCGCCAACGCGCCTGGACCCGTGTGGGCGAGGTCTCCGGCGGTGAGCGCAGGCGCCTCCAGCTGCTGCGCCTGCTCATGACCGAACCCAATGTGCTGCTCCTGGACGAGCCCACCAACGATCTGGACACCGACACGCTCGCCGCCGTCGAGGACATTCTCGACTCCTTCCCCGGCACACTGGTCGTCGTTTCTCACGACCGCTACCTCCTGGAGCGGGTCACCGACCACCAGGTCGCTCTCCTGGGCGATGGCACTGTGCGGGACCTGCCCGGTGGCGTCGAGCAGTACCTGGAACTGCGGCGCCAGGGGCGGGGGACGCCCACAGGGGCGCAGACCACTGCGGCGCGCGCCAGTGGGGTCGCCAGAACGACCAGGGGCGCGGGGGATGGCCGGGGCGCCCGAAGCGGCCACGACGGCCGGGGCTCGCGCGCGGCCGGCATTGCGGGGCCCGCAGTCGCCGGTGAGACGGCCGGGGGAGGCGGTGCCCCCGCGGGCGGTGACGCGCCGGTGGGGCTCACCGGGGCGCAGCGGCGTGAGGCGACGAAGAACCTGGCCCGCATTGAACGTCAGATGGCCAAGGCCACCGCCGCCATCGACGCCTTGCACGCCCGCGTGGAGGCCGTCTCAGCGGACCCGGCCCGCATTGACGAGCTCGCCGGCCTGGGCCGCGAACTCGCGGCGGCCCAGGCCGACCACAACGCCCTGGAGGAGCAGTGGCTCCAGGTGGCCGAGGAGCTGGAGTGAGACAGTCCCCATCGGCCGCGCCCGCACCGGCCAGCGGTGGGCGCGCGGGCCTCCTGCCCGGCCTCGACCTGGTCAAACCCGTCCTGGCCCTACTGGTCATCTGGATTCACACCGCGCCCTTGGGCCATCTGGCCCCGCACGTGGACGTCTATGTGACGATCGTGCTGGGGCGCTTGGCCGTGCCCCTGTACCTGGCGATCTCCGGCTACCTGCTCTTCCGTCGCGAACGGCCCCCCGTGCGCCGCCAACTCACGCGCCTGGCCCAGCTCTACCTCATCTGGTGCCTGCTGTACCTGCCGGTCATTGTCAGGGACCGGCCCGCCCCACTGACGGCCACGGCGCTCGTTCGCCTGGTGCTCACCGGTGGCGACACCCACCTGTGGTACCTGCCGGCCTGCGCCGTGGGCATCGCTGTTGTCGCGTGCGGCCTCAGGCGCTGGTCGGCCACCACCCTCGCCGTGGTCCTGCTCGCCGTCTACCTGCTGGGCATCGTCCTCTACTGCGCCCTGGACGCCGGCCTCTTGCCGACCACCGGGATGGCGGGGCTGCCTGCCCGGTGCTTGGAATTGCTCGACGTGGTGGCCATGGCTCCGCGCGACGGCTTGTTCACGGGCAGCGCCTTCGTTGCCGTGGGCGCCTGGATCGGGCGTGAGGGCGGCTGGCGGGTGCGGCCGGCACTGGCCCTGGCCGTGCTGGCCATGGGCGGAATGCTCGTCGAGGGTGTCCTGCGCCGCGCCCTCCACCTGGGGGCCGACCTCAGCCTGCCGGTGAGCACGAGCTACCTGTGCTTGGCGGTGTTCGTGCCGGCAGTCATGAGCCTGCTGGTGGCGTGGAGACCATCCCAGCGGGTCCGCGGCCAGATCCTGGCCCGCAACACCGGCAGCCTCATGTACTTCATCCACTACGCGGTCATTGCGCTTCTGGGCTACTCGCTGGAGTCCTCCGCCGGCGTGCGGGGGTTCCTGGCCGTCACCGTCATCTCCGGGGCCCTGGCAGTGGCCTTGGTCAGGCTCTCGGCGCACCCGCGGCTGCGCTTCCTGGCACGGCTCTATTGAGCCCCGGCGGGCAAGTCGCCCGGCCGCGCCCCGCCGGGCGCGTGCGTGTGCGGGGGGCCGGCACCGCAACGGCCCCCCACCCGGCCGCGCCCCCGCCGGGGCATGGCTCAGTGCTCCAGAGGGGCCACTTGGCGGGCCAGGGCCACAATGGCGCTCAGGTGCGGGGCAATGTCATCGGCCTGGGCGCCCCACAGGCGCATGAGCAGGTCCACGGGAACGGTCGGCAGCCCGGCCATGCGCAGAACCACGAGCCCCTGGATATCCCCTGAGGGTGAGAAGGCGGAGAAGCCGGCCATATTGGGGCCCGGGCGGAGGCGCTGCGGCGTCGCCCCCGGAAGCAGGTCTGTGACCAATCCCATCTGTGTGCGACGTCGCCCCTCCTTGGTGCCATTGTCGCCCGCGCGCAGGAGACTCATGTCGACGACGAAGGGCTTGTCCCTCACGCTGTGGGCGTGCAGCAGCCGTGCCAGGCTCTCCGTGCGCTCCACCGTGAGCAGGTCGCCAAGGAGCGATTCGAACTCATTGCGCCACAAAGGGCTGGTGACGCCCAGGAGGTAGGCGCGTCTGCGGGCCTCCTCCCGGGCCCAACCCGGTGGCGGGAAGGATGGGATCACGACCCAGTGCTCGGGGTCTGGACTGACCGCGATCTTCATCGTTCCTCCTACTCGTGGGGACTTCCTATGGAGGATATCGCTGACAGGCCTCACTATGCTGACCCTGTGATGGTTGACGAGCGTCATTCTGTCTTCCTGCCCGCCTCCAGGGCACGAAGAGTCATTGCGGTGCTCGCAGACACCGTTGTGGTGCTCCTCGTGGCGGTGCTCACCCTTCGGTGGGGGGCCATGGGGTGCGCGGCCATGGTGATTGCCACGCTCGCGGTCATGGTGCTCCTTCAGGCGCTGACCGGCGCCACTCCCGGCGACGCCATTGCCGGGGTGCGGCTGCGCCGCGTTTCACGCCAGGGGGCGCGCCCCGGGTGGGCGGCCATCTACCGGGCGGCTCTCCTGGTGCTGGCGGCGGCGGCGACAGCGGGCATCGCCCCCCTGGTCTTCTTCCTGCGCATTGTCCTTAAACGCGGGGAGCGCAGCTGGTTCGACCGCCTCGCCGGCACAGTGATGCTGTCGTCGGCCGCCGCCTCCGGCACGGCCTGCAGCCTGGTGTGTGACGGGGTCCTCATTGCCCTGACAGGACCCACCGTCGTGGGGCGCCAACCCAGTCAGATCGCCTCGCACCCCGACGCCCGGCTCGTCCCCATCCTGGTCGATGACTCCTCGGTGTCCAAGACTCATGCGCTTTTAGTCCCCACTCTGCATGGGGTCATGATCACTGACCTGGACTCGACCAATGGCACCCACGTGGAGGACGAGTGGGGTGTTCACCGCATTGACCCGGGTCAACCGCTCTTCGTTCGCCATGGGCGTCACGCATACTTCGGCGATGGTGTGTGCGTTATCGGTTCGTAAGGTGGACGCGCTCGTGCTATGAAAGAGTCGGTCGGGTTCTCAGGTGTCTGCTGCGTTCTCGCGCAGGCGTGTTCGGAGGTGGAGGAGCATGACAGTCGGTCTTGAGCTGATGAGTGGGGTCCGGTGGGCTGAAGGCCCGTGGACGGCGGTAATCACGCCCCGCGGGGCGATGCTTCTGCCGCCGAGCGTCCCCATGGACCTGGTGGAGCGGCTCTGGACTCTGCTGCGGTCCAGTGAGGGCACGCTGACGACGGTCCTTGATGAATTCGTAATGGGAATGGGCGGTCGCCTGGGATCCATACCGGACTTCGTCCTCGTGGCCCCTGACGCCGAGGGCGCCATCCGGCTCGCCCTGCGCGGGGAGGTCACTGTCGAGCTTGATGGGGAAACCCTTGACGCTCGCGGCGTGATCACCTGGCGCGAAGCCGCCGTGCGCGGCACCCCCTCGGTGCGTCTGCGCACCTCCGAGGAGAGCCCGCGCATTGTCCTGCGGCCCGCCGCCGACGCCGTCGTGGGCGCCTGCATGGTGCTGCTGGGGCGCCCGATCGGCGCCCGGCGTCAGGCGGGGCGCCGGAGCGCTACCCGGCGCGCCCTGAGGAACGACGACGACGCCAAAGCCCCGGCCCCGCCACCGAGCCCGGCCGGGACGTCCCGCCCCCCCGGCCACAGCCTGCGAGCGCCGACGACGCCGGCCATCTCACCGGGCCTGACCGAGTCGCCCTACTGGCCGGCCCACAGCGTTGGGGTGCCCACAACGACGTCCCCGCCCAGCTCTGCTGAGGCTGGTGGGGGCGAGACGGGTGGAGGTTCCGCGGCACCAGCCGTTGATGTGAAAGCGCCCACGCCTGCTTCGCCCTCGAGCCCCGCCGAGGTCTCCGAGATTACGCTCGCCCCCGCTGCTCAGACGCGGGTGCCCACACCGACTTCCCCCTCCAGTCCTGCCGAGTCCGCTGAGGCCCCTGAGTCCACTGAGATCTCCGGGGCCTCAGCGGCTATTGGGGCCGAGTCCCCTGCGGCAGGGGTGAGTGCGGTCTCGCCGGTTTCCCCGACCAGCCCGGCCGAGCCGGCTGAGGCCGACGCTTCCGGGGCCTCTGATGCTTCCGCAGTCTCTGAGGTTTCTGGGGCGGCTGAGGCTGATGGTGCCGCTGATCCCGGTGAGGGCGCGGGGATCGGGGAGGGCGCATCCGTGCCGGTTTCCCCGACCAGCCCCGCCGAGCCCGTCTCCTATGTTCCGACCCATGGATTCCCGGCGTCCACACCGGTCTCCCCGACCAGCCCCGCCGAGCCGGCCGAGGCTGAGGCTTCCGGGGCCTTTGAGGCGCCTGGAGGCGGTGAGGCCCTCGGGGGCGCGTCCTGGGACGAGATCGCTCCCACCGTCGAAGTGCACAGGCCCACACCGGCCCCCTCGCCCAGTCCCGCTGAGGCCCTCATGACTTCGTTCGCCCCTGCTGCCGAGGCGCGGCCCGTCCCCGCCTCGAGTCCGGTCCAGGCCGCCGGGTCCCTTGCGTATAGTGCGGTGAGATCGGGAGTCATGGAGTCGAGCCCGGCCGAGGCGGTCCCGACGCCCGTCTACGGCATTAGCATGCCCACGCCCGCCTCCCCGGCGAGCCCGGGTGACTCGGCGGCGTTCGCGCCCGGTGCCGGCACCTCACCGGGGTTCCTTGACGCAGCTGACGTCCCTCGTCCGGGAGCCCCCGATCCCAGGGCCGACCGCCCCGGCGACCACGATGGGCACACGGTCGCCGGCCTGCCTGAAGACCTTGTCGCCGAACTCGCCCCCTTTGCGGCCGCAGCCTCCGGTGGCTCTCCTGTGGAGGTCGGCCCGTCAGAAGCGGCTCAGGTGCGGATGGTGCTCTCCGCCGTCTGCGCGCAGGGGCACCCCAATCCCACGAACTACACCAGCTGTCGCGTGTGCGGTCGAGACCTCAACCGCCCTGCCCGGCCCTGCCCCTGTCCACCACTGGGGCGTGTGGTCTCCTCCGCCGGACAGAGCCTAGAGCTCTCCGGCCCGGTGCTGGTCGGCCGTGACCCGACGGCCGGCGACGTGCGGACATGCACGGGCATGCCTCCAAGCATTATGAGCGTGCCCTCCCCTGAGCACCTGATTTCACGCAATCACGTCCTCATTGACGTCGATGAGTGGTCGGTGCTGGCCCAGGACCTCTCCAATGCCAATGGGACAGTACTCATACGTGAGGGCGCCGCCCCGATTCGCCTATCGAGGACTGAGCCGGCCCTGCTCCGCAGCGGTGACATTCTCGACTTGGGCGACGGCCAGTCGCTTATCCTGGAGAATCTTCCGTGACAACGGATAGGCGCGGTGCGCCTCCGGTGATCGCCGGGTTCACGCACGTGCGCGGCCTGGGGGCCGGCGGATACTCAACCGTTTACCTCTATGAGCAGCACATGCCGCGCCGTGAGGTCGCGGTCAAGGTCACCAATGTTGACGTTGCCGGTCGGGCGACTTCAGGATTCGAGCATGAGGCGAACCTCATGGCGAAGGTGTCGACCCACCCCGCCATTCTCTCCATCTACGGGGCGGGGGTGGCTGCTGACGGGCGCCCTTTTCTCGTCATGGAGTACTGCCCCCCGCCGTCGTTGGAGACGGTTCTGCGCCGGGGGACCCTCAGTGTCCAAAATGCCCTGAGCACGGCCATCCAGATCGCCGGGGCGGTGGAGACCGCCCACCGGGCCGGCATCATTCACCGCGACATTAAACCCGCCAACATTCTTTTCACCACCTATCGGCGCCCGGTGCTCGCCGATTTCGGCATTTCGGCCATGAGCGTGCCCGACGGAGACCAGGAGCTGCGCGGCATGAGCGTGCCCTGGGCGCCGCCCGAGCAGCTTGTGGGCGGCCGTACGGCCCGGCCCACCTCGGATGTCTACTCCTTGGGGGCCACCACCTACGCCATGCTCACCGGGCGCAGCCCCTTCGAGCCGCGCGACGGCAGGAACCTTGACATCTACGAGCTCTCCCGCAGGATCGTCAATGAGCCTTTGACGCCTCTGACTCGTCAGGACGCTCCGCCATCCTTGCAGCGGGTGCTGTCCATTGCCATGGATAAGCGGCCGGAGAACCGCTACGGGAGCGCCCTGGCCTTCGCTCGCGCTCTCCAACAGGTCGAGGCCGAACTCGACCTGCCGATCACCACCGTGGACCTGCTTCAGGAGGCCGGCACCGAGCCCAGCGAGGAGGAGCAGGGCGAAGACGGCTCCGCCACTCGACTGGGGGTGTTCAATCGGGTGGAGCAGCCGGTCGTGGACGCCGGCGGCCCTCAGGTCTCGAGCCGGACGATCACGGCGCTCGACGACGATGAGGACGAGGAGGAGGAAAGCCCCTGGAACCGCCGTGCCCGGCGTGGCCGCACGGTGCTCGCCGTGGTAGCCGCTATTGTGACCGCCGCACTCATTGGCGGCGCCATCCTCCTCGCGCGCGACAAGGACATAACGCGCCCATCGCCCACATTCGCCACTATCTCCCCGGGAACAATCGATCCCCTGACCTCTCAGGCCGACCCGCCGCGCAACCTGGCGGGCGAGCTGGGGCAGGATGGTGCCGTGACCTTCACCTGGGAGGCCCCCGCCGATGACTGGGAGGGGAGCTATCTCTACCGGGAGATCGTGCCGGGCCAGGAGACTAAGCTGGAGACCACGAAGACCACGGAGGTGACCCTCTCGGCTCGCTCAGGGCGCACTTGCATTGAGGTCTATGGCGTCAGGGACGATGGCAAGTCCTCGGCGGCGGTTACCGCCTGCGTCGACACCCCCTGACAGCCCGACGTCCTGAGACATCCTGACGGCCCCGACAGCAGGGTCCTCAATGGAGCGCGGCGGATTCGGGGCAGTACGGGGTCCGGTGACCGGTGAGGAGGGCGGTGCGGGCCTCAGACCTCGACGCGGTAGGCCGTGCGCCCAAAACGAATCACCGCGCCGCCCAGGGCGGGGGCGGGCACATCGGGTGTGGCCGCGACCGTGCGGTTGCGCTGCTCTATGCGGGTGCCATTGGTGGAGTGCAGGTCCGTGACCCACACCCCGTCCAGTGTGGGGGCGAGCGCCGCATGGGTCTTGGACACTGATCGCTCAGGATCGGCCAGGGCGATGGGGACGGCGTCGGGGTACAGGGAAATATTGTCCGGGTCGCGCCCCACGACCGCCGGCCGCACCAGGAGGATGGGTTCTCCGCCGCTGACCGGCACCAGGTGCACCCCAATGGAGCGGCGCACGCGCGAGGCGCCGGTCGAAGGCGAATTCGTCATGGTCCGGGGGGCCTTCGGTGCCGGGACCGCCAGAGCCTCCGGGGCATATGGAGCCCCGGGGGCCTGCGGGGCCTTCAGGGCTTGCGGCGACGCCGGGGCATAGGGGGCCCCGAGGGCCTGCGGGGCCTCCGGGGACGCGGGGGCCTCATGGCTGACGGCCCGCCGCCTTTGACGCCGCTGGACGGGCACCACTGCAGGAGCATCGGCGGTGTCGTCGTCCAATGGCACGGGCACGCTCGACCAGGGCACCGAGTCAATGATCGCCTGCTCCTGCTCCGGAGGCGGAATCATGGCCCCGGAGTCGAAGGTGCGCGCCGTCTGGGGCGAACTCGGTGAGGTGAAGGAGAACCGGTCGGGGGAGAAGACTCCAGGAGTCCAGTCCTCGGTGGGGCGTGAAATAGTTGGCACCTGCCGATCCTGCTGCGCCCGGGCCGGCCGCGCCCGGCGGGAGGACACCACCATCATCTCAGCCAGGTGGTCGTGCCATCCTCGGCCATTGGGATCGGAGGCCGCGGAGCGCATGAGCCAGATCGCTCCCAGGCCGAGCGTGGACAGCAGGAGTACCACGGTGATGTCCATGTGCAGGAAGGCCCCCATCATGGAGGGCTTCCCCGTGCGGGCATTGACCAGGCGCACGCCCAGCGCCCTGCCGCCGGGCGACCACCCGGACAACCCCACCATGGTCAGGCGCGCCAGCGTCACAATAATGGCGGCGATCACAATGCTGAATGCCCAGGACATGCCCAACAGGTGCAGAACCACGGCCTGTCCGGCGGACAGCACCAGTGCAAGAAGAAGATCAATGACCCCGGCCAGCGCCCGCGCCGTGGTCGGCGCCGTCTGAAGTGCCCAAGAGGCATCGGAGCGGTGTCGTGGAGGGCGCGGTGAAGAGGTCATGATCGGATTCTCCTCCATGGTCGGCGCCCGCCCCCGCGTCGCCCTGCGGGGCGAAGCAGCGAGCGGATGGACAAGCGGGCCGCCAGGCGCTGCCACCGGGAACGGTCAGCGCCCATGGCCCGCACAATGGCGTCGGCAGAGCCCCACAGCTCGGAGTTCATGCGAGCAGTGGGCTCTCCGGCGCCGAACACCCGGGCGTCAATGACGTGAGCGAAACGGGGAAGGTCGGCGGTGGGGAAGCGCACGGAGTACGTTTGCGCCGCCTCGCGCCGGGTCGCCCCGGCTACCGCTGAGCATCCCAGGTCATTGGCGTGGTCGACAATCTCATTCCAGGCGCCCAGGGTCGACTCGATCCCCGAGCGTCGTCGGCGCCTGGCCCGGCGCAGCGCCTTGAGCCCCAGGATAAGCGCAACGAGTATGAGCAGGGCCAGTACGGAGCCGACGACGGCCACCAGCCACACCGGGAGGCGCCAAGGGCTCTCATCCTCGTCGCCCTGGTCCTCCTGGTCCTCGTAGACCGGTGGGAGCTTGGCCGGATCCTGGGGCGGCAGCGGCGGCTGAAGCACCTGCGGCTCGGGGTTGGAGACCTGCTGCGTGGTCTGCTGCTGGGGGACCTGGTCGCGGTCGGGGGTGACGTCGAAGGGCACCCATCCGGCGCCCTCGAAGGGGATCTCAACCCAGGCGCTCACATCCTCGCCGGTAATATTGCCGGCGTCGCCGTCGGTGGCCGGCTTGAACCCCATGACCACCCGGGCGGGGATCCCCACCGAGCGGCACATGAGCATCATGAGCACCGAGTACTGCTCGTCATCACCGACCAACGAGTCCGCCCCCACCATGGCGGCCATGCGGGCCGCGCCATGGCCGGACGGCGACGGGCTCTTGGTGCCGTCGGAGTAGTAGCCGGTGCGCAGCGCCTGCTGGAGGGCGCGGATCTGCGCCAGCGGCTGAGACTCCGAACCAATGATCTCAGTGGCCAGGGCCGACACCGAGGAGGGAACCTGCTCGATCGCCCCCAGGGAGACGCGCGAGAGGGTCAGGGTCTCAAGCTTGGGGTCCGCGGGCACCGCGGCGGGCACCACCTGCTCAGACAGAACATCCCCGGTGCTCAGCCCGGCGGTGACGATCACCGTCGCCGATGCGGCGTCATGGTAAAGGGTCTCGCGCAGCGCCGTGGATCTGGGGCCCTTGGTGGCGATGGTGGCCGTATCGGAGACGGTGGGCACCCAGGGGAAGGAGTAGTCCCCAATGGTGAAGGTCACCGGGACGGCGCGGTCGGAGGCCACCGCGGCCAGGGCGGTGGTTTCACCCACGTGCTGGAACCGGGCGGCCCCGCCGGTGTCCTCACCGATGCGGGCCGTCAAGCCGTCGTAGGCGTCCAGGGAGGCTATGCGGATGCGCGCCCCCGAGGGCAGGCCGCTGACGGTCATGAGCTCAGTGCGCGCCAGGTCCGTCTCCAGGGTCCGCACCAGGGACAGGGGACTGGCGTACTCAGTCAGGTCCAGGGGCGGCTCGAAGACATCGCGCAGGACAGTGCGGGCCGTCGGCGTCACCGGGGCCGCCACCGCGGCCACCAGGGCCGCGGTCAGGAGCAGCAGCGTCGCGGTGACGCCGCCACGCACCCCGGCGCGGCGCAGCCCGGTGTCACGGTTCTCCATGGCCTCGGCGACGCGCCCCTGGCGCACCCGCAGAGAGGCGGCCGCCCACAGGGCCAGGGTCAGCGCAATGAGAACCGGGCCGAGCACCGTGGGCATGACCGTGGTCCGCCCGCCCCAGACGATCGCCACCACGGGTATCGTCAGGGCGCACAGGCCCCCCAGGTGCTCGCGCCCCGCCATGACCAGGCGGCAGGCAATCACAGTGGAGCACAGCCCCGTCAGCCACGGCAGGATGGTCATGGCGGTGAAGGAACTCAGCGGCAGCGGCAGCGTCAGCGCGTCCTTCCACACGGTGATGGTGCCGGCCAGGACATCGAACAGCGCGTCGGTGCCCGGACTCAGGTCCGGCAGCAGCCACGGCGCCGCCAGAATATGAACCAGGCCGGTGACGGCCATGGTCGGCAGCACCGAGAGCCGAGTCCACGCCGAGACCATGCCGACGACCAGGCCCAGGCCGGCGGCCCCGGCCGCCACCAGCACCCCGGTGCCGCCCTCGAACAGGGGGCCGAATAGCAGCGAGCCCACGAGCACCAGGGCCAGGACGATCCCCAGCTCAACAACCGCGGCGGCGCCCCGGGGTGCGGCACTGGGGCGCCGAGAGGAGGCAGACGTCATGACATCCTCCTGAGGGCCAGGGGGAGCTGCTCGAGCCGGTCGAGGTCGACCACGTCCAAGGAGCTGAGACGACGGCGGGACAGGGGGCGGGCGCCGCAGGACAGCGCCAGCATGACCATGGACACCGGGGTGAGGATCCTGGAGCGCACGAGCTGGGCGTCGGGGCAGTCCTGGCCAGTGACCAGGACAATGACCGAGGCATCAGGATGGGCGACGGCGGCCTGGCGCACCAGTTCGTCGCAGGTCTCAGTGGCGTCGAGCTTCAGCAGGCAGGAGGCGTCCAGGAGCCGCAGCGGGGTGGTGGTGGGCAGGGCGTCGGTCTGGGTCAGGAAACGCACCTCACGGTTGTCCAGGATCCCGTCGAGGACAATCGAACAGGCCACTGACACGGCGGTTTCGAAGTCCTCCTCCCCGGCATAGTCCTCGGGTCGAGTCGATAGGGCCACAATGAGACTGGAGCGGCGGGTCTCCTCGAACTGGCGGACCATGAGGCGCCCGGTGCGGGCGG
>ERZ772917.546-NODE-546-length-26193-cov-9.774772_pt1 | contig 26193 bp, 19 predicted proteins | sample MGYA00511187_ERZ772917 | MGnify/ENA primary metagenome ERZ772917 (study PRJEB29015, sample SAMEA2737925) | human oral metagenome | biome: human oral; feature: human-associated habitat; material: dental | place: China | collected 2012 ...
CAGAACCCGGATGGCTCGATATCCCCCCGTCTCGTGGAGCGCTGGGAGCAGCCGGATGACAAGACCTACATCTTCCATCTGAAGCATGGGGTGAAGTTCCACAACGGCGAGCCGTTCACGGCCGAGGACGCGATGTTCACCATAAACCGCGGGCGCACCTCCGTCACGGCCACCGGCTCCAACATCCTTCTGGCGATGATCGAGGACGTCAAGAAGATCGACGATTATACGATCTCCGTGCACCTCAAGAATCCTTTCACGCCGTTCCTCTATGTATTCAGCGAGGTCTGGGGCGGCGTCGTCTGCAAGAAGGTCGTCGAGGAGATCGGCACCGAGGCCCACAATCGCGCCCCGATCGGCACCGGTCCCTTCAAGTTCGTCAAGTGGATCAAGGGCGACCGGGTGATCCTGGAGCGCAACGACGATTACCATGGCGAGAAGCCGCAGTTCTCCAGCCTGATCATCCGGGCTGTCCCCGAGGACTCCGTCCGGGTGATCGAACTCGAGAGCGGGGCAGTCGACGTAGCCTACGACGTCTCCGTAAACGACTTCAAGCGCGTGGAGGAGAACCCCAAGCTCACCCTGCTGAAGCGCAAATCGCTTCGCACGGATTTCGTCGTGTTCAACTGCTCGAAGCCCCCTCTGGATAACGTGAAGGTACGCCATGCGATCGCGAAGGCGCTGGATCTCGAAGGGATGCGGCAGGCCATCTACCGCAGCGAGGGGTACGTCCCCGGCGGCCCGATCCCTTACGACATGCGCTACTCCGACCAGAGCCTCAAGGCTCCGGCGCAGGACATCGAGGGAGCGAAGAAACTGCTTGAGGAGGCCGGGGTCAAGGGCCTCAAGCTGACCATCATGACGAGCGAGTCGAAGGAGCGCGTCGACGCCGCCACCATCATCCAGGCTCAGCTCGAGGAGATTGGCGTGGAGGCGGACATCCAGGTCCTGGAGTACGGCGCCTTCCTCGAGAAGGTGGACCGCGGGGAACACGACCTCGCCCTCGGCGGCTGGGGAAACAACCTTCCCGACCCCGAGTTTGCCCTGACCCGCCTCTATCACTCGCGCGCCATCAACGTCACCAACAACGCCTTCTTCAGCAACAAGGAGTTCGACGCGCTGCTCGACAAGGGCGTTACGGTGCCGGAGGGCCCCGAACGTGAGGCGGTCTACAAGGAGGCTCAGAGGCTGTTCCTGGATCAGATGCCCACCTTGTATTGGGCCGTCCGGGGGATTGCCGCCGCATACGGTCCCCGCGTCCAGGAGTTCCCGATGCATATCCGCGGGATCTACGAGCTCTCGAAGGTGAAGCTGAATCAGGAGTGATCCTGACTCGGCAAGAGGTCCCAAGGCGCCTCCCCGCCGGTTCTTTCGAGGTCCCGCCGGGGAGGATACAACCAGATGAGAGGGAAGACAGAAGAAAACAGCCCATTGAAAGGAAGTGCGCGTCTCATGAAAAAGACGTTCGTTTTTCTTGCAGCCCTGTTCCTGTGCCTTTCGCCGATGATGGCCCTCGCGGCCGAGGATACCCTGATTGTGGCGAACGGTGCGGATATCCGCGTCCTCGATCCGCTCCCCAGCTCGGAGAACGTCTCGGCCAACGTCCTGCTTCAGATGTTTGAGAACCTGGTATTCATCGCTCCGGACGGTTCCCTGGAGCCCATGCTGGCAGAGGGCTGGGAGCAGCCGACGCCGACGAGCTACGTGTTCCACATCCGCAAGGGGGTCAAATTCCACAACGGCGAGGAATGCACCGCGGACGACGTGAAGTTCACCCTCGACCGGGCCAAGACCCCACTCGGAACTTCCGCCCATGCCTTGATCAAGGACCTCACGGACGTGGAGGTGCTGGACCGCTACACCGTCAAAATCAACCTGGGGCGGCCCGTCACCCCCTTCCTTTACGCCTTGGGCGAGTCCTGGGCGGGCATCGTCAACAAGAAGGCCGTGGAGGAGGGCGATCCCGCCAAGAACCCGGTGGGAACCGGCCCCTTCAAGTTCGTCAGCTGGAAGAAGGCGGACCGCGTCATCCTCGAGCGCTTCGAGGACTATCACGGCAAGAAGCCCAACTTCAAGACGTTGGTCGTCCGAGCGATCCCGGAGGCGTCGAGCCGCACGATCGAGCTTCAAAGCGGGGCCGTGGACGTCGCTTACGGTATCCATTTCTCCGACTTCGAACGGATCGAGTCCGACAAGAACCTGACCCTGCTGCGGCATCCCTCGAACCGGGTGGACTACATCGCCCTGAACTGCCAGCGCCCCGCCCTGAAGGACGTGCGCGTGCGCAGGGCGATCAAGATGGCCCTCGACATCCCCGGGATGCAGAAGGCCGTCTGTCGCGGCGTCGGCTCCGTAACGGGGAGCCCCCTGCCTCCAGGAATGCGCTATGCGTTGAAGGACGCTCCCATCCCTGCCCAGGACGTCGAAGGGGCCAAAAAGCTCCTGGAGGAGGCCGGGGTCAAGGACCTCAAACTTGCGATCTGGACCAACGAGTCGAAGGAGCGCATGGACGCGGCGACCATCATTCAGGGAATGCTGGAGGAGGTCGGCATCACCGCGGAGATCCGCGTCATGGAGTACGGCGCCTTCCTCGACGGCGTCCGCAAAGGAGAATGCGACCTCGCGATGAGCGGTTGGGGCAACAACCTTCCCGATCCGGAGTACTTCTTCGGACGGACGTTCCACTCCATCGCGATCGGCGCCAACAACTCGTCCCACTACAGCAATCCGAAGCTGGACGAACTGCTGGATAAGGGGCTCACCGTCCCCGACGGTGAGGAGCGCGCCAAGATCTACGAGGAGGTCCAGCAGATCATCCTGGACGATGTGCCGGCGATCTTCTGGTCGGTCGGCGAGGCCATCGTCGGGATCAACAACCGGGTGAAGAACTTCGAAATGCACCCGAAGGGGTTCTATCGCCTCTGGATGGCGGAGCTGGATCACTAGCGGAAGCTCGCGCCCATGCCCGTAAGGGCATGGGCGCGTCCCGTCCCGATCCCCGCCCGTTCGGATCCCCTGCCGCAGTCCTATCGATCGTTGCGTTGCCTGGAACGAATGTATTTTCTATTCGAGGTGGTGATTTCCCCATGGAGTACGGCTTTCTTTCTCTCATTCCACCGCTGACGGCTATCATCCTGGCCCTGATCACCAAGCAGACCGTGTTCTCCCTGCTGATCGGGCTCTGGATCGGCACCACCATCGTCTGCGGTTGGAACCCCATCGTCGCCTTTCCCACAATGATCTCCAAGTTCTTCATCCCCCTCATCGCCAACGAGTGGAATGCGGGGATGCTGATGCTGATCGTATCCTGCGGCGGGTTCGTCTATCTCATCAAACGATCCGGAGGGGCCAAGGCCTTTGGAGACTTCGCGGCCAGGAAGGTCCGGACGAGAAAACAGGCCCAGCTGGTGGCCTACTTCAGCGCGTTCGCCTTCATCTTCACCGAGCCCACCCTCACCCTGGGCTCCATCATGCGCCCCATCACCGAGCGTCTGCGCGTGTCCCGCGTGAAGTTGGCCTATATCTGCGATGTCATGGGCTGCCCCTTCGCGACCCTGTCGCCGATCACCAGCTACAGCACCTATGCCATCGGATTGATCGCGACCCAGTTCGCCGCCCTCGGGATCTCCGACAACCCCTGGAGCGTCTACCTCAGAGCGCTTCCCTTCAACTTCTATGCCCTCTTCGGGATGCTCGCCCTGCTGGCCGTCATCGTGCTGAACCTGGACATCGGCCCCATGTACCGGGCCGAGCGGCGTGCCATAGAGACGGGCGAGCTGATCGGGCCCAACGACAGTCCCATGGGCAAGTACGATTTGGACGAGTCCAAGCTCTTCGCCGGCGTGAACCTGGGAATCGCCAACTTCCTGGTTCCCCTGGGCGTGCTGTTCGCCACACTGATTGCCATGATCTTGTGGACCGGCGACGTACAGGTCAACGGGATCGGCGGAGCCTTCATGAAGTCCAACATCGCGCTGTCCATATCCACGTCCTTTCTGACGGCGTCGATCGCCGCGGGGGTCGTGGGCATGCGCTCGGGGGTGTTCCAGTTCAAGGACATCGTACCGGAATGGTGCCGCGGCGTGGCGCTCAACTCGGATATCCCGGTCATCCTGGTCCTGGCCTGGTCCATAGGGTCGCTCACCGGGGTGATGGACCTCAAGGGGTACCTGATCGGACTGGTTGAGAGCTTCGATGTCCCCGCCGGTCTGATGCCCGCCTTCCTCTTCGTCGTAGGGGCATTCGTGGGGTTCTCCACGGGAAGCTCCTGGGGCGTCTGGGCCATCATCATCCCCATCTCCCTGCCGATTGCGCATCATTTCGGCGTGTCGATGGAGCTGATGATCGGCGCCTCCCTGAGCGGCGGGGTCTTCGGCGACCACTGCTCGCCCATCTCCGACACCACGATCCTGGCCTCGACCGCGGCCGGATCGGACCATGTGGAGCATGTCCGGACCCAGCTGCCCTACAGCCTGACGGTGGGGGCCGCCTCCATCGCCGGTTTCGTCGTGGGGGGGCTCCGCTCTCCGATGCTGGGCCTGGCGGTCACCGCCATCCTGGTTCTGTTGGCGCTGGCCGTCCTCAACCGGGTTGCCAGATGGCAGGAGTCGAGGTGCGGAACGAATTCTTAGTCCGGACTGTTGAGAGGCAGCGTGTTGGGCGACGTCGAAAATGGTTTTGCATAGGCAGGTAACCTTTTCATCTGAGCAAGGCAGGTAGAGAACCATGAGTACGAGACAATTTTCCTGTACGGTCGTCAATGGCCTCGTCGCGGCCCCGTCGGGGCTCGTCGAGGCCGACATCGGCATCGCGGACGGCAAAATCGCGGCCCTGGCCGCCGGAGGGACGCTCGGCGCGGGAGAGCGCGTCATCGACGCGGCCGGGATGCTGGTCCTGCCCGCCGTGGTCGATATGCACGTTCACTTCAACGACCCGGGGTTCCCCGACCGCGAGGACTTTGCCCATGGCACCGCCGCGGCCGCGGCCGGCGGGGTCGGTACGGTCGTGGACATGCCGCTCTCCGGGGCCCCGGCCGTGACCTCGGTGGAGAGCCTGGAGCTCAAGAAACGCGCCGCCGCGGAGCGCGCGGTGGTGGACTATGCCCTGTGGGGCGGCCTCGTGGACGACAATGTCGCGGAGCTGCAAGCGATGCGCGAAAGGGGCGCCATTGCCTTCAAGGCGTTCACCTGCTTTGCGGGCAGCGACTTCCCCTATGCCCGCCCGGACGTGCTCTTCCGCGGGCTGGCCGAGGCGGAGAAACACGACCTCCTGGTGGGGGTTCATTGCGAGGACGAGGCGCTGACGTCGTCCCTCGAGCGGGCGGCCCGGTCCGCCGGGCGCACGGGGGTGCGGGATTTCCTGGGGGCCCACGCCCCCGTCACGGAGCTCCTGGCCGTCGACATGGTGTTGGAGATGGCCCGTTCCACGGGGGCGCGCGTTCATATCTGCCACGCCACGCTGCCCGAGGTGATCGATCGGGTATCGCGGGCCCGGAGGGAGGCGCGGGTGACGGTGGAGACCTGCCCGCACTACCTGATCTTCTCCGAGGACGACCTGGAGCGGCTGGGGGGCGTCCTGAAGTGCACGCCCCCCGTGCGGACGCGGGAGACCGTCGAGGCCCTTTGGGATTGTGTCCGGAGCGGTTCGGTGGACGTGATCTCCTCGGATCACTCGCCCTCGACCGTCGCGCAGAAGAATCCGGCGAGCGGGAGCTTCTGGGACATGTGGGGCGGGGCCCAGGGCGTACAGACCATGCTGCCCGCGCTCTTCACCCATGGGGTGAGGCGGCGGGGCCTGAGCGTGGAGATGCTGGTTCGGCTGGTCTCCGAGAACCCGGCTCGCCTGATGGGGCTCTACCCCCGCAAGGGGGTCATCAGGATCGGGAGCGATGCCGACCTGACGATCCTGGACCCCTCCGCGCGCTGGACGCTCGCTCCCGAGATGCTGCTTCATAAAAACAAGCACAGCCCCTATATGGGGATGGAGTTCGAGGGGCGCGTGACCGCGACGCTGGTGCGCGGCGCGGTCGTCTTCGATGGCCGAGGGATAACGGCGGACCCCGGAAGCGGAAGGCTTCTGCGAGGCAGTTTCTGAACCGGGCGAATGTCCCCGAATCGGAAATTTTCGAACTGGAGTCCCAATATGGAATTGAGGACCCTTTGGGGCGCTACGGCGGCAGGCCGTGAGATTGGGAGCTGATGACTTTGGATGGAAAAAGGAAACACGCGGATCTCGTCCTGAAGAGGGGCACCGTGATCACGATGGACCCGGAGCGGCGCATTCTGGAGAACGCCTCCGTGGCCGTGGAGGGGACGCGGATTGCGGCAGTGGGCCCAGCGGAGGATATCGAGGCGTCCTACAGCGCCGATCGGGAGATCGACTGCCTTCACAAGGCGATCCTGCCGGGCCTGATCGATGTGCACGGACACGCGGGGCACGCCCTGCTCAAGACGATCGGTTCGGATACGCGCAGTCACTGGATGCACATCGCCACACCCACGTACCACCATTACACGACGGATGAGTTCTGGTACGTCGAGGCTCGTCTGGCGGCCCTGGAGCGCCTGAAGATGGGGGTGACCTGCGGGCTCAGCGTCATCAGCTCGGCCCAGCGCAGCGACGACCCGGTATTCGGGAACAACAACGCGCGGGGCTATGCCGACGTGGGGATCCGAGGGGTCGTGGCCGTCGGGCCCTGCAATCCGCCGTTTCCGCGCAAGTTCAGCCGCTGGAAGAACGGCGTCCGCCATGAGGTGGAGGTGTCCTTCGAGGGCATGATGGAGGGGGCCGAGGCCGTCATCGAGGCGTGGAACGGAGGAGCCGACGGGCGCATCCGGGTGTTTATCGCGCCCTTCGTCCTGCTGACGTCGATCTTCGGTTCCGGCCCCTCGGCGCCGGATGTCGCCGTGGCGTTGTCGGACCATGACCGGCTGATGATGCGCCGGGTCCGGGAGGTCGCGGCCAAGCACAAGGTGCGCATCCACACGGAGGCGTTCGGCGGGATGATCCGGCTCGCCCATCGGTGCGAGTATGCGCTCCTGGGGCCGGACGTGCATATCCAGCACTGCACGGGCATCTCCTTCGAGGAGGCCATGATCCTGGCGGAGACGGGGACGCACGTGGCCAGCGCGCCCGGTTACGGTCAGGTCAACGGGCGCTGCCCGATCCCCGAACTGCTCGGTCTGGGCGCCAACGTCGCGATTACGACGGACGGGAACTCTCCTTCCACGCCGTTCGACCTCCTTCGGTCCGCACGGCAGACCCAGCTGATCCAGCGCATGCTCTGCCACGATCCCTTCCTGCTGCCGAACGGCAAGACGCTCGAGATGATCACGATCGACGCCGCGAAGGCACTGGGCTGGGAGGACGAGATCGGTTCCCTCGAGCCGGGCAAGCAGGCGGATATCGCCGTGATGAACCTCTGGCAGCCGCACCTGGTCCCCAACATCATGCCGGTGCACCGCGTGATCTGCGAGGCGGTGGGGCACGATTTCGAGACCGTCGTCGTCGCCGGGCGCGTACTGATGGAGGGACGCCGCGTCCTGTCCGTGGACGAGGACGAGGTGCTGAGGGAGGGCGAGGCGGAGGCCCGCCGCCTGATCGAGCGCGCCGGGCTGGAGCGGCACATGGCGCTGCCGGGCACCTTCTGGGGGCACACGCAGGGCTGGCTGGACGAGCAGCGGGTGGATTACGATTCGCTGCCATGCCGTCCATAGGGAAAGGAGCGTTTTTCGAAATTGAGGACGAAACTGAGCGCAAAGTATGTCGTGGCGTTCGACGGATCGCGGCACGTCCTGCTGCGGGACGGGCAGGTGGTGTTCGAGGGAAACACGATCGTCTTCGTCGGCCGTGAATACCCGGGGCGCTGCGACGAGGAGCTGGATTGCGGCAACGCCATCCTCAGCCCCGGCTTCGTGGACCTGGACTCCCTGGGCGACATCGACCACGGCCTGATCCACTGCGAGGCTCCGGCCGCGATCCAGAGCCACCTGCTCTGGAGCCGTGCGTATTACGAGAGGGGCAGCCGCGAGATCATGTCTGCGGAGGAGGAGGCGTTCAAGTCCCTTTACGCTTACGTCCAGCTGATCCGGCACGGGATCACGACGTCCATGCCCATCACCTCGGTGTACTACAAGCGCTGGGCGGAGACTCTGGAGGAGATCGAGGCCGCGGCCCATCACGCGGGGCACCTGGGGTTGAGGGTCTACCTCGGGCCCAGTTACCAGTCCGGCGCGAGGGTCGTCAACCCCGACGGCTCCGGAGAGGTGCTCTTCAAGGACGACGAGGGGCGCCTGGGGCTGGAGCGGGCCATCCGTTTCATCAAAGAGTTCGATGGATCCTACGGCGGGCTGGTCCGCGGCGTCCTGGTGCCGGAGCGCATCGAGACCCAGACGGAGGAGAACCTGCTGGCGACGAAGGCGGCCGCCGATAAGCTCGGGTGCCGCGTGCGCCTGCATGCGGCTCAGGGCTCGTTCGAGTACACGTGGGTCCGAAAGCACCAGGGGATCACGCCGCTTCAGTACCTGGATAAAATCGGCTTCCTGGGGCAGACGACCCTGATCCCCCACGCTATGTACGTGCCGGGGTACAGCGCTATTCACGATGCGCCCACGGGCAACGACGTCGAGCTTCTGGCCCGTACGGGCACGACCGTCATCCACTGCCCGCTGGTCTACGCATCCTCCGGCGTCGCGCTCGAGTCGTTCGGGCGCTACCGGAAGGCCGGGGTCAACATGGCGATGGGGACGGACACCTTTCCGCCGGACATGCTGGCGAACATCCGCATCGGAAGCTACATGGCCCGGCACGTGGACCGATCCCTGGAGGGCAATACCTACGCGGACTTCTTCGAGGCGGCGACGCTGGGAGGCGCGCGTGCGCTGGGCCGCGAGGACCTGGGGCGCATCGCGGTAGGGGCCCGCGCGGATATGATCGTCCTCGACCTCGATGGACTGGACGTGGGCACGATCGACGATCCGCTGCGGACCATCGTCAACTCCGGGACGTCTCGGGAGGTGCGCCATTCGATCATCGACGGCCGATTCGTGATGCGCGACCGCGTCATCCCGGGGATCGACGAGGCGGCCCTCCGCGACCAGGCGCAGGCCTACTACGAGAAGATGCGCATGGGCTACTGGGAGCGAAGCGACGGCTCCCTGTCCCCGGCGGAGCTGTTCCCGGGATCGTTCCCGGAGGCCGGCCGGGACCTCTGAGGCGCACCGCATCTTCGAGAGGCGAAAGCTGTGGAGGACGGCACGGGGTCCGCGCCGTCCTCCGCCTTTTCGGGGGATTCGGCCTCGCATACCGGCGGCGTGCCGCTCCCCGCGGACGGAACGCTGTGCTAGAATGAGCTTTCGGGTTCACCTCAGGTTCACCTCGGAAAGGGGAAACACGATGACACGGGAGCTGTCTCTCGGGGTTGCGGGGTTGTCGAAGGTTTACAGAAACTTTCTCAGGAAGGAGACGGAGGCGCTCCGGGACATCGACATCGAGGTCCCCAGGGGGGAGTTCGTCTCCATCATCGGCCCGTCCGGATGCGGCAAGTCCACGCTGCTTCGCCTGATCTCCGGCCTGGAGCGGCCGACGTCGGGGGAGGTGCGGTTCGGCCCGGGGTACGGACGCGGGGACATCGGCTTCGTCTTCCAGAGCGCGGTGCTCCTTCCCTGGAAGACCGTCTTCGAGAACATCGCCTTTCCCCTCAAGATCAAAAAAATCCCCCTAGAGGAGAATCGGGAGCACCTCGATGCCCTGATCGAACTGGTCGGGCTTTCGGACTTCAGAAACGCCCTGCCTCACGAGCTCTCCGGGGGGATGAAGCAGCGGGTCTCCATCGCCCGCGCGCTCTCCTGCAGCCCGCCCCTCCTGTTGATGGACGAGCCCTTCGGGGCTCTGGACGCCATCACGCGGGACACCATGAACATGGAGCTGCTCCGCATCTGGAGCGACACCCAAAAGACGGTCCTTTTCGTCACGCACGGCATCGACGAGGCCGTGTTCCTGTCCGATCGGGTTCTTGTCCTCTCCCCGCGCCCCGGCACGGTCCGAAAGGTCCTGACCGTGGACCTCCCGCGCCCCCGGACCCAGGAGATGCGCCTGCTTCCCATCTTCAACGAGTACTGCCGCGCCCTGCGGGAGGTCATAGGATGACCCCGACCCGCTGGAGGCGCGCGGCCGAGTACGGGCTGTCGTTCGCCCTGTTCCTGGGGATCTGGAAGGGGTACGTTGCGGCATACGACGTCCCGGCCTTCATCCTGCCCTCCCCGGAGGAGACGTTTCTCTGCCTCGTCCGGCTCTTCAAGGGGGAGATATACTTTCACCTGGCCGTCACAACGGGGGAGATCGTCTCGGGGTTCCTTCTCGGGAGCGTTCTGGGCTTCCTGTTCGGCTATCCCCTGGCCAGGAGCGCGCTGCTCCGCAAGGCCCTGATGCCCTACGTCCTCTTCGCTCAGACGGCCCCCAAAATAGCGCTCATACCGCTCTTCGTGTTGTGGTTCGGGCTGGGCTGGGCCTCCAAGCTGATCCTGATCGTGTCCATGGTCTTCTTCCCGGTCATGGCGTCCGTGATCCTGGGGATGCAGTCCGTGGACCGCGGGATGCGCGACCTGATGCGCGTCCTCCGGGCCTCGCGGCTGCAGACGTTCTGGGAGGTGGAGCTGCCCTCGTCCCTGCCGCCGATCTTCGCGGGGCTGAAGGTGGGGATCGTTCAGGCCGTGATCGGGGCGATCGTGGCCGAGTGGATCTCGAGCAAATCGGGGCTGGGCTACCTGCTGACCTATGCCTCGGCGCTGAGCGACACGCCGCTCCTCGTCGCCGCCATCATCGTGACCTCCTCCCTGGGCGTCCTCCTCTACGAGGTGCTGGACGTCGTGGAGGGGCGGCTTCTCGGCTGGCACGAGTCGAAGCGCGACGCCCATGCCGTCCTGAGGGAGGCCGCGCCGTGAGCCGCTACACCAGCGCGTCCGATCCCCGCTACGACGGACGCCTCCCTCACCTGCGCTGTCTGCCCTCCGAGGTGGCGCCGATCGTCCTGCTGCCGGGGGACCCCGCCAGGGTGGGGCGGATAGGGGAGGGGCTGCGGGATTTCCGCATCGTCTCGGACAACCGGGAATTCCTCGTCGGGCGGGGGACGTTCGATGGGGTCCCCATAACGGTCTGTTCCACGGGAATCGGCGCGCCCTCGACCGAGATCGCGGTCGTGGAGCTGATCCGTTCCGGGGCCAGGGCCCTGATCCGGGTCGGGGGATGCGGGGCGCTGCGCGCCGGCATCGAGTGCGGCGATCTGATCCTCAACTCGGGCATGGTGCGCCTGGGAGGGGCGTCGATCCACTACGCGCGCCCGGAGTACCCCGCGGTCGCATCCTTCGACGTCCTGGAGTGCCTGCGCGATGCGTGCCGCGAGCAGGGGGCGAGGTGGCATGTCGGCATCGGGGCCTCCGTGGGGAGCTTCTACCGCGGGCAGGGGCGCGCCGGGCCCTCCGCCCGGCCGGACGACGACGCCCTGTATCGGGAGATGCTCGGCCTCGGGGTGCTGAACATGGAGATGGAGGCCGAGACGGTCCTGACCCTCGGCTCCCTGTACGGGGTCCATGCGGGCAGCATCGTCGCCGTGCACTGCAACCGCGTCACGAATCGCTGGCTGGTGGACGATGGGGAGTCGCAGGGGCGCCTGTGCCGGGTTGCGCTCTCGGGCGCCCGCCGTCTGTACGAAAGATTGAGGCTCGAGGAGCCGGAAGCGATGAAAATGGGAAAGGACGTGTGTGGAGATGATTAGGAAGCTGTTTTTGGGTGCGCTGGTGCTGCTGGGGAGCGCCGTGTTCGGCCGGGGGGCGGAGGCCGCCGACCTGCGCAAGGTGTCCATCCAGATAGACGGGGCGGCCGTCCCCTATTACGCGCCGCTCTATCTGGCGCAGGAGAAGGGGTATTTCGCCGAGCAGGGACTCGACGTGGAGTTCTACTATTCCGCGGGGGCGGATATCGTCAAGAACGTGGGCGTGGGCAACGTGGAGTTCGGCTTTCCCAACGCGGATTCGGTCATCGTGGGCCGAGGGGCCGGGATCCCCGTCAAGGTGGTCCATACGACCTATCAGCATGGGTTGGGCGCGACGATCTTCAAGCGGTCGAGCGGGATCTCCGGACCGGCCGACCTCAAGGGGAAGAAGGTTGCGGTCACCAGCCTGGCGAGCCCGAACTACATTCAGCTCCAGGTCATGCTCAAGGAGGCCGGCCTCGCCGTCTCGGACCTCGACCTGGAGGTCATCGGCACGGGAGCCATCGTGGGCGCCCTTGCCGACGGACAGGTGGACGCCATCGTCTTCTCCATGCTGAGGACCGTGGAGCTGCGCAATCAGGGGGTGGATGTGGACGAGATCCGGTCCGACACCTTCCTGCCCTCGCACGGAAACGTCCTGATCGCGGGGGAGAAGCTGCTGAAGGACGAACCCGAGCTGGTGGAAAAGTTCGTCGCGGCCCTCGACAAGTCCCTGGATTACATCATCGGCGGGCACAGCCGCGAGGCCGTCGAGCTCTCCGTGAGCAAATACGCGCCGAGCTTCGGCGACCGCGTCGACGTCGTGACGAGGATCCTGGACGAGATCTTCATCCCCTACCTCTGGACCAGTGACTACACGAAGGCGCACGGGTTGGGGGCCTCCGACGCGGAGCGCTGGGGACGGTCCATCGCCATCCTGAAGGAGTACGGCGTGCTGAAAACGGCCCCATCGGCGGAGGACCTGCTTTACGTGAGGCCCTAGGGGCGGGAGACGGTCCGCATGCGCCGAGCTCTGCTGAACTGGCTGCCTCCCGCGGCCGTGTTCCCCCTGCTGATCTGGGGATGGAAGGCCTACATCGCGGCCTTCGACGTCCCGCCGAACCTGCTGCCGCAGCCGGAGGACGTTCTGAAGCACCTGGTCTTCCACTTCACGCGGGGGGACATGCTGCGGCACGTGGGCGTGACGCTTCACGAGGTTTTCGTGGGCGTCCTGATCGGGGCCGCGGCCGGGGTTGCCGCCGGGTATTGGGTCGCGAGGTCCCATCTTCTGGAGCGTCTGGTGATGCCCTTTGTCCTGATCGTGCAGACGGCTCCCAAGATATCGATCGCGCCGCTCCTGATCCTCTGGTTCGGCCTCGGCATCGAGTCGAAGGTGGCGCTGGTGGTGCTGGTGGTCTTCTTCCCCATTATGGTCAACGAGGTGGCCGCGATCCGGGACATCGACGCCAACCTGCACCAGCTCCTCTCGGTCCTGGGGGCCACGGCCTGGCAGCGCTTCGCCTATCTGGAGTTCCCCGCGTCCCTCTCCTGGCTGCTCTCGGGGATGAAGGTGGCCGTTACGCAGGCCGTCATCGGGGCGGTCGTCGGCGAGATGATCGGCAGCAAGGCGGGGATGGGCTTCCTTCTGATGCTGGGGAACGAGACCAGCGACATCAACCTGATCCTGGCCTCCGTCATCGTGTTGAGCCTGATCGGACTGCTGCTCTACCTCCTGGTCGCCTTTGCCGAACGCCGTCTGGTCGCCTGGCGGGAACCGGAGGCGGAACCCGTATAGACCGCGGGCGTTGTGCCGGATCCAAGCCATGCCAGAATCGGGCCCACCAGTACAAACGGTGGGCCCGATTCTATGAGGGAGTGTAGAAGCGATACGTGTTGCGTCCCGAGTTCTTCGCCTGGTACAGGGCGCTGTCGGCGCGCTTCAGCAGGACCAGGAGCTCGTCCCCGTCCTGAGGATAGACGGCGATGCCCATACTGGCGTGTATCTGGTAGCACGTATTCTCGAGACAGGTCGGGGCCTCCAGGGAGGCCCGTATCCTCTGGATGGCGGCGGCATAATTGTGGGTATCGGGGTCGCAGGTCAGGAGCAGCGCGAACTCGTCGCCGCCCACACGGGCGGCGATGTCGCTGGTGCGGATGCTCGCGCGGAGGCGGCCGGCGAACTCCTGGAGCAGCAGGTCCCCCGCGTGGTGTCCCAGGGTGTCGTTGACGTCCTTGAAATGGTCCAGGTCCGCCATGACGACCAGGACGGCCTTGCCCGTGCGCTTGGCGCTGGCCATCATCTGAATAAGGTGCTGGTGAAAGAGCGGCCTGCTGGGAAGCCCGGTGAGGACGTCGTGGGTGGCGCGGTACTTGAAATCGTCCTCCCGCTCCTTGCGGCTGTGAATATCCCTGAGGATGCCGAGGGTGCGGGCGACCCTTCCCTCCGCGTCCCGGAATACCTGCCCGCGGCACTGCCGCCAGCGGTAGACGCCGTCCGCGCAGAGCAGGCGGAATACGACGTCGTAGGTTCCCTTGATGTAGGTCCCCTGCAGAATATCCTTCAGGATATGCCGGGCCTTGACGTCCTCGGGATGGATGAACTTGATCCAGCGCTTCACGGGGGGAAGCTCCTTCAGGGATGTGCGCTGCATCTCGGCGAGCCCGGAGGAGCAGAAGGTCCTCTCCCATGCACCCGGAAAAAACTCGAACACCCCATCCCTGCTGCATTCAAGGACAAGGCGCCACCGCTCCTCATCGGCCTTCAAACGTTCAATCGTACGGGCGGACTTCTCCGCCGTCCGGTTGAGCATCTCCGCCAGCCCGCCCGAGGGCTCCGTGCTCAAGGGGACGTTTTCCCCGGCTGTGCGGTCCATCAGCTCCATTGCATGTTTCAGGTCCATCCGGAGCATATCGAGCAGGATGCCGAGGAATCCTTCGGCGTCGATCCTGCCATCGAGATCGCCCTCGTGCATTCTCACGAGCGTGGTGCGGACCTGAAGCAGGGCGTCCCTGAGGGCAAGAGCCCTGTCGTCCCCCTCCAGAGCGGCCGGGAGGGCCGTCCTGGGGTCCGACTGGAACGCCAACCCATAAAAGTAGGTCAGGACTTCGTCGAGTTCCGAGGGATCCTGCTCTTGGGTGGAGCCGTTCCTGAGTATGGCGCTTACCTCCTTTGTCGGTTCGGACTCCCGAGCGCGGATGGCGTTAGGGGGGGCCGGCCCGCATGTCCGCAGGCCGGCGAAACTTCATGAGAACTCCGGGAAAATGATATCACAAAAGATAGCCGCTTCGCCCCCCGAGGTCCCCGTAGATGGATGCGGAGGAGTAGAATAACGGAAAAGGCCGGGCTTGAGAGAGTGTTGCCCGGGCAGATCCGTCCGAGAGGGCATCCGAAGGGGGAGGAGAACACGATGCGGTCCCTGCGACAGGACGCGCTGAAGATCGTTCACGAGGCCATCCGGAGGGTGTTGCCGGAGAGCGCCGTGAAGGAGGCCCTGGCGGGCGAGGCGTTCTCCGGGCGCCGGGGGAAGGGCAGGGTCGTCGTCGCCGCGATCGGCAAGGCCGCGTGGCGCATGGCGAGGGCTGCGGCGGACTTCCTGGGACCGGACCTCTCGGGCGGGGCGGTCGTCACGAAGTATGGGCACTCGATGGGCCCGATCGATGGGCTGGAGATCTTCGAGGCGGGACACCCCCTCCCGGACGGGAACACCCTGAGGGGGACGGAGGCGCTCCTGCGGAAGGTCCGGGGGCTCGGCCCCGACGATACCGTACTCTTCCTCGTCTCGGGGGGCGGCTCGGCGCTCTTCGAGCGCCCGATGGACGGTGTGACGCTGGACGACCTCGTCGCCGTGACGGACCAGCTCCTGGCCTGCGGGGCCGACATCGTGGAGGTCAACCGGATCCGCAAGCGCCTCTCCTCGGTCAAGGGCGGGCGTTTTGCGCAGATGGCCGCGCCCGCGCACGTCCACGCCGTGGTGCTCTCCGACGTGCTGGGCGACCGGCTGGACAGCATCGCGTCCGGCCCGGCCTGGCCGGACGCCGATACGGCGGAGGAGGCCCTGGCGACCGTGCGGAAGTACGGCATCTCGCTTCGCCCCGGGTTGGAGGAGCTTCTGAGGCTGGAGACCCCGAAGCGCCTCGGCAACGTCACGGCCGTGGTCACGGGGAGCGTGGGCGCGCTTTGCTCGGCCGCGGAGGACGCGGCCCGAGGCTTGGGCTATGCGCCGCTCGTCCTGACCACGACCCTGGACTGCGAGGCGCGCGGGGCGGGCGCGTTCCTGGCTGCTCTGGCGCGCGAGGTCCGGGCCTCGGGACGCCCTGTCGAGGCGCCCTGCGCCCTGATCCTGGGCGGGGAGACGGTGGTCCGCCTCACTGGAAGGGGCAGGGGAGGGCGCAATCAGGAGCTGGCGCTGTCGGCCGCGCGGGGCATTGCGGGGTTGGAGAATACGGTCGTTGCCTCCGTAGGCTCGGACGGCACGGACGGGCCAACCGACGCGGCCGGCGGGATCGTGGACGGGGGCACGGCGGAGCTGTTGAAGGCGCGGGGGATCGACATCGAGAGGGTCCTGGCGGACAACGATTCGTACACGGCGCTGTCGGCCGTGGACTCCCTCGTGGTCACGGGCCCGACGGGGACGAACGTCAACGACCTGGCGCTGGCGCTCTGCGGCGCCTGAGCCGTCCCGGGCCGGAAGCCGAGGGCCCCGCGGCCTTCGCGGAGGCGCCGGTGCGCCGAAAACCGCCGGGAAGCTGAAGCCGCTGCTTAAAACTCGGGCGATGCTGATAGAATAAAGGCGGGATGTGTTCGGCGCGGGACGCCGTTCCCGGGCCCTGACCCGGAATCCCGATCCGGAATTTGGAAGGGAGAGCTTTTTCGAGATGCGATATGTTCATTCCGCAATCCTGGGCTTCCTGCTGTTTTTGGTCTCCCTCGCCCCCTGCGCTCCCTCCGCCCCGGCCAGTGCCGTCACGGTCGAGCCGGACGTGGAGGTGCATCGGGTGGTGGGGGCGCTCTATGCGCTGTCCGCGGCCATGAACCTCTATCACGCGGAGCCTGGGGCCATTCCGTCGCCCGAACAGCTGGGGCGCTTCTTTCAGAGGGATACCCTGCCGTCCGGCTGGCCCGGGTCCGTCCGCGTCGCATCGTACGAAGGGGCCTGGTGGGTGGGGGTGGCCGTGGACCCCTATTCGCCCGCCCGCAAGTTTCTGAGGGCGAATGCCTCCGAGCTGAGCGTCCTGGACGCTCCGGGCGGAGCCCCCTGGATGGGCGCGTCCTTTGCCTGGATGGAGGCGCTTCGGCTGGGGGCGTCCGGGGCCCCCGCTGCAGAGGCCGCCGAGGGCTCCGGGGAGGACCGGAACGAGCTGTTCTTCCGGACGCCGGGGACAGATCGGTATTGGTGGAGCCCCCTGCGTTTCTCGGACTCCGCGCGGGCCTCGGTCCTGAAACGATGGGGACGTGCCGCGGACGGTTCCACGCTGACGGTCCCGCAGGAACGGGCCGCGGCCAAGGAGGAGTTCCGCGCCGCGCCCGTGGGGCTGCCGGAGGAGTTCGGCGTCAGTTCCGATCAGGAGCCCGGCTCCTCCTTGGAGGTGGGCGACGTGATCTTCAACCCCGTTCCTCGGCCGCGGAGCAACTGATTTTCTGAGTTTTCCCCGGGAGTGGCTGATCGGAGCTGTTTTCAGAACCTTGGGCGGCTTGACCAAAGACGACAGACGATTGCAGGAGGGATTTGGCGATGAAAATGAAGTGGAGAGATGGGTTGTTTTCGGCGGCGGGGCTGCTCGTTTTTTGTGCATTCTGTGCGGCGGGCGCGGCCATGGCGTCGGATGTACTGGTCGGCGCCTGCATCTACAAGTTTGACGACACCTTCATGAAGGGCGTGCGCAGGAACATGGTCTCGGAGATGAAGAAGCTGGGGGGCGAGCTGGAGGTCGCGGACTCGCAGAACCAGCAGCCGGTCCAGGACGGCCAGGTGGGCGCCTTCATCAACAAGGGGGCGAAGGCGCTGATCGTCAATCTCGTCAATCCCGTGGACCGGGCGGTGGCCGCTTCGCTCCTGGAGAAGGCCAGGGCGGCGAACCTGCCGATCGTCTTTCTTAACCGCGAGCCGGACGCCGAGGTCATGAAGTCCTACGATAAGGTCTGCTACGTCGGGACCCACTCGGAGGAGTCCGGAAGGCTGTTGGGCGAGCTGATCGTGGACTACTTCAAGGGACATCCCGAGGCGGACAGGAACAGGGACGGCAAAATTCAGTACGTCATGCTGCGCGGCGGAGAGGGGCAGCAGGACGCCATCCTGCGAACGGAGTTCTCCGTCAAGGCGATGAAGGATGGCGGGTTCGAGGTGGAGGAACTGGCCAGCGAAACGGCAAACTGGGACAAGGCCCAGGGCGCCGAGAGGATGAAGGGCTTCATCGCCTCCGTGGGGCTGGACAGGATCGAGGCCGTGGTGGCGAACAACGACAGCATGGCCCTGGGCGCCATCGCCGCACTGAAGGCCGAGGGCTATAACCTGGGCGACGCCGCGAAGTACATCCCCGTTGTGGGCGTGGATGCCACGGCGCCGGCACTCGAGGCCATGGGCCAGGGTACCCTGCTGGGCACGGTGCTGAACGACGCCCGGGGCCAGGGAGCCGCCGCGGTCCGAGCCGCCTTCGCGGCCGCGCAGGGCAGGGCCATCGACAAGGAGACCGTCGGCTACGAGGTGACCGACGGAAAGTACATCTGGATTCCCTATATGAAGGTCACGACCGAGAACTTCAAGAGATTGATGTAGGCGGGCGATCCGGTGTCCGGTAAACTTCGGAGAGGTCCTTCATGTCCGTTCTGATCTGCGGCGGGGCCGGCTACATCGGTTCCCATAACGTGCGGGCCCTGCTGGACCGGGGCGAGAGCGTGGTGGTGCTGGACAACCTCTGGACCGGACACCGGGCGGCGCTGCCGGAGTCCGTGCCCTTCTACGAGGGCGACGTCCGAGACGCGGCGCTGCTGGACAGGATCATGGGCGAACATCCCATAGAGGCGGTCGTCCACTTCTGCGCCTGCTCCCTGGTGGGCGAAAGCGTCGAGCGGCCGCTCCGCTACTTCAACAACAACGTGTACGGGATGCAGATCCTGCTGGAGGCGATGGAGCGGCACGGCCTGGACAGGATCGTGTTCTCCTCCTCCGCGTCGGTCTACGGCGAGCCGAAGCGCGTCCCCATCACGGAGGACGACGAGACCCTGCCCACCAACCCCTACGGCGAGACCAAACGGATGATGGAGCGCATGATGCACTGGGTGGGGCTGCGGCACGGCATCCGATACGTCTCGCTGCGCTACTTCAACGTGGCGGGAGCGCGCGAGGACGGCAGCATCGGCGAGGCTCACCGGTGCGAGACGCATCTGGTGCCCATCATCCTCCAGGTTCCGCTGGGTCGGCGGACGCACGTCACGATCTACGGGGACGATTACCCCACGCCGGACGGCACCTGCATCCGGGATTACGTCCATATCTCCGACCTGGCCGACGCGCACCTCCGGGCATTGGACCACCTCCGCGGAGGCGGGGAGGGCGGCATCTTCAACCTGGGCAGCGGCGACGGTTACTCGGTGAGGGCGATGATCGAGGCGGCCTGCGCCGCGACGGGCCACGCGATTCCCGTGGAGGTCGGCCCGCGCCGTGCGGGCGACCCGGCGCGGCTGGTGGCCGACAGCACGAGGGCGAGGAAGGTCCTGGGCTGGACCCCGCGCGTCACCAACATGGAGGATATCGTCGCGACGGCGTGGAACTGGCACCGCAGCCACCCGGACGGGTACGGGGACTGAGGCTCGTTTTCGACCGTGGGCGGTTGAGGGGAAGCGGGAGCGGTTTCCTCTTCCACAAATAGTGTGTTGCGTGTATAATAAACCTCGCGTTTTTGCGGAGACGTGGCCGAGTGGTCGAAGGCGGGCGCTTGGAGAGCGTCTGAGCAGCAATGCTCCTAGAGTTCGAATCTCTACGTCTCCGCCATTTTCGTTCCCAAGAAAATCCCATCGAAATATCCCCGATTTTGCGCATACCGTCAGACTTCGGAGAGCAGGGAAGTCCTTTGAGGGCGCCCCCCCCCACCCAAAGCGCCAAAGTGAATATCAACGCAGGAATGGTTCTCCGGCAGCAGGATGAATTTCATTGCAGGCGTCACACGGATCGTGCTCGCAGCGCATCGCCGGCGGAAGTGCATCGCGTATCCCGTTCGGCGATGCTTGAATCCCTTAGGGGCTCCCTGCGCCGGGAGCGAGCTTCATGGTCCGTTACATCCTGGCCGGACCTCCTCCGATCTCCGCCGCGGACGATAACTTTAATAAGGAGGGAGCCGTCGCGATGAAGGATATCATCGTTCTGAAGGGGCAGGTCGTCTACGCAGAGTCCCCCGAAAGACTGACCGTAAGGCCCGACGCCTGTCTCGTGGCAGAGGGCGGAAAGGTTACGGGCGTCTACGACGCCCTGCCCGACGCCTACGCGGGCGTCCACGTCGAGGATTGCGGGGACCGTCTTATCGTCCCCGGCTTCAACGACCTCCACGTCCACGCGCCCCAGTTCCCGAACCGGGGCCTTGGTATGGACAGGGAGCTGCTGCCCTGGCTGAACGCCTACACCTTTCCCGAGGAGGCGAAGTTCGGGGACGAGGGCTACGCGAAGCGCGTCTACGGACGCTTCGTCCGGGAGCTCTGGAGGGTGGGCACGACGCGGGCCGCCGTCTTCGCCACCATTCACGCCCCATCCGCGCGGGTCCTCGCGGACCTGATGGAGGCGGCCGGCCTGGGCGGGTACGTGGGCAAGGTCAATATGGACCGCAACAGCCCGGACACCCTCATCGAGCCGACCGCGGCCTCGCTGGCCGAGACGGTGCGGTTTGTCGAGAGCTTCGGGAGTGGGGCCGGGCGCGTGCGCCCCATCCTCACCCCGCGCTTCGTGCCCACCTGCACGGAGGAGCTGATGCGGGGCCTGGGGCGGCTGGCGGAGGAGCGGAAGTTGCCCGTGCAGTCGCACCTGTCCGAGAACGAGGGCGAGATCGCCTGGGTCCGGGAGCTGCACCCCGAGTCCAGGGACTATGCCTCCGTCTACGATGCGTTCGGACTGTTCGGCCAAACGCCGACCGTCATGGCGCACTGCGTCCACGTCACCGACGACGAGATTGCGCTGATGAAGCGGCGGGGCGTCTACGTCGCGCACTGCCCGATCTCCAACCTGAACCTCTCGAGCGGCATCGCCCCGGTGCGGCGCTTCCTCGAGGAGGGCGTCAGCGTGGGGCTGGGGTCGGACGTTTCCGGCGGGCACAGGCTCTCCATAATGGACACGATGGCCTCCGCGGTCGAGTGCTCGAAGATGCGCTGGAAGTACGTGGACGGCAGAGCGCCCCTGACGACGGCGGAGGTCTTCTACTGCGCGACGAAGGGCGGCGGGTCCTTCTTCGGGAGGGTCGGCAGCTTCGAGAGCGGCTATGCCATGGACTGTCTCGTGATCGACGATATCCGCCTGAAGGACGAGGTCCGGCGTTCCCTCGAGGAGCGTCTGGAGCGCTTCATCTACCTGGGCGACGACCGGGAGATCGCCGCGCGCTACGTGGACGGTGCGCTCCTGCCCGAACCGAAGGTGCCTTAGGGGGGATTATGGGGCCAAGAAACAAAAAATCCCGCTTGTTGAGCGGGATTTCTGAGAGAATCGGGAATCATCGGTTTTAACGACTGGCGGAGGACAGAGGATTCGAACCCCTGGGGGCTTGCACCCCAACTGATTTCAAGTCAGCCGCCTTCGACCGCTCGGCCAGTCCTCCGCATGTCCTTGAGATTATACACCCTCCGCTTTTCCGCCGCTTCCGGCCCGGCCGAACGTCTCCGCCGTCATGCCCTTGAAGCCCTCCCTCCGATCCTCTACAATGATGAGGAAGTGCAATGAACGTCGGACGAGGAGGTCGGCAGCGTGGATTCACCGCAGGGGTTCGTGTGCAGAACGCGTGTGCGCTACGGCGAGACGGATCAGATGGGCGTGGCCTATTACGGCCGCTACCTGGACTGGTTCGAGATGGGACGGACGGAGCTCTGCCGTTCGTATGGAAGGACGTATCGGGACTGGGAGGCGGAGGGCATCCTCCTGCCCGTGGTCGAGGCCGGCTGCCGCTACAAGTCGTCCCTGTTCTACGACGACGAGATCGAGATCGAGACCCGCATCTCCGAGGTCACGAACGTCAGCGTCACGTTCCGGTGCCGCGTGTTCCGCGCCGCCGACGGGAAGCTGGCGGCAGAGGGCTGGACGCGCCACGCCTTCGTCTCCAAAGACGGCAGGCTGCTGCGCAGGGGCAACCCTCTGGCGGACTGGATGCACGCGCATCTGACACCGTGATCGACGGGCGATAGAGGGAGGTGCGGACCATGCCCAGATTCCTGCTGCATACATTCTTTTTGCTGCTGGGAACGCTCGTCGTTCTCATGGCCGCAGCACGTTTCCTGCTGCCGTCTCTGGCCTTCCACCCCACGAGGGAGATCACCGCGACGCCTGCGGATGCGGGGCTCCGCTACGAGGACGTCACCCTGACCGCGGACGACGGCGTCCGTCTGCATGCCTGGTACGTCCCGGCCGAGAACGCCCGGGCGACGCTGCTCTTCTGCCACGGCAACGGAGGGAATCTCTCCTGGCGCGTGGAATCCCTCCGCATCTTTCACGACCTGGGCCTGTCCTCCTTCGTCTTCGACTATCGGGGCTACGGACAGAGCGAGGGCTCGCCAAGCCCGGAGGGCGTCGCCCGGGACGCGCGCGCGGCGTGGAACTGGCTGCAGGACAGGGGTGCGGCCTCCGGCGACATCGTGCTCTTCGGCCGCTCGCTCGGCGGCGCCGTCGCTCTGGAACTCACGCGCAGCGTCAGGCCCCGCGCGCTCATCCTGGAATCCACCTTCGCCTCACCGTTCGGAGTCCTGCACCTGGACTTTATGGCCCCGCTCCTGCGGGCGGCGGTCGGGGACATCTGGAACTCCCGGGAGGCGGCCGAACGCCTGACCGTCCCCACCCTGTGCATTCACAGCCCGGACGACGGCATCGTCCCCTTTCGCGAGGGAAGGCGGCTTTACGAGGCCGTGGCCGGAGGGAAGGCATTCGTGGAAATCCATGGCAGCCACAACGGAGGCTTCCTGCAGTCCCGGGAGATCTACGTTCCGGCCCTCGATCGATTCCTGACGGAGCATTTCGGCCCGATCCGGCGCTGACGCGCGCAAGGCGTCGGGCCCCTTGACAAACGCCGCCTTGAATGTCACCATAGAGCGCACATCGGGGGAGCTTGTCGCTGAGAGGGGGCCGAATCCGGCCTCGACCCTGGAACCTGAACCGGATAATGCCGGCGTAGGAAGATGTTCGTTCTCATCCATCGTTCCTTTCGGATTCCCGTTCCCGCCCAATTCCTCTCCCGGATGTCGCCGTCATCTTTTTATCGTCTGGGAGGTCGTTTCGTCATGTCGGAGCAAGTTCGTTCGTCGCGTACCGTGGTTTTGGTGGAGGGTGCCCTGTGCATCGCCCTCTCCATCGTGTTGTCCTACATCCGGCTGTTCCGTATGCCTCAGGGGGGCTCCGTCAACCTGGAATTGGTCCCGCTGATCCTGTTCGCCTGGCGGAGGGGGCTGTGTTGGGGCTGTGGCGCGGGGGTGCTCGCGGGCGTGATGAACCTGCTGCTGGGCGGGTATGTCGTGCATCCTGTCCAGGCGATCCTGGACTATCCCGCGGCCTACGGCGCCATGGGGCTGGCGGCGCTGCTGCCGCGGCAGAGGCTGGTGGGCCTGGCCCTGGCGGCGCTCGTGCAGTTCTCCTGCCATGTCCTCTCAGGCGTCATCTTCTTCGCCAGCTATGCCCCCGAGGGGACGAACCCCTGGGTCTACTCCGCCGTCTACAACGGCTCGTTCCTCGCGCCAAAAATCATTATCTCCGGGGTCGTGACCTGGCTTTTGCTGCGGAAGCTGGAGGAGGTCTACCCTGCGGGTAAACGGTGACGGAGACCGCTCCGCCGTTCGCTTTCGAGGGCCGGGCGACTCGTCCGGCCCTCTATTCTATTCCGATCTATTCCGAGGCGCGCGGTGCGCGTCCCTGGCGCCGGCCCGGACAGTTCCCGGCCCAGGGACACTCCCTGCACCGATCGGTCCGGGCCGGCCAGTCCCCCAGTGCGGCACCCCGCGCCGCCTCCAGCACCCGCGACCTCAATCCGTCCCATTCGAAGTCCCGCGGAAAGGAACGTCGGCTCCCGATGAGCCCCCCCTCGCGCAGAAAGATCAGCCCGACGTCCACCGCCTCGAAATTTTGCTTCGTGAGTCCCGTTTTTCCTCCTCCCGCGCCCTTTTCCGAGGCCCGTTCGGCGAGCTCCCGGACCGCCAGCGCGTAGAAGGCCAGCTGGGACCGGTAGAGCTCGTCCGGGGCCCCCGACGGGAGGGTGATCTTGTAGTCCCGGACGTGCCAGAGCCCCGCCGCTCCCGTGGAGCGCCAGACCACGTCCATGGCGCCGACCAGGGGCAGGCCCGACCCGCCGACCCGCACGCGGAAGCCCGCCTCTCGCCGCGCACGCCCCGTCCTCAGGGCCCTGCCGATCTCCGCCCCGGCCTCGGAGTCCTTGAACCGATGGAGCCAGTCGGCCAGGGCCTCCCGGGAGCCGGGGTCGCGCCAGATCTCCCGGAGGTTTGCGGGCAGACGCTGCGGGACGCGCGGGTCCGAGAGCCACCAGGACAGGGCGTCCCGCTCCCCCGGCATCGGGCGGTCGGAGGGCCAGCGCGCCAGAATCCAGTGGGCCAGCGTCCCCAGGTCCGCGCCGCCCGCGCTCTCCGCGTCCCCTGTTCCGCCCCCCGCCTCGTCGGGGATCTCCCAGCGAAGGTCCAGGCCCTGCCGGTAGCGACGCCGCCAGGCCAGCGGGCACCACTCGAACAGCGCGAACGACGTCGCCGAGAACGAGGCCAGCGTCACCCCGTCGAGGCTCGGCGCCGGGATCGGCGCGGGGGGAACCTTCGTGGCATCGCCGGATGCCTCGGCTTCGGGCCCTGTCCCGATTTTCGCCCTGATTCCCGCCCTTGCCGGGGCCTCGCGCCCCGCCCCGCCCGAGGGGGCGGCCGGGCCTTCGCCGTCCTCGTCCAGATACCGGACCTCGGGCCGGCCCAGCTCCTGCCAATCGCAGCCCTCCTCCCCGGCCAGCCAGGAGAGGGCGAGGGACGTCCAGCGGTCCCGCGGCAGGGTGCGGTTCCCGTCCTTGTCCTCCCCGACGAACCCGCAGAGGCACAGGGCGTCCTGCGCCCGGGTGCAGGCGACGTAGAAGAGGCGCATGTCCTCCTCCAGCTCGCCCTGAGAGGAGAGCAGCCGCTCCCAGAGCATCGTGCGGGGCTCGGGGTCTTTCTGCACCTCCTGCGCCTCCGGCCCGTCCGTCTCCGTGTTTTTGCCCGGGGCGCCCGAAATATCGGCCAGGGCGTCGGGAAGGCCGGAGAAGGCCAACCCCAGCGTCCTGGACGGACAGAGCGAGGGGGAGGCGGTGCGCCGCGCGGTGTCGAACACGGCGACGGCGGGGTACTCCAGCCCCTTGGATGCGTGGACCGTGGCGATGAGGACGGCGTCGGCGTCCGGGTCCATCCAGTGCGGCTCCTCCATGCGGGAGCCGTCCCTCAGGGCGCGCTCCATCCACCGCGCGCAGCCGGCCAGGCTGACGGCGAGTCCCCGCTGATAGGCCCGGGCCAGGGAGAGCGCGCGCCGGACGTTTCGGAGCGCGCGGAGCCGATGGCGCGGGGCATGGCCCGAGAGCCAGCGGCGGTCCCGGACAAAGCCCTCCAGCAGGGCCGCGGGGCCCCTGTGACGCCCCAGCAGTTCGAGGCGGACCAGCCGATCGAACGCCTCGGGGATGCGCTCGCGCAGCAGGTCGGACAGCGGCCCCCTCCGCCCCGCGCAAAGCGCCGCGGCGCGTCCCTCGAGGAGGCGGAGCGCCTCCTCCCTCGGGACCCCCGAGAAGGGCGAGAGCAGCCAGCCCGACAGGGCCGTCTCGTCCCCGGGGTCCGCGGCCGCGCGCAGCAGCGCGATGACGTCGCCCACCTCGCCGCGGGCAAAGTATTCCGTGCTTCGGTCCAGCCGCACGGGGATCCCCTCCGCCGCGAACGCGCGCTCCAGAAGGCCGTGATGGTTCCGGTTCCGGAGCAGCACCGCAAAGTCCCGCCAGAGTGCGGGCCGAAGCCTCCGCTCCGCCTTGTCCCACACGGTACGGCCGGATCGGACGGCGTCCCCGATGCGCGCGGCGAGCGCCGAGGCCAGGCTTATCCGGGCGTCCTCCTCACCGCGGCCGGATCGGACGGCGAGCAGGACCGAAAAGGGAGCGAGGGTCCCCTCGCTGCGCTCCGATGGGGCCGCGGCCGGTGTGAGCGGCTCGTAGGCCAGTCCCCTCAGCCCGGCGGAGGAGCCGAGCCCAGAGCTCCAGATATGGGAAAACAG
>ERZ772917.547-NODE-547-length-26177-cov-135.137509_pt1 | contig 26177 bp, 18 predicted proteins | sample MGYA00511187_ERZ772917 | MGnify/ENA primary metagenome ERZ772917 (study PRJEB29015, sample SAMEA2737925) | human oral metagenome | biome: human oral; feature: human-associated habitat; material: dental | place: China | collected 2012 ...
CGGCGCGCCAGGACCCCGGCGGCCACGACGTCACGGGCCGTGCGCGCGCTCGTGCGCGGCGCTGCGCCGTCGAGGACCGCGGCGGCGAAGTCGGCGAGCATGGCGGCGTCGGCGGCGTCGTGCGCACCCGGCCGGCCCTCGCACACGGGCGCCCTCGTTCCCGCGGAGGGGGCGTCCGTGAGGGGGATGCGCAGGTCCGGCTGGGCGTCGAAGCCGTGACGGCGCCGGTTCCACACGAGGACCTCACCTGCGCCGGCCGAGTCCCCGACGTTCTCCATCCTCCCCGCGTCACCGATGACCGTGTAGGAGCGCCAGTAGTCCGGGGTGAAGCAGCACTGCTGGTAGGCGCCGAGCACGCCGTTGGAGCACACGAGGTTGACCAGAGACAGGTCCTCGACGTCCATGGCCGGGTTGACGTCCGTGAGGGCCGACGGCGGCCAGTGGGTGACGTCGTTGACGACCTCCGGCACGGGTGCGCCCTCGGGCAGGGGGACGCAGGAGTGGTAGACGGCGTTCGTTCCGATGGCCTGCACCGCCTGGATGCTCGAGCCCAGCACATGGCTCATGGCGTCGAGGTCGTGGCAGGCCTTGTGGACGAGCAGCCCGCCCGAGCGCGCCGACTCGGCGTGCCAGTCGCGGAAGAAGTAGTCGCCGCCGCGGCCCACGAAGTGGCGCACCCAGAAGGAGCGGGGCGCGCCGATGAGACCGTCCTGCACGACCCGGCGCATGAGCTGAACCAGGGGCATGAAGCGCATGTTGTGCCCCGGGTACAGCAGCCCGCCCGAGGAGGCGGCCGCGGCGAGCAGCAGGTCCGCGCCCTCGATGGTCGTCGCCAGCGGCTTGTCCACCAGGACGTGCAGGCCGGCCTGAAGCAGCGCGGTGCCGACCTCGGCGTGGGTCCAGTCGGGGGTCAGGACGAGCGCTGCCTCCATGCCCGTGGCGACCGGGTCCTCGGCGAGCAGGGATGCCAGGCTGCTGTACGAGCGGGCTGCGGGAAGCAGGGTCGTGGCGCGCTCGCGGGCTGTGGGGGAGGGGTCGACGACGGCGACGATGTCCAGGCGCCCTGCCGCGGCGGCGGCCGCGGCCACCTCGGTGAAGCGCTGTCCGGCTCCGATGACGACGGTGCGCAGGCGGGTCATGGGGTCTCCTCCTTCGGTGGGTGGTCGGCGGACCCGGGCGCGCCGACGACGGCGGCCGTGCCCGCCAGCGTCACGGCCACCGCCAGCCACTGCAGCAGCGAGGGCCACCCACCCAGGCCCAGGACGGCGGTCTCGACGGCGACGAGCGGGCTGACGGCCAGCCCCATGAGGCTCACCGGGTGCGCGCCCACATCCGCGAGCAGACGGTGCTGGATGATGTAGGCGGGCAGGTAGACGAGCAGGCCGAGCGCAGCGAGCACGGCGACCGCCGAGGCCGTGAGCCGGGCACCGCGCGTCAGGTCGACGAGCGCCCACACGGCCAGTGGCACCAGGCCCCAGGCGTAGACCGGGGTGATGACCGGGGCCATGGGCTCCCGGTAGCCGCGGGTGAGGGCGGCGAAGCACACGGTGTACACGCTCATGAGGACGACCGCCCCGACGGCCAGGAGGGCGCCGAGCGCACCGGTGGCGCCCGGGGCATTGGGCACGGCCTGCGTCTGCGGCCCCTGCGAGCCGGCGAGCAGGAAGAGCGCGCCTCCGGCCACGGCCAGGAGCGTGCCCAGGGCCTTGACCTTGCCGGGGGCGCTGCGCCTGCGCAGGCACACCAGTGTCAGCACCCACAGGGGACCGGTGGACACGATGAGGGAGGGCAGCAGCGTACCGCTCACCCGTACGGCCACGGTGGACAGGGCGGTGTAGCCGCTCACCCCGGCCACCGACAGCGCCGCCGCCTGCCAGGGGCGCAGCGGCCCCACGGGCCGCGCCGGGCCCACCCCTTCCGGGGCACCGGCCCTGCGGCGGTCACCGCGCGCGTGGCAGGCGCTCAGCAGCCACAGGGCCACCACCGTGAAGCCCACCCGCCCGGCTGACACGACGGCGGTGCTCGTGCCGTCCAGGGCCACGCGCACCGCCAACCACGTGAGGGACAGCAGGAGCACCAGCGCCACCGTGAGCACGACGAGCCGACGCGTCGTCGTCGGCACGCTCAGCCCTTGACACCCGAGGAGGCCAGGCCCTCGATGACGCGCCTCTGCATGCTGAAGAACAGCAGGAAGATCGGCGCCATGGCCATCGTCGAGGCCGCCATCATGAGGGTGTAGTCCGTCGAGTGCTGGCCCGCCAGGGTCGTGATGCCCACGCTCAGCGGCATGTTCTCCTCGCGGCTGGTGACGATGAGCGGCCACAGCAGGTCGTTCCAGGACCACAGGACGGTGGTGATCATGACGGCGAAGAGGCTGGGGCGCACGAGCGGCAGCATGATCTTCCAGAACACCTGCCACTGGTTGGCGCCGTCGATCCGGGCCGCCTCCTCCATCTCCTTGGGCAGGCCCATGAAGGCCTGGCGCATGAGGAAGGTCGCGAAGGCGGAGAACAGGCCCGGGGCGACGATGCCCCACGGCGACTCCAGCAGGCCCAGGTCCCGCACGATGCGGTACTGGCCGATGAGGTAGGACTGGCCGGGCACCATGAGGATGAGCAGCAGCGCCCCGAACAGGGGCCCGCGGCCCCTGAAGGGCATGCGCGCGAAGGCGTAGCCGGCCATGGAGGCGAGCACGACCTGCCCGCCGGTGCGTGCCACCGTGATGAGCACGGAGGTGCCGAACTGCCTGAGGAAGGGCAGCTTGGTGAAGACCTCCGCGTAGTTCTCCCAGTGCGCCGTGTCCGGGACGAGGGTCGGGGGCACGCTGCGCACCTGGGCGTCGGTGGCCACGCTCATGAGCAGCTGGTACACGAAGGGGAAGACCATGACGAGCCCGCCGGCCAGCAGCACCAGGTGCACGAGCCAGTAGCGCCGCTGGGAGCGCAGCACGCGCCCCAGGGGCAGGCGTGAGGAGGCGGTGCGCTCAGACATAGTGCACCCACCTCTTCTGGCCGATGAACTGCACGAGGGTCACCACGGCGACGAACAGGAGGATGACGACGGCGATGGCCGCGCCCTGTCCCTGCGCGGAGTTCTGGAAGGCCTGCCGGTAGAACAGGCTCACGAGGGAGCGGGTCGCGGGCTCGGCGGGATTGCCGCGGTCGATCATCGCGTACAGGGCGTCGAAGAGCTGGAAGCCGCCGATCGTCGTCGTGATGGTGAGGAAGAAGACCTGCGGGCTCAGCAGCGGCACCGTGATGGAGCGGAACTGGCGCCAGCCCGATGCGCCGTCGATGGCGGCGGCCTCGTAGAGCTCGCGGGGGATGGCCTTGAGCCCCGAGGACAGGATGATGACGTTGAAGCCGATGGAGGCCCACACGCCGAACAGGGCCACGGCCACCAGCGCCCAGCCGGGGGTGACGAGCCAGTAGGGCGGCGAGCTGATGCCGATCGCCCTGAGCAGCTGGTTGAGCAGGCCGAAGTCGCCGTTGAAGACGATCTTCCACACCTGCGCCACGGCCATGGGCATGGCCAGGTAGGGCATGAAGTACATGGAGCGGTACAGGCCCTTGAGCCGCAGCCCCGGCAGCTCGATCATCGCCGCGATGGCCAGCGACAGGGGGATACCCGCCAGCACGATGACGGTGTAGATGAGCGTGTTGCGGACCGCCGAGGGCAGGTCGTCCGAGGCCAGCAGGTCGGTGTAGTTGTCCGCTCCGACGAACTTCGCGTTGCCGCCGAAGGCGTTGGTCCGCTGGGTCGAGACGATGAGGTTGGTGAGGATCGGCCAGTAGTAGAAGACCGCGACACCGAGCATGAGCGGGCCGATGAAGAGCACCGGCCACGCCCCGACCCGGGAGGGGCCGCGACGCGTCCCCTCCCGGCGGGCTCGGCCACCCCCACCGGCCGGTGCGGCCGTGATGGAGGTGGTGGTCATCACTGCTCCTCGGACAGCGCCTTGTTCATGAAGGCCGCGAGCTCGGCGGCCGCCGTCGCCACGTCGGTCTCACCGGCGAAGGCGGGGTTGAGGTAGTCCGCCTCCTTGTCCGCCCACACGCTCGTGTTCTTCGAGACCGGGTAGGCGACCGCGTAGCTCTCGGCGGCCTCGACGAAGACCTGGCAGTTCCAGTCGGGGTAGACGTCGACCCAGGGCTGCTGGGTGCCGGTGAAGGCGGGGATGGCCGTGCCGTTCTTGGCCTCGACCTCCTGGGACTCCTTCGAGGCCATGTGGATGGCCAGGGCCTTGGCGGCGGCCAGGTTCTTCGACTGGGCGGAGGCGACCCAGGCCAGGCCGTGGATGACCGTGGCCTGCTTCTCCTTCTTGGGCAGCTCGATGACGTCGACGTCGGTCTTCTCCCCCGAGAAGGACTCGGCGATCTCCGGGCAGGTCCAGTCGCCGGACCAGAACATGGCGGACTTGCCGTTGTTGAACATGTCCAGCGGCTTGGTGTCGGTGACGACGGCGGGCGGGGCCACCGAGCCGTCGGCCACCCACTCGGCCCAGCACGTGAGGCCCTCGATGGACTTGGGGTCGTCGAAGCCGGACTTTCCGTCCTTGATGACGAAGCCGCCGGCCTGGAACATCGTGTTGTAGTAGGTGCCCTGGCCGTCGCCGTTGACGGTCGTGGCGCAGCCCCAGATGCCCTGGTCCTTGCCCCAGTCGCTGATGGCCTTGGCCTTGGCGTGGAAGTCCTCCCAGGTCCAGCCGGACTGCGGCAGCTCGACACCGGCGTCGGCGAAGATCTTCTTGTTGAGGAAGACGCCGATGGTGTCGAAGTCCTTGGGGATGCCGTAGTGGGTGCCCTCGTAGGTGTACAGCTCGACGAGGGAGGAGGGGTAGCTGTCCCAGGGGACCTCGCCGTCGACGGGGGCCAGCATGTCGTTGGAGGCGTAGAGCTGGATGTTGGGGCCGTTCATCCACAGGACGTCGGGCATCGTCTCGCCCTCGGCCTGGGTGCGCAGCTTGGTCCAGTAGTCCTTGTAGACGGTGAGGTTCGTCGTGACCGTGATCTTGGGGTACTTCTCCTTGAAGGAGGCGATATTGGCCTCGACCGTGGGCGTCTGGTTCTTGTCCCAGTAGGCGAGGGTGAGCTCGGCGGTGGTGTCCGCGGTGAGCTCGCCGTCGCCGGAGGAGCCGGAGCCCGAGTCCGAGCCGCCGCAGGCGGCCAGGGTGGTGGCGACGGCGGTGGCGGCCGCCGCGGTGAGGAAGTGTCTGCGGTTAAGAGCCATGGTGTGTCTCCTTGGGTTGTGGGCTGGGCCGTCCTTGGCTCAGTCCCGGGTCTGGTTGCGGGTGAAGTAGGTGACGAGCTCGGGGTCGAGCTCGGGGACGGTGCGCGGGGTGGAGCCGTCGCGCAGGGAGGCGGCGGCCTGGATGCCCGCGGCCACCGCGTACCAGGCGCCCAGCGGCGAGGTGTCGGTGACGGTCCCCTCGCGCACGAAGCTGATGAACTCGGTGATGGTGAGCACGTCGGCGTCGCTGTGGCCGCCGGCGTCGCCCAGGATCGGGAAGGTCTCGTCGCCCTCGGCGCGGTAGTCCGAGCGGTGGTTCCACAGGCGGATGACACCGCCCTCGCCGTCACCGAAGTTCTCGATGCGCCCCTGGGTGCCGATGACGGTGTAGTTGCGCCAGTAGTCGGGGGTGTAGTGGCACTGCTCGTAGGAGGCGTAGACACCTGAGCTCATGCGCATGAGGACCATGGACAGGTCCTCGACGTCGATGACGGGGTTGAGCTCCTTCTGCTCCAGCGGCGGCCAGTGGTCCTGGCTGAACCAGTCGCTCATGAGGCGCTCGGAGTTGTCTGCGCGGTCGGTGACCTGGTCGTAGACGGTGAGCCCGCCCATGGCCACGACCTCGGTGGTGTGGGCGTCGGCGAGCCAGTGCATGACGTCGATGTCGTGGGCGGCCTTCTGCAGCAGCAGGGTGTTGGAGCGGGCGCGCTCGGCGTGCCAGTCCTTGAAGTAGAAGTCCCCGCCGTGGCCCACGAAGTGGCGGCACCAGATGGCCTTGACCTCACCGATGCGGCCCGCGCGGATGATCTCGCGCATGGAGCGCACGACGTTCATGTGGCGCATGTTGTGGCCGACGTAGAGCCGGGTGCCGGTGCGGTGGGCGGTGGTGAGCACGCGGGTGGCGTCGTCGAGGTCGATGGCCAGCGGCTTCTCGAGGTAGACGGGCACTCCGGCCTCCAGCAGGGCGCAGGTGATCTCGGCGTGGGTGTCGTCGGGGGAGGTGACGAAGCAGGCGTCCAGGCCGACGTCGATGAGCTCGTCGACGCTGCGGGTGATGACGACGTCCTCGGGCTCGCGCCGCAGGCGCTCGCGCACGCGCTCGGCGACGAGCGGGTGGGGGTCGCACACGGCGACGATGCGTCCGTTGTTGTGCTCCAGCTCGGCCGCGAGCGTGAACTGTGACCGGGCTCCCACGCCGACGACGCCGATGCGCAGCGTGCGGGTGGGGGCCTGGCGGGTGGTGGTCATGGTGGTGTGCTGGCCTTTCTGGAGGGCGGAGTGGATGAGGCCCGTGCCCGTGAGGGCCACGGGGCGCGGCTGACCGGTGCCGGTGAGGCTCTGGTCGGCGGCGGCGAAGGCGCGGTGGAGGGCGCCGACGGTGCCGGCGGCCCAGCCGAGCTCGCTGACCTCGCCGCGGAAGGAGGGGGAGGAGGGGGTGCGCAGCGCGCTCAGCGCCTGCAGGACCCGGGTGACGGTGCGGCGCGAGGACGCCGAGGGGGAGGAGATGACGATGGCGTCGGGGTCGACGGCGGCGCCGACGCTGGCGACGGTGAGGGCGACGCGCCGGATCCACTCGTCGGTGACGAGGGTGTGCTCGTCCAGGCGCAGGTCGAGGAAGTCGGCGATCTCGCCGGCGTTGAACTCGTGGCCGCGGTGGACGGCGCCGCCCAGGATGAGGCCGGTGTGCAGGCCGCGGGCGAGCTGGACGAAGAGGAGGTCGCCGTCGGGGCGGATGCGTCCCTGCTGGCGGCGGGTGTGGAACTCGCCGAGAGCGGCCGCGTTGATGTCGTTGTCGACGACGACGCTTACGCCCAGCTCCTCGCTCAGCCGCTCGGCGAGGGGGAAGGCGGTCCAGGCGGGGGTGAGGTCGGCCTGCAGGATGGTGCCGTCGGCGCCGATGCGGCCGGTGGAGGTGGCGGCGAGCGCGCGCAGGGGGCCGTGCGCGTCGAGCTCGTGGGCGAGGGCGCGCACCGCGGTGACGACAGCGTCCAGGCGCTCCGTGGCGGGTGCGGCCGGCAGGGGGACGAGGCGGGCGGCCCGGACCCGGCACCCCAGGTCCGCGGCGCTCAGCAGCGCGGAGGTCGGCAGGATGTCGAGGCCCATGACGAGGCCGGCGTCCACGCGCAGGTCCCAGGCGCCCGCGGGGCGGCCGACGCCCTGCTCCTCCAGCGCGGACTCGGTGGCGACGCCGACGGCGGCGAGCTCGGAGAGGATCTCGGTGACGGTGGGGCGCGAGTAGCCGGTGGCGGCGGCCAGGGCGCTGACGGTGGCGGGGGCGCTCGCTCGCAGCGCGGCGAGGACGGCGTCAGCCTTGTCCGACCGGTCCTTGGGACGGCGACGCTGGGGGCTGCGACGCTGGGTGCTCATCCTTGAGCCCTCCTCGTGGGTGCTCCGGGTGGCGCAGGTCATGCCATCCGGTCGCAGAGGAGTTTAGCAATGATCCTTCGTAATGCAATGAGGGGTGGTCCGGGCAGGTACGTGCTGCTGCGCCCCGGCCTTCGTCCCGGCCCGCGGCTCAGGCTGCTGGCCTGCGGTTCAGGCCCCAGGTCGCGACTCAGGCCCACGGGTCGCGACTCAGGCCCCCGGGTCGCGACTCAGGCCCCCAGCTCGCGGTCGCGGGCGACCGTGGCGGTGAAGGCCTCGATGACGGCGTGGGAGAAGCCCTCCCGCTCCAGCGCCACCAGCCCGGCGACCGTCGTACCCCCCGGCGAGCACACGGCGTCCACCAGGTCCGCAGGCGTGAGCCCGCCACCGCCCTGCGCCCGCGCGGCGGCCTGCGCCTGGACGGTGAGCGCCGTGCCGAGCACCGTCTGGGTCACGATGTCCACCGCCTGCGCCTTGGGGATGCCCGCCAGGACCCCGGCGCGCGCCAGCGCCTCGACGAAGGTGAGCACGAAGGCCGGGGCGGAGCCCGCCAGCCCCACGAAGGCCGAGAAGTCCCGCTCGGCGAGGCGGGTCGTGCGCCCCACCGCGCCCATGAGTCCCTCGACGAGGGCCAGCTCCTCCTCTCCGGCCTGCGAGCCCGCCACCAGCGCTGTCATCGACGCCCCGACGCCCGCCGCCATGTTCGGCATCGCCCGCACCACGCGCGCGCCCTCGGGAAGGAGAGACTCCAGGCGGGCCAGGGTGAGCCCCGCCGCCAGGGACATGACGAGCGGACAGCGCTGGGCCAGCGTCCCGCGGAGCTGCTCGAGCACGACGGGCACGACGTGCGGCTTGACGCCCAGGACCACGACGTCGCTGGCCTGCACGAGCTCGTCGGCCTGCGCCACGTGCTCGACGCCCTGCCCCTCCAGCTCCTGCGCGAGGGCGGCGGCCGAGCCGTGCGCGCTCGTCACCAGTACCCGCGCCCCCGAGGGCCCGCGGGTGAGGCCCGCGGCCACCGCGCCGCGCACGATCGCCCCCGCCATGCTGCCCGCACCGATGAAGCCGAAGGTCGTGGCGCAGGCCGAGTCCTGCGAGGTCTGAGCGCTCATGCCCGCCAGGCTACCGGCCGGTATCCTGCGGCGCGTGAGCAGCCCCCGCACCCGGCCTGCCCCGGGGGCCGTCGGCGCCCGGGACGAGCGCCCCGTCCTCGTCGTCGGCTCCGCCCTGGCGGACCTCATCGTCGCGGTCCCCGGCCTGCCGCGCCGCGGCGGCCACACCTGGGCCGAGCCCGTCGCCGAGTCCAACGGAGGCACCGGCCTCAACGTCCTGCGGGCGGTGGTCGCCCTGGGTGCCGCGCCGCTGAGCGCGCTGGCCGTCGGCAGCGGGCCCCGGGGCGAGCGCATCGCCCAGGAGGTGCGCGCGCTCGGGGCCGCCCTGCCCGACGGCGCCCCCAGCCTCCTGCCCCGCCACCCGGGCGACAACGGCCTGTGCCTGACCCTCATCACCCCCGACGGCGAACGCACCTTCGTCACCACCCCCGGCTGCGAGATGGACTGGTCCGCCCCCAGGCTCGCCGCCCTGGATGATGCCCTGGCGGCCCTGGCCGCCTCGGTGCCCGGCTCCCCGGGGCAGGGCCCGCGCCCCGTCGTCTACGCCTCGGGATTCCAGCTGCTCGCCCGGGGCCACCACCTCATGTCCTGGCTCGAGGGCCTCGACGCCACCGTCGTCGTCGACCCGGGCGGGCGGGTGGCGGACCTGGCCGCCGACGCCGACCTGCGCCGTCGCCTCCTGGCACGCACCGACGTCCTGGCCGCCAACGAGGAGGAGGCCGACGCCCTGCTCGCCGCCCACCTGGGGACCCCCACCACGGCGTCCGGGCGCCTGGAGGCCCTCTGCCGGCTCGCCACCGCCACCGGCACCGACATCGTCCTGCGCCAGGGGGCCGAGGGCGCCACCGGGGTCCCCGCCGACGGCGGTGCCCCGCTCAGTGCAGCAGCCGTGCCCGTCGAGGTCGTCGACACCGACGGCGCCGGTGACGCCCACACGGCGGGCGTCCTCGTGGGCCTGGCCCGGGGCCTGCCTCCCGCGCGGCTGCTCGCCCTGGCCAACGCCAGCGCCGCCCGGGTCGTAGCCGGGCGCGGGCCGCAGGGGCTCAGGGCCTGAGGCCCCGACACGCCGCTCAGAAGGCCGAGACGACGAGGTAGAGCGAGGAGAGGACCGTCAGGACGGTGACGATCCTGCCGAACAGGACGGGGTCCATCCGCGCCGCCAGCAGGCGCCCACCGTAGGCCGAGGCCAGCACCACCGGCGCCAGCACGAGGTCGATCCACAGGGTCTCGGGCCGGATGACGCCCAGGGACAGGGAGAAGGGCAGCTTGACGACGTTGACGAGGAAGAAGAACCAGGCCGAGGTCCCCAGGAAGGACGTCACCGCGAAGTCCGAGGCCAGCAGGTACATGCTCATCACCGGCCCGCCGGCATTGGCCGACATCGTCGTGAACCCCGCCAGCGTGCCGTAGACGGCGCGACCCACCCGGCCCTGCACCTGCGGGGGCCGTGGGCGGCGCATGAGCAGGAGCGTGACGGCGATGAGCACGAGCAGCAGCACGCCGATGAACACCTTCGTCACCCGGTCGCCGGCCACCCCCAGGAAGACGGCGCCCAGCAGCACCCCCGCCAGCACCCCGGGCACGAGCCGCCGTAGCGTCGTCCAGTCGGCGTCGCGCCAGTAGGTCGTGATCGCCACCGCGTCGGCCACGAGCAGGAGCAGCAGGATCGTGCCGGTGGAGGCCCGGGCGGGCAGGACCGCGGCGAAGACCGCCACCGCCAGTGTCGTCACCCCGGGCAGGGCCGTCTTCGACACGCCGATGGCCACGGCGCCGACGACGAGCAGGGCCCAGGCCCCCAGGGACAGGGAGGACAGCACCGCCCCACCCTAGCCGCGAGGGCCCGTCCCGCTCAGGCCAGGACCGCCCAGGCCCGCGGGGCCAGGACGACGCCCTCGCCCTCCGGGCGCGCGGGCGCCAGGCCGTGCGCGCCGGCCAGCACCCGGCCCCGGCCGGCGGTGGGCACCCAGGCCTCGTGCTCCTCCAGGCTCAGCGCGAGCACGACACCCGCCGTCTCCTCGCCCTCGGCGGCGCCCACACCCTCCCGTGGCCGCAGCAGGAGGGAGTAGAGCCGGTTGTCCACGTGCAGACGCTCGAGCACCGCGTCGTGCAGCCAGGGCAGGCGCCGCCGCAGGGCGATGAGCTCGGCGTGCAGGTGGCGCGTGGGCGCACCGGCGCTGTCCGGCCCCCACGGCGAGGCGGGCAGCGCGCTGCGGATGGCGTCGTCACCGCCCAGGCGCTCCTCCTTGACGGCCTCCAGGCCCTCGTCGTCGCCGTAGTACACGGCCGGGGTCCCCGGCAGCAGGAGCAGCAGCGCCACCGCGTGCCCCAGCAGGCGCCGGTCACCCAGCGCGGAGGCGATACGCGTCGTGTCGTGGTTGCCGACGAAGGTCCACGGCACGAAGTGCTCCAGCATCTGGGCGTGGCGGGTGAGCGTCCAGTCCAGCTCGTAGAAGTTCGCGTCCGCCAGGCAGTGCCACGCCGCCTGACGCAGCTCGTACTGCGTGACGGCGTCCATCCCCGAGCGCTCCACGACCTCGGCGTAGTCGCCGTGGATGACCTCCCCGTAGACGTAGACGCCGGGGAAGCGCTCACGCACCCGGGGCAGCACCGAGCGCCAGAAGCCCGGGTCGACGGCGTAGGCCGCGTCCAGGCGCCAGCCGTCCACCCCGCGCTCGCACCAGTGCTCCATGACCCCCGCCACGAGCTCGGCGACCTGCGGTGAGGCGTGGTCGAGGGACGGCAGCCAGTCCTGGCCCTCGAAGCGCTCGTAGTCCGGTGCCGTGCCCGGCTCCCAGGCGCTCTCCCCGCCCGGCCAGGTCAGCCGGTACATCCCGGCGCTGGGGCAGGACGGGCCCTCCTGGGCCAGGCGGGCGAAGGCCGGGTGGGCGATGCCCGTGTGGTTGAAGACGCCGTCGAGCATGACCTTGACGCCGCGCGCGTGCGCCTCGTCGATGAGCGTCACCAGGTCCTCGTCGGTGCCCAGGCGTGGGTCGACGTGCAGGTAGTCGACCGTGTCGTAGCCGTGCGACATCGAGTCCAGCACCGGCCCCAGCTGGAGCACGTTCGCCCCCAGGTGCACGAGGTGGTCCAGCCACGGCACGAGCCGCAGCAGACGGTGCTCGGCCGCCGCCGCCCCGGCGGGCGAGGACGGGTCCGCGGGCTCGCCCTCCGGACGCAGGGTGGCTGTGCCCAGCGCGCCCAGCGGGAAGACGTGCCAGGCGATCGCATACCGCACCCAGTGGGGCTCTGGCGCTGCTGAGAAGACACCGTTGTCGCTCATACCGGCAAGAGTACGACCACGACCGCAGCCGCGCCCCGGGCGCGCGCTGGCTCCCCGGGAGCCCCACGTGAGGACGTCGCCGAGGACGCGGAGGGTTGACGGACCGGCGACGGTCACGTGTGCGTCCCGCTACGCTCGTCACGGAGCACGAAGGGAGCACCACGATGACTGACACGCACCCGCAGATGGCGCTGGGCACCATGCACTTCGGGACCCGCCTGCCCGAGGACCGCGCCCGGGACATCCTCGACGCCTACCTGGACCTGGGCGGAGTGTGGATCGACACCGCGAACTGCTACGCGTTCTGGAGCTCTCAGACCGGACTCGGCGGCCAGAGCGAGACCGTCATCGGCCAGTGGCTCACCGACCGCGACGCGCGCGACCGGGTACGGCTGAGCACCAAGGCCGGTGCGGAGCCCACCCGGCCCCACGGCTACCCCGAGGCGGTCGAGGGGCTCGGCCACGACGTCGTCCACCGGGCGCTCGGCGACAGCCTGCAGCGGCTGCAGACGGACCACGTCGACATGTACTGGGCCCACATGGAGGACCGGAGCCAGCCGGTGACACAGGTGGCCGACACCTTCGGCGAGCTCGTGCACGACGGGCTGACGAGACGGATCGGGCTGTCCAACCACCCGGCCTGGTACGCCGCCGCGGCCAACGCCCACGCCGAGCAGCGGGGCACGGCCCTCTTCAGCGCCCTCCAGCTGCGCGAGTCCTACCTTCACCCCCGGCCCGACGTGCCCGTCGAGGGCGAGAACCACCCCCACGGGATGATGACGACCGAGAGCAAGGACCTCGCCGAACGCTGCGGACTGGACCTGTGGGCCTACACGCCGCTGCTCACCGGCGCCTACGAGCACCCCGAGCGCCCGCTGCCCGAGGCCTACGAGCACCCGGGAACCCACCGTCGGCTTCAGGTGCTGCACGAGTGGGCGCACAGGCTGGGTCTGAGGCCGAGCCAGGTGGTCCTCGCCCTGCTCAACGCCCAGCAGCCGTCCATCACCCCGGTCGTGGGGGTCAGCAGCGTCGCCCAGCTCACCGAGGCGGTCGAGGCCACCCGCCTCACCCTGCCCGACGAGGCCCTCGCAGAGCTCAACGCTGCCGGCTAGGCCGGGTGACGAGGACGCCGGAGACAGGAGCACGCCGACATGCCTGAGGAGATGGTCGAGACCATGCGTGACACGAGGGTCGGCGGGAGGGCCGACAAGCCCCTGCCCGTCCGACGTGCCCTGGTCACCGGGGCCTCCACCGGCATCGGCGCCGCCACCGTACGGCTCCTCGCCGCCCACGGCTGGCAGGTCGTCGCCACCGCCCGGCGCGCCGAGCGCCTGGAGGCACTGGCCGCCGAGACCGGCTGCCAGTGGGTCCGTGCCGACCTCCAGGAGCAGGCCGACGTCGACCGCCTCGCCGAGCGCGTCCTCGCCGACGGCCCCGTCGACGCCGTCGTCAACAACGCCGGAGGCGCCCTGGGAGCCGACCCCGTCGCCCAGGGGCGGGTCGAGGAGTGGCTGACCATGTACGAGCGCAACGCGCTCGCCGCCCTGCGCGTGAGCCAGGCCTTCCTGCCCACCCTGCGCGAGAGGGGAGGGGACCTCGTGTTCCTCACCTCCACCGCCGCCCACGACACCTACCCCGGCGGGGGCGGCTACGTCGCCGCCAAGCACGCCGAGAGAGTGATCGCCACCACCCTGCGCCAGGAGCTCGTCGGCGAGCCGGTGCGCGTCATCGAGATCGCCCCCGGCATGGTCGCCACCGAGGAGTTCTCCCTCAACCGCTTCCACGGCGACCAGGAGCGGGCCGACGCCGTCTACGCCGGGGTCGCCGCCCCGCTCGTGGCCGCCGACGTCGCCGAGTGCCTCGTGTGGGCGCTGGAGCGCCCCGCCCACGTCAACATCGACTGCCTCGTCGTGCGGCCCCGCGCCCAGGCCACCAACACGCTCGTCGCCCGCGGCTGAGGGAGGCGGGCCCCGGAGCCGCGAGAGGACCGCGGCGAGCCCTCCCACGGGCTCGGCGGGCCCCACTGGGCGGGCCCCGCCGGGCGGGGCGGGCGCCAGCGGTGTGTCCAAGCCGACGCCCCGGCGCGCCGCGACCGGCTGGCCCGCGCTCGCGGGCCCTGGCTACACTCCCGGCAACCAGGCACTGACCCGGCCGGGTGCTCGCGCACCCGGGTATCACCGGCGAGCCTCCCGGAAGAACAGGCCGCCCGCGGCCCCACTAGACCCGGGCGGGAGGGGCCCGCACAGCCCCCAACGAAGCGGCCGCGCGCCGTCGCCACCGGCGGCCCGCGGCAAGCGAGGTGGTACCGCGGTACCGCCGCCCCACCGGGCGGTCGGCGTCGTCCTCGTGAGACACGGACGTTCACGAGAGAGACACACCCATGACCCAGCCCGCACCGGCCGCCGGCGACTCCTTCCACCCCCGGGGCTACCCCCTGCACCGTGAGGGCCAGGGCGTGATCCCCTCACCCTCCTTCCCGGCCCTGGAGCAGGAGGTCCTGGCCTACTGGAAGCAGGACTCGACCTTCGCCGAGTCCGTCGCCCACCGCCCCGCCTACCACGAGGACGGCTCCTCCAACGAGTTCGTCTTCTACGACGGCCCGCCCTTCGCCAACGGCCTGCCCCACTACGGACACCTGCTGACCGGCTACGTCAAGGACACCGTCGGCCGCTTCCAGACCCAGCTGGGCCGACGCGTCGAGCGCCGCTTCGGCTGGGACACGCACGGCCTGCCCGCCGAGCTCGAGGCCCAGCGCGAGCTCGGCATCGACGACATCAGCGAGATCACCCGCCCCGGCGGCCTGGGCATCCAGGCCTTCAACGACGCCTGCCGCTCCAGCGTGCTGCGCTACACGCGCGAGTGGGAGGACTACGTCACCCGCCAGGCCCGGTGGGTCGACTTCGACAACGACTACAAGACCCTCGACCCCGACTACATGGAGTCGGTCATCTGGGCCTTCAAGTCCCTCTACGACAAGGGCCTGGCCTACCAGGGCTGGCGGGTGCTGCCCTACTGCTGGAACGACCGCACGCCCCTGAGCAACCACGAGCTCAAGATGGACGACGACGTCTACCAGGACCGTCAGGACAACACCGTCACCGTGGGCCTGCGCCTGGTCGAGCGCCTGAGCGACGTGCCCGCCTCCGACGGCACCGACCGGCCCGAGCTCGCGCTCATCTGGACGACGACCCCCTGGACCCTGCCCTCCAACTCGGCCGTCGCCGTCGGCCCGCAGGTCGAGTACAGCGTCGTGCGCGTGGACGCACAGCTCGACTCCCCGCTGGCGGGCGAGGACGTCGTCATCGCCAGCGACCTCCTGGGCGCCTACGCCCGCGAGCTGGGCGAGGAGCCGCAGGTCCTGTCCACGCGCCTGGGACGCGAGCTCGAAGGGATCGCCTACCACCCGATCTTCGACTACTACGACGACGAGGCCCACCGCGCCGAGGGCGCGGCCCCCGGCCCCGCCGCCTGGACCCTCCTGCTGGCCGACTACGTCACCACCACCGACGGCACCGGCCTGGTCCACCTGGCCCCCGCCTTCGGTGAGGACGACATGATCGTCTGCCAGGGCTACGGCGTGGGCACCGTCATCCCCGTCGACGACGGCGGCGTCTTCACCTCCGAGGTCCGCGACTACGCCGGCACCCAGATCTTCGACGCCAACAAGCAGATCGTCGTCGACCTGCGCGACGCCAGCGGCCCCCTGGCCCGCCGCGACGCCGCCGTGCGCGCCGTCCTCGTGCGCCAGCAGTCCTACGTGCACAGCTACCCGCACTGCTGGCGCTGCCGCAAGCCCCTGATGTACAAGGCCGTCTCCTCCTGGTTCGTGCGCGTCACCGCCATCCGCGACCGCATGGTCGAGCTCAACCAGCAGATCACCTGGGTGCCCGCCCACATCAAGGACGGTATCTTCGGCAACTGGCTCGCCGGGGCCCGCGACTGGTCCATCTCGCGCAACCGCTACTGGGGCGCGCCCATCCCCGTGTGGGTCAGCGACAACCCCGAGTACCCGCGCACCGACGTCTACGGCTCCTTCGCCGAGCTCGAGGCCGACTTCGGCGTCACGGTCACGGACCTGCACCGGCCCTTCATCGACACCCTCGTGCGCCCCAACCCGGACGACCCCACGGGCCGCTCGATGATGCGCCGTATCCCCGACGTCCTGGACTGCTGGTTCGAGTCCGGCTCCATGCCCTTCGCCCAGGTGCACTACCCCTTCGAGAACGTCGACTGGTTCGAGTCGCACAACCCCGGCGACTTCATCGTCGAGTACATCGGCCAGACCCGCGGCTGGTTCTACACGCTGCACGTGCTGGCCACCGCCCTGTTCGACCGGCCCGCCTTCACCTCCGTCGTCTCCCACGGCATCCTCCTGGGTGAGGACGGGCAGAAGATGAGCAAGTCCCTGCGCAACTACCCGGACGTGTCCATGGTCTTCGACCGTGACGGCGCCGACGCCATGCGCTGGTTCCTGCTCGCCTCACCGGTGGTGCGCGGCGGCAACCTCGTCGTCACCGACCAGGCGATCCGCGACACCGTCCGCCAGGTCCTGCTGCCCCTGTGGAACACCTGGTACTTCTTCGCGCTCTACGCCGGCCAGGCCGAGGGCGGGGCGGGCTACGTCACCCGGGGCGTGGACCTGGAGGACACGGGCCTGTTCGGTGCGCGCGGCCGCCTCAACGTCATGGACCGCTACGTGCTCGCCCGGGTCAAGGACCTGGCGGACACGGTCGGCACCCAGATGGGCGCCTACGACATCACCGACGCCACCGCCACCGTCCGCGACTTCATCGACCTGCTGACCAACTGGTACCTGCGCACCTCCCGCACCCGCTTCACCAGTGACGACGCCGCCGTGGCGCGACCGGCCTTCGACACGCTCGCCACCGTGCTGCGCGTGCTCACCGAGGTCATGGCGCCGCTGGCCCCGCTCGTGAGCGAGGAGATCTGGCGCGGGCTGACGGGCGGGCGCTCCGTGCACCTGACGGACTGGCCGGTCCTGCCCGCGCACGTGGCCGACCCCGCCCTCGTGAGCGCCATGGACGAGGCCCGCGACGCGGTCTCGGCGACCCTCGGCCTGCGCAAGGCCGAGAGGCTGCGCGTGCGCCAGCCCCTGCGCTCGCTCACCCTCGCCACCGCCGACCCGTCGGGCCTGGCCCCCTTCCGCGCCCTCATCGGCGAGGAGGTCAACGTCAAGCAGGTGCACGTCCTGGACGCCGCCACCGCCGGCTACGAGGTGCGCGAGGAGCTGACGCTCAACCCGCGGGCCTTCACCCCCGAGGTCCGCAAGCTCACCAGCCGCCTCTTCGCCGCCCAGAAGGCGGGGGAGTGGACCCTCACCGAGGACGGCGACGTGCGCTTCGACGGCGTGCTCATCGACGGGGTGCCGGTTGTGCTCGAGGCCGAGGACTCGGCCTTCACCCTCACCAGCCGCATCGAGGTCGACGACGACTCCCTGTCGGCCACCATGCTGCCCTCGGGGGCCTTCGTCGTGCTCGACACCTCGCTGGACGAGGCGCTGGAGTCCGAGGGCTGGGCGCGTGACCTCGTGCGTCTTGTGCAGGACGAGCGCAAGGCCTCCGGCCTGACCATCGGTGAGCGCGGCGCCGTCACCCTCACGGTCCCCTCCGAGCGCCTGGCGTGGACCCAGGCCCACCTCGCGCTCATCGCCTCCGAGACGATCTGCGACGTCCAGGTGGTGCAGGGCCCGGGCGAGGCGAGCGCGACCGTGACCCGCGCCTGAGCTCCCACGCAGACGAAGGACCAGCATGCACAAGCGCACCGACCCGGCCTCCGGCACCCCTGAGGACGCCGCTGAGGCCACGGGCACCGAGGGCGTCGACCCCGAGCTCCTGCCGTACCTGGAGGCCGCCGACGCCCCCGGGACCTCCGTGACCGACCGTCTGAGCGAGGATGAGGATCGCGCCTCCCAGGACGCCGAGGACCTCGCCGCCCTGCGCGAGCTCGTCGCCCACCGGATGATCGGCACCCGGAACCTCGACGAGCTCGACGCCCTGCTCGCCGAGGTCGACGAGGACGACTCCGACGACTGGCAGGACTGGGACAGCGTCCTGCCCGAGGCCCAGGACGAGGACGAGCACCGGGGCGCCCTGCTGGCCGCCGCCCGCGGCGTCGAGACCCGTGCGCGCATGCGCGAGGTGGAGGCCGAGATCCTGTCCCGGGCGCCCGAGCACAAGGTCCAGCCCTCCCTGTCACGTGTCGAGGCCGTCCTGGACATCCTGGGCAACCCAGAGCGCAGCTACCGGGTCGTGCACGTCACCGGCACCAACGGCAAGACCTCCACCGCGCGCATGACCGAGCGGCTCCTGGCCGCCACCGGTCTGCGCACCGGGCGCTTCACCAGCCCTCACCTCGCCACGATCCGCGAGCGCATCTGCCTCGACGGCGAACCGATCAGCGAGGAGGGCTTCATCGCCGCCTGGGAGGACGTCGAGCCCTACGTGCGCATGGTCGACGAGCGCTCGGTGGCCGAGGGCGGGCCGCGCCTGAGCTTCTTCGAGGTCCTCACCGTCATGGCCCTGGCCGCCTTCGCCGACCACCCGGTGGACGTCGCCGTCATCGAGGTCGGTCTGGGCGGCACCTGGGACTCGACCAACGTCGTCGCCTCCGAGGTCGAGGTCATCACGCCCATCGGCCTGGACCACGGCACCTGGCTGGGCGCGACGCTCACCGAGGTCGCGCAGAACAAGGCCGGCATCATCAAGGACGGCGCCACCCTCGTCACCGCCGCCCAGCCGCCGCAGGCGCAGGAGGTCATCGCCCAGGCCGCCGCGGCGCACGGCGTCGTGTGGCGCCGCGAGCTCGACCCGCAGGAGGACCCGCACGACCCCGGCGCGGGCGCGCTGCGGGTGGCGCAGCGCACCCTGGCCGTCGGCGGGCAGATGGTCACCCTCGTCACCTCCGCGGCCGTGTACGAGGACGTCTTCATCCCCCTGCACGGGGACTACCAGGCGCGTAACGCGCTGCTGGCGCTGGCGGCCGCTGAGGCGCTCTTCGCCGGGCGGGCTCTGCCCGCCAAGGTCGTCGAGGACGGCTTCGCCTCCGTGACGAGCCCGGGGCGCCTGGAGGTGCTGCGCTCCTCGCCGACGGTCCTGGTCGACGCCGCCCACAACCCGCACGGCGTGAGCGCGCTCGTGCCCGCGGTCGAGGAGGCCTTCGGCTTCACGCACCTCGTCGCGGTGCTGGGCATCATGGCGGACAAGGACGCCGAGGGCGTGCTCGCCGTGCTCGAGCCGGCGACGGACGCGGTCGTCGTCGTGCCCGTCGACTCGCCGCGGGCGATGGACGTCGAGGACCTGGCGGCCACGGCGCGGGAGGTCTACGGCGAGGACCGGGTGGTCGTCGCCCGCGACCTGGCCGAGGGCATCGAGCAGGCGGCCAAGCTCTCGGAGGGCACGGGCGCGCCCCTGACCGCCTCCGGCGTGCTCGTGCTGGGCTCCGTGGTCCTGGCGGCTGAGGTGCGCGCCATGTTCGGCCGCCGCTGAGCCCGCAGCGGAAACGTCCTGACAGGTAGTCCCGGCACTGAGGCGGGCGGGCGTGGGACAATGGGGGCCGCCGCGTGCGCGCGCGCCACTGACGACCCTGTCGAAGGAACCACGATGCCTCTTGACGCCTCCTGGGCTGAGTCCTGGATCCGCCTGTCAGCACAGACCATCGCTGAGCACTGTGAGGAGCTGACCGCCCTCGACGCGGCCATCGGCGACGGCGACCACGGCACGAACCTCGACCGCGGCTTTAGCGCCGCCGTCGCCGCCCTGGACGCCGCCGGGACGCTGCCCACGCCCGGAGCCGTGCTCAAGCTCACCGCGACGACCCTCATCTCGACGGTCGGCGGTGCCGCAGGACCGCTCCTGGGCACGGCCCTGCTGCGGGCCTCGCGGGAGGCCGGCGCCCCGGTGCTGGACGCGCAGGGGGCCACGCGGATGCTCGTGGCCGCCGCCGACGGCGTCGTCTCGCGCGGTCACGCCGAGGCGGGGGACAAGACGATGCTCGACGCCTGGGCGGTCGCCGCACGCGCCGCCCAGGAGGCCGTGACGCAGGCGCACAACGCCGCCGAGGCCCCCGCCGCCGTGCTTGAGGCCGCCGCCGCGGCCGCCGCCCGGGGCGCGACGGCCACCGAGCCCCTCATCGCCCGCAAGGGACGCGCCTCCTACCTGGGGGAGAGCTCGCGCGGTCACCGCGACCCCGGGGCCGAGTCCTCAGCCCTCATCCTGCGGGCGGCGGCCCTCAGTGCCCGAGCGGCCTGCGAGGTGCGGGGGTGAGGCGGTGACTGCCGTGACCTCACCCGGAGCCCGCGTCGGCGCCCCGGCAGCCGCCGACGAGGCCGCACTCGCCGGCCCCCGCAACGGCAGACCGCTGACCGCCGTCCTCATCGTCTCCCACTCCAGGCAGCTGGCCGAGGGCGTGAGCGACATCGTCGCCCAGATGGCCCCGCAGGTCGTCGTCCAGTGCGTGGGCGGTGACCCCGCGGGCGGCATCGGCACCCACCCGGCGGCCGTCGAGGACGCGCTGCGCTCCCTGCTCGCCGACGGGCACGAGGTCCTGCTCACCACGGACCTGGGCAGCGCGCTCATGGTCGCCGAGATGGCCGTCGAGACGGTCCTGGGCACCGAGGAGGAGCAGGAGGCCAAGGGGCGCAGCCGTGCGCTCGTCGTCGACGTCCCCGTGGCACGGGGGACCCTCGCCGCCGCCGTCGAGGCCACCTCCGGGGCCGACGTCGAGGCCTGCGCCTTCGCGGCCCGCGCGGTCCTGTCGGACTGGAAGGTCAGCTCCCGTCCCGGCGCGGACGCGCAGGAGGACGAGTGCGTCCGGCACGAGGCCCCCGCCGCGTCGCGCCTGCTGCGCCTGAGCGACCCCTCCGGCCTGCACGCGCGCCCGGCCGCCGCCCTGGCGGGGATCCTCACCGAGGAGCGGGCCCGTCTGTGGCTCGACGGCCGTCCGGCGACGACCCTGTCGCAGATCCTCGTGCTCGGGCTCGTCGGCACCGCTCACACCGAGGCCACGGTCGTCGGCCGTGACCCCGAGGCCGTGCTCGACAGGGTCCAGTCCCTTCTTGACGGCGCCGCCCCCAGTCGCAGCTGACCTCGCCCGACAGCCACACCCGCCGCACAGGAGGAGAACCATGACCACCACCCAGCCCGCTGACGACGCACTGCGACCCGAGCGCCAGGACAGGATCCTCGTTCTGCTCAAGCCCGACGCCGTCGAGCGGCGTCTGACGGGCGAGATCCTGCGCCGCATCGAGGCCAAGGGCTACCGGGTCACCGCCCTGCGCCTGTGCGAGGCCAGTCCCGAGGTGCTCGCCGCGCACTACAGCGAGCACACGAGCAAGCCCTTCTACCCCGGCATCGTGCAGTACATGACCCGCGGCCCGCTCGTCGCCGCCGTCGTCGAGGGCGGGCGCGTGGTGGAGGGCGTGCGCTCCCTCATGGGGGCGACGGACCCGACGGCGGCCGCCCCGGGCACGATCCGCGGCGACCTCGGGCGCCACTGGGAGGGGCCCGCGATCGAGAACCTCGTCCACGGATCCGACTCCCCGCAGTCCGCGCAGCGCGAGATCGCCATCTGGTTCCCCGAGCTCGCCGACTCCTGATCCCCGTCACGAGTGTCTCCTGAGCCCGCACCGGGCTCAGGAGACACTCGTCCTCAGACCTGGGTCTCAGGCCTGGCGGCGACGCGAGGCCAGGAAGGCGGCGCCCCCGACGAAGGCCACGAGGCTCACGCCGATGAGGGCCGTCGTCCCAGAGCCGGTGCGCGCCAGGCCCGAGCCGGCCCCTCCGCCGCCCGTGAGCGCGCCGGAGCCTCCCGCCGCGCCCCCGGCCGCCGCCAGCGGGGCCCGCCCAGGTGACGTGGACGAGGCGCTGGGCGTGGCGGTCGCCGTCGTGCTCGCGGTCGCCGTCGGGGTGGCTGAGGTGCTGGCGCTGGCCGTGGGCCCGGGCCGGGCGCCGGGTGCGGCTGGGCCACCGGGGCGACCGGTGGGCGCGGTCGAGGCACTGGGCTGGACGGTGGGGGACGCGGTGCCCGCGGCCGTGGGGGAGGGCTGCGCGCTGGGCGTGGGGTCGGTGCCCGCCGTGGCGCTGGGCGCGGGGGTGGCAGCCTCGCCGACGACCCATGTGTAGGTCGCGCTCGCGGAGGTGACGGCCTGGCCGGTGTACCCGGACGTGCCCGTGGCCCGCACGGTCATCGTGTACATGCCCGGGGACTCGAAGAGCCAGTTGGTGTGCACGTGCCCGGGCTCGTTCATGCGGATGACCTCACCGTCGTTGAGCTCGTAGCCACCCGAGACCAGCTGGGAGCCCATGCCGCCGCGGGCCGAGGTGAAGAGGAAGACCCGGCCGGGGCCGGTGACGTCGACGACCTCAAGGTCGACCGCGGAGAACTCCGGTTCCACCGAGTAGGTGTCCCAGCCGGGGTAGGGGGCCTCCTGCTGGTTGGCGCCGGACTCGGGCAGGAAGTACCCCGAGGCGACGAGGGTGGAGGCGATGCGGCCGGAGAACTCGCGGCGCGTGCCCTCACCGACGACGACGGTGACGTCCTCGGGCTGGCGGATGAGCGTGCGCCCGGTCGACTCGTCCTTGACGGTCATGACGAGGGAACCGTCCCTGGCGACGACGTTGAACAGGTCGACGTGGCCCCGGGTGAGGCGATAGGGCTCGTGGGTGTCGAAGACGCCGGAGCCGGGGGCGCTGCTCGGTGCGGCGGTGGGTGTGGCGCTCGGCTCGGTGCTGGGCTCGGAGGTGGGTGCGGCGCTCGGCTCGGGGACCGGGCTCGGCTCGGGGGCCGGATCGGTGCCCGGGGCAGGGGAGGGCTGGACGCTGGGTTCGGTGCTGGGCTTGGTGGTGGGCTCGGGGGCGGGGTCCGGCTGGTCGGTGCCCTGGCCGCGCGTGTCCTGCTCGTTGCGGTCGATGCGGTAGGTGATCGTGAAGGGCTCGGAGGCGACCTCGGTGCCGTCGGGGCGCGTGCCGACGGCCTGCGCGGTGAGCTGGTAGTCGCCGGCGTGGGAGAAGAACCAGTGCACGTGCGTGTGACCGGTGATGGGCAGGCTGGATCCCGCGACGACCTCGTAGCTGCCGTCGGCCAGGTAGGCGCGCCGCGGGCCGATGCCCTCCTCGTCCTCCGAGTTGCCGACGATGAGCAGGCGGCCCGGGCCGGTGACCCGGGTGAAGTCCACGCGCAGCGTCTGGAAGACGTCCCGGAAGCCGGGGGCGTTCCAGCCGGGCTCGAACCAGGGGGTGACGTCCATGCTGCCGGTGAAGTAGCCCTCCACCGGGTCGGGGAAAGGACCCTTGACGTCGTGCCCGGTGCTGTAGGCGTTCGTGCCGATGCGGAAGATCGTGTCGTCGGGGTTGTAGAAGTCGCTCCTGTTGGCGACGAGGACCTTGGGCGTGCCCGAGTCGCTGATGATGTAGAAGGCGTCGGTGTGCCCGCTGTCGAGGATGATCCTGCCGTCGGCCTGGGCCGCGGGCACCACGACGCAGGCGATGAGTGCCAGCAGCGCGGCGAGGACGGCCGGGGGCCGGGCGAGGGTGGCTGGGCGCATGGTGATCCTTCGAGCCGGGAGCGTCGCAGGGGGCGCCTGCGAGGCCTGGAGCGGGGTGCCTCGGGCCGCCCGCATTCTAACGATAATGAGAAGCGCTACCAAATAGATGTGGTGGGGGCTCCCTCCACCGCCTCCGCCCTCCACCACAGCGTGGCGGTTGCCACAACACCGCGACAGTGGGCAGAACGCCCCGGACACCCGCTCGCCCGGTGTCGCTAGGCTGCGCCGCGTGAGTGACGGACACCCGAGACCCCGCCGTCGGCCCCTGCTCGTGCGGACAGGGCTGGCCCTGGCCTCCTTCCTCGCCCTGTCGGCCGTGGCCGAGCTCATCGAGGTCCCCGGCCTGTCCTACTCGCTCATGCTCGGCACCTGGGGGCCCGACATCCTCCTCGGCCTGCTCCTGCTCACCGTCCTCGCCGTCGTCGCCACCGTCGCCGCCCGCCGTGCGGGCGAGCTGCGGGTCGCCCGCCTGCGCGGTGCCACCGCCGTCCTGCTCGCCCTGGCCACCGTCGTCACCGGCGGCGTCGGAGCCGCCCAGCTCGCCTACGTCACCGCCCAGGGCACCCGCATCGACCTGCTCGCCCTCACCGGCATCGGCCAGGCGGGAGCCGTCCCGGACACCGAGCCCCTCCTCCTGGACGACACCGAGACCGGCCAGCAGCTGCGCCTGGGCGTGTGGTACCCGCGCGACGCCGATGGGCGGACCCTGACCGCCGAGCAGGTGCGCGCCGCCCACCCCGAGGGCGTGCCCGTCGTCGTCCTCGTCCACGGAGGCGGCTGGTCCAACGGCAACCGGCTCAACCCCATGACCCGCGGCCAGGCCGACTGGCTGGCCCGCCAGGGCTACCTCGCCGTCGCCGTCGACTACCCGCTGTCGACCTCCGCGCTGCACACGTGGCAGCTCGCCGAGTCCCGCACCGCCTGCGGCCTGGCCTGGATCGGGGCGCACGCCGCCGAGTACGGGGGCGACGCCGAGCGCCTCGCCCTCGTGGGCGACTCCGCGGGCGGCCACCTGGCCCTGGCCCTGACCTACCGCCAGGCCCTGGGGACCCTGCCCGACTACCCCGCCTCCTGCGGCGGCCAGGTCCCGGGCATCGACGCGGTCCTCACCGAGTACCCCATCGCCGACCCCGTCGGCTTCCACGACAACCCCGACCTCGTCATGGGGCCCTTCGTCGCCGAGCGCGCCCAGCGCTACACCGGCGGCACCCCCGCCCAGGTCCCCGCACGCTACGAGGACATCGACCCCGTCGCCCTGCTGGGGCAGGTGGCCGACGCCGGTCTCGCCGCCGACCTGCCACCCACCCTCATCGTCGCCGGGGAGCAGGACCACGTCGTGCCCGTCGCCGGCGCGCTCGCGCTCGACGCCCGGCTCACCGAGGCCGGCGCCCCGCACGAGACCCACATCGTGCCCTTCACGGACCACGTCTTCGACCTCAACCCCGGCTCCGCCGTCTCCCAGCTGTGGCGGCACCGGTCCCTGGCCCTCCTGGAGGAGGCCGGGCTGGGCCTGTGACGGCAGGCCCGCCCGCTCCCGGGGCCCGTGGGGCGGCGGTGGCGCCGCTGCGGCTATCGTGAGCCCGTGCACCTCAAGACGTTGACGATGAAGGGCTTCAAGTCCTTCGCCTCGTCCACGACGCTGCGCCTGGAGCCCGGCATCACCGCCGTCGTCGGCCCCAACGGCTCCGGCAAGTCCAACGTCGTCGACGCCCTCACCTGGGTCATGGGCGAGCAGGGGGCCAAGAGCCTGCGCGGCGGCACCATGGCGGACGTCATCTTCGCCGGGGCCGGATCGCGCCCCGCCCTCGGGCGCGCCGAGGTCTCCCTCACCATCGACAACACCGACGGCGCCCTGCCCATCGACTACACCGAGGTCACCCTCACCCGCACCCTCTTCAGGGGCGGCGGCTCCGAGTACCAGATCAACGGCAGCCCCTGCCGCCTGCTCGACGTCCAGGAGCTGCTCAGCGACACGGGCCTGGGCCGCCAGATGCACGTCATCGTCGGCCAGGGCCAGCTCGACGCCGTCCTGACCGCCACCCCCGAGGATCGCCGCGGCTTCATCGAGGAGGCCGCAGGCGTCCTCAAGCACCGGCGCCGCAAGGAGCGCGCCCTGCGCAAGCTCGACTCCATGGCCGCCGACCTCACCCGGCTCAACGACCTCACCACGGAGCTGCGCCACCAGCTCGGGCCCCTGGCACGCCAGGCGGCCGTGGCCCGCCGGGCCCGCACCATCCAGGCGGAGGTCCGTGACGCCACCGCCCGGCTCCTGGCCGACGACGTCGTCCAGACCCAGTCCCTGCTGGAGGCCGGGGACGAGGACCATGCCCTGCTGGAGTCCCGACGCGCCGCCGCCAAGGAGGCCGAGCGGGTGGCCCGCGCGCGCCTGGCCGAGCTCGCCGCCGCCGAGGCCACGAGCAGCCAGCGCCTGACCCGGGCGACAGGCGTGTGGGAGGAGCTCACCGGCGCCGCCCAGTCCTTCTCCGCCCTCGCCGACGTCGCCGCGGAGCGGGTGCGCGGCCTGGCCCGTGCGCCACGCCCCGCCCAGGGCACCGACCCCGACGAGCTCGAGCGCCGCGCCCGGGCCGCGGCCGCCGAGGAGGAGGCCGCGGCCCGGGCGCGGAGATCGGAA
>ERZ772917.548-NODE-548-length-26133-cov-24.832694_pt1 | contig 26133 bp, 25 predicted proteins | sample MGYA00511187_ERZ772917 | MGnify/ENA primary metagenome ERZ772917 (study PRJEB29015, sample SAMEA2737925) | human oral metagenome | biome: human oral; feature: human-associated habitat; material: dental | place: China | collected 2012 ...
ATCCAAAGACATTGAGCTTGTTTTCCTCTACAGAGGGGATTGGTTTAACACCTGAACAATTGCAAGGTGACCAGGTAGCCAGCTTGGCCGTACCAGAATGTGGTACGAAGTTTGTACGGGGCATGTTGGAAGACTCTCGTCCGCAAACCTTCTCTGACTTAGTACGTATCTCTGGTTTCTCTCATGGTACGAATGTATGGCTCGATAATGCGCAAGACCTTATTAAAAATGGAACTTGTAAGTTGAACGAAGCTATTTCTACCCGTGACGACGTAATGAATTTCTTAATCCATCGTGGTATGGATAGAAAGCACAGCTTCTTCGTTATGGAAAACGTACGTAAAGGGAAGGGGATTGAAAAACGAAATAAACAAGGTCAAGCTACAACGGAATTTGAAGCAGAAATGCGCGAAAATAATATTCCTGAATGGTTTATTGAGTCTTGTAAAAAGATTTCCTATTTATTCCCAAGAGCCCATGCGGTAGCCTATGTAATGATGGCCTTTCGTATTGCATGGTTCAAGGTATACCATCCATTGGCATTCTATGCAGCATATTTCTCCATTCGCGCAAAGGCTTTCGACTTACGAATTATGACAGGAGACCTTAAAACACAATTGACCGAGTTTAACCGTATCAAGGCTCTTGATCGTGCTGCCAGCCCTAAAGACAAGGATCTTATGAGTGCCTTGGAAGTATCTATGGAAATGTATCAACGGGGCTATCGTTTTATTAATGTAGATATTCAACATTCTGAAGCTAGACGCTTTAGCATTAAGGATGGAGCTTTATTGCCACCATTCTTAGCTATTGATTCACTTGGTGAAACAGTGGCTGATGCTATCGTCGAGGAAAGAGTTGAACGTCCATTTACATCTCTAAAAGACTTACAACGCCGTTGTAAAGTATCAAATACCATCATTGATCTTATGAAAGACCTCAAATGCTGTGGTGAACTACCTGAAGATGAACAAATGTCACTCTTTGGGGCATAATTTAATACAAAAAATTACTACATACAAAGTAAGCACTATACACCTAAAGAGGAATATAGTGCTTATTTTTATATATTTTGCTACAATTAAATTAATAATAAATTATGTTGTATTGTTTTGTATTTAATAGGCCTTTTTAACTAACTTAGGTTATTAGTAAATTTGACATATATAGTCGTATAATGTTGGTGATATTTGCTATTATTCAAATCGAGTTTTGTAGTTAAGGGAGTGTTGGGAGATGCTAAGTAGTCTATTAAGGTTGTTAGGTATAAAAGCATCAGATACTAACAGTACGAATGCTATTAAATCAAATATAAATGTAGAAGAAAATAATAAAATTTCTAAATTAGAACCTACTTTGCATAACGAACTTGATTATGTAGAATATGTTCACTTTGATGAGGAAGCTATTCTATATTTGGAAGAATCAGATGTTCCAGGCGTATACTTTAATGAATTCCGAGAATATGTTGATGAAGAGGGGAATGTATTATCTCCGTCAGAGGTCGATCGATTACGATATAAAGACGATTACGAGGACGATTATTATAGATAGAAATAATTAAAATGTCATATTTATATTATTTTTTATATTACAGCGAGTTGGTTAATTATGAGAGTTCCTATATATGAAGCTTTAGCACACTATAAAAGAAATGAAATGTTACCTTATACAGAGTATTTTGGTTTGGGATTTTTTACGGATATTTCATTGGCTGAATCGACATTAGCTGAGTCTAAAAAATTAATTGGATTTTCTGATTTAAATGATAATTCTTTTTCTATAACAACTCACTATTTAAATGATTGTGCTCATATAGGTAATGAAGTTAGTTATGAAATAATAAACAATAAAGTTTATGGTGTTTGGTATGATTATGATATAGATGATTATTATACATGTTCAGGATACATAGGTTTATTTAGTACTTTAAAATATGCAGAGAAAGCAATAGAATGGTATAAAACCTGGGATCTATTTAAAGTATATGGTATAGAGTCTTTAGGAATAGACACTATCACTCTTAATTTAAGGGAATGGACTGAAGGTTTTATAACAGCATATGATTAAAATTAATCAAAAAAAGAGGTGTCATCATTTGATGACACCCTTTTTTGAAAGTTTTGCAGTTTATTTAGTTTGACAGATTTTAGTACAGAGATTTATATTTCATCCAGTTTGTTTTGGCCATTTCTTTAAGTTCTGTACCGCGGCCATCAAGGATTGCATTGATCAAATATTTGCTAAACCCTTTCGCTTGTTGGTAAGCGATTTTAGGTGGCATAGCAAGTTCTTGTTTGTCCACGCGAACGTTGACGATTACTGGGCCATTATGGTTAAGGGCTTCCATAATTTTTTCATCCACTTCGCTAGAGTTTTGAATGCTAACCCCTTTAATACCAGCAGCTTCTGCTAGTTTTCCAAAGTCTGGATTTACAAAATCTGTAGCATAGTCTAAGTAGCCAGAAGCTTTCATTTCCATAGCAATGAAACTAAGTTCTTCGTTATTAAATACGAAGATTTTAATTGGTAGATTTAATTGTTTTAATGTTAGCATTTCGCCCATCATCATAGTGAAGCCACCATCACCGGATAGAGAGATAACTTGACGATTTGGACAAGCATTTTGAGCACCGATGGCATGCATCATAGCATTAGCCATGGAGCCATGGTTAAAGGAGCCTAAAATACGACGTTTACCATTGGTTTTTAGATGACGAGCCGTCCAAATTACAGGAGTACCTACATCAAAGGTAAAGATAGCATCTTCACTTGCTAACTTATTCAAACGATTAACAAAGTATTGAGGGTGAATTGCTACACCATCTGGCTCGGCAACGGCATAACTATCTAAATCACCTCTAAATTTAGTATATGCTTTACGTACTGTGTCGATAAATTCAGTATCATCACGTTGACCAACAAGGGGTAATAATTCTTTTAATGTATCTTTCACAGTACCAATGATACCTTGAGTAAGGGGAACACGCCGTCCTAATGCGCTTGGATCTCTATCTACTTGGATAACTTTTGCATTTTCAGGGTAGAACGGACGATATGGGAAGTCTGTACCAAGCATTACCAGTGTATCGCATTGTTCAATAGCACGGTAGCCTGATGTATATCCTAATAAACCTGTCATTCCTACGTCATATGGATTATCCCATTCAACCCATTCTTTACCTCTGAAAGCATGAACGACAGGTGCTTGTAAGCGTTTTGCTAATTCTACGACTTCATCGTGAGCACCTTCACAACCTGCACCACAGAATAGGGTAATACGTTTACCTGTTTCTAAATGAGCTGCTATTTCTTCAATATCATCGCGTTGTGGCACAATATGAGGTAAGCGAGGGTGATGCCATACTGGCAATTCTTCAATTTCCATTTCCATAACTGCTACATCTCCAGGAAGGACGATAACAGCGACGTCTTGATTACCCACGGCAGCGTTCATAGCACGGAAAAGAATTTCAGGCATTTGTTTTGGGTGTGATACGAGTTCACAGAAGCAAGAACATTCTTTAAATAAATTTTCCGGATGTGTTTCTTGGAAATAACTCAAGCCAACTTCGGATTGTGGAATATGAGAAGCAATAGCCAATACTGGAACACGATTGCGATGACAATCAAAAAGACCGTTAATTAAATGTAGGTTGCCTGGTCCAGAGCTACCAGCACAAACTGTTAGTTTACCGGTTATCGAGGCTTCTGCACCGGCAGCAAAAGCTGCTGTTTCTTCGTGTCGTACATGTTCGAAGGAAATTTTACCATTGCGGCGTAAACTATCATTTACAGAATTTAAACTATCGCCAGTGATACCGTAAATGCGTTCGATGCCCGCATTGGCTAAGACTTCTATAAGTACATCAGAAATTCGTTTTTTTGCCATATTATCACCTATATTTAATAAAAATATTAATTGAGTATAGTTATCAAAACCATATATATTATATTAGACCTATTTTCAGTGTAATTATGTGATAAAAGTTACTAATTGATGTATACATAGTTTATATATGTTTATAATGCTATGATTGATTAATATTTATTTATTAAAATCAAGACCTATAATTATAAAAATTTTCTTTTATATCAACTACTTAATATTCTTTCTCAATACAAAACTCTTATTCTTGCATAACATTAATAAAAGTGTTACTATTAATTCATAAACAAAATAGATAAGTCTTTGGGGATAGGTGAAATTCCTTACCGGCGGTAAAGTCCGCGAACCTTTTAGGTATGAATCGGTGCAATTCCGATACCGACAGTAGAGTCTGGATGAGAAAAGACGAGGCACATTTGTTGTGCGTATTTATGATTACCCAAGGACTATATATAGTCCTTTTTTTATTGAGGTGATATGGTGGATCACGTAGCATATATGAAACGCGCCATTGAACTGGCAAAATTAGCCACAGGTCACACTTCACCAAATCCTTTGGTTGGTGCTGTAGTGGTAAAAGACAATATAATAATTGGTGAAGGTTATCATCATAAAGCGGGTACAGCTCATGCTGAGGTGCATGCCTTAAATCAAGCTGGTAATAATGCTAAAGGTGCTACTTTATATGTAACATTAGAGCCATGCTCCCATTATGGTAAAACCCCACCTTGTGTACTGCGTATTATCGAGGCTGGCATAGCTAAAGTCGTAGTAGGTAGTACAGATCCTAATCCACTAGTATCTGGAAAGGGCATGGATTTACTCCGTGAAGCTGGTATAGAGGTTATTTGCCCCGTATGTAGTGAGGAATGTGCTGAACTAAATGAGCATTTCTTTACGTATATTCAAACGGGTAAGCCTTTTGTAACTATTAAGAGTGCCATGTCTTTAGATGGAAAAATTGCTACATTTACTGGACAATCTCAATGGATTACAAATGAGTCCTCTCGTCGCGATGGACATGTGTTGCGTGCCACTCATGATGCCATGCTCGTTGGGATTGGTACAATTTTAGCAGATAATCCACAGTTAAATTGTCGTCTCAATGATACCGAACTATGTGAGGCTGTATTGGATACAGCTGTCCTAAAGGCACCTATTCCAGTTCATCAGCCAGATGTAATCATATTGGATAGTCTAGGTAGAACGCCAACTAACAGTCAGGTTTTTGACGTAGAAAATCGTAAGGTGCATATCTTTGTATCTAAAGGTTGTCCAAAAGAGCGAATTCAGGCTTTAGAAAACGTAGGTGCCATTGTTACCGTAGTAGAATCTATTTCTACTCGTAAAAGTAAGAGTACTGACATTGTGATTGATATTAAGAAATTATCTATCGATGATATTCTTACGAAACTAGGTGAACTAGGTTACACATCTATTCTTGTTGAAGGTGGATCCGCAATTATCAGTTCTTTTGTGGAAACGATGAACTTTGATAAGGTCGTAACATATATTGGAAATACTATTATTGGTGGTAACGATGCTACACCAGCTGTAGGTGGCCGAGGTTTTGAAAGTTTAGAGGCTTCGCCGCAATTAACTTTTACCAAGACTAAAGTATTAGATAATAACATTCGTATTGAAGCGTATCGTCAAGGGAGGAGAGGCACTTATGTTCACGGGAATCGTTGAAGAAATCGGCCGTGTAGAGAGCATTAAAAAGGGCCCTAAATCCTTAGCCATAACAATTCGGGGAAATAAAATATTTAGTGATTTAAAAATAGGTGACTCCGTAGCTGTTAATGGTGTATGTTTGACGGCTACAACGATTGGTAATGGCGTATTTACAGCTGATGTTATGCCTGAGTCAATCAAGATGACTACTTTTACAAATTTGAAAGTTCATCAACCTGTCAACTTAGAGCGTGCTATGCTCGCCAACGGTAGATTTGGTGGTCACATTGTGGCAGGTCACGTAGATGGGACGGGCCGCATCATTAATCGCGAACAAACGGATAATGCCATTATCTTTACTGTAGAGGCCCCGAAATCGGTAATGGATTACGTTATTTATAAGGGTTCCATTACAATCGATGGTATTAGCCTCACAATTATGCGACGAACGGACAGCAGTTTTTCCGTATCTATCATTCCTCATACGCTGAGCGAAACAATTTTAGGCTCTGCCCATATTGGTACGGAAGTTAATTTAGAAACGGATATAGCTGGTCGATACATTCGTCATTTTATGAATCTCGGTAGTGAACCTACCGAAGATAAACCTAAGAAATCTATGCAATCCCTCTTAGTAGAGAACGGATTTATATAAAGAGTAAGGAGCGTTCCTATGAGCGAACAATTACATTCTATTAAAGAGGTCTTAGAAGACCTTAAAGCTGGTAAACCTGTTATTATTGTTGATGATGAAAGCCGTGAAAACGAAGGCGATCTTATTATTGCAGCTGAGTTTGTTACACAAGAAAATATTAATTTTATGGTTAAATACGCGCGCGGTATCGTATGTACCCCAATGCGTCGTGAAGCTTTAGAAAAGCTTGGCATTCCTGCCATGGTTGCCAAAAATACAGATAACCATGAAACTGCTTTCACAGTTACTGTTGACCATGTAGATACTACAACAGGCGTTTCTCCAGCAGAGCGTGCCTATACAATTCAAAAATTGTTAGATCCAACTGCAAAACCTCAAGATTTCCGCCGTCCAGGTCATGTGTTCCCACTTGTCTATAAAGAGGGAGGCGTATTGGTACGACAAGGTCATACGGAGGCATCTATCGATCTTTGCCGCTTGGCAGGTCTACAAGAGGCAGCTGTTATTTGTGAGATTACAAAAGATGATGGTGATATGGCACGTCTACCAGATCTCATGGAGTTTGCAAAAGAGCATGATTTGAAAATTACTTCCGTAGCAGAGCTTATTGAATACCGTAAACAGCATGAAGACATGGTTGATCTTGGTGCTTGTTCTAAATTACCTACTAAATTTGGTGATTTCAATATTTTTGTATTCAAAAATGAATTAGATAAAAAAGAGCATTTAGCTATCGTCAAAGGTGATGTGCAAAACTGTAGTGATGTACTTGTACGTATTCACTCTGAATGTTTAACTGGCGATGTGTTCGGCTCTAAACGTTGTGACTGCGGCGAACAATTAGATAATGCTTTACGTGCTATCGAAAAAGAAGGCAAAGGCGTTGTAGTATACATGCGTCAAGAGGGCCGAGGTATTGGGCTGACTAATAAAATTAAAGCCTATGCATTACAAGAACAAGGCCTTGATACGGTAGAAGCAAATGAACAATTAGGGTTCCCGGCAGATATGCGTGAATATTCTTTGGCGGCACAAATTATACGCTTTTTAGGTATTAATAGTATTCGTTTATTAACTAACAATCCAGAAAAACGTCATGGCTTAGAACATTGGGGAATTAATGTGACTAGTCGTGTACCACTTATTATTGCAGCAAATAAATTTAATGCAGGCTATTTGAAAACAAAAGAAGAAAAAATGGGTCATATGTTAGAAGACTAATAATGGTCCATCTTAAATTTAGAATGTTTTTATCACACATAGAAAATTCTATGTACGGAATATAGGAGGTCATCATAATGGTAGTTCAAGAAGGTAATTTGTTAGGTTCTGGTAAGAAATTTGCTATTATTGGTTCTCGTTTTAATGAATTCATCACGTCGAAATTAATTGATGGAGCAGAAGACTGCTTATTGCGTCATGACGTTAAACAAGAGGACATTACAGTAATTTGGGTTCCCGGTGCTTATGAAATTCCATTGATTGCTAAAAAAGCTGCCTTATCTGGTCGTTATGATGCTGTCATTTGTGTAGGTGCCGTTATCCGTGGTTCTACTACTCATTATGATTATGTATGTAATGAAGTAGCAAAAGGTATTGCCCACGTTTCATTAGAAACTGGTATTCCAGTTATGTTTGGTGTGGTTACTACAGAAAATATTGAACAAGCAATTGAACGTGCTGGTACAAAAGCAGGTAATAAAGGTTATGATTGTGCTATGGGCGCTATCGAAATGGTTAACCTTATCGATCAAATCTAAAAATTGTATGTATAACACTCAGTATCTCATGGTACTGGGTGTTTTTATATCATCGAAAATATGTTCTTTTAAATTTAAATCAGATTAGACGAACATATATTCTTAATTATTGAAAGTTAAATATTTGACATGATATACTATATAAGCAATATAAAAGTAATATCGAAAATAAGTAGAAATAAGGAATGATAGAATGGATTATATAAAACGTTTTACAACCCGAGAAGGGGTTCGTATGTCTTTAGCTGTAACAACCGATACAGTTGAAACTGCTCGAGTGCGTCACGATTTATGGCCTGTAGCAACAGCTGCTTTAGGTCGTGCTATGACGGGGGCTATCTTATTAGCTGGTGATTTCAAAAACCATGAAAACGTAAGTTTACGCATTAAGGGTGATGGTCCACTAGGTGTGGTGCACGTAGATGCATTTTCAGATAATACGGTTCGTGGGTATGTAGATGAACCTCATGTAGATGTACCATTAAAACATGCTGGTAAACTCGACGTTGGTGCCGCAGTAGGTCATAATGGGGGAGTACAAGTTACGCGATTTACACAATTGGCGCAAGACTATACTTCTACAAGCCCGATTCAAAGCGGTGAAGTAGCAGAGGATTTGGCTTACTATTTGTATGCTTCTGAGCAAGTACCTTCTACAATCAGCCTTGGCGTATTGGTAGATCCTGATTACCATACAGTTGTAGCTGGAGGTTTTATCGTACAAGCCTTGCCAGGTGCGACAGATGCTGCATTAGCACAAGTAGAGAAAAACATTAATGAACTAGGTCCTGTAACAGAATATTTGAAAGCTCATCCAGATGGTAAAGGCCTTATGGAACGCGTATTAGACGGCTTAACTGTTAATGAGGTATATAATGAGCCTGTTAATTTCCAATGTCGTTGCGGTCGCGATCGTTTTGCTAGTGTTCTTATGACATTACGTGAAAATGATAAAAAAGCAATCCTTGAAGACGAGACGACAGAACTAGTATGTCATTACTGTAATGAAAAATATCATTTCAGTCGTGAAGAGCTACAAGATATGTTTGAGCCAAAAGGTCCAGTTCAATAATTATTATTAAAAATAAAATAACCCTTATAAAAATTACAGGCTATATGGTTTTTCCTATAGCCTGTTTTTGTATTCTATGAGAAAATAAAAGATAAGAGTTATTAATAATAGGAGGTCACAATGAGTGCAATCGGTGTAATTGGTGGTACTGGCGTTTATGATCCGACCATCTTTGAAAATATTCATGAAGAATCCTTAATGACACCATATGGTGAAATAGATTATGTACAAGGTACATACCACGGAAAAACAGTAATCTTTGTTGCTCGTCACGGCAAAGATCACACAATTCCTCCACATAAAATTAATTATCGTGCAAATATTTGGGGGCTAAAAAAATTAGGCGTTACATTTATTATCTCTACAACTGCGGTAGGTTCCTTGAATGAAAACTTCAAACCTGGTCATTTTGTTTTGACTGATCAATTCTTAGATTTTACTAAGAACCGCATCACTACATTCTATGAAGGTGGTGACCGTCCAGTAGCACATCTTGACGTAACAAATCCTTACTGCTCTGAATTACGTGATATTCTTCAAAAGGTTGGCACAGAACAAGGTCTTACCATCCACAATGGTGGTACCTACGTATGTACTGAAGGTCCTCGTTTTGAAACTCCTGCGGAAATTAAAATGTTCCACATGCTTGGTGGTGATACAGTAGGCATGACGAATGTACCAGAAGTAAATCTTGCTAATGAAGCTGAAATGGCTTATTCTACGATTTCTATGATTACAAACTATGCGGCAGGCATTTCCGAAGCTGCTTTGACTCATGGTGAAGTAGTAGAAATGATGGCTGACATGGCGGCTCAACTTAAATCTCTTATCTTAGGTGCTATTGATGCAATCGATGTAGATGATCGATATGACGCTCACAATCGCATGCATGAATATGGTGGTTTTAAATTATAATCTATTCATCATAGAAAACAATAGTTCATCGAAGGAGACGCTATGATTAATATTGAATGGCGTAAAGATACGCTAGTACTATTAGATCAAACTAAATTACCAACAGAGATTTCCTATGTGCACTGTACTGATTGGCGTCAAGTGGCCGAGGCTATTAAGATGCTTCGCGTCCGTGGGGCTCCAGCTATTGGTGTAGCAGCTAGCTATGGTTTGATCTTAGCTGCTGTGGAAGCAGGTCGCCAAGAGGATCCATTTAGTGTGCAATTAACGAGTCTATATGACTTTAGTGAGACATTAAAGGAAACGCGTCCGACAGCAATCAATTTGGCATGGGCTGTGGATCGTGTCATTTCTCTTGTGAAAGCTAATGTTAAAAGTATGTCCTCAATGAATGAAGTAGTAGACCTCATTACTAAAGAGGCTATTATCATTCACGAAGAAGACGTATCTTTAAACCGTCGAATGGCCGAAGCAGGGGCCAAATTATTTGAGGGCAAAAAGAATATTTGCATCTTAACTCATTGTAATGCTGGTGCACTAGCTACAGGTGGTTTAGGTACAGCTCTTGGTGTTGTCCGTAAGCTACATGAAAATGGTCAATTGGAACGGGTATATGCGGATGAAACACGTCCATTATTACAAGGTGCTCGTCTTACTACATTTGAACTTTATGAGGATGGTATTCCTGTAACATTAGCAACAGATAATATGGCTGCTTATGCTATGCAACAAGGTCTCATAGATGCTGTTATTGTTGGTGCAGACCGCATCACTACTAAGGGTGATGTAGCGAACAAAATCGGTACCTATGGTGTAGCTGTGCTCGCTAAATTCCATAATATTCCATTCTATGTAGCTGCACCCTATAGCACATTTGATTTTACCTTAGAAAATGGTACTGATATTCCTATAGAGATGCGCGATGATTATGAAGTAACATCTTTACATAGTGTTCAAACAGCCCCTAATGGTATTGGTGTACTAAATCCTGCATTTGATGTAACACCTCATGAGCTAGTGACTGCAATCATTACTGAAGAAGGTGTTTTAAAGCCAAATTACGAAGAGTCTATAGGTAAGCTACGCCAGATTGTAGAATCTAAATAATTTATTATCTGAAAGGTGTAGAATCAATACATCCAAGTGGATTAACTATTAAAGGTTTATTTTTTTATATCTACTCATATTAGTAAAAGGAGTTATTATGCAATCCTTAATTCGAGATATTAACTTAGCAGCAGAAGGCCGTAAAAAAATTGATTGGGTTTCTAATTTTATGCCTACCTTAAATACATTAGGGGATCGTTTTGAAGCTGAACAAACTTTCAAAGGTCAAACTATTGTTGTCAGTGTTCACTTAGAAGCAAAAACAGCATATCTTGCAACGGTTTTAAAACGCGGTGGTGCTGATGTTATCGTAACTGGCTCTAATCCATTGTCTACACAAGACGATGTTGCCGCCGGCCTTGTAGATATGGGTATTACTGTATATGCTTGGTATGATTGTACAGATGAAGAATATTTTGATTTCCTCCATAAAGCACTTGATCACAAACCGCATATCATCATCGATGATGGTGGTGACCTAGTAAACTTGTTACATACTACACGCCAAGACGCTAAAGAACGCCTTATCGGTGGTAGCGAAGAAACTACGACAGGCGTACATCGTTTATACGCATTAGAGAATGCTAAACAATTAACGTTCCCTATGATTGCTGTAAATGACTCTTACTGTAAATATCTTTTCGATAACCGTTATGGTACTGGTCAATCCGTTTGGGATGGCATCATGCGTACTACTAACTTAACTGTAACAGGTAAAAATGTTGTCGTTGCTGGTTATGGCTGGTGCGGTAAAGGCGTCGCTATGCGTGCAAAAGGCCTTGGTGCCCATGTGTATGTAACGGAAGTAGATCCAATTAAAGCCGTTGAGGCTGTATTTGATGGCTTTAAAGTATTGCCTATGATTGAAGCTGCTAAAGTGGGCGATATCTTCTGTACTGTAACAGGTTGTAAAGATGTTATCGTAAAAGAACATTACGAAGTAATGAAAGATAAAGCAATCATGTGTAATGCAGGTCACTTCGATTGCGAAGTAAACGTAGCTGAATTAGCTGACCTTGCCGTAAGTCATGAGCGCGTTCGTCAAAATATCGAAGGCTATACAATGGCTGACGGCCGTAAACTATATGTATTAGCTGAAGGTCGCTTAGTTAACCTTGCAGCTGGTGATGGTCACCCTGCAGAAATCATGGACTTGTCCTTTGCTATGCAAGCCCTTGCTGCAGAGCATATCTTGAAAAATGGCAAAGAAATGGAGCCAAAAGTTTATGTATTGCCTCATGAATTAGATGTGGAAATCGCAAAACTTAAATTGAACTCCATGGGTTATGATTTAGACTCTTTAACACAAGAGCAAATCGACTACCTTACAAAAGTAAACTAATACGTATTGAAATTTAATGGTTTTTGGAAAAGATTTTGTATCTAAACTATTACTAGCTTTCAAATTAAACTAATATAACCGAGCTATTATGGCTCGGTTATACCTATGAGGGAAGACTATGTCTGATTTATTGATTACTCATGTAGACGTCCTCACTGATGAGGGTGTTCTAAAAAATCATGCCATTGAAATCAAAAATGGTTATATTACAGCTATTTTAAACGATAGTGAAGCTACAAAAGTAAAAGATTCTGCTAAAGAAGTGTTAGAAGGTAAAGGCCAATTGGCTGCGCCAGGTCTTATAAATACACATACCCATATTGCGATGGGCCTCTTTAGAAACTATGCAGATGATCTTGAGCTTATGGAATGGCTTGAAACAGCTATTTGGCCCACAGAAGCAAAGTTAAACGACGATTATGTACGTCATGGAACACAACTTGGCATTGCTGAAATGTTACGTACTGGTACCACAACTTTTAGCGATATGTATTTCTTTATGAATACTACAGCTGAGGTGGTAAAAGAAACGGGCATTCGCGCTGTATTATCACGTGGCTTAGCCGGTGTAGCTCCAACAGCAGATCAAGCATTAGTTGAAAATGCTGATTTATTCCGCACTTGGAATGGCTTTGATAATGACCGCATCAAAGTGTTGCTTGGACCACATGCTCCATATACTTGTCCCGATGCTTACATGGAAAAGGTTATCGCCTTATCTCATGAGTTAAACTGTGGTATTCACATGCATTTGTCCGAAACTAAAGGGGAAGTGGAGAATGTTATAAAAGCTACAGGTAAAACTCCTATCGCTCATATGCATAAATTAGGTCTATTCTGGAATACTACATTGGCCGCACACTGTGTTCATGTTACAGACGAAGATATGGCTATTATGGCAGAAAATAATGTATCAGTAGCACATAATCCACAATCTAACCTTAAATTAGCCAGTGGTATTGCGCCAGTGCCTGAAATGATTGCCAAAGGTATCACTGTTGGTCTTGGCACAGATGGTTCCGCTTCTAATAATAATGCTGATATGCTTGAAGAAGTACGCCTTGCAGCTACATTGCATAAAGCACGTCTTTATGATCCAAAGGCTATTCCCGCTCAAGTAGCATGGAACATGGGGACAGTAGAAGGTGCGAAAGCATTGGGCTATACAGACCTTGGAGTACTAGCTAAAGGCTATCGTGCAGACATTGTGTTATATGACGTTTCTGGGATGCACTGGATGCCTCGTTATAATGATTTAGCTGCTCTTGTATACTCTGCTAATAGTGCTGACGTAAATACTACAATAGTTGGCGGAAAAGTTCTTATGAAAGATAAAGAATTGCTTACTATTGATGAAGAAAAACTACGGGCAGAGATTAATAAGGCTCAAGCATATTTTAGTAATTAATATTTAAATCTAAATTTATTTGTTCTATGCTTTATTAGAGTAATATTGGCAGTTAATTACATAACATATTTATATTTCTGAGGTTAAACTATGGTAAAAAGAATATTACAATATTTTTCTTTCTGTATTGCTTTGGTTGGCTTATTGACCATGGCAGGTTGTGGTAGTAGTAGCAATGCATCTTCTCATCTTAAAGGACCTGAAGGGGAATGGATTGCCTATTCTGGGTACACAGTGCAAAATGTAGTTAGTACTATTGATACACCAATCTTTACGATGAATTTAACATCTAAAAATGATGCTAAAACGATTTATACTGCAGATATTACGGCATATAACTATCAATATACAATGCCTGATAAGAGACCTGCCATTGAATCGATTCAAATGGTAGGTGATAAAAAAGAAGCTCGTATGAAGTATATGACAGCACTCACAAAGGTAATGAGTGTTAAGCAAGTATCTGGTACAGCAGATGGTTCTAATGTAAATAAAATTCATATGGACATAACTGGTACTCCAAATACAGAACTTATCTATGATTCTAAAACGGATACCATTAAATTTATGGATCAAACATTTAAACGTGTAAGTAGTACTAATAACTTACAAAAACTAGCAGATGCTTACAAAAAAGATCTCCAAACAGCTTCTAATAAATATTTAGAAGACTTAGGAAATTCATCAAATCCTAAAACAAAATTTATAGTAACCTATAGCTTTGATGACTCTATTTTAAAGTAGTCTAAAAAAGTAAACACAAAACCCACTCATGATAATCATAGAGTGGGTTTTGTGTTATATACTATGTAGATTTATTTAATTGCTTTCACCAAGAACATTGGTACAGGAATATAAAATTCGTCTTCTTCATTGTAAATACGAGAACCTACAGTTAGATCAATGGTAATAGAGCTAGCACCCAGTTTAGTAAGTAATTCTTTATCCCATTCTGGTCGTGTATAAGAAGAAATCTCAAGCATATGATAAATGGTATGACATCGTTCTTTTAATTCCTTACTAACATGTTCGTGAGCATGATGAACGGATTGTGGTAAATCATGGTGATTACGAGCATATTCCGCATCATAATTAAGAATTAAACCACCAGGACGAATGACACGTAACCATTCAGCATAGGCTTTATCTGGATGAGGTAAGTTCCACGTCACATTACGAGCTACAACGATATCAAAGGTATGAGTATCAAAGCCTAAATTTTCTGCATCCATTACGGAGAAGGTTACATCACAATCTAAGGACTCTGCTAGTTGATTTGCTTCATCTATCATATTGGGCGTAATATCAATGCCATGTACTGTATGACCTAGTTGGGATAGGATGATACTGAAAAAACCGGCTCCACATCCGATATCCAATATACGTAAAGATCTTTCAGAATCAAATATATGACTTGTTAATTCGTCTATCCATAATTTTAGCTTTGTGCTTTCCAATTCTTTAGCGCGTAAAGCACCAAAATCTTTAGCCCGATCTATCCAATAGGATGTAATAAATTCTTTATCATCCTTCATAGGGTGATTACGTTCAAAAATATCGTTCATATTTTACTTCTCCTCATATTCTATAGTATGTATAGTACCATAAAATAATAATGAACTATACAGCAAAAATCACATTAACTCCATAAATACTAACTATGAGGTATGATATAATACTTCTATGTTTTTGTTTTAATGAAAGGGCAGGGCTATGATATTACAGACTGGACAACGTACAGATATTCCTGCTTTTTATGGACAATGGCTAATCAATCGTGTTTGTGAAGGGTTTGTGGATGTTCGTAATCCATATAATCCGCTACAGGTGACTCGGTATCCTATTAATCACGAGGTAGTAGATGGTATTGCATTTTGTACTAAGAATCCTTTACCATTTATTCCACTACTAAATGAAATTGTTGACTACAGACAATACTGGCATATGACAATAACGCCTTATGGAACTGATATTGAGCCCTATGTACCACCTTATCCTTCTGTTATAGAGGGATTTAAACACATATCCAAACTGCTTACTCCACAATCTATGGTATGGCGCTATGATCCTATCATTTTAACCAATGAGTATACAGTAGATTTTCATTTTGAAAGCTTTTATATAATGGCCAAGTCCCTTAAAGATTATACAGATACAGTTGTTGTTAGCTTTTTAGATATATTTGATAAGGTGGCTCAAAATTTCCCAGAAGGGTACAGACCGAGTTTAGATGTTCAAAATAAGATCATTAAAGAATTTCTATCCATAGCTCGTTCTCATCATATGACTCTCAAAACCTGTGGAGAAGGGCATATCTGTAAAGAAATTGGTGCTGATACAGAGGGGTGCCTTACTTTAGATTGTTATGAAAGGGCCTGGAATATAAAATTAAAAGCACCAAAACGTACGCCAGCACGACCAGAATGTAATTGTTATTTACATGGTGATATTGGGGCTTATGATAGCTGTAGTCATTTTTGTCGATATTGTTATGCCAATACTAATCAAGCGGCAGTTCGATATAATCGGTTACATCATGATCCAAATTCTAGCTTACTTATTGGAAAACTTTCAAAAAGAGAAATTATCAAAGAAAGTACGGAGAAGAGCTGGATTGTAGAGGAAACTATAACACAAGATAGCTTGTTTTAAGCAGAATTACAAGGAATTACTAAATTAAATGAATTGACTTATCGTGTAAAATAGATACCAAAGGGGTTGTCAAGAAGGAATCTCAGGAATATAAGAGAGTGTAAATGTGTTTTTTGTTTAATTAAAAAGGAGGTGCATTATATGATAAAGTATAAGAGTGATAGTAAAGAAAGTTTACAATCATCTGAATCATCTATGCCCGTGTTAGCAATGTGTTACGACTTTGATAAAACCTTAACCCCTGACGATATGCAGGCACAAGGATTTATTCAATCGGTAGGTTATAACGAGGAGCAAATCAAACAATTTTGGCATGAATCAAATCAGTTGGCTAAAAAACATGATATGGATAATAATTTAGCCTATATGTATAAAATGATTCAAGAAGCAGTAGGCCATTTCTATGTAACAAAAGATAAGCTCATGGAATACGGCAATCAAGTAGAATTATACGAAGGGGTACGGACTTGGTTTGAACGTATTCGCGAATATGGCTTAGAACAAGGCGTTAAGATTGAACATTACATTATTTCATCTGGCTTAAAAGAGATGATCGAAGGCACTGAAATGGCAAAAGAAGGGGCTTTCACCAAAATTTATGCCAGTGCATTTATGTTTGATGATAAAGGTGTAGCTGTTTGGCCTGCACAAGCCATTAACTATACTAATAAGACACAGTTTTTATTCCGTATTCAAAAAGGGATACTCGATATTAACGATACCGGTGTTAATGATTACATCAAGCCTGAAAATCAACGAGTGCCGTTCCGTAACATGATTTATATTGGGGATAGTGATACAGATATTCCTTGTATGAGTCTTGTAAATGCTAATGGTGGTCATTCTATAGGTGTGTACGATCCTTTTAAAAAGGATAAAGAAAAAGTATATAAAATGATGCGACATCACCGTATACGTTATTATGCATCTGCAGACTATTCGAATGGTTCAAAACTAGATACATTAGTAAAGCAAATTATACGTAAAACCGCAGCCTTTGAAGTATTAGGAGGCGAATATATTCATTGTAAATACGAAGCTGAGGAGTAACATGGATAAATCTAAATTAACTAGTGAATGGATTCAAACTTTTAATCGTTTGGGGGCTGAAGGTAAATTAAAACCTACTGTACCATATCATGATTTATTCAACCGTAAAGAGTTAAAAGGTTTTCCGCTACATACATTACAAATGTGGACGGTAAACTTTCCAACAGGACATATTACATGCTGTGATCCTTTAGTTTCATTGCCGAGTAAGCCTGATACGTATCTTAGAACTGTAGAGCCAGGTACGTATCTATTAGAGACTAAGATTATCGAAATGGAACCAAATGAATATCGTTATGTAGCTAGTCGAGTTGTTTTTAGCGGTAATGAGCCTGTATACTACGAATTAGCATTAAAAGGGACTGAAGACTTAACTGATTTAGATGATGGGGATACCTATATTGGATTTCCAGTCGATTCAGGTTTAGCTACAATAGTAGATGCACAAACTATTGAGACATATAACAAGTTTTATGAACAATGGCATACTAACTACCCTGAAAAAAATATCTATGATGATTACTATAGTGATTTATTCCAATTGAATGCGATGGCATATCCTCAGTATCAACGATCTAAAGGTGATTGGATTAGTTTTACAATTCCTGAAACAGAATTAACCGTACCAATGATTCAATCTGGCTTTGGTGATGGTTTATATCCAGTATACTGGGCATTTGATAAAGATGGACAGATCTGCCAAATTATTATGGAATACATTGATTGTAGCGAAGCATATGAATAATGTATTTAATATAGTTAAGGAAATAATTATATATAACTTAATATATATAAATAAGGCGCTTAGATAACTAAGCGCCTTTTAATATGATCGTATTATATTTTGAGATTTAAATACCAAAAATCCAGTTTACTAATACACGAATGATACTTAAACCAAGAATAATTTCAGCAAGAAATCTTAAAGAACTCTCCATGCCATTACCTAAATGTTTTAAACCACCAATTTTGGCTTTACTTACAATATCACACCAGCACATATAATTCCTCCATAAGAGTATGAGTAAATTAGATAATTTATATTACTATTTTACAATCTAATTCTAAAAAATTCAATATAAAATTACTAATGCATACAATAGTTTAAATAAAAAAGCTTTAATGTATAAGATTTTTAAATTTTGAAATGGTTTTATTAATTATGATTTTAAAATATGATACTATAAGATTAATTATTATTGTGTTGTGTAATGAAAAGATATATGAAAAAGTTTGTATTAGGCTTAGCCATAGCATTGGCTCTTTGTAGTCTTTGATAAATAATGAGTGCATATCTGGTTATTTTTAGAAGTAACTTACATAAACTAGCTTATAGAAATATAGGCTAGTTTTTCTTTTAATATAAATTACTTCCGATAACGATATATTATCGGAAGTAATTTAATGTCAAAAATTGGGCCTAAATGGCCCAATCCCTTGTGTTATATAGTTTTTTGCTTATTTACGTTTAAATGTGTATGGTTCGTATTCTACATCATTATGGCGGTTAATCCACCAGTTCCAGCCGATTCTTGCTAACTTCCAAGCAATGAATCCTACGATGATTCCTAATACTAAACCTGTTAATACATCTGTTGGATAATGTGCAAATAAGTAAACTCTAGAGAATGCTACTACTATTGAACCTAACAATGCTAAAATCCCTAAATAACGCTTCTGAGGCGCTATTTGGGTTAAGCCTAGGTAAATCGTCATAGATGATGCGAATGAACCAAAACTGTGGCCTGATGGGAATGAATAGCTTGTAGCTTTTGGTAGTGCAGATTCCAACGGTACCGTTACATTTGGAAAATCTACAAATGGTCTTAATCTAGCTACATTTGGTTTTAAACCTTGGTCGCCAATTATAAATACAAATCCTAAAGCAATAATAATTGCCACGCCTAAAACGCGGTATTTTTTTTGTAGCATTAATAATAATGCTATAATAATCCATAATGCGCCATTGCTTGTAATTTTTGAGATAAATGCCATAATTGGTGTTAAAAAACTATATACAAAATGTTCATGTACATAGAAGATTAAAGAGTGATCAAATTGTAAAATTGTGTCCATAAATTCCTTTTCTATTCTACTTTTACCTAAATGATAATTGTTGAGAATGTCTTATTATGCTTTTTATTTTAATAATTAATCTATACTAATTTATTTACGTATATAATGATTTCTCATTTACAGCCCAAATAATAGCCTAAACTATTTATATACAATGGTCAATAGTTTAGGCTATATTTCATAAAAGCTATAGTTATGATTTCTTTTTATCTGTTTTCTTAGGTGGCGCTTCAGGTGTTGCAGGCATTGTAATAATCGTATCTACAGGGTCATATACAGACTCAAAGAAATCAGTTTGAGTAACCCAGTTACCATATGTAATGGTTCTATACGTATTCATTTTTAAGCCTACATGGCCCTCTTGTATTTCTTTTTCTTTTAAAGATGGATCTACCTTAGTTATTGTTTTATTTGGAATCTCACCATAATCGCCTACAGAGATAGATACATTTTTTGGTTTATCTTCAGCTGTACCTATAATGTAAATAGTTAACGTACCATTATTCATAACACTTAAGATATAAATAGAATGTTGGTACGGATTTCTAAACTTAAAGTCTAAATAGCCCCAAGCTACCGTAGCATCTCTACCAGCTTGAATATATCCAACTGGTTCAAAATGAGGTGTACGTTCAACAATATTCATTCCAGATAATAAAGCTGTATTAAAAATAGTAGAACTTACTTGACAAATACCGCCACCAATGCCTGAAACTAATTTGCCATCAATCATAACAGGGGCATCATCATAGCCAGCTTCTGCAGTACGTTCGCCTACAACATCGTTAAAAGAGAATTGTGCACCGGGCTTAATGAGTGTTCCATTTATCTTATCAGAAGCTAATTGAATATTATGTGTTCTGCTTTCATTACTTGGATCATATTCTGTTGTGAAGGATGCCAATACTGTATTTAATGGTTTTAAATCAGTATCAGTAACTTTTACCGTATTCTGCGTAGTAAATACCATGGAAAGAGAATTTATACTATCGCCAGTCTGTAAATCATCTTTTAGCTTTTTGAGGGTGGCATCAATATCAATACGCTTACCTTCTTTCGCCGGATGTATTACTACTTGTCCATTTTCAACAGTAAGATATGCATCATGACTAGGTGTCTCTATTGTTTTGGCTAACTCAGTAAGATATGTTTTACCCTTTACTTCGTCTAACTTATATTGTGGTTTAAAATGATGACCATAAAATAAACCATTAAATCTATGTGACAATACTGTCCACATATCATCCTCATAGCCATATGTGGAAATAGCTTTTACCATAGCCTCTGTATCGAATTGAATACCTAAATCATGATATGTGGCTTGTTGTTTTTTATTATTTCCCATATCGATAGATATAGTCTGAGGTATCTTATCATTCACCTCTTGTAAACGTGCTTGTAATTCGTTCTTTGGTGTATTTGATAGATCTGTATCATTATAATATACACCATAAGAAATATTTTCTGTTGGAATGTATGAGCAACCACTTGTACCCAAAAGAACAAGTACTGTTCCTACTAATATGTATTTCTTCGTCATGTATTCGTAAACTCTCCCGAATAAGTTATTATATTCTCTAATTATAGCATATAAACACATAATCTATGGTACAATTATATTGATATTTTATGGGTAAGGATGAATTATGTCAAAGTCTAAGAAACAACAAAAACATTTCTATTTGCGCAATAACGATGCGCTTATGAATAGTAAAAAGTTGTCTATGAAAGCAAAACAAAGCATATTGTTATCTAAGGCTGAAAACACTGTTGATGCTTACGAATCGGATTGGGACGATTTCGTAGATTGGTGTACTTATCAAAAGGTATCTTATTTTCCAGCTACACCAGAAACAATAGTAAATTATATTAACGATCTAGCAGATTATGCAAAGGCAAATACAATTTCACGTCGTATTAGTGCTATATCTGAAAATTTTAATGCTTCTGGCCAAAGAGATAATCCATGTATGGCTCCTATTGTAAAACAGGCCTTACGTGGTATTAGACGATTAAAAGGAACATTCCAACAAGGGAAAACACCAGTTTTGTTAGAAGATATTGAAGATATTATAGAGTGTATGTCTAAGATAGATATGCCGGAACTACAATTATTGCGTGATAAAGCTATTCTTTTGATTGGGTTTATGGGTGCCTTCCGGCGCAGTGAAATTGCAGCTATTACGGTAGAAAATCTTCAATTTTCACCACAAGGCGTTGAAATATTTGTAGTATCCTCTAAGGCTGACCAAGAAGGTCAAGGTGCAGTGGTAGCGATTCCTCATTTATCTGGCTCTCCTCTAGATGCAGTACGAGCCTTACAACAATGGTTACATGCTTCTGGGATTACTGAAGGACCTGTATTTAGAGGTTTTACAAAAAATATGTCTTTAAGAAAGACAGCTATATCTGATAAGATGATTGCAGAAATAGTTAAAAAATATATTTCTCTCATTGGTCTTGATCCTGCCATGTATGGTGCCCATAGTTTACGTCATGGCTTTGCAACGACTGCAGCCGCTTATGGTGTTGAGGAGCGTAATATCATGCGTCAAACCCGCCATCATAGTGTTAATATGGTTCGTCGTTACATTAATGAGGCAAACAAATTTGTAGATAATCCTATTTCAACGATCTTTAAAAAACGATTTAGATAACAAAAGGCAGCTATCTCTATTAGAGTAGCTGCCTTTTTGCGTGGGATTAACCCATATATATTTAGTTTTGAGCCACATAGTCCAAAGCTCTAACTGGACTATCAGATTTCTTTGCTGGTACTTTCAAAACTGTACCAGGTACAAGAGCACCAGAATCGCTAATATTGTTAAGCTCCTTCATGGTATATACCATTTCACGAACATCCATATCTTTATGAGCTGTACGTGCTGCAATGTCCCACATTGTATCGCCTACTTGAACCTTTACTTCACGTACATTATGTGTATTTACCTCTATTGTAGGATTTGACATATTATAACCAAATAATACTGTTAAGCACATTCCTACCATCATCAATATATTTTTCATCTCATACCTCACATTTACATCGAACATAATATCTGGGAACATTTGTTTGTTTACATGCTTATAATAGCACACGAACGAATGTTCGGTCAAGTGTTTTAGAACAAATGTTTGCAAAAACTTTTAAAATTGCCTATAATAGGTATATAAGTTAAGTAAATATCTTATATTTTTATTATATAGTACATTATGTGGTATTTTTTACGTATATAGATTGACATTATTTTGGCATTAGATTGACTTTGGAGGTTTATCGTGAGACGCCCTGCTACAGATATTAATACAAAACAGCGCCGTATATTAGACTTTATAAAAGATTCATTACATAATGAATATCGTTGTCCTACAGTTCGTGAAATCTGTACACATGTAGGGCTAAGCTCCACTTCTACTGTTCAATCTCATTTGAATGCGCTAGAAAAATTTGGCTATATTAAACGTGATCCAAATAAAAATCGTGCTATTACCGTTTTAGAAGATATTAAACCTTCTATCTCAGTAGCTGGTAATGAAACGTCTAGCTCTGATAACTTTGAGTTTTTAGGTGCAGGTCTTAAACAAGTACCTCTTATCGGTACTGTACAAGCAGGTATGCCTATTACTGCGGTGGAAAACTTAGAGTCCACGCTTACATTGCCAGTTCAATTGACTGGTGATTCCGATTGTTTCTTACTTCGTGTTCAAGGCGAATCTATGATGAATATCGGTATGTATGAAGGTGATATGCTTATCGTACGCCATCAAAATACAGCTAATAATGGCGACGTAGTTGTAGCACGTATCGATGATGAAGCTACAGTAAAACGTTTTTACAAAGAAAATGGTCACATTCGTTTGCAGCCTGAAAATGATGATTTTGATCCAATTATTGTAGATGATTGTCATATTGAGGGCCTCGTAATCGGTCTTGTACGAGATAGAATATAAACAAAAGAACGGCAACATATTGTTGCCGTTTTTTTGTTACATGTATAAAGTTTATTTTTAATGTAAACTATTTTCTCTCCGTAGAGTAGCAAAAATAGCACCTGATATATTATGCCATACACTAAAAATCGCCCCTACTAACGTTGCTAATGGATTTAATGCAAAATTTGTTGCTGCCAATGTTACGGCTAAACCACTATTCTGCATTCCTACCTCTATTGCTAGCGCTGTAGTTTTATCATATCTTAATTTAAGCAGTGCTCCTACACCTAAGCCTAGTAGTAGACCTAGTATATTATGTATACCAACAACAATAAGTGTTTCAAGTCCAGAAATCAATAGTTTATCCTTGTTGATAGCAATAATGGCTGCTATTAATAGTATAATAGCTATCATTGAGAAGATAGGACTAATACTAGTTAAAGTATTAATATGTGATTTACATACATATTGGATTACAGCACCCAATAAGATTGGCACAACAATAACTTTTACCATAGTAATCATCATAGGTAGTACTTGAACATCTACCCATGCGCCACCGATATATAGGATTAATAATGGTGTAACTATGGGAGCTATTAATGTTGAAGTAATTGTCATTCCTACAGATAAAGGGACATCACCATTGGCAATATAGGTTATAACATTACTGGCTGTTCCACCAGGACAACAACCTACTAATATAACACCAATAACAATATCCGGTGATAAGGTAAATATATGGCAAATTCCCCAAGCTAATAGAGGCATTATTGTATATTGTGCAAGTACACCAATACAAATATCTTTTGGATGCCTAAGGATACTACATAAGCTTTCAAACTTAATAGTAAGCCCCATGCCAAACATGGCTATACCAAGTAAAAATGGTGTATAAGCGATTGCCCAAGTAAAGTATTCTGGTACTATATAGGCAATAGATGAAAATCCTAGGATTATAAAAATCAAGTATTTGGAAAGAACGTTGTTGAGTGTAAGTAAATGATTCATAACTTCTTTCCTTATTTTGGATCGTATGAGAAGTTATCGATAAGTCGTGTAGAACCAATATATATAGCCATAGCCACTAATACTGGGGCAGTAACCTCTTGTACAGGTTGCATAGTCTTAGCATCAACAACTGAAATATAATCTATTTTAGCAAGTGGTTCGGTTTGTATTGTTTCTGTCATAGTATCAATGATACATTTAGCAGGACACCCATATTGTATAGTTTGTTTTCCCAATTGAATAGCTTTATACAATATGGTAGCGGCTTTCCGTTCTTCACAAGATAAATATGTATTACGAGAAGATTTTGCTAAACCATCTTCTTCACGAACAATGGGAACGCCAATAATATTAACAGGAAAATTTAAATCAAAGACCATTTTACGTATAATGGCTAGTTGCTGTGCATCTTTTTCACCAAAATACGAATTTGTTGGTTGAATAATATTAAAGAATTTTGCTACCACAGTGCAAACGCCTTTAAAGTGAATTGGTCTGCGAATACCACACAATGTATCAGATAAATCCGTAATATTTACAAATGCTTTTTTATCTTGGTACATTTCCTCCGGATTTGGAGTAAAAATAAGATCGACACCATGTGATTCACATAACTTTTTATCGCTATTAATATCACGAGGATAAGTACTTAAGTCTTCATTTTCTCCAAATTGAATAGGATTTACAAATATAGAGACAATGACCTTATCGTTATATTTTCTAGCTTGATCTATTAATGCAGCATGTCCTTCATGTAAGAATCCCATAGTTGGTACAAAACCAATTGAGTAACCTTCTTTTCTCCAGCTATTTACTGTATTCCGTACATTTTCGATAGTTGTTATAACATCCATTATATTCCTCCGTTATATTGTAAATACGAAGATAGTCCTATACAGTCTACTGTAATTCGATCAATGACAATTATTTTTGATCAACTAATAAACCATGTTTCTCATAGTTTTTTATATGACTTATCTTGTTATTGTTATCTACAAATACAACGAGAGGATTATGGCTCTCAACTTCTCGTTCATCAAGCTGTGCATAACACATGATAATTATCTTATCATGTACTTGTACATGTCGTGCGGCAGCACCATTTAAGCATATAACACCACTACCTGCTTCTCCGGCTATAGTATATGTACTAAAACGCGCTCCATTATTAATGTTTACAATTTGAACTTGTTCATATTCTCGTATTCCAGATGCATTCAATAAATCTGTATCAATTGTAATGCTCCCTACATAATCAAGTTCTGCTTGTGTCACAGTAGCTCTGTGAATTTTACCTTTTAACATTGTTAGTATCATGCTAAACTCCTTGTGTTTTAAATGTACCCGCCATTTTGGTCGGTTCGAACTTTCACAATTTGTCTGTTTATCATGAATTAACAGTAGACTAGAGTATAGTTAAAAATACTATCTCCAGAGAAATTATACCACAATTATAAATTTTTACACTAAAATACAATTAATATAATACAAATAATGTCACTATAATCAAAAATAACAGTAAGATTGTAGTATAAAATCATAACCACCCGTAAAACGGGTGGTTTGCTCTGACCCTATAAGGGTCTTTC
>ERZ772917.549-NODE-549-length-26028-cov-12.344242_pt1 | contig 26028 bp, 30 predicted proteins | sample MGYA00511187_ERZ772917 | MGnify/ENA primary metagenome ERZ772917 (study PRJEB29015, sample SAMEA2737925) | human oral metagenome | biome: human oral; feature: human-associated habitat; material: dental | place: China | collected 2012 ...
TGTATCAACCACGGGATCCGCAAGGGCATGGGCTGTGCCCAGCTTGAGGGCAAGCTCGCGGTCGAGTGCGGCTACTGGGCGAACTATCGCTACAACCCACAGCTCATTGAGGCGGGCAAGAATCCGTTCACGCTCGACTCCAAGGAGCCGGACTTCTCGAAGTTCCAGGAATTCCTGCTCGGTGAGAACCGCTACATCAGCCTGAAGAGCAACTTCCCTGAGGCTGCTGAGGCACTCTTTGAGAAGACACAGAAGGATGCGGAGACGCGTTACAACAACTACAAGAAGCTCGCAGGAAAGGCGTAAGTCTCTGTGAGACGTGGGCTGCCGTGGAGATTTTCACGGCAGTTTTTTCTTGACATCTTATTAACATAGCAATATAATATGCAAACGATGTTTTATAGGGGATTTGAGAGGAGTTATATATGGCAGATCAAAAGAATGCCGTGCCTGCACACGACGAGGTGGAGCAGAAGGCACAGGCGGCGCTCTCTGCCGCAAAGCTGAACGATCAGAAGCGGCAGGTTGTGCTCTGGATCGGTGCGCTCATCGTCGGCGGAATGCTTGGCTGGGCGAATGTGCCTGTACTGAATGAACTGTTTAACTTTATTGCGACGGTATTCACTCGGTTGTTCCAATTCGTTGCCGTGCCGACCATCGCACTCGCTGTGATCACGACACTCGCGGCGCTCGGGACGAAGCGCGACACGGGGCGGATCTTCGCCCATGCCGTCACCTATACGCTGCTCACGACAATCTGTGCGGCGGCGGTGGGGCTCGCGCTCTTTATCTGGCTCGCACCCGCGAATCTGCCGGCAGAGGTCGTCGGGGCGGGCGCATCGGATGTTCCGGGTAAATTGGAGGGGCTGTCCTACTACGATCACTTCCTCTCTATTGTTCCGAATAATGTGCTGGCGCCGTTTGTTTCGGGCAATGTGCTCTCCGTCATGCTGGTCGCGGCGGCGGCCGGACTTGGACTTGCCTTTGCGCCGAAGACGGAGAATCGCGAGATGCTGCTGAAGGGGATTCACGGCTTGCAGGAACTCCTCTTTACACTGATTCGAGGGCTGCTCACGGTGCTTCCCGTGGGGATTCTCGCCTTTGCCGCGCAGCTTGCAGCGCAGATCGAGGCGGGGGTCATCATCGGCTCATTGGGCGTTTACACTGCCGTTGTCATCGGTGGAAACCTCATTCAGTTCTTTGTCGTCATTCCGTTCTTCCTCGCCGTGCGCGGACTAAACCCCGTGCGTGTCTTTCGTCAGATGGCGCCTGCCGTTGCGGTTGCTCTCTTTACAAAGAGTTCGGCGGGGACGCTACCCGTGACGCTCGCCTCGGCAGAGCAGCGGCTCGGCGCACATCCGTCCGTTGCGCGCTTCGTCCTGCCCATCTGCACGACGATCAATATGAACGGCTGCGCTGCATTCATCCTCGTGACATCGCTCTACGTCATGCAGAATGCGGGGATGGAGCTGACGCTAGGGACAATGGTAAGCTGGCTCTTCATCGCCGTACTCGCTGCCGTCGGCAATGCGGGCGTACCGATGGGGTGCTACTTCTTGACGCTCTCGCTCATGGCATCGATTGGCGCGCCCGTCGGACTCATGGGCATCATCCTGCCGATCTACTCCGTCATCGACATGATCGAGACGGCGGAGAATGTCTGGTCGGATTCGGCAGTGTGTGCGATTACAAATCACGAACTTGCGGGTACGCTTGCAGACGATGAGGAACTTGCTTCGACTGCCTGAGCAGCATGGTATAGTATAGCTGAAAAGCCTCTGAATAATTTCGTTCAGAGGCTTTTCAGCGTTTTCACCTATAATGCATCATAGAATCGAAAGTCATAAGGAATGTTTTTTGACAAAGGAGCTGTGGATGATGTTCAGCTATGGAAAACAGATTGCAGGTATTGCGCTTGGTGTCAGCCTTCTCGGCTCTGCGGCGGCGGAGGCTGCTGTGCCGCAGGATGCGCTCGTTGTCGGCGGTATCGAATACGGTGCGTCGGAGTCCTATGTCCGCAGCGTCTACGGTGCGCCGCGCGAGGTAGAGACGAAGTTTGACTCGATTTATGCAGGCGGTCAGGGCGTCGAGTGGGAATATGGCAGCGACTTCGATATCGTCTTTGTCAATGATATGGTGCGCCGCGTAGAGATTGGTGCGCGCAACGGTATTCAGACGAAGGATGGTATCGCCGTTGGTTCCGATGTGAATGCGCTCGTTGCCGCATATGGTCAGCCGGATGCCATCCGCGGCGATAAGTATATCTACTATGCGGATGGGGATGCATCAATCGGATTTAGCTTCGAGATTGAGAATGGCCGCGTCGATGAGATCGATATGGGGGTCATCCGTTAATTTTTGGGGCATTTGAGGCGCAGGTTCACGATCTGAGCCGTCATCAGAGGGAATGATTTTGGGGGAGAGAATCATTGAATATACGGATGTGTGCAGCCTTTGTTGGGATTGCAGTCCTTGCAGGGGTGGCGGCAAGCCTTGCGGTGGATGCGTACCGCTCTGCGGTGACAGTGCCGCCCGGCGTGGATGGGGGAAAGCGCGTCACGATTGCACGGGATGCCGTCGAGCAGACGCTCTCGGCGGATGATGCGGTCAAGCGCGAGGCGGAGGCTTTGCGTCAGCACCGCGCGGAAGAGCAGAATTCGGCGGCGCGCATTGTCCGCGAAGCGCTCGTGCTCGGCGACATTGCCTACGGTGCAACGGAGGCAGACGTGCGCGCGCGCTACGGCGCGCCCTATGAGACGGAGTCGGAGCGCTCCATGCGCTACGCCGGCAAACAGGTCGTCGAATACGAGTATGCGGATAGCCTGTCGCTCGATTTCGTGGACGGTCTCGTCCGCCTCGTCAAAATATCGGAGCGCAGTTCCCTCACATCAGGGATGGGCGTCCGCATCGGGACGCCCGTGGAGGAACTGCGCCGCGTGTATGGCGAGCCGAGCATGATCTACGGAGAGGATTATATCTACTTCTCCGAGGAGGATCCGACCATCGGCTTTGCCTTTGAGATCGCACATGGTCGCGTCGAGGAGATCAAGATGGGGGATTTGGGACTCTGATCAACATGATAGATATGATAATATTTTTGAGGACGGAGGGAAATCGTCCTCTTTTTTATTGACAATATAATCGTTATATCGTAATATATGAATATAGCGATTGCGTTGAAGGAGATGGTGTTGTGAGCAAATATATCATTGTGGGCGGTGTTGCCGGCGGAGCAACGGCCGCCGCGCGTCTGCGGCGTCTGGATGAGACAGCGGAGATCATTCTGTTTGAGCGTGGGGAGGATATCTCCTTTGCAAACTGTGGGCTTCCGTACTATGTGGGCGATGTCATCGCTGAGCGGGGGGACTTGCTCCTCCAAACTCCTGAGAAGTTCCGTGGGATGTATAACGTCGACGTGCGTGTGTGCAGTGAGGTCACACGTGTGGATACGGAAAATCGTACCGTAGAGGTGCGCTCTGCGGACGGCGTATACACGGAAAGTTATGATGCGCTGCTGCTCTCGCCGGGGGCAAAGCCGCTGCGTCCGCCGATCCCCGGCATCGATCATCCGCGTATTGCGACGCTGCGCAGTGTGCAGGATGCGGATCGCATTCGTTCCCTCGTCGGTACGGGCGGCAGCGTTGTTGTGGTTGGCGGCGGCTTCATCGGCGTGGAGCTTGCGGAAAATCTGCGTGAGCGAGGGCTGTCTGTTACTCTGGTCGAGGCGATGCCGCATATCCTTCCGATCTTTGACACAGATATAATTTCGCTGCTTGAGGATGAGCTGTGTAGGCACGGCGTAGAGCTTGCGCTTGGGGATGGCGTTGCCGGATTTGAGGAGCAGGAGGACGGTGGGATCTGCGTACGTCTTTCCAGTGGGCGTACGGTACATGGGGATTTCGTCGCGCTTGCGATCGGCGTGCGTCCCGATACCGCGTTCCTCGACGGGAGCGGCATTGCGCTCGGGGAGCGCGGGCACATTCTTGTCAATGAATATATGCAGACCAATATCCCTCATGTCTATGCTGTTGGGGATGCGGTGCTGACTCGCTCCGCACAGACGGGAAAAGCGACGGCACTCCCGCTCGCAGGTCCTGCGAATCGGCAGGCACGTCTGGCTGCGGATCGTATGGCAGGGGAGGCGCGTGCCTATCGCGGTGTAGTGGGAACTGCCGCGCTCAAGATATTTGGTCTTACGGCAGCGGCAACGGGGCAGAACGAGCGAGCCCTCCAGTCGGCGGGCATGGTGTACGGAAAGGATTATCGCTTTACGGTGATTTTCCCGCGCCATCATGTAACCTATTATCCGGGGGCAAAGGAGCTTGCACTCAAGCTGATTTTTCGTCTTTCGGATGGAGTTGTACTGGGGGCACAGGCCATCGGTGCGGAGGGCGTGGACAAGCGCATTGATGTTCTTGCCTCTGCCATCGGGCGATCGCTCACGGTTGCGGATTTGGAAGAGTTTGAGCTGTCCTATGCACCGCCGTATTCTGCAGCGAAAGATCCCGTGAATATGGCCGGCTATGCAGCAGAAAATATTCTGCTGGGCAGGAGTATTCCGCTTCTTCCGCACGAGCTTTCGGCGGAACTTGCGGCAGGGGCAAGGCTCATCGACGTTCGCCCGCCGGAGGAATATCATGCGGGCGAGATTGCAGGAGCGCAGCGCATTCCTTTGCCACAGCTGCGCGAGCGTCTGCATGAATTCGACCCGCAGGTACCGATCGTCGTCTGCTGCAAGATGGGGCTGCGCGGCTATCTTGCAGAGCAGATTTTGCGGGCGCATGGTCTCACTGTAAAGAATCTGGTCGGCGGCTATACCTACATGAAGATGCAGCATGAGGAGAGAAATTAAGATGGTAATTGAGGATCAGGAGCGTCTTGAGGAGGCCGCAGATTTCTTGCGGGCATTGGCGCATCCCGTACGGCTCTGTATTGTGCGGCGGCTTCTGCGTGAGGGGAGCTGTAATGTCTCCTATATGCAGGATTGTCTGGATGCACCGCAGTCCACCGTGTCGCAGCATCTGAGCAAGCTGCGCCAGGCGGGGCTGATCCGTGGAGAACGCAGCGGGCTCGAGGTTGCCTACCAGTTGAAGGATGAACGTGTTGCAAAGATCTTGCGTGCCCTGCTCTGTGGGGCAGACGAGGAGGGGGCGCCTCATGGGGACGAGGAAGCGGCCACTCCCTGTTGTTGAACGCGGAAGCTGCGTTGCCTGTGGAACGTGTCAGAGTGTGTGCCCGCGTGGAGCAATCTCTGTTAGGCGCGGGCTCTATGCGGTGGTCGATCCTGTACGCTGCGTCGGCTGCGGTATGTGCAGTCGTGAGTGTCCGGCGGAGATCATACGAATGGAGGTGTGCACATGAGGACGAGGGGCAAGCGATGGTATCAATATTTTTGGATCTTCTCCATCGTGTATTTCTCACTGGGCTTTGTCAATATTCTGTTCGCATGGCTCGGTATGATCTGCTTTCTCACACCGCTCGCCTTTGCTTTGGTGGCGGGAAACAAGGATTACTGCAATCACTACTGTGATCGTGGACAGCTCTTTCAGCTGCTCGGCAGCCGTCTGCATCTTTCCGCACGAAATGAACTGCCAATGTGGCTGCGCAGTCGGCGCTTCCGCTATGGATTCTTGGCGTTCTTTCTGACCATGTTTGCCAATGTGATGGTTGTAAGCTATCATGCGGCGGCAGGTGTTCCTCTGCGAGAGACGGTGACACTGTTCTGGCTGTTTGATGTGCCGTGGGGCTGGGCGTACAGCGGAGATGGCGCACCGTGGGCTGCACAGTTCGCCTTCGGCTTCTACAGCCTCATGCTGACCTCGGCAATCATCGGCATTTTGATGATGCTGCGCTATCGTCCGCGTGCATGGTGCGTCATCTGTCCGATGGGGACGATGACACAGGCGATCTGCCGTGCAAAGGCATCGGGGACTGAAGAAGCAGCGGTTCTGGGCTCGCGATGTATTTGCTCGAATGACTGATTTGTGTAATGATTGACGCTCTCTGCATTTTCTGATAAAATTTACGCTATGCCGCATTCGCTCCGAATGGTGCGAATGCTTATTTTTTCGATGAGGAGTGACGACGATGAAGCTGGTTGTGACGATTGTCGGACGAGATCAGGTTGGTATTGTGGCGATGGTGAGCGGGATTCTCGCGGAGCAGCGCGTGAATATCATGAATGTGAATCAGAATATCATGGACGGTTTCTTCAACATGGTCATGATTGCCGAGATGCCGGATGATGCGGAGATCCGCCTGAAGGATTTGCAGGAACTCCTGCGGAAGAAGGGCGAGGAGCGCGGTCTGGAGATCAAGCTCCAACATCAGGAGATCTTTCAGGTCATGCACAGCATTTGAGCGAGGAGCGGCAGAGTGATTACATTTGACGACATCCGTGAAACAAATCGGATGATTACGGAAAACCGTCTGGATGTGCGTACGATCACGATGGGGATTTCCCTGCGCGACTGTGCGCATCCGAACATTGACAAGTTCTGTCAAAATGTGTACGAGAAGATTACGCGCTCGGCGGAGTATCTCGTGCGCACGGGCGAGGACATCGAGACGGAGTACGGTATCCCCATCATCAACAAGCGCATCTCTGTCACGCCGATTGCGATTGCGGCGGACGCGTGTCAGACGGATTCCTTCGTCCCCGTGGCGGAGGCTCTTGACCGCGCGGCAAAGACGGTTGGCGTCGACTTCATCGGCGGCTTTTCCGCACTTGTCGAAAAAGGAATGACGCACGGCGACCGCGTGCTCATCGACTCGATTCCGCAGGCGATGGCGGCGACGGATATTGTCTGCTCCTCGGTGAACATCGGCTCGACGAAGGCGGGCATCAATATGGATGCTGTGCGCGAGATGGGCGATGTGATCAAGCGTACGGCGGAGCTGACACGCGAACAGGAGGCAATTGGCTGCGCAAAGATTGTCGTGTTCTGCAACGCGCCGGGGGACAACCCGTTCATGGCGGGGGCGTTCCACGGCGTCGCCGAGGGTGACCGCGTCATCAATGTCGGGGTCAGCGGCCCCGGCGTCGTGAAGCACGCGCTTGAGGATCTCAAGGGCGCGGATTTCACGGAGATTGCGGAGACGATCAAGCGCACGGCGTTCAAGATTACGCGCGTGGGGCAGCTCGTTGCGCGCGAGGCTGCGCGCCGCCTCGGTGTGCCGTTCGGCATCATCGACCTCTCGCTTGCGCCGACCTCGGAGGTCGGCGACAGTGTGGCGCGCATTCTTGAGGAAATGGGGCTGGAGGCGTGCGGTGCACCGGGCACGACGGCGGCACTGGCGCTGCTCAATGACGCGGTCAAGAAGGGCGGTCTTATGGCGAGTTCCCACGTCGGCGGGCTCTCGGGTGCATTCATCCCCGTGAGTGAGGATGAGGGCATGATCGATGCCGTACAGCGCGGCAGCCTCTCGATTGAAAAGCTCGAGGCGATGACCTGCGTCTGCTCGGTCGGGCTCGATATGATCGCAATCGAGGGCGATACGCCCGCCGCGACGATTGCGGCAATCATTGCGGACGAGGCGGCAATCGGCATGGTGAACAACAAGACGACGGCGGTGCGCGTCATCCCTGTGCCCGGCAAGAAGGTCGGCGAGGGCGTATCGTTTGGCGGGCTCCTCGGCTATTCGCCGATTGTGCCCGTGCGCAGCGGATTCAGCTCGGCAGCCTTCATTGCGCGCGGCGGGCGGATTCCGGCGCCTACGAGGTCGCTGACGAACTGATATGAGAGTAACGAAAGCCATCAAGGCGGAGCAGCTCCACATCCTCCGCACTCTCTATCCCAATGCAAAGCCTGCGCTGGAATTCAAGACGCCGTTCGAACTCCTCATTGCGGTGATTCTCTCAGCGCAGTGTACGGATGTGCGCGTGAATATTGTGACGAGCAGACTCTTTCCGCGTGCGAATACACCGGAGGCAATTGCCGCGCTTGGGCAGGAACAGCTCGAGGCAGCGATTCACGACTGCGGATTCTTCCGCATGAAGGCGAAACACATTTTGGAGACCTGTGACATCCTCCTGCAGGAGTATGGCGGCGAGGTTCCGGCAGACTTTGAGGCCTTGCAGCGTCTCCCGGGCGTCGGACGCAAGACGGCAAATGTCGTGATGAGCGTCGCCTTTCACGCACCCGCGATTGCCGTCGACACCCATGTCTTTCGCGTGGCGAACCGTCTGCGGCTTGCAGTCGGCAAGACGCCGCTCGAGGTGGAGAAGGGGCTGCAAAAGGCAATCCCGCGTGAGGATTGGAGCGATGCGCATCACTGGCTGATCCTGCACGGACGTCAGCGCTGCAAGGCGCGCAAGCCGCTCTGCGGGGAGTGCCCGCTCGCACCGGTCTGTCCGAGTGCCATTTAACTGCATTGGAGAAGGGCGCGTGAGGGCATGATTTACCGAAAGGCACGGTTTGATGATATTGAGTCCATCTACGGACTCGTGCATATCTATGCAGCACAGGGAGAGATGCTCCCGCGCTCGCGCAATACGCTCTATGAGAATCTCCGCGATATGGTTGTGGCGGAGGCAGACGACACTGTCGTCGGTGTCGGAGCACTGCACATCATGTGGGATCGGCTCGCCGAGGTGCGCATGATGGCGATTGCGCCCGAACATACGCGGCAGGGGATCGGTGCAGAGATTGTGCGCCGCTTGCTCGCGGAGGGGGATGCGCTCGGCATCGAGAAGGTGTTCACGCTCACCTATAAGCCCGACTTTTTCCGCAAGCTCGGCTTCATCCGCATCAGCCGGGAGGAACTGCCGCAGAAGGTTTGGAAAGAGTGCATTGACTGCCCGAAGTATCCGAACTGTGACGAAATTGCTATGATTAAGGTATAATGGAGGCGCATTATGATTGTCGTTATGAATCCAAGAGCCACACAGGAGAATATTGAGCTGGTCACGGCGAAGATCGAACAGGCAGGGCTTCGCACACATCTGTCGAAGGGGGAGGATCGCTTTATCATCGGTGTGATTGGCGATAAGAAGATCATCGCGGGGCTTGAGATGAACATGATGGAAGGCGTTGAGAAAACGGTTCGTATCACAGAAAAGTATAAGCTTGTCAGCCGCGATTTCCATCCGTCAAACTCCATTGTGGACGTGGCGGGCTTCCCCGTCGGCGGCGAGCAGCTTGCCATTATGGCGGGACCCTGCTCGGTCGAGAGCTACGATCAGCTCTATGAAGTTGCGGTCAAGGTCAAGGCGGCCGGTGCTCAATTCCTGCGTGGCGGTGCGTTCAAGCCGCGTACGAGCCCGTATGACTTTCAGGGGCTCGGGCTTGAGGGGCTGAAAATTCTTCGCGATGTCGGAGATAAGACAGGGCTGCGCGTCGTTACCGAAATCGTGGACAAGGACGACATTGAGATCGTGTCGGAGTATGCCGACCTCCTTCAGGTTGGTGCGCGCAATATGCAGAACTTCCAAATGCTCAAGGCACTCGGCAAAACGAAGATGCCCATTCTGTTCAAGCGCGGGCTCTCCGCAACGATCAGCGAGTGGCTGAATGCAGCCGAGTACATTGCCTCGGGCGGGAACGAGAACATCATCTTCTGTGAGCGTGGGATTCGCACGTATGAGACCTATACGCGCAATACGATGGATCTCAATGCCGTTGCGGCGCTCAAGGAGCTTACGCATTTCCCCGTCATTGCCGATCCGAGTCATGGGACGGGGCGCTGGCAGATGGTGCGCCCGCTCGCGCGTGCCTCCGTTGCCGTCGGAGCGGACGGCCTCATTATTGAGGTTCACTGCCACCCCGAATGCGCACTTTCGGACGGCGATCAGAGCCTTGTTCCACGCAACTTCGAGCAGCTGATGGATGAGGTGCGCCAGATCGCCCCCGCAGTCGGTCGGCGCGCATGAACGGGACAAAGCTTGCCATCATCGGCGTCGGTCTCATCGGCGGCTCGCTCGGGCTCGCGCTCAAGGACGCGCTTGGTGAGGACATCCATATCACAGGACTCTGCCGCACGGAGACATCCATGTGCGCGGCAATGGCGTGCGGTGCCGTGGACTTTGCCTCATCCGATCTGAAAGAAGTGGTGGGGGAGGCGGATATTGTATACCTCAGCCCGCCCGTCCTTCAGATTGTGCCGATGGTCGAGCGCATCCTGCCCTATCTGAAAGACGGTGCGATCCTCACCGACGCAGGCAGCACGAAGGGCTATATCTACGAGGCTCTGCATAGGATTCTGCCCCCGCATGTGTACTATGTGCCGGGGCATCCCATGACGGGGCGTGAAAAGAGCGGTGTCGAGGCGGCGACGAAAGACCTTTTTGTAGGAAAAGCATATGTCATCATCGACGACGCGTCAGTGCCGCAGGAGGCCAAGGAGCGATTGATGGCGCTCCTGAGGCATACGCGCGCGAACTTCACGACGCTTGATCTCGCACAGCATGACCGCTGCGCAGCAGTCATCAGCCACGTGCCGCATCTTGCAGCGGCGGCGCTCGTCACGCTGCTCAACCGCAGCGGCGATGATCTGGACTCCTGCCTGAAGCTCATCGGCGGCGGATTCAAGGACACCACGCGCATTGCGTCGTCCAACGCGGATATGTGGGCGGACATCTGCATGACGAACGGCGTTCCGATTGCGGACTCTCTGCGTGAGCTGCAGGCAATCCTCGGCGAGGTTATCACGGCGGTTGAGCACGGGGATCGACAAGCGGTGCACGATTATTTTGCCGCATCGAAGGAGCGTCGCGACGGTATTCTGCACGATGCAGAACAAAAATTTGATACGAATTGATGTTTTTTTTCAAAACCCTCTTTTTTTTAGAACGTACATATGCTATGATATAAAAGACTATATGTGTACGAACGAACCTGTCAGGGGGTATTACCGTGAAGAAAACCAGAATCTCCACACGGCGTCAATCCGAGATCTTGCAGTACATCAAGGATTTCTTGGTCGAGAAGGGCTATCCGCCATCGGTGCGCGAGATCGGAACAGCCGTCGGATTGAAGTCCAGTTCGACCGTACATCGCTATCTCGCCATGCTCGAGGAGAACGGCGCGATTCGACGCGATGCGACGAAGCCGCGTGCGATCGACATCATGGGCGAGAACCCGTGGGGGCGTACGCTCCCTGTGCCGCTTGTCGGCACGGTGACAGCGGGTGAGCCGATTCTCGCGGAGCAGAACGTCGAGGAGGTCTTCTCCTTCCCGCGCGCGCTGCTTGGAACATCGGAGGATGTATTCATGCTGCGCATACAGGGCGACAGCATGATCAACGTCGGCATCTTCGACGGGGACTTCGTGCTCGTGCGCCAGCAGCCGACGGCGAACAACGGGGATATCGTCGTGGCGCTGATTGACGGCGAGTCGGCGACGGTGAAGCGCTTCTTCCGCGAGAAGACCTGCATACGCCTGCAGCCGGAGAACGACTCGATGGAACCGTTCTACGAGACGGATGTGCAGATTCTCGGCAAGGTCATCGGACTCTATCGTCACATTTGATGGACATTTCGAGAGCGTTGTGTGAAAAACACGGCGCTCTCTTTTCATTTCCATGGAAGAATGTTATAATAACTCTGTTTTTCTCTTGTGGAGATTTATTTGTATGGCAAAGGGCGAATTACGCAGCGGATATACAACGGGGGCGTGCGCGGCGGCGGGCGTCAAGGCGGCGTTTCTCTATATGGCGGGGGCGGACTGGCACGAGGTCGGCCTGATGGCACTTGACGGCACGCCGCTGACGATTCCCGTGAAGGATGTTGTCGAGACGGCGGAGGGGATTCGCGCCGAGGTCGTGAAGTTCTCGGGGGATGACCCCGATATCACGAATGGTGTCTCTGTCTTTACAACGCTTGCGCTTGTCGATGAAACGGATGATATTGAATTCCGCGCGGGCGAGGGCGTCGGTACGGTGACGAAGCGCGGCATGAGTCTCCCCGTCGGTGAGCCGTCGATCAATATGGGGCCGCGGACATTGATCCGCAACGTCGTGGAGGAGATGACGGGGAGTGCCGATGTCGGCGCGCGCGTGACGATCTCCATCCCTGCGGGTGTGGAACTGGCGAAGAAAACGCTCAATCCCGTGCTCGGCATCGAGGGTGGAATCTCCGTGATCGGGACGACGGGCGTGCTCCGCCCAATGTCGGAGGAGGCGTTCAAGGACTCCCTCGTGCCGCAGATTGACGTAGCGCTTGCCGCAGGCGAGCCTGTACTTGTCTTTGTCCCCGGCAAGATTGGGGAGCGCATTGCGCTCTCGCTCGGTATCTCGCAGTCGGCGCTGATCGAGACGAGCAACTTCATCGGCTTTATGCTCGATCGTGCGGCGGAGCGCGGCGCGGAGAAAATCCTCATCCTCGGGCATACGGGCAAGCTCGTGAAGATGGCGGCAGGCGTATTCCACACGCACAACCGCGTTGCGGATGCGCGCCTTGAGACGCTTGCCGCCTATGCGGCAGCGGAGGGGCTGGCGCAGGAGGCGGTACGCGCCGTGCTCGCGTCGAATACGACGGAGGATGCAATGGAGGTCATTGCTGCGGCAGGGCTTGCAGAGCGTGTCTGTGCCGTCATCGCCGAGCGCGTGCACGTCCGTGCGGAACGCTATCTCTTCGGCAAAGTTCAGGTCGGCGCGCTGATGGTGAACTTTGCAGGGGATATTCTCGGTGCGGATGCGCGGGCGCTTTCCTTTGCCCGTGACTATGGATGGAGACTGAACCGTGAGTCATAAAATTATTGTTGTCGGCATCGGCCCTGGAGATTCTGCGTATTTGTTGCCAAAAGCACAGAAAACAATCGGAAATGCGCGTATCCTTGTCGGGGGGAAGCGTGCGCTTGCGGATTTTTCGCACAGCGGGGCGCGCGAGTGCGCCATCGGTGCGGATATTCCGGGCGTACTTTCCTTTATACGCGATGCACTCGCGGCAGATGATGTCGTCGTCATGGTCTCGGGTGATCCCGGCTACTATTCGCTGCTCGACGCGCTGCGGCGCAGCTTTCCCATCGGGCAGATCGAGGTCATCCCGGGGATCAGCTCCCTGCAGATGGCATTTGCGCGGCTGGCGCTGCCATGGCACGCTGCGCGGCTTCTCAGCTTTCATGGGCGTGAACCGCATGAGGCAGAGCTTCTCCGCACGGAGGGCGCTGTGCTCGGCATGCTGACGGATGGGCGGAACAACTCGCAGACCATTGCCACGCGTTTGATGGCGCACGGATGGAGCAGCGATGACACCATGTATGTTTGCACGCGGCTTTCGTATGCAGATGAGCAGATTACAGAAATGACGATAGGTCAGGCGGCAGACACGGACGGCATCGGGCACGGTGTCATCATTGTCTGTGCGCATGAGGAGAAATATTGATGAATCTTGGGATCAAAGACGAGGAATTTGTGCGCGGCAAGGTGCCTATGACGAAGGAGGAGATTCGCATCCTTACGCTCGTCAAGGCGCAGATTGCGCCCAATGCCGTCGTCTATGACATCGGTGCGGGCACAGGCTCACTCTCGATCGAGGCGGCACGGCTTGCACCTGCGGGGTATGTGTACGCGATTGAGAAGAACCCCGAGGGAATCGGGCTGATCGCGGAGAATGCAAAGAAGTTCTCCGTGGAGAATATCAGTGTCGTGGAGGGGGCTGCCCCCGATGCGCTGGCGGGTCTGCCGGCGCTGGATGTGGCTCTGATCGGCGGCAGCGGACGACGCCTCGCGGATATTCTGGATATCATTGGGGAGCGTCTGCGCCCCGATGGGCGCATTGTGGCGAATGCAATTACAATGCAGACGGTCGCCGCCTGTCTGGACTATTTCCACGCACACGCAGACCGCTATACCTACGAGGCGATACAGGTGCAGATCAGCCGACTGGAGCGCGTCGGTCCGTACGATATGGCAAAGGCGCTCAATCCCATTTACATTATCACTGCTCAAAGAAAGTGAGGAACATATATGATTCATATTGTCGGTGCGGGTCCCGGTGATCCCGAACTCATCACGGTAAAGGGCTCACGCTATCTTGCGGAGGCGGATGTCGTGATCTATGCGGGGTCGCTTGTCAATCCGGCTCTCCTTGACTACTGCAAGGAAGGGGTGGAGATCCACAACTCGGCGCATATGACGCTGGACGAGGTGGTGGAAGTTATCGCGCAGGCAGAAGCCGACGGAAAGATGACCGTGCGCCTCCATACGGGTGATCCCGCGATCTACGGGGCGATACAGGAGCAGATGGACGCATGGGAGAAGCGCGGCTTCGACTATGATGTTGTGCCGGGCGTGAGTTCTTTCCTCGGGGCGGCGGCGGCACTGCGGCAGGAGTATACGCTGCCCGGCATCTCGCAGACGGTCATCATCACGCGCAACGAGGGGCGTACGCCCGTGCCGGAGCGTGAGAAGCTGCGCAGCCTTGCCGCACATCATGCGACGATGTGCATCTTCCTCTCGATTGCAATGATCGAGGAGGTTGCGGCGGAGCTGATCGCGGGCGGCTACGAGGAGACCACGCCGATTGCCATTGTGCAACGTGCGACATGGCCGGAGCAGAAGATCCTGCGCGGTACGCTCGCGACGATTGCGGAGCAGGTGAAGGCAGAGGAGATCGACCGCACGGCGATGATCGTGGTCGGGGACTGCCTCAATACGGAATATGAGCTCTCGCAACTCTATGCGCCGCAGTTTTCGCATATGTTCCGGGACGCGAAAGCATGAGGACAGCGCTCTTTGCGCTCACTGTGGGCGGTGCGGCTCTCGCAGACTGCCTCGCGGGCGCTGTGGAGGGCAGCGTGACGGTGAATCTGCCCGAGCGTCTGCGGAGCAGTGCTGTTTCGACCGCGCATGACACCGTGTATTTTGAACGCCTCGTAGATGTCATGCGGGAGGCGTTCACACGCTATGACGCGCTCATCTGTGTGATGGCGACAGGCATCGTCGTGCGCATGATCGCCCCCTATGTGGAAAATAAATTATACGATCCTGCCGTCCTCGTCTTTGACGAGGCGGGGCGGCACGGCATCAGCCTCCTCTCGGGGCATATCGGCGGCGCGAATGAACTCACGCGGAAGCTCTGCGCAGCGGTGGGCGCCGACCCCGTCATTACGACGGCAACGGATGTGACGGGCATGCTTGCCCCTGATGCGATTGCCGCGCGGCTTGCGCTGCGCCCCGTGCCGAAATCGGCAATACAGGTGCTGAACACGGCGCTGCTCGAGGGCAAGGAAATCGCGTATTACATTGCGAGCGATTTGCCGCATGCCGCATTCTACGAGGCGCAGCTGCGCGCGGAGGAAGTGCAGGCACGTCTCTTTCGTGGGGCTATACCGTCCGTAGGGGCGGATGAGTACCGCGTCATTATCACGGCGGCGGATGACCTTCCGCAGGAAAATGCGCCGCGCACACTGTATCTCGTGCCGCGCCGTCTCATTGCGGGCGTCGGCTGCCGCGCGGGTATCCCCGAGGCGAAGATCCTGCGTGCGCTGACGGAGGCGTGCGGCATAATCGGCAGAGAGCCGTCTGGCATCGATCTCCTCGCGAGCACGACGGTCAAGCGCGATGAGGCGGGGCTGCTCGCGGCGGCGGAGACGCTCGGGCGGGAGATACGCTTTTTCCCGAACGAGACACTTGCAGCAATGATTGAACAATACGGGCTAAAGGAGTCCGATTTTGTCCGACAGACGATCGGCGTCGGGAATGTATCCGAAGCGGCGGCGCTCTGTGCGGCAGGTAAAGCAGGCGGGCGCATGGCGCTCGGGAAAACATCATTTGGGAAAGTGACGGTGGCACTCTTATGGGAAAAATAAGTGTTGTGGGCATCGGTCCCGGCAGTCTGGACGATATGACCTACCGCGCGCGGCGTACGATTGAAGAAGCAACGACGGTCGTCGGCTACAAGCGCTATGTGGAGCTCATTGCGGAGCTGGTCGAAGGGAAAAAAGTGCTCGATACGGGCATGACACAGGAGATTGACCGCTGCCGTGCGGCGCTCAAGGAGGCGTCGGCGGGGGAGACGGTCGTCGTCATCTCGAGCGGGGATGCCGGCATCTACGGGATGGCAGGACTCGTGCTCGAGCTGCTTGTGAAGATGGACGAGGCGGAGCGCCCCGAATTCGGCGGCGTCATCCCGGGAGTCTCGGCGATGAGTGCGGCGGCGGGACTTCTCGGCGCGCCTCTCATGCACGACTTTGTCGTCATCAGCCTCTCGGATCTGCTCACGCCGTGGGAGATCATTCAGGAGCGCGCAGAGCTCGCGGCAAAGGGAGACTTTGTCACCGCGCTTTACAATCCGCGCAGCAATAAGCGCGTTGGGCAGATCAACGCCGTGCAGGAGATCTTCCTGCGCCACCGTGCAGCCGAGACTCCTGTTGGCATTGTGACGGGGGCGAGCCGTGCGAATGAGGCGACGCTGATCTCCACGCTTGGCGACTTTACGAAGGAGGACATCAATATGTTCTCGCTCGTCATTATCGGCAACTCAAAGACGCGGACGGTGGGCGACTGGATGATTACGCCGCGCGGCTATCAGAAGCGGGAGCCGGGGCTTTGATATTCACGGCGGCGGGTACGCAGGACGGGCGTGAGATCGTGCGCCGCCTCTGTGCGGCGGGATATGACGTGGCGGCATCGGTCGTCAGCTCCTACGGGCAGCAGCTGCTCGCAGAGCAACGGGAGAGCGGCAGCGGACGCCTTCTCATCAACGACACACCGCTCGATGAGGACGGACTGCGCGCATTTTTCGCAGAGCACGGCGTGCATGTCTTTGTGGACGCGACCCATCCCTATGCTGTCAATGTCTCGCGAAACGCGATGTCGGCGTGTGCGGCGGCGGGGATTCCCTACATTCGCTTTGAGCGCGATCTCACGGACATTTCGTATGAGAATGTGCATCTCGTGCACTCCTATGAGGAGGCATCAGAGATCGCAGCGCAGTTCGGGAAAAATATTTTCTTGACGACGGGCAGCCGAAATCTGGAACGATTCGTAAAGGCGGAGCCGCTCGCAGACTGCACCCTTATTGCGCGTGTTCTGCCGACGGCAGAGGTAATTGCCCTCTGTGAGGGACTGGGGCTGACGCCAGCGCAGATCATTGCGATGCAGGGACCGTTCTCGCGTGAACTGAACCGCAGTATGTACGAGAAATACGGTGCGGATGTCATCATCACGAAGAACAGCGGGACGATTGGCGGAACGGATGCAAAATTTCAGGCGGCGGCGGATCTCAATCTGCCCGTCGTCGTGATTGACCGTCCCGTGCTTTCCTATCCACATTTGGCACACAGCTATGAAGAAGTAAAGGCATTTGTCGATTCGGTCAGCGAATCGTAGAAATAGGAGTTAACCATGGATTTCATCAAGGAGCCGATGGCGATTGAAAACCGCAGCATGGAGCTGATTGCGCCCCATTTGGAGGGGCTTGGACTCGACGAGCGTGCAACGAAGCTCTATTCGCGCCTGATCCACGCATCGGGCGATGTCGGCTATGCACCAATCACGCGCGTGCATCCCGAGGCGATTGATCGCGCCATTGAGGCATTGAAGGCGGGTGCGCACATCTATACGGATGTCGAGATGGTGCGCACGGGCATCAACAAGAAGAAGCTCGCCTCCTTCGGCGGTGAGGTGCACTGTTTGGTTGCCGATCCCGAGGTTGCCGTCCGCGCGAAGGAGGAGGGCATTACGCGCTCGATGGTTGCCATGCGCCAGTTCGGCAAGGCGCTCGACGGCAGCATTGTCGCCATTGGCAACGCGCCGACGGCGCTCTTTGAGGTGCTGCGCCTCGTGCGTGAGGAGGGCATCCGTCCCGCCTGCATCGTGGGCATTCCCGTGGGTTTCGTGGGCGCGGCTGAGTCCAAGGCGGCGCTTGCATCGCACGGCATCGTTCCCTATATCACCGTCGAGGGGACGAAGGGCGGCAGCCCGATTGCCGCTGCGGCGATCAACGCGCTCATGTATCTCATTGACAACACGCGTCCCTAAGGAGAGATGGATTCATGCAGTGGAATATCCCGCGCATTGTGATTGCGGCGACGCAGTCGGGTGGCGGCAAGACCACGCTCGTGACAGGGCTTCTCTCAGCCCTGCGCGCGCGTGGTCTTCGCGTGCAGTCCTTCAAGGTGGGGCCGGACTACATCGATCTCGGCTATCACCAGCTGGCGAGCGGGCGTACGGGACATAATCTAGACACGTGGCTCGTGCCTGAGGCGCGTTTGACGGAAATATTCGCGCGCGAATGCGCGGATGCGGACATCGCCGTCATCGAGGGCGTTATGGGACTCTATGACGGCGGGCGGCGTGGCGTAAGCTCGACGGCTGCGATTGCAAAGGCGTTGGACGCACCCGTCCTCCTTGTCATTGACGCAAAATCCGTTGGAGCGTCTGCGGCGGCAACGGCACTCGGCTTTCGCGTCTATGACACTGCGGTCAATCTCGCGGGCGTGCTCCTCAACCGTCTTGGCAGCGAGACGCATGAGGAGATGGTGCGCACGGCGATGGAGGGCGTCGAGCTGCGCGTTTACGGTGCACTGCGGCGCGACGCCGCGCTCGCTCTGCCCGAGCGCCATCTCGGATTGACGCCCGTGGAGGAGCACGCGGCGGCGACGACGATTGCCGCCGTTGGAGAGCGGGTCGAGACGGGGCTGGATCTGGACGCAATTCTGGAACTTGCCCGCAGTGCCTCTCCGCTCTCCGTTGCCCCTCCCGTGCGGACGGATGCTGTATCTTCCGTCCGCATCGGCGTGGCGCGCGACGAGGCGTTTTCCTTCTACTATGCGGCGAGCCTTGCAGAACTCGAGGCGCACGGCGCGGAGATCGTCACGTTCAGCCCGCTGCACGATGAAGCCTTGCCCGATGTTGATGGGATCATCATCGGCGGCGGCTTTCCCGAGATGTTTGCGCGACAACTGGCGGAGAATACGGCGATGCATGCCTCGATCCGCCGTGCAGCAGAGGCGGGGATGCCCATCTATGCCGAATGCGGTGGCTATATGTATCTGATGAATTCGTTGATTGACTTTGATGGGGCAGAGCATGAGATGGTCGGCATCTTCCCCGCGCGCGCGCGCATGACGGAGAAGCTGCAGATGGTCGGCTATGTGGAAGCGGAGCAGACAGTGGATACCGTGCTCGGTGCGGCGGGGCTTGTGCTTCACGGACATGAATTCCATTTCTCCGTGGAGGAGGCGGAGGAGGGCGCGAAGGCAGTTCGTCCGCTCCGCTTCACGAAGCTGCGCAATAACGCGCAGTATGCTGCGGGGCATGCGTACAAAAATGCGCTTGGCAGCTATCTGCATCTGCACTTTGCGGGCTGCACGAAAGCCGCAGCGCATTTTACGGAGGCGTGTCGCAGATGGGGCAGATAATTCTCGTGACAGGCGGCGTCCGCTCGGGCAAGTCTGCATTTGCCGAGCACTATGCTGCACATTGTGCCGCAGCTGGGGCACAGGTCGCCTACATTGCAACGGCACAGGTCTACGATACGGAGATGCAGCAGCGTGTCGATCTCCATCAGGCGCGCCGTCCTGCCAACTGGTCGACCTATGAGGCACCTTTTTTTTCTGAGAACGCCATCCGCGCGGCGGGGAAGTCGCACGGCGTGATTCTCTTTGACTGCATTACAATGTTCCTGAGCAATGATATGCTCCAATATCCCGAAGACGAGCAGGAGCGTGACTCGTTTGTGCTCCATGTGGAGGAGCGGATTGGTGCGCTGATTCAGGCGGCACAGGAGGTGGAGGCGACAACGATCTTCGTCACGAACGAGGTGGGGGCGGGCATTGTGCCAGAACATCGCCTTGGACGCCTCTACCGCGATATGGCGGGGCTGGCGAATCAGCAGATTGCGCGCAGCGCCGCAGAGGTCTATCTCGTTACCTGCGGCATTCCCGTGAACATCAAGAAACTTGCGGAGGCGATCTGATGGCTAAGAGCATTATGCTGATGGGGACGAGCTCCCACGTGGGCAAGAGCATATTGACAACGGCGCTCTGCCGTATCTTTCGGCAGGAGGGGCAGCGCGTCGTGCCGTTCAAGGCACAAAACATGGCGCTGAACTCCTATGTCACGCTCGACGGGCGTGAGATGGGGCGCGCGCAGGTTGCACAGGCAGAGGCGGCGGAGCTTGCGCCCGAGGTGCATATGAATCCCGTTCTGTTGAAACCCACGGGGAATTCGCAGTCGCAGGTCGTCATTATGGGCGAACCGGTCGGCAATATGAGCGCGCGTGAGTACCACAAGGGCTACTCGCTCAAGGCGTGGGGGGCGGTCGAGGAAGCACTTGATGTCTTGCAGGAAAACTATGACCTGCTTGTGATCGAGGGGGCAGGGAGTCCCGCCGAAATCAACCTCAAGGCAAACGACATTGTGAATATGCGCGTCGCAAAGCATCTGCGCGCGCCCGTCCTCCTCATCGCGGACATCGACCGCGGCGGCGCGCTCGCCTCCCTAGTGGGGACACTCGAACTCCTCGATGAGGAGGAGCGTGCCCTCGTCAAGGGGCTTGTTATCAACAAATTTCGCGGTGACGTGACCCTGCTGACGCCTGCACTCGACTTCCTTGAGGAAAAGACGGGGAAGCCCGTGCTCGGCGTTGTGCCGCATATCGAGCAGCTCGGCATCGACGAGGAGGATTCGGTGTCGCTGGATGAGAAGCACTATGGGGATGGCGCCGCGCACAGCGATCAGCTGCGCATTGCCGTTATCCGCACGCCGAAGCTCTCGAATTTTACGGACTTTGATGCGCTCGCAAACGAGCCGGATGTCGCGCTCTACTATGTGGGCACGCCGCGCGAGCTCGGGACGCCCGACCTCATCCTCCTGCCCGGATCGAAGAATACGACGGAGGATCTGCTCTACATCCGTGAGGTGGGCTTGGAGGATGCAATCCGTGCGCGCGTGACAGAGGGAACGCCGCTCTTTGGCATCTGCGGCGGCTATCAGATGCTCGGACGTGTTGTGCGTGATCCGCTGCATACGGAGTCCGAGCACGATGAGACGGCGGGCTTCGGCTATCTGCCGATTGAGACGAGCTTTGCGGCGACGAAGCGTCTGCGTCAGGTTACGGCGTCCGCTGACCTTCCCTTTTTGGGGGCGCGGATTGCGGGCACGGGGCTTCCCGGTTATGAGATTCATATGGGGGAGACGCGCTTTATGGAGGACGTTCATCGTCCGTTCCGCATTGTTTCGGCAGCGGGGACGGCGGTAGATCTGCCTGACGGAGCAGTCTCGGCGGACGGGCTTGTCGTGGGCACGTACATCCACGGCGTATTCGATGACGACGACTTCCGCCGTGCACTGCTCAACCGTCTGCGCGTGCGGCGCGGCCGGGAGGAGCTGTCCGTGCAGTACCGCTATCGTGCGGAGAAGGAGCGCGCTTATGACCGTCTCGCCGAAACGGTGCGCACGAGCCTCGACATGGAGAAGCTGCGCGAAATCGTGGAGGGGCGCAGATGATCTCGCCCTCCCTCATCGCTATGGCGGCGTTCTTTCTCGACACTATGCTCGGCGATCCGCAGACGCGATGGCATCCCGTCGCCGTGCTAGGGCGCCTGATTGCATTTTTGGAGAAGCTGCTCTATCCGCTGCGGGGGAGCGACGCGCAGAAATTTGCGATGGGATCGCTCCTGACGCTGCTTGTACTCTGCATTTCCTACGCGTTTGCCGATGGGCTTCTCTTGGCGGCGCGTCAGCTGCCTGTGGCATGGGGCGCGGATGTCGTCAGCGTCATCCTTCTCTACTTCTGCATCTCGCCGCGCATGCTGGCAAAGGCGGGGCAGGACATCTATGCGCTGCTCGTCAAGGGGGACATTGCGGCAGCGCGCGAGCACGTCGGTTATATTGTCGGACGCGACACGGCAGAACTCGATGAGGCGGATGCCGCGCGTGCGGCAATCGAGACGGTAGCGGAGAATACCGTGGACGGCGTGATTGCGCCGCTTTTCTTCTTTGCGCTTGGGGGTGCGCCGCTTGCCGTCCTCTACCGCGCGGCGAATACGATGGATTCCATGCTCGGCTATAAGAACGAGCGCTATCTCTACTTCGGGCGCATGGCAGCGCGCGTGGACGATGTGTTGAACTTTGTTCCAGCACGCATGACAGGCATACTTTTCGTGATGGCGGCGTTCCTGCTCGGCTATGACGGGCGCAACGCGCTGAACATTCTCGTGCGTGATGCCGCAGGGCATCCGAGTCCGAACGGCGGTCATGCGGAGGCGCCCGTTGCGGGGGCACTGCACATCCGACTCGGCGGCATCAATTACTACTTCGGCGAGCGACATTTCCGCGCCTATATGGGAGATGCGCATATGGAGATTACGGCGAAGCACATCCTCGGCGCAATCCGCCTCATGTATACCGTGACCGTCCTCTATCTGCTGCTTTACTATCTCCTATCTCTCTATTATCATATTTAGGGAAGCACTTCATGAATTCTTTTCTGATCGGACTACAATTCCTCACGCGCATTCATCTCGTCAGACAGACCGTGTGGACAGCGGAGGATTTCGGGCGCAGTACGCGCTTCTTTCCGCTCGTCGGGCTTGTCCTCGGCATCTGCTATGCGCTCGCCGCGTGGCTGCTGCTCTATGCGCTCGGCATGCGGTCGCTGACTGCCGCGCTCCTGCTTATCCTGCCGCTCCTCCTGACGGGCGGTCTGCACGCGGACGGCTTTATGGATACGGCGGACGGCGTCTTCTCGGGGCGGGAGCGTGCGCGCAAGCTCGAGATCATGAAGGACAGCCGCGTCGGCGCATTCGGCGTCGTGTCGTTTGTCATGCTCATGTTCGTCCAGTTTGCCCTGCTCTCCGATATGGCGCCTCTGCTGCTCGTACCTGCGCTCTTCGTCATGCCGATCATCGGCAGACTCGCGATGGTGCTCGCCGTTGCGTGCTTTCCCTATGCGCGTGAGGACGGCATGGGCAAGACATTCGCGGATATGGCGGATCGCAGCACCGTCGTGATCGCCGCGTTGACGACGGCGGTGCTCGTCCTGCCGTGGGGAATGCTCGCTACGTTTGCGCTCGTACTCGGTACGCTCTTTGTGCTCTTCTTCTGCCGTACGATGACCAATATCCTCGGTGGGGTTACGGGCGATGTCTACGGGGCGGCGACCGTGCTCACGGAGACCCTTGTCCTCGCCATATTTTCACTTGCGTCATCATATCCGAATGTTTGGGGGATTTTATGGAAATAATTGCAAAAGCGCCCGCATCCTGCGGCGAACTCGTGGAAGGCGTTCTCGACGGGACGCCATTTCTTGTGACCGCGCCCATCAGCATGTATGCCGTGGCGACGGTCTCGGATCAGTTCGCGGGCGTGCATGGGCTTGGGGAAAAAGCGGAGGAGGCTCTGCGGCGGACGCTTGCCCATATCGGCAAGGACTCTCTCCCGTTTGGCATACGGCTCGATTCCGAGATTCCACAGGGCAAGGGTATGGCATCCTCGAGTGCCGATATTGCGGCAGTCTCCTATGCTGCGGCGCGCGCGCTTGGACGCGAACTCACGGGGCGTGAGATCATGGACATTGCGATTGCGATTGAGCCGAGCGACGGCATCGCCTTTGCGGGGCTTTCCCACGTCAGCCATACGACAGGCGAACTCTTCGGGCAGTATTCGAATGTACCGCTCCTCGCCGTCTCCATCTTCGATGTGGGCGGTACCGTTGACACTATCGCCTACTATCAGAGCAAGGGCAATCGCGGCAGTCAGGATGCGGCATATCGACAGATGCTTACGACGGTGGGGCAGGCGTTCCGCACGGAGGGGGATCGTCAGGAAATGCTGCTCGGACAGGCGGCGACGGCGAGCGCGCGCCTCAATCAGGAACATCTGGAAAAGCCACAGCTGGATGCGTTTATTCAGTCCTCGCAGAAGAAAGGGGCACTCGGCGTTCTCGTGGCGCACAGCGGCACCGTGGTCGGTGCACTCTGGGCATCGGAGCTGGGAGCCTCGGATGTGGAGAGACGGACGCAGGAGCTTGCCGCAGAATTTGACGGAAACTACAGCTATATGCAGACGGCACGCCTTATTTCCGGCGGCGTAATCTGTGAGATCAAATCTTGATACATGGAAAGGGGAGGGGGATATGACAGAGATCATCATCATACGGCATGGGGAGACGGAGTGGAACAAGACGGGGCGCTTTCAGGGGCATTCGGATGTACCGCTCTCGGCGGAGGGGCGCGCACAGGCGGCGGCACTTGGAAAAAATCTTGTTGTCGATCATGTGGATGCAATCTATGCGAGCGATCTCACGCGTGCGATGGAGACGGCGGCACCTCTGGCGCAGCGCTTCGGACTTGAGGTCATTTCTGACCCGCTGCTGCGCGAGCTGAACTTCGGCTCGTGGGAGGGGCGTAATTTCAACGATGTCAACGCAGAGAACCCCGACGCGATGAAGACTTTTTACAACGATCCAGAGCGGGTGAATATTCCAGACAGTGAGCCATTTCCGGAGTTTCAGCGGCGCGTCGCCAGGCGCGTGCGCGAGATTGTCGCGCAGGAGCGCGGGAAGCGCATTGTCATCGTTTCACATGGTGCGTCAATCCGCATTCTGTTCGCCGACATTCTCTCCATGCCGATTCGCTCCATCTGGCATGTCTCTCAGCTCAATACCGCAGTCAACAAGATCCGCTTCGAAGATGACGGATTTGCCGTGGTCACGCTGATGAATGATACCTCTCACCTGCGTGCAGAGGATGTACAGTGAACATCCTTGCGGTCGGCCTTGGCGGCGCACTCGGTGCAATTTTTCGCTATCTCCTCGGTCAGATCATCCCGAAACTCGGCAGCGGATTTCCGCTAGGCACCTTTGTCGTCAATCTCATCGGATGCTTTGCCATAGGACTCGTCGTTGGACTTGCAGGCAAGCACAGCAATATAGATCCGCGCCTCATCCTCTTTTTGCAGACAGGCATATGCGGCGGCTTTACAACATTTTCCACGTTCTCACTCGAATCCCTGACCCTCATCGAGGAGGGGAAGATCGCCATCGGTATTCTTTACATCACGCTGAGTGTTCTGCTCGGGCTCTTTGCTCTCCTTGCGGCGAGAAATTTCGTCAGCGGATGACAAATGTAAAAAAAATAAATTTTATTTGCGTGGGAGAGGCAGGCGTGTTATACTGTTACTCAGATTGTGTGGATAGAATTCCGTATATATCGATTCATTGAGAATCAATATACGTTTTTGGTGAGGTCTATGGAGGTTATTTTAGCTGAGCATCTGGGATTCTGCTATGGCGTGAAGCGCGCCATTGAGATTGCCCGAGAGAATGCCTCGCCGGATGGAACATCCAGTACGCTGGGCCCGATCATTCATAATCCGCAGATGGTGGCGCGCCTCAAAAACGAAGGCGTGGGCACTGTCGGCTCACTCGATGAGATGGAGGATGGGCTCGTCATCATCCGTTCGCACGGAGTGGGACCAAAGGTGTATGAGGAGGCGGAGTCACGCGGCTTAGAACTCGTGGATGCGACTTGTCCGCACGTCAAGAAAGCGCAGCTCTCGGCAAAGCTGTTGTCCGAGGAAGGATATACGGTCGTCATTGTCGGAGAGAAGAACCATCCGGAGGTCAAGAGTATCTTCGAATGGACGGGGCATGGTGCTCATATTATCGAGACAGAGGCGGAGGCAGAGGCGCTGCCCCGCATCGGAAAGCTCGGGATCGTCTCGCAGACAACGTTCTCAGCCAAACGGTTTCAGAGCATTGTGTCGTGTCTCTTGGAGAAGTCGCGCGAGATTAAGATTCTGCGCACAATCTGCACGGCAACGGATCTGCGTCAGGCGGCAGCTTTGGAGCTCGCCGAGAAGGTTGACGTGATGCTTGTCATCGGCGGCAAGAACAGTGCGAACACCTCGCGGCTTGCCCAGATATGTGCAACAAAATGCAAAACATACCACATCGAAACTGTAGCAGAATTACAGGACGAGTGGATGAATCATGTTAATAAAATTGGTATTACAGCTGGTGCATCTACGCCGGACTGGATTATCAAGGAGGTTTATAAACAGTGTCAGAGCAGAGCATGAAGGAACTTTTGGAACAGGAAGATATGCCCGATATCCAAGAGCGTACGGTTGTCAAAGGGG
>ERZ772917.555-NODE-555-length-25807-cov-12.424278_pt1 | contig 25807 bp, 16 predicted proteins | sample MGYA00511187_ERZ772917 | MGnify/ENA primary metagenome ERZ772917 (study PRJEB29015, sample SAMEA2737925) | human oral metagenome | biome: human oral; feature: human-associated habitat; material: dental | place: China | collected 2012 ...
AACCACACAGACTTTCGAGATCTGCACCTTCGGCCGCTCGGACACGCTACCTCGACGGCCCAGGGTACACGCCCTGTCCCGGACCACCCAAACCCAGGTACCTGCGACCTCGGTCACTCTGTAGGGGCCGGGGTGTCGAGGCGCCGGGCGGTGAAGAAGTCCTGCAGCAGGGCAGTGGACTGCCTGGCCCGCAGGCCTGCGACCACCTCCACCTGGTGGTTGGTGCGGGGGTCGCGCAGCACGTCCCGTACGCTCCCGGCCGCGCCCGTCCTGGGCTCCCAGGCTCCCAGGACCACGCGCTCCAGGCGGGCCAGCAGGATGGCGCCCGCGCACATGGTGCACGGCTCCAGGGTCACCACCAGCGTGCATCCCTCCAGGTGGGAGTCCCCCAGGGCCGCCCCGGCCGCACGCAGGGCCAGGATCTCGGCGTGGGCCGTGGGGTCGTGCTCGGCCTGGCAGGCGTTGGCGCCCTGCGCGAGGACCTTCCCGCCGGGTCCCAGGACCACCGCCCCCACCGGGACCTCGCCGCGCCGGGCCGCCTGTGCCGCCAGGGCCAGGGCCTGGTCCATGGCTGCGCCGTAGCGTCTCTCGACCACGTTCACGCCCCTAGCCTGTCACGTCAGGCGGACTTGCACACTCGTTCTGAAGGCGGCTCTAGTCCCGTGAGCGAAGCTCGGCCGCCAGGCTGAGGGCGTGCCCCGCCTGGAGCCCCGCCAGGACCACCGCCGTGCAGGTCGTCACCAGGCTCGCCAGGGCGACCACCCCTACCTCCAGCCACGGCCCCCGGTCCAGGACCTCACCCAGGGGCAGGGACATGCTCCGCCCCAGGAGCAGCAGGGAGAGCCCCGTGACCGCCAGCCCCAGGAGCGTGGCGGTCACCGCGTGGACCGCCCCCTCCAGCACCTGGGCGGCACGGACCTGGGCCACCCTCGCGCCCGCCGCCTCCAGGAGCGCGGCGTCGCGACGCCGTCGGCTGGCCCCCAGGGCGATGACCGCCACGCCCCCGGTCCAGGCGGTGAGCAGGGCCGGGCCGAACATGGAGCCCATGCCCTTTGCCGTCACCCCCGAGGCGCCGCCCGCCTTGAAGCCGTAGAGGAGCCCTACCAGGCCGATCGCCACCAGGAAGGGCATGACCGTGGTGCTGGAGCGTCGTGCCTCGTGGGCGGCGCTGCGGCGGGCCAGGAACCAGGCGGTGGGGTCGGCCAGGCCCGTGGCCGCCAGGGGCCGCAGGACCACGAGCTCGACGGCACCCGTCCAGGCGTTCTCCAGGAACGGGGTCACCCAGGGCACCAGCAGCACGACGAGGGTGAAGATGGCGAAGGAGCCCCCGACCGTGGCGGCGATCGCGTTCTCCGAGCCCGGCTCGGCCCGGCCGCCCGCCACCCAGGCGGCCACGACCCCGGCCGCCACGGAGCCCAGGAGCACCAGCCGCGTCGTGGCCCCCAGGAGCCGACGCCACCAGGGTCGTGGCTCCTCAGCGCCGTCGCGCAGCAGGGCCAGGACCTCGGTGCGGGCGGAGCGGTGCACCGCCTTCAGCCCGCCCAGGACGGCCGTCCCCGCCGTCACCGCGACCAGGATGAGCAGGTCCCGGGGCGCGGCCGCCGGCGTGGCCGAGGGCAGGATGACGCGCTCACTGACCAGCATGGAGTGCAGCGGGCGGACGAGGAGCAGGCCCAGAGGTGTCCCCAGGAGCCCCGCGAGCGCCCCCAGGACCGCCAGCTGCCCCAGGAGCACCGCCTCCAGGATGCCGGGACGCATCCCCAGGGCACGCCACAGGCCGTGGTCGTACCGGTGCTGCTCCACCGCCAGGCGGGTGGTGGACGTCAGGACGCTCGCCCCCGCTAGGGCCGTGGTGCTGATCGTCCACGCCACCAGCGTCTGGGCCGAGGCGCGCATGGTGGCGGCCTGGGGCGCGTCCCCCAGGGCGGTCGCGGCGGCCAGGGCACCGCGCTGGATGACCAGGACCGCGGTGGCGCAGGCGGAGACGACGGCGCACACCACCGCGGTCCACACCCAGGTCCCGGCGTGGCGGCGCAGGTCGGCCAGCAGGAGGCGGGTCATGAGTCGGCCCTCCCGGCGGTGAGGGCGTCCGGGGACTCCCTCCGCGGGGCGGGGGTGGTGCCAGCTCCCGGGGTGGCTGCGTCGACCGGCTTCCGGCCCTGGGCGCGCAGGACCGCCGCGGAGACCGCCGTCGGGTCCCCGCCCGCCAGCTCCTCGACCACCCGGCCCGCCGCCATGACCAGGACCCGGTCGGCGCGGGCCGCGGCGGCGGGGTCGTGGGTGACCATGAGGAGCGTGGCCCCCTCGGCGGCGATCTGGTCGAACCACTCCAGGACGTCCTGGGAGGCGGCCAGGTCCAGGGCGGCCGTGGGCTCGTCGGCCAGGACGATCTGGGGGCGGGCCGCCAGGACCCGGGCGATAGCGACCCGCTGGCGCTCACCGCCGCTCATCTGGGAGGGCATGTGGCGGGCCTGACCGGCCAGCCCCACCCGGGCCAGGGCGGCGTCCACCTGCCCCCGGCGCAGCCGCCGGCCCCGCAGGCGGCCGGGCAGGGCCACGTTGTCGCGGGCGTTCAGGCAGGTGACCAGGTTGTCCTCCTGGAAGACCATGCCCACGTGCGCGGCCCGGAAGGAGGCCAGGGCGCCCGGCCGCAGGGCCGTCGTCTCCTGGCCCAGCAGACGGACCGAGCCCGAGGTCGGGTGGTCCAGGCCCGCCACGCAGGTCAGCAGGGTCGACTTGCCGCAGCCCGAGGCCCCGACCACCGCCGTGAAGGAGCCGGGTGCCAGGTCCAGGTCCACGCCCGCCAGCGCCACCACGCGCTCGTGCCGACCCGGCACCGGGAAGGAGCGCGTCAGGGCGCGCACGCTCACGCTCACGGCCCCGCTGGCTGCGCCAGCCGCTCCGGCCGCGCCGGCTGTGCCCGGGGTGGGGGCGCCCGGGGCTGAGTCGGCCGGTGCCGGGACGGTCCTGCTGGCGGGCTCCCCGGCCGGGGGCGTGTCCGCGTGGGACCCTGCGTAGGGCGTGTCCACGTAGGGCGTGTCCGCGCCCGGGGCGAGAGGGGGCCAGACGGCCCCTGACCGGTGTCGTGGTCGGGGCTCGGTCGAGGGCGGGACCCAGGACGAGAGGGACTGTGCTGAGAGAACCATGAGCCCAGTACATGCCGCCGTCGCGCGGTCGTCACTGGTCCTGGCTCCCCAGCTGGGGTCGGGTGGGGTGGTGCTGTGGGACCCACCTCCTGGCTGGAGGACCGTGGGGCACTCGTGGAGCCAGGTGGAGTGACGTCGCCCTGTGGAGCCGTTAGCGTCATTGGCGTGTCCGCACCGAACTCGTCAGCCACCGCACCTCCTGCAGCCCCTGGGCCGAGCACGCCCTCGGCAGCTCCAACGTCCGCCAACGTCCGGGAAGGCGACGGCGTCGACGCCAGACCAGTTGAGGCACCTCGTGCTCCCACGGGTAGTGCGTCAATGGCCTCGTCTCCGGCCTCCACCGGGCCGGTCTCCCCGAAGCCAGCTGACCCGCCCGCCACCGGGCCAGCCGATGATGGTGGCGGTGTACTCCAGGGGAACGTCCCGGCCTCCCCGCCCGCCACTGGGCTAGTCTCCCCGGAGCCGAGCGACCCGGCCGTACCAGCTGACCCGGGTGCTGACGGTCCTGACAGGCCGCCCGGGATCTGCACGGCCCAGGTGCGTTCGGCGTCGCGTACCAGGATCGTCCTCAATGAGCTCCTTAACGCCGTGGTCTGGATGCCGCTGCTCATGGTCATGACCCTCGGCGTGTTCCTGGTCCACCTCACCGTCCCCGCCCTGGCCCAGGCGGAGCGCTGGCGGGCCCGGCGGCTGGGCGCCCCCGCCACCAGCGGCCGGGCGGCGGGTGAGCGCCTGGCCCCCTGGATGGCCGCCCGGATGACCACCCCCGGCTTCTGGCGCTCGGACCTGCCGGTCGCGGTGGCCGGGTTCCTGCTGAGCACAGTCAGCTTCGCCGCGGCCTTTGCCGGCGGGATCATAGCCGTGGTGCTCGTGCTCATGCCCTTCGTCGTCTCCCGCAGGTCCCCCGCGGTCATAGGGAGGGCCACCGTCACCTCCGGGCTCGAGGTGTGGTGGACCCCCCTGGTGGGGGTGCTGGTCCTGGTGCTGGTCCTGGTCGTGCTCCTGGGGGTCGGGGTGCTGCGGCTGCGTGTGGTCACCGTGCTGAGCCGGGACCGGGAGCGGGAGCGGGCCGAGGCGCTCGCGGCCGAGGTCGGCAGCCTCCAGCGAGGACGGGCCACGCTCGTGGACGCCTTCGAGGCCGAGCGGGCCCGTATTGAACGCGACCTCCACGACGGCGCCCAGCAGCGCCTCACCGCCCTGACCATGGGCCTGGGGGCCGCCCAGCTCACGGTATCCCGGCTCGAGACCGGCCTGGCCGGGGGTGAGGGGGCCAGCGGGGCGGAGCCCACCGGGGGCGGTGGGGCGTCCGGTGGACCGGCCAGGGGCGGTGGACTGGCCGGGGGTGCGTCCGTCACCGGCCGCCTTGAGGGGGCTGCTGGCGCCCGCGCCGGGGAGAGGCCGGGGGCGCGGCCCACGACCGGCGTCCGTGCCAGCGACGGTGCCGGGGGCGCGGCCCACGACCTGACGCCGCTGGTCAGGCAGCTCAGCACCCAGCTGGAGGCCGTCCAGGGGCAGGCCGAGGCCGCCCTGGCCGACCTGCGCGCCACCGTCCGCTCCGTGCGACCCGTCGTCCTGACCGAGCGGGGCCTGGTCGCTGCCGTCCGCGAGCTCGCCGCCACCAGCGGCCTGGAGGTGGAGGTGGACTGCCAGGGGGAGGACTCCGCCATCTCCTCACCGGTGGCGACCGCCGTCTACTTCGCCCTCGCCCAGGCCCTGGCCAATGTGGCCGCCCACGCCGGGACCCGGCAGGCACGGCTCTCACTGGTCTGCTCACCCACCGGGGTCAGGGCGGTGGTGGCCGACGACGGCGTCGGCGGTGCGGTCCCGGGCCAGGCCCGGTCGGGCGCCGGTGGCACCGGCCTGGCCGGGATGGCCCAGCGCCTGGCCACGGTCGGCGGCAGCCTGGAGGTGGACTCACCCCCCGGGGGTGGGACGCGCCTGGTGCTGGAGGCCCCGGCCCTGCCCCCGTGGGCAGAGTGAGCCAGTCTCGGTACCGGGGCGGCATTGTCGGCCTGCCTCCGTGGGCAGGATGGGCCCGGGCGTGCAGCGGCGACGTACCCTGGTTATCGACAACGTACCTTAACCATTGGGGACGTACCTTAGAAGCCTTCTAGGGTACGTCCCCGGTGACAATGGTACGTTCCCAATGACAATAGTACGTTCCAGATAACTAAGGTACGTCCACGATGACTAAGGTACGTCCCCGGTGGTCGGGTCCTAGGGCAGGGTGGCGTGCCCGCGTCCGGCCCGGGGGCGTGGGAGGATGCGGGCATGAGGATCGTGCTCGCTGACGACGCCGCCCTCCTGCGTGAGGGGCTGGCCGGGCTCATGACCGCAGCCGGGCACGAGGTGGTCGCCCAGGCCTGCGACGCCCCGGAGCTGGTGGAGACGGTCACCGCCCTCGGCGGGAGCGGCGAGCTGCCCGACGTCGTCGTCACCGACGTGCGCATGCCCCCCACCCGTACCGACGACGGCCTACGTGCCGCCCTGGACCTGCGCTCCCGCTTCCCCGGCCTGCCTGTGGTGGTCCTCTCCGCCTACATTGCGGGCGCCTACGTCCGTGACCTCCTGGCCGACGACGCCGGGGGCGTGGGCTACCTCCTCAAGGAGCGGGTGGGGCGGGTGGCCGACTTCATGCGCTCCCTGGAGGTCGTGCGCTCGGGGGGAGTGGTCGTGGACCCCGAGGTGGTCAGCCGCCTGCTCGGCCCGCTCCGTCCGCGTAATAACGGGGGGCCCGACGCCGGTGGTGTGGAGGCTGGCCTCGGGGGACCTGACGCCGTGGGCACAGGGGCCAGTGGTGCAGGGGCCAGCACCGGCGGCGCGGTGACCGACGCCGGGGAGCCGGGAGCTGGCACCAGCGGTGCGGGGGCTGGCCTCGGGGGGGCCAGAGGCCGGCGGCCGTAGCGCGAGGGGGCCTCGGGGGTCCGAGAGCCTGAGAGGAGCCGGGGATACGGCAGGAACCGGAGGGGCGGCAGGAGCCGGGCCGGGTGGTGGCGTGGGCGGTGGTGCGAGGGCCAGTGCGGGCGGTGGCACCCGGGCGCGGCGCCTTGGCCCCCGGCCAGCGGGCCACCCACCTCAGGGAGCCGTGGACCAGGAGGCCGCGGCGGCGTCGGTCCTCACCAAGCGGCTCACAGCCCGTGAGCGGCAGGTCCTGGCCCTCATGGCCGAGGGCGCCTCCAACCCCCAGGTCGCCGCCCGGCTCTACGTCTCCGAGGGGGCAGTGGCCAAGCACGTGGCAAGCATCTTCCTCAAGCTCGACCTGCCGCCGGGGGAGGAGAACCGGCGCGTGCGGGCCGTCCTGACCTGGCTGCGAGCCAGCACCTAAGGCCTGGGACGACGCAACCCGGGCCGGACCGCTTGCCGGGTCCGCCGCCATACACCGGGTCCGCCGGGTCGCGTACGGCTGCGCCGTCGGGCCGCCCTGGACGGGGTGGTGACAGCTCAGCGGAGACCACGGGTCCGGTGGGGCTGAACGTGCCCGGGCCGGGGGATCCCCTGTACCTGGCCGGGCTCGCGCCTGAGCCTCCTGACCGTGGGGGCGGCCTGGCGGTAGGGGCGCTAGCACCGGGCCTCCTGGCCGTGGAGCCTTTGTCGCGCTGACGTTGGACCAGGCCGCGGAGTCCGTCCAGCCGCGCGGCTGGACGGACTCCGGGCGGCTGGACGGCAGTGGTCGGCCGCCCACTAGAGAGGTGGTCGGCCGCCCACTAGAGAGGGCGTGAACGCGGGCGGACTCCGGGCGGCCCGCGCAGGCCTCACACGGGCTGACGGAGCCGGTCCATGACGGGGCGGCGGTCGAGCTGGGCGGGCAGCCAGGTGGTGGCCACGGCGAGCACGAGCACCACTCCGATCACCGGTGTGAGCGTGTCCAGCGGCAGCACGGCGAGGAAGGTGCTCACCCCGCCCCCGGAGAGCAGGGCGGTGCTGGCGGCGCTCAGGACGGTGGCGGCCAGCCCGAACAGGATGCCGGTGACGGCGTAGATACTGCCCTCCAGGATCGTGGTGGTCGTGAGCGTGGAGCGCCTGGCCCCGATGACACCCAGCAGGGCGCCCTCCTGGCGCCTCGTGGAGCCGACCATGGCGATATTGGCCACGCCCCCCACCCCCGAGATCGCGAAGATCGGCACGGCAATGGCCAGGAACCCGCTGACGCCCTCAGTGGAGCCAGCGGTCCGAAAAGCCCCGACGACGGTGTAGACGACCCCGGTCATCCCCACGGCGATGCCGAAGGGGACGACCGTCGTCAGGCTCATGGTGGAGCGGTGGCGCGCGTTGGCCCGCGCGGTGAACCAGGCCGGGCTGCGTCCGGGGACCAGGGCGGTCCAGCCCGTCAGCAGGGGCCGGATGGTCCAGTTGGGGACGCACAGGGCAGCGACCATGACGAGCAGCACAATGCTGCCGCCAAGAGCCTGTGTGAACCCCTTAATGCTGCCCATCTCCTCGAAGGCGGCAGCCGCCTCAGGCTCAACCCCCTTGACGAGGCTAGCGAGCTCTGTCGGGCCGACCAGCGCGATCACCAGGGCGAACGCGGCCCCCACCACGAGGGTGCCCGCGACGACCCACTGCCAGGCACGGGTGCGGGCCACAGGGGTGGCGGCCTCGCGCAGGGCCTGCATCTCAGGGGTGGAGGCGGCGCGACGGGCCGCGCCCAGGCCACCCAGGAGGCTGAAGGCGGTGGTGGCCCCGACGGCCAGGGGCACGGCGAAGAAGGGCACGACCACGGGCATGTCGGTGGGGTAGATGTGGAGGTCGCGCCAGGTGAGCAGGTACCAGCCGGTGGCCGGCAGGGCGAGGAGGGAGCCGAGCAGGCCGCCGAGGAGGCCGACCGCGCCGACCTGGGTCAGGATAATGCTGCGGACACGCTGGCTCGGGACGCCGACAATCTTCCACAGGGCGTGGGAGCGGGCCTGCGCGGTCACGGTCAGCGCGAGGGTCGTGGAGACAATGAGGGCGACGGACAGGCCCGCGTAGCCGAGCAGGCTCGAGCCCACGACGTGCGTGGCCGTGACGTACTCCGAGGTGTCGGCCTGGGCGGTGGACCACTGCAGGGCGCTCCACCAGGAGGTGATAATGACGCCGATGAAGACGCCGCCGGTGGTGGCCACCAGGAGCGACCACAGCCACTGACGGGCGTGGTGGCGCAGGTCCTTCCAGATGAGTGCGGTCATTGGGAGTCAGCCTCTTTCCTCTCAGCGGCCGGGGGCCGGGGCCTGAGCGGGCGGGCGTGCGGGCACGCGGGTGGAGTGGACCAGCTCGGCGATACGGGCGGCGTCGTGGCTGTCGGACCAGGCGAGCAGGTGACCCCCGCCCATGACCGCCACGGCGTCGGCCCGGGCGGCGGCCTCGACGTCGTGGGTGACCATGACGACGGTCGTCCCGCGCTCGGCCAGGCGACGCAGCCAGTCCAGGACCACCTGCCCGGCGTTCAGGTCCAGGGCGCCGGTGGGCTCGTCGGCGAAGACGATCCTGGGCCGGGTGGCCATCACCCTGGCGATCGCCACCCTCTGGCGCTCACCGCCGGAGAGCTGGTGGGGCTTGAGGTCGGCGCGACCGGCCAGTCCCACGGCCTCCAGGGCGGCCACCGCCTGGCCCCCGCCCAGGGGGTGACCGGCCAGGCGGGAGGGCATGGAGACGTTCTCGGCGGCGGTCAGGGAGGCAATGAGGTTGTAGTCCTGGAAGACGAATCCCACGTTGCGGCAGCGGAAGGCGGCGCGCTCGGCCGGGGCCAGGGAGGTGATCTCCGTACCCAGGAGACTGACCCGCCCGCCGGTGGGCTCATCCAGCCCCGCCATGGTGTGCAGCAGGGTCGACTTACCCGACCCCGAGGCGCCCACCACGGCGGTGAAGCTGCCCGTGGGCAGGTCGAGATCCACCCCGTCCAGGGCGGTCACCCACACGTCCCGCCGCCCGGGGACCTCGTAGACGCGGGTCAGGCCCCGCGCCGAGACCGCGCTCACCGGGACACCCCCGTCAGGGGGCGCGAGCTCGTGCTCCGGGATCGGGACGACCCGGTCTCGCGCGGCTGTGTACAGTGGGCTGGGGGTGACGGTCGGAGGCTCAGGGTTCTCATGTGCCAACCGTTCCACCACCGGTGCACCCGCCTCGATCCTGCTGGCAGGACAACCGGGGTGGGGCTGTCCCCACCCCCGGTGGTACTTCCCGCGGTGGTCGTAATCGGCCGAGCCCGGGGACGGTGAGGGCGCCCTCACGTACTGTGCGTTCGGGCAGCCGGTCAGGAGCCGAGCCCGGGGACGGTGAGGGCGCCCGTAGCGGTCCGGCACGGCGTCGTGCGCCGGGGACCGGTGCCGGTGCGGGAAGGAGGCAGGGGGCGCCAGCGCTACCTGCTGGCACCCGGTTAAAAGGCCCTGACCAGGGCAACAGCCCGTGGGGGCCGGTTGTGGCCGGGTAGGCTTGTCCTTATGCGTCTTCACGTTGCCGACCACCCCCTCATTAACCACAAGCTCTCCGTCCTGCGCGACGCGGCCACCCCCTCAGCGGTCTTCCGTCAGCTCGTCGACGAGCTTGTCACCCTCCTGGCATACGAGGCCACCCGTGAGGTCCGCACCGAGGACGTCGCCATCACCACCCCGGTGGCGGTGGCGCAGTGCCGCCGTATCGCCCATCCCCACCCCATTGTGGTGCCCATCCTCCGCGCCGGTCTGGGCATGCTGGAGGGCATGACCCGGATGCTGCCCACCGCCGAGGTCGGCTTCCTGGGGATGAGGCGCAATGAGGACACCCTGGAGGTGGAGACCTACGCCAACCGCCTGCCCGACGACCTCTCCGGCCGCCAGTGCTTCGTGGTGGACCCCATGCTCGCCACCGGACACACCCTGGTGGCTGCTATCGACTACCTCCTGGAGCGCGGCGCCCGCGACGTCACCGCCGTCTGCCTCATCTCCGCCCCCGAGGGCCTGAGGACCGTGGAGGCCGCGGTCGGCGGGCGCGCCAATGTCACCGTGGTGACCGCCGCCGTGGACGAGTGCCTCAACGAGCACGCCTACATTGTCCCCGGGCTGGGCGACGCCGGGGACCGCCTCTACGGCATTGTGGACTGAGGAGGGTCCGCGCGGCCTCATAGGTCCCCGCGGCCGGGGGCACCGTCTCCACGAGGTTGGTGCACCGGTGCCCACATAGGTCCCCGCGGCCGGGGAGGCGCCTGGCCACCGTGGCCACCGGGCAGGGCATGGACCGTAGGTTCCCGCGGCCGGGGGGGCGCAGCCTCCTCAGGAGGCCCGACGTCGCCCGGTCCCCCGGGTGGCGGGCGCCGTCCAGGGATCCTGCGGCCAGGCGTGCCGCGGATAGCGCCCCCGCAGCTCGGCGCGCACCTGGGCGTACCCCTGCGCCCAGAAGGAGGCCAGGTCGTCAGTGACCGCCACCGGCCTGCGCGCCGGGGAGAGCAGGTGGATGAGCACCGCGACCCGGCCCCCGACCACCCGCGGGGTGGCGTCCCACCCGAAGCACTCCTGGACCCGCACCGCCAGCACCGGCCGCTCCAGGGGCGTGCCCGCCCCGCCGTCGTCCTGCGCGTACGACAGGGGCACCTGCGAGCCGGAGGGCACCTGAAGGCGCTCGGGCGCGAGCTCGTCCAGGCGTGAGGCCTCGGGCCAGGGCAGGAGCGTGCGCAGGGCCGCGGTCACGTCCAGGCGCGACAGGTCCGGGCGCCTGGCGCTCGCGGCCAGGGAGGCGACGGCGGGGGCGAGCCACCGCCCGGCCTGGGTGGTCAGGGCCTCCGGGGAGACGTTGGGCCAGGGGGCTCCGAGCGTGCGGTGCAGCAGGTCCAGGCGTCCGCGCAGCTGGCGCGTCCGGGCGCTCCACGGCAGGATCCCCAGCCCCTGCTCCGCCACCGCCCGGGTGACGGCTGCCGCGGCCTCACGGGGGGAGGGGCTGGGGCCCGGGGTGGTCGTCAGGGTGATGGCGCCCAGGCGACGCAGCCGCTCGCTGCGCAGCCGTCCCGACTTCCAGCGGGTGCGTGTGTCCTCAACCAGCCAGGCCCCGGCCACCTCCAGCGCCAGCGCCTCGTCGACCGGGACGGCTGCGCGCACCAGCGCCTCGGCGCGGCCCGGGGCGCGGTCCACGTCCGCCACCGCCAGCCACTGGCAGGAGGCCAGCGCCGAGGCGGCTGGCAGACGCAGGCCGACACCGCCCACGCTCGCGTAGACGGCCTCAGTGCCGGGGGAGGGGGCGGGGCCACGACGCCGTGCCAGCCACTCCGGGTGTGCCAGGGCCACCACCAGGCCAATGGCGTCGTCGCCGGTCAGGGGGGTGGTGCTGGCTGGGGGGTTGGTGCCAGCTGGGGGGTTGGCGCTGGCTGGGTGGTGAGTGGGCAGAGTCCCTGATTTGGCTGGGCTGCTACTGGTTAGGCTGTCACTGGCTGGGCCGGCGCTGGCTGATCTGCTGTTGGCTGGGCTGGCGCTGGTTGGAGCCGCCGAATTAGCGGGGCGTGTACTGACTATGTCCTGGGTGCTATCCGGGTATTGAGCGCCTGAAGAGTGGGTACTAGCTGGGTGGTGAGTGAATGGATTCTCTGACCTGGCTGGGTTGGCGCTGGCTGGGTTAACGCTGGTTGGACTGCTACTGGCTGAGCGGCTGCTGGTTGGACTCTCACTAGCTGGGGCCGCCGAGCTGGCCGACGGCCTAGGACCCGGTGGGCTGCCCTCCTGCCCAGGGTCCTGGGGCAGGGCGAGCGGGACCTCGCGCAGGGCGCGACGGGCGGCCTGCTCCAGGCGCCTGGCCTCCTGCCGCCAGGCGCTGGCCTGGGAGGCGTCCTCTGCGCCCCGGGTGCCTGACCCGCTCGCTTCGCCCTGGGGAGCGCGCCTTTCGCCACCACCTGGGGGCCTGCCGCCCCGGTCACCACCAGGCCCACCAGCGCCCGACCCACTGGCGTCCGCCCCCGTCCGACCCGCCCACCTGCTGGCACGCAGCCCCCTGGCCAGGGCCGCCAGGTCCCCGCCCCGGGCCCGCAGCCCGGTGGTGAGCAGGGCCGTCACCTCCGCGGCCCGTCGCACCCCCAGCCGGGGCGAGGCCACCAGCAAGGCCCGGGCCTCACGCACTGGGGCCGGGAGCAGGGCCACCGCCCGCCCCAGCGGCGTCAGGGTGGCGTCGGCCCCCGTCAGCCCCAGGTCGCGCAGGACGGTTCGGGCGGCCGCGAGCGCGGCGGGTGGTGGGGCGTCCAGCCAGGACAGGCCCTCGCCGTCGGGCACGCCCCAGACCGTGAGTTCCAGGACCGTGCGGGTCAGGTCGGCGGTGAGGATCTCCGGGGTGGGGGCCAGGGGGGCGCGGGCCCAGTCGGTCGGGGTGCAGCAGCGGTAGACGGCCCCCGGCCCCTCCCTCCCGGCGCGGCCCGCCCGCTGGGTGCCGGAGGAGCGCGAGGCCCCCACCGTGACCAGCCCGCTCATGCCCCGGGCCACGTCCAGGCGCGGTTCGCGCGACAGCGTGGAGTCCACCACGACCCGCACCCCCGGCACCGTCAGGGAGGACTCGGCCACGTTGGTGGACACCACCACCCGGCGGCGTCCGGGGGCCGACGGCGTGAGCGCGGCGTCCTGCGCGGCGGCGGGCAGACGGCCGTGCAGCGGCAGGACGTCCACCTCCCCCAGGCCGTCGGCCGGGTCGTGGGCGGACAGCAGGCGGCGCAGGCGGGCTACGACGTCGTCCACCTCCCGGGCGCCGGGGGCGAAGACGAGGACGTCGCCGGGGTCCTCATGCAGTGCCGTGAGCGTCGTGGCCGCGACGTGCGCCAGGAACTCGCGGGGCACGCCGCGCGGCCCCAGGCGCCCGGTGGTCCCGGGCGGCGGGGCCCAGTGCTCGGTGACCGGGTGGAGGACGCCGGGCACCTCCACCAGCGGGGCGGGGGAGCCCGGGCCGCCCAGCAGCCTGCGCAGGCGTACCGGGTCCAGGGTCGCGGACATGGCCACCAGGACGAGGTCCTCGCGCAGGGCGCGGGCGTCCAGCAGGAGGGTGAGCAGGAGGTCGGCCTCCAGGCTGCGCTCGTGGACCTCGTCCAGGACGACGGCGGCGGTCCCGGGAAGCTCGGGGTCGGCCTGGAGGCGGCGCAGGAGCAGCCCGGCGGTGACCACCTCGATACGGGTGGTGGGGCGGGAGACGTGCTCACCGCGCACCGCGTAGCCCACGTCCTGGCCCACCTCCTGGCCCAGGAGGCCGGCCAGACGGCGGGCGGCGGCCCGGGTGGCCAGGCGCCGGGGCTGGGTGACAATAACGCGGCCAGTGGCGGGACCGGGGCTGGTGGGGCCGGGATTGCTGGCGGGGTCGGTGGGCCCGGGGCCGCCGCGTAGCGGGCCTGGTGCCGACTGGCGAGGGCTCCCAGGGCCGGTGGGCTCGGGATTGCTGGCGGGGCCGGTGGGCCCGGAGCCGGTGGCGGGGACGCGGCCGCTGGCCCGACTGGCGCGGTCGGTCAGGCTGACGGCCACCAGTGGCGGCACCAGCGTGGTCTTACCGGTTCCCGGGGGCGCGGTGACCACCACCGGCCCGGGTGCGTCGGCCAGGACGGCGCGCAGGCGGTCCAGGGCGGCGACGACCGGCAGATCCGGTGGTGAGGCCAGCAGGGCAGCCAGGGGGTCGGGTAGGCGGTCCGGGCTCATGGTCCTATCCTCCCCGGATCCCTGCCGGAGGCGCTGGCCGCGGGCTCGCAACAGATCGTTTCCGCGCAACCAAATACCAGTCCGTGCACTTTAAGTACCAGCCAGTGGAGGCGCCCCGTCCGCGGGCCGCGGCAGCCCGTACTGACTTGAGGTGTCCGTCACAGGCACTGCCTCGGCGTCCGGGTCCCCGGTCGCGGCCCGCCGTCGGCTTCACGCCTGGGTCCCGCACTCGGGCCCATCTCGCCCAGAACCCCCTGGACCAGGGCAAACACCTCTTCCGGGTCCTGCGAAAAGGGCTCTGAGGCCGATAGGCTGATGCCATGAAGTCTCTCGCCACAGGGCCGCAGGTCTCAGCGCGTCGTGCCGCCGTCTACCGGCTGGTGGGGACCACTCCCAGCGAGAAGCGTGCCCACACCCAGGAGCTGCTCCTGGCTGCCGGGCGTGAGCTGGTGGTGGACAAGGGTATTGGTGCCGTCTCCGTGGGGGACGTCTGTACCCGGGCCGGGTTCACCCGCGGCGCCTTCTACTCCAACTTCACCGACATGGACCACTTCATCCACCGCCTGGCGGAGAACGAGTGGGAGGCCATGACGGCCTTCGTCGACGCCGCGGTGAGTGCGGGCCCCCAGGGGGGCTCCGGCGTCGACCGGACGCCCCGGGCCGACGCCGACCTCCGGGCTGGCGCCGACCCCCGGGCCCTGGTTGACCTCGCCGGGCGGCTCATGGAGGTCGTCCCGGTGTCCCGCGAGTTCTACTTCCTCCAGAGCGAGTTCATGGCCTACCTGGTGCGCGACCCCGAGCGCCGCTCGGCCCTGGGCGACGGCTACGAGGTCTTTAAACGGCGTCTTGGCACGGTCCTGGAGACGGAGCTCGCCGCCGTGGGGCGCGAGTGCATCCTGTCGGTCACGGACACCACCGAGCTGTTCCTGGCTGACGTGGAGCGCTCCATGCGCCTGGGGCTCATCCACGACGACTCCACCCTGGCGGCCTATGTGGACCGCACCCTGGCGGTCATCCTCCTGCGCCTGAGCCAGCCGCTGAGGCAGTGAGGCGGCGGGGATCCTGGGCCGCCTCGAGGGACGCCTGGAGACCATCGCGGCGAGGCGAGGGCCGGGGGATCTGGGGCCGCCCGGGTGTGGCAGCAGGGTGTCGGGCCGTGGTACCGGGTAGAAAGGTCCTGGGCCGGGAGTGGTGCCGATGGCGGCCGGTCGCCTACCCGCCAGCCCCGTCCCGTGGCCCCGCCGGACCGACCCGTGCGGTAGCCAAACGTTTCCTCCGGACCCCGATGACGTGCAAGAGTGCAGGGATAGCTGAAGAAAGGTAGCCAATGAGCCTACACGCAGGAGACCCGTCGTCCCCCCAACCCCCGACCGGGCCAGGTAACCAGCGTGCGTTCTGGCTTCGTCCGGGGCTCCTGGCCCTTCCGCGGCCTATGCTCTCCCACGGCACGTACCCGGTCCTGCACGCATGGTCCGACGGCGACCAGGACGGTGCCAGGGGTGGTGCCGGTCAGGGTGACGGCCCCGTCGTGCAGCAAATTCCGCTGGTCCCTGCTGGCGAGCTCACCCCGGACGTGGTCGTCGGCTACCCGCAGCTGCGCGGCTACTGTGCGCTGACGGCGGACATCTCCCGGCACCAGGCGGCCCGGATGCTCCGGGGCAGGCTCATTGTCGAGCTCGGCCAGGCCGACTCCGAGGCTGTCGGGGGCACTGGCCGCCTGCGCCGTCAGGACGTCGTGCCCCAGGCCGGGCAAGCCGGTTCCGACGCCAGTCAACCCGGCCCGGCCACTGGCCCTGACGCCGGTCCAGCCGCCGAGCGGAGCGCAGCCACCTCGCAGGCGACTCCGGCCCCGGCGGCCCCGGCGCTCTCAGCGACCTCAGGGGCTTCTCCGGCGTCCCCGGCTCCGGGAGCGGCCTCGGGGGCTCCAGCGGCCTCGGCGGCCTCGGCCGCGGCCTCAGCGGCTCCGGGGGCGGCCCCGGTACCGGACCCCACCCCCTGGCGTACGGCGTCGAGGGTGACCGGGGTCCAGATCTGGCCCCTGCTGGACCACCTCTACCCGGCCGCCGCTCGGCGTGACGGCCTGGCCCCCCTGGGCCCGACCTGGGCCGGTGCCCCGGACCCGGCGGCCAGCCCCTCCCTGGCCCTGTGGGCCCCTACCGCCCAGGAGGTCACCCTGCTGTCGTGGGAGACCGGCGACCCCACCGGCTCGGTCCCCCTGGTGGAGGGCGAGCCCCGGCGGACCCGCGCCGAGTCCCGCCCGGACGGGCGCTGGGAGGTGGGGTGCGGCGCCGTCGGGGCAGGGGCGCAGTACCTGTGGGAGGTACGGGTCTACGTACCCGCCACCGGGCGGGTGGAGACCAACGTGGTCACCGACCCCTACGCGCCCGCCCTGACCGTTGACTCCCGGCGCGCCGTCGCCGTCGACCTGCGCCTGGACGCCCTGGCCCCCCGCCAGTGGGCCACCACCCCGAGCCCCCGCGTGACCAGCGACGCCGCCCGGGCCATCTACGAGCTCCACGTGCGCGACTTCTCGGCGGCGGACCCCACGGTGCCTGAGGGGCTGCGCGGCACCTACGCCGCCTTCACCGTGGACAGCCAGGGCACCCGCCACCTGCGGGACCTGGCCGAGGCGGGCATGGACACCCTCCACCTCATGCCCACCTTCGACATCGCCACCATCCCCGAGGAGCGCTCGCGCCAGAAGGTCCCGGCGGTCCCCGCCTCCTGGGGCCCCGCGTCGGTGGTGCCCCAGCAGGCGGTGGCCGCCGTGGCCGACGAGGACGCCTACAACTGGGGCTACGACCCCTACCACTGGCTCGCCCCCGAGGGCTCCTACGCCACCGAGGGGCACCAGGACGGCGGGGCGCGGGTGGCCGAGCACCGTGCCATGGTCGGAGCCCTGCACGCCATGGGCCTGCAGGTGGTGCTGGACCAGGTCTTCAGCCACACCGCCGCCTGCGGGCAGGAGGGTCGCAGCGTCCTGGACCGGGTGGTGCCGGGCTACTACCACCGCCTTGACGAGTGCGGCCGCGTCCAGGGCTCCTCCTGCTCCAACAACGTCGCCACCGAGCGGGCCATGGCCCGACGGCTCATGATCGACGCCTGCGTCACCTGGCGCGTGGCCTACGGGGTGGACGGGTTCCGCTTCGACCTCATGGGCCACCACTCGCGCGCCACCATGGAGGCGGTGCGCGACGCCCTGGCCCGGGCCGACGCCGTCGCCGTCGCCCAGGCGCAGGCCGGTGACGGCGGGGCCGACGCCGCACGCACCCGCGGTCAAGTTGCTCGCGGGCAGGGTGCTCGCGGGCAGGGCGCACGCACCCGCCCCGCCCCGCCCGGGACCGACGCCGTCGCCGCGACCCTGGGGCCCGCGTCCCGTCCCCGGCAGCGCGCCTTCCTGTACGGGGAGGGCTGGAACTTCGGGGAGGTCAAGGACAACGCGCTGTTCATCCAGGCCACCCAGGGCCAGCTCGCCGGGACCGGGATCGGCACCTTCAACGACAGGGTGCGTGACGCCCTGCGCGGCGGGGGCGTGGCCGACCTGGATCCCCGGGCGCACCAGGGGCTGGGCACCGGGGAGTACCTGGAGCCCAACCGGTACGAGGCCCTGGACGTGGTCCGCCAGCAGGAGGACCTGGCCTGGCGTACGGACATTGTGCGCCTGGCCCTGGGCGGCAACCTGCGCGACCTCGTCCTGCCCGAGGAGGACGGGGTGTGGCGGCGCGGTGACGAGATCGTCTACGGCCAGGTCCCGGCCGCCTACGGCGTCGAGCCCGTGGAGAGCGTCAACTACGTGGAGTCCCACGACAACGAGACCCTCTACGACGTCCTGGCGGCCAAGCTGCCCGAGGGGGTCAGTCTGGCCGACCGGGCGCGCATGAGCACCCTGTGCCTGGCCGCCGTGACCCTGGGGCAGTCGCCCGTGCTGTGGCTGGCGGGGACCGAGCTCCTGCGCTCCAAGTCCATGGACCGCAACTCCTACGACTCCGGGGACCACTTCAACGCCATTGACTGGTCGGGCCGGGACAACGGCTGGGGTCGGGGTCTGCCGCCCGCGGCCTGCAACCGGGACTTGTGGATGGTGCAGTCCGGCCTGCTCATACGCGAGGACCTACGGCCCGGGCCCGAGCACATTACCCTGGCCCGGAAGATGGCCCTGGACCTGCTGAGGATCCGCCGCTCGACGCCGCTGCTCACCCTGGGGTCGGCCGACCTCATTAAGGAGCGGGTCTCCTTCCCCGCCCGCACGGGAGGGCAGCCAGGCTGCCCGCCCGGGGTCATTGTCATGCTCGTGGACGACGGGGCGGGCTCGGGGGACATCGACCCGCGGCTCGACGGGGTCCTGGTGGTCTTCAACCCGACGCCGCGCATGGTGGAGGTCGGTGCGGAGGCCCTGGTGGGGCGCAGCTTCCGCCTGCACCCGGTCCAGGCGGCCGGGGCCGACCCCCTGGTGCGGGCCACCGCCTTCGACATGGGGACGGGCTCGGTGAGGGTGCCCGGCCGGACCGCAGCCGTCCTGGTCGAGTCCTGAGTGTTGACTCCTGTCGCCCGTCTCCTGTAGTCCGTCTCCTCCGCGAGAACGGTACTTGTTCGTCGCGAGAACGGTACTTATTGCTCGTGAGAACGGTACTTGTTTGCCGCGGACGGGATTCCCTGTCCTGATGGCCTTCTGGCGCCTGCAGGTTCTGAGGGCGGACCGCTTCTGCGGGCCCTGGCCCTCCGGTCGGGCCGGAGGTTGCTGACCGTGGGTGATGGGGCCTCTTGCGGGGTACGGTCCAGGGGTTGCTGGTCGTAAGGCCAGAGGATAATCAGGATGCGCGAGGTCTTTTGGCGCAATTATGGGCGATTATGTGGTGCTATGCGTAGTCTGCCGTGCGTCTGCTGTCCTGTCTGCTGTGCGTGTCGCAATCTGAGGATCAAGGCGGAGGGCACCCCTGATCACGCCGAGGCCCAGGCCTCTGACCTGCGTGGACATTGGGGGAGTCCGTCCACCTCGTGCGGTGCCGGGTGTTGGCGCGTCTCTTCCGCTCCGCCGTTGACCGCGGCACCGGTTGGGTCTGGCACCGGGTAGGGCGCGCAGACTGGGATGGTGCCTATAGGGAGGCGGCGTGGTCGCTCAGGAAGCAGCCTCGCGGCGTCGGCTGAGCTCAGCCAGGACCCGGGCGGTGGCGTCGGCGGGATCCTCGTGCTCCCAGACGCGCACGACGCTCCAGCCCAGCTCGGCCAGGCGCGCGTCGGTGTCGGCGTCGCGGGCCCGGTTGCGCTCGATCTTCCAGCGCCACCACTCGCCGTTGCGGTTGGGGAGGCTACCGTGCTGCGGGCAGCCGTGCCAGAAGCAGCCGTCGACCTCCACCGCCACCCTCCAGCGCGTGAAGGCGATGTCAACCCGACGCCGCGGCAGCCCGGGGACCTTGTACTGCACCCGGTAGCGCAGCCCCGCCGCGAACAGGCGGCGCCGCAGGGCCACCTCCGGGCCCGTGTCCTGGCGTGGCAGGCGCGCGTAGCGCTGGCTCACCGCCGCGTCCGACGGCGCCACCCGCTCGGGCTCGGGGGCCTGCCCTGCGCTGCTGGTACCCATACCGGGAATGGTACGCAGACCCGTGGTGCGGTCCCGTGGGCGGGGGCAGTAGCTCGGTGGATGCTGCCACCGGCGGATTGGTACAGTCCGTGGCGCGCGCCGCCCGCTGGCGGTCCTGCCCGAGTGTGGTCCCGTGGGCGGAGCGCGGCAGGCGGTGCGGTAGCCCGTGCCGCGGGTGCCCCTTGAGTGCGGCGGCATACCGTCACCGCTGGCCTGCTCGGTGCCCCGGGCGCGGGGATGCTGTTGCACCCCTCCCGTCCCGCGGCCGCCGTATGTGCTCGGTGCCCCGGACGCGGGGCGTTCTTGAGTGCGGGGCGCGTCGCCCGCCTGGTGGCACCGGGCCGTGCCCGCCTGAACGCCCTGCGGAGTGGCAGTCGAATGTCCTGGACCACACTCCCTGGTCCGTACCGCCAGCGGGGCCGATCCTCTAGGCTCGCGCTCGTGAGACCCTTCCTGCTCCTGGCCACCCGTGCTGACGACGGACCCGCCGACGCCGAGTACGAGTCCTTCCTCACCTGTACCGGCCTGGCCGAGCGCGAGCTCGTCCGCCACCGTCTCGAGGCGGAGCCCCTGCCCGAGATCCGCCTCGAGGACTGGTCCGGGATTATGGTGGGCGGCTCCCCGTTCAACATGATCACGCCCGAGCACGCCAAGTCGGCGGTCCAGCACCGCGTCGAGGCCGAGGTCCGCGCCCTGCTCGACCGCCTGGTGGAGGCCGACTTCCCCTTCATGGGCGCCTGCTACGGGGTGGGCGCGCTCGGCCACCACCAGGGCGCGGTCATTGACGCCCGCTACGCCGAGCCGGTCAGCGCCCCGGAGATCACCCTGACCGACGCGGGCCGGTCCGACCCCGTGTGCGCCGGGATGGCCAACCCCTTCCGCGCCTTCGTGGCGCACAAGGAGGCGATGAGCGTCGTCCCGGACGGCGTCGTCGTCCTGGCCACGAGCAGCAGCTGCCCGGTGCAGATGCTGCGCGTGCGCACCAACCTGTACGCCACCCAGTTCCATCCTGAGCTCGACGGCGCCTCCCTGGGGCACCGCCTGAGCTTCTACACCGGGCACGGCTACTTCGCCGACGACGAGCTGGCGCGCCTCCAGGCCTGGGCGCTGACCCAGGACGTGAGCTCCTCCTGGGCGGTCCTGCGCAACTTCGTGGCCGTCCACGCCCGCTAGAGCGGCGGTGAGACCGGGGTGACGTCAGGGTGACGTCGGGGTGAGGCCCGGGTGAGGCCGGGCTGCCCGTCCTCAGGACGTTACGAGTGCAGTACCCGTATCCCTTGAGAGGCGAGGGCCAGACATTTCTCGAGTCCTGTCGTCCACTGCCTTAAGGTAGTGCAGCGCTGCCCCAGTAGTGCAGGGTGCGCGGGCACATACCCTGGGACGGGTGCGGGGGATTATGCATGGTCCTGGCGGTAGTGGGTGGTCGGTTCTGTCGCAGTCTGAGGATCAGAACTGTCCCCGCCTCGCCCTTTACTTAAGGTCGGTCGTCGTTCCGTCTTCTACTAACGACTAGCTACGCTCAGGAGGATTGATAGCCAGCAAGTATGAGATGCCACCCTGGTTCATGCAGTCCTGGGCGAGGTCGTGGATGTCCCAGTGGAAGTCGATGTTGGGCTCTGCGGCGTTAACGGTCACCTCGACAGGGGTGAAACGATGCAGTGGTGTTGAGAATCCGTCATAGTCGACACCATTATACTCAGTAAAGATTTTGAGTGGTTGCTGGCCGGTCCACTCAATGCCAACGCGCACATCGTACTCGTCGTTACCTGTCGCCTCGGCAGTAGCGCGGACAAGAGCCATGACATCAGCGATGCTAACTTCGATCGCTGACGACTTGATCTCCCAGCCCTTGTAGTCGTTGCGGCCACTCGGAAGACCTCCGACTACGGTTGCGAGAGTTGCTGAACCATTGTGGTGGATACTGAATTGTGATGTCCCTTGAAAGGATCCTGCGGTTGCGTCCGTGACAATCCATCGCCGAAGACCAGGCCGCGGATTATAGTGGATAACAGCATCCAACGGGTGAATAAAGTGAGCGAATGGGTTATTAGCCTCGGTGTATTTTGTGTAGCTTGTTGCCAACTTTACAGTATTCGTGAGGATAACGCGTGCCTGGTCAAGGGTCAATCGACCGCGGAAGCTTGGAACGCGAGGGCGGGCGACTGCGATCAACCATGCGCGCTCACTGCAGTCACGCCCCGCAGCAACCTCACTGAATAGATTGCCCAGCGCCTCGGTCGCGTGACGTTGTTCGTTGAATCGAGCCCGATACATTGCCTCGATCTGACGTTCCTTCATCCACACGGTATCGGAGCCGTTGCGCATGGGCGCGCCAAAATAGTGGTTCCTGTAGATCAGATGCGGTCCGTCGAGACTTGCTGGTACCTCTACTACTATGGCAAGCTTGTCTCCAGATCCTAGCTGGTGCACAGTCAGGCCGAACACTGGCGGGGAGATGGCCGTGATCGCCGCGCTGAGTAGCGACCGCTCGTATCCTTCGTTGAACTCGCCAGCGTTGACCCTTTCAACCGCGGCCTTCTGTGATTCGCGCACACCGAAGATGATCACACCGCCACCGCTGTTTGCCATCGCGGCGACGTCCTTGGGAAAGTCCGACTGCGACAAGTCTTTGGCCTTAGGCAGCGCGGACTTCCAGTCGAGATCGCTCGTCTCAGTTACCCCGTTAGCCACGGCCTCGTCGAGTAGCTCATCTGTTAAGGGTGCTGGGCCAAGTCCGAGGGCGCGGTGCAGTGCGGTGAACGTCATGTCTCAAGTATAGCACATATATGACAAGACCTTACCTACTGTGAGTGGAGTTGCGCTGCTGTTCTGTCCATGGGAGCTGGAAGACTCGTTCGGGCTGCTAGGTGATGAAGAAAGGTCTTGACGAGATAGAGGAAGAGGTGCGTCTTAGTGCTCTCGTAAGAGGCCGGAGATGTTCAAGTTACAAGCGGAACAACGGTTGACTCACGCGTGTGAACCAAATATGTTTTGACGTTTCGACATTAATCCGGGCAAATATGTAGCGACAACATCTGTTTTATGTACACTAGAATCGTGTCGAAATACTACTCTTGTGATTCAATATCGTTCAGACTAGGTAGTGGCAGATGTCGTGTGTATTGAGCAAATGCCGACATGTCAGGGTAGATGTAAGATCGAGTGTATCCAAATCGCGATTCAAGAAAGTCGTGGATTTCTTTCTTGGCGTCAGCCTTGATCAGAAAAGTGAATGTGGGTGCAAGATTGGCTTTGGTGGCTCGTGGAGGTGTTGTTATGCTCACGATTTTGGAGAGGATGGAGCTGGATGCCAAGACATCTGCTCGCGTCCATATCTTGTCAGTCCTTGGGCGGTTCAAGCTGCGCCTGACTCTGTTAGTAGTTATCGGTACTCCGTCCACCAGGAATGCTGCATTCTGGGTGGAAATCCTAGCGTGGTAAGCTGGAGGTGTCCATATGCGTCGATTGCCGCCTGTTCCCCAGTCCATATTCTGGCGTGACGTATTATCGTTCCAATTGTGCCATAGCGGCTGATAGGATCGCCAGAGCTCGTCTAGCACGATGCCTTCTTCAACGTCACTGCCTGCGATCTTGTTGGAGTCGAGGTGTCTTATGCTGGTCCTAGCAAATGCAATGAGGCGCCCATCTGCTTCATCTTGACCTGACTCAACGGCGAACCAGGCTGCTATATATGGATTTTTTGTCACGTCAAGAAGGCGGGTCAGGCCGCCTTCGTGCTGAATTCGAGCAAATGTTTCGAGAGCAGGCTGCCCGTCGAGTCTCCAGTCAGTGCGCGCTGCCTTGAGGATCTCCTTCTCGGCTGCGATCACTTGCTCCTCGGTAGGGAAAGGTTGGTCGCCTCTCGCTTTGCGTGGATTTATTTCCACCTTGTTTACTTCCATTAAGGCTCGGTAGAGTCCGCTGTGAATACCCCATTCAGAGTTAGAGTGTCCACGCCAAACTAGTTGCAACATGCCGACGTTTGAGATCAGTTGTGCGATCGCCGAGTTTAGGTCCTCGAAAGACCTGATTATCTTCTCGTGTTTTTTAAAATAATCGCCTGGAGAGGTGAAGGTGGGTGAGTACGGAGATCTCGGAGTGTCTAGATGCAGATAGTCTTTTTTGTCTGTTCGTGACGTGTACCTCATGATCGAAGCAAGTCGTGACATGGCTTCAATTATACTCTTTTGCGCTTCGTCTGTAAGCCGCACGTTATTTGCGATTGCTGCAATCGTTTGCCGCATGCTATCTGATGAATCTATAACCGATTTTAGTTCTGATGATGCTATTTGTGACATCTGGGCATAGCTCAGATTTACGTCTCTGAGGAAATGGGTATCATTATCTGACATAAGTGACTTCCTGTTGATTATCGACATGAAGGTTGATTCGGGTTATCGTGAGTGCAATACGCGTTTGTCACCACCGTCAGAAAGCTGTCAGTAGCTGCTTGGCGACTGCTCTGGCCAGTGGGATGGGGACGGCGTTGCCGATCTGCCTGGCAATCGCGGTACGGGAGCCGACGAAGCGGTGGTCCTCGGAGAAGCCCTGGAGCAGGGCGGCCTCGTAGTGGGTGATGGCCCGATTCTCGCTCGGGTGCAGGTAGCGGCCCTTCTCCGGCTTGAAGAACTCGGTGCGGATGGTCACGGACGGGCGGTCCCAGTAAAGACGCCCCATGACGTCCATGGATCCGGTCGTGTGTTTGAGCCAGCAGGGCGCCTTGAGGTCGTCGGGAAGATTGGTTCGGTTGCCGCCCGCGGGGATATTCTTGAAGCGCTCCACTGATATCCTTCTGTAGTTTCTACTCCAGTGGAGCTCCCGGATGCAGAAGGCGCCCGGCACCGCACGGTTCCCGACCAGCGTGCGGACCTCGTTAAAGCGTTCGTCCATGTCGGGCTTGAGAGGGACGCCCAGCAGCGCCTCGCGGACGGTCCTGTACGGGAGCAGGCTGCCGGATTCCTCCGGCCCGTGCGTCACCTCGGGAAAGCCTGGAGCCTCTAGGTCCCGGTGGTGCCCGATAATGACGGTGCGCTTGCGCGCCTGGGCCGCCCCGTAGTCGGCAGAGTTGAGGACCTGATGCGTGAAGATGTACTGCTCAAGGGCCCTCCCCGTCTGGGTTTCCGCGAGGAAATCTTGGTACTGCTTCGACTTGCCGAACGCAGGGACGTTCTCGACCACAAAGTACCTGGGTTGAACCCGTCTGAGCACCTCGGCGTACTGTCTCCACAGGAGATTGCGTTTATCCTCCGCGTCGCGCTTGCCCAGGTTGCTGAAGCCCTGGCACGGCGGCCCGCCGACGACAATATCGATGTCGGTGGGCATCTCCGCACACTCGATCCACTCCTGGATGGGACCCGCAAAGACGTCCGCCTCCGCGAAGGTCTCGGCGTAGGAGGCGGCGGCCTGGGGGTCTATCTCGACCGCGGCGACGCTGCGGAAGCGGTCGGACGCCTGGTGAAAGCCCGCAGTCAGCCCACCGGCCCCAGCGAAGAGGTCGAGGACGCGGATGGGCTGGCTACTCATGCCCCTAGATTAGCTGGCACCGCCGACAGGAGACAGGATCCGGTGGGGAGAAGAGTCTCCCGGGCGGCAGCTCCCCGGGCGGAGGGTGCACAGCTACAGGCCATGGACGCCGCGGGGCGCGAGGAGGGAGGTGGCTCCCCGGACGGAAGGTGGTGGGGACGGCGGGGACGGTGCACAGGGACGGTGGCCCCTGGCGGCTCCCCTGGTGGAGGGCATGTGGTCGCCACGTGGTGGCGTGGGTTGACGAGCCGGGCAGCTCCCCGGGCGGAGGGCATGTGGGGACCGCGGCCGGGACCGAGCCGGGGGTGCCGTGGGAGCTGAGCGGGGGTGCGCCAGGCGGCGGAGCTCGTGCGTCGGGCACGCAGCGGTGAGTAGACTGCCGACCACGACGGCGCCGACGCCCGGCCCGCCAGCTCGCACCCTGCTCGGAAGGACGCCCGTGTCGAAGAGGAAGCTCATTGAGGTCGCGCTCCCCCTCGACGCCATTAACGCGCAGTCCGCCCGCGAAAAGTCGATCCGCAAGGGCCACCCGTCAACACTCCACCTGTGGTGGTCGCGGAAGCCAACGGCCACGGCGCGGGCGGTCCTCTTCTCCCAGCTGGTCGACGACCCCTCGGAGCGCTACGAGGAGTTCCGCGAGGCGGCGGCCGCCCGCGGCGAGGCCGACCCGGACGAGGCGGCCCGGAGCACGGTGCTCTCCAAGCGGCAGCGGCTGTTCACCCTCATCACCCGCCTGGTGAACTGGGACAGCATCGGGGACGAGCACCTGCTGCGGGAGGCCCGGGAGGAGATCCTCCGTTCGACGGACGGCGAGCCCCCGGCGATCCTCGACCCCTTCGCGGGATGCGGCTCAATCCCCCTGGAGGCGCAGCGCCTCGGCCTCGAGGCCCGGGCCTCGGACCTCAACCCCGTGGCCGTCCTCATCAACAAGGCGCTCATCGAGATCCCGCCGCGCTTCGCCG
>ERZ772917.560-NODE-560-length-25654-cov-5.325872_pt1 | contig 25654 bp, 15 predicted proteins | sample MGYA00511187_ERZ772917 | MGnify/ENA primary metagenome ERZ772917 (study PRJEB29015, sample SAMEA2737925) | human oral metagenome | biome: human oral; feature: human-associated habitat; material: dental | place: China | collected 2012 ...
CGCTTGTGTTTCAGTCTTCAGTTCGGCCACTGTCTGCGTGGAGGCGGCCGCGGCTTGGCGGAGTGTCTCTTGCGTTGCGGCGTTCAGGTCGTTGACGGACTGGGTGGAGGCAGTGAGTGCTTGTTGCAAGGTGCGTTCAGCATCAGCCTTCAGTTGTGCCGTGGCTAAACGCGTCTGCTCAACCTCGGTGGCAAAGCGCGCCTTGCCATCGTCGATGGCGCCGGTCCATTCCGTCCGGGCGTCGTCTAAGCGTTCGGTGAAGCGCGCGATGACGGTTAGGGTCTCTTGGCCGATGCGGTCGGCCAGCAGCTTCACGTCGTCCGACAGCCGGGCCGCAGCTTCGACCACCTCGCGGCTCCCGCCCGTGACCTGCGACACCTGCAGACGGGCAGCGTCGAGGTTGGCCAGACTCTCGCGGAGCTGCGCAAGGGCGACATTGATCTCTTCTATCGTTTCCATTGTTCCAAATAGTAGTTACGAGTTAATAGTTACGAGTTACAAGTACGGGGTATTCGTGATGTTGTTTTGTGTCAGTTGATGGGGGAGAGCCACTTGTCTAATAAGGCTTTCGTATAAGCCAGGTGATTCTGCAGGATGTCGGCGGCGCGGATGAGCATGAGGCGGGATTCGGATCGGGCCATGAGCTCTTCGGCGGCGTCAGCGGCGTCCGTCTCGTTGCGCACGAAGCGGTTGTAGGCCTCAAGCTGTTCGCGGAAGTGGGCGAAGTCGGGCATCAGGCGGTAAAGACCTACCAGTCCCTCCTCGTAGGTCTTGGAAAGGTCGTCCTCGAGCACCGCGTTGCCCTTCGTGCCGAGGTAGAAGAGGCAGAAGGCACCGAGGAGGAGCAGGACGGGATGCTCATTGCCGGCGCGGCGCAGCGTGCAGACGGCTTCGTGGAGGGCAGAGATGCGTCCGTTGGGAGAGAGTGCCGTCGGCCAAGTGGTTTGGTGTTCGTCGATCAGGTGGAGGTAGCGGAAGAGTACCTGCTCGGGCGCCTGGGCATCGTCGGAGAGGGCGTGCGATAGGTGTTGCGCGAGCGGTTCGTCGGGCGGGGCGGCGTGGGCGAGGCGGGCGGCGCCGTCGCAGACGAAGTGGGTGAGCTGCGTGAGGCATTTGTACTGCGCGCCCTCCTGCTCGTCGCGGAGCATGACGGACGGCATGCTGGCACGGGCTACGGTCTCTTCGCGTTCGGCACGCTTGCGTGTGTAGTAACGGTTGAAGTAACCGTGCAGTCGCCGGTAGATGCGATCGGTGGGGACGTTGCGGACGACGAGCAGGTAGCGGCTGCGCGAGTCGTCGCGGGCGATGCTGTCGATTAGGCCGAGGCAGCCCATGCGGTAGAGTATGCGGACGTAACGCGCGGCGGCGTCGGGGTCAGCGTCCGACGTGGGGTAAGGGAGGCCGACGATGCGGGCTGGCTCCGATTCTGACGAGTCGTCGGGCAGGGGGGCGATGTACTCCATGCTTATCTCGCGGATGATGCGCTCGACGTCTTGCACCTCGTCAGACTCGGTGCGCGGTGCGAGGGGCACGGGTGAGGTGGTGGGGGCGGCCGTCACGATCCGTTCGCTGTCTGGAGTGAAACTATCGGCGGGCAGAAGGGCGCGTTCGATGTCGAAGAGGACGTCGAAGGTGGCGGTGGTGGAGGTGGCGCCGAGCGTGATCAGTCCGCGGCGGGGGCGGGCATAGCGTCGGAGGGCATGGCCGAGAAGGAGGTAGGCGGCGTCGAAGGTGGAGCTCCATTCGGAGAGGCGTTCGGCGGTGTCGATTATTCCGTAAGAAAAATAGACGCCTGTCTCGTACATGGCGTGGAGGCGCTGCTGCAGGGTGGGGCGGGCGAGTTGGTCGGCGGAGAGGGCGACGAGGAGGAGGCCGGCCGATTCGAGGCGTCGTTCGCGGCGTTCGCGTTCGCTGTCGGAGAGGGTGGTGTGGATGGCGGTGCCGAAGTCGATGTCTGCGCGGCGTGCCTCGTCGATCAGGCGATCGGCAGACTTTGCGTCTGGCATGATGGCGAGTGTGACGCCTGGTTGCAAGAGGGCGGCGGGCAGGGCGGCGGTTGCTCCACGGGCTTCGGCGGGCAGCAGGGCGGTGACGCTGAGCTGACGCAGGAGTCGATCCAAGAGGGGGGCTTGCCCGGGCAGGAAGTTGTCGCGGCGGGTGATTAGTCTGATGATATAATGTATCGCCTCGGTGGTCTCTGGGACGGGCTGGCAGCGTCCGATGGCGTCGCGGCGGACGATGGGGCGGTAGGTGATGGGGGTGGAGGTGTAGACGCGACGGGCGTCACGGGCGTGGTGGGCGGAGCGGACGACGAAGCGGCAGTCGTTGTGGCAGTTTGTGTAGTCGTCGAGGGGGGGGCGCTCGATGCCGGCGCGGCGGAGGACGGAGATGTCGATGATGAGGTGATAGGTCTTGTCGCGGTGTGCGTCGGTGAGTGCGGGGGCGGGTTGGAGGCCGGCGTGGAGGGGCGAGTCGATGAACTCGGGTGTGCTGACGATGTCGAGCGTGACGTCGGGGAATTTTTGCCCGGCATGCTGGCCGTCGCAGAGGGTGGCGAGGTGGTTGAAGAGGGCGCGGAGGTCGGCGAAGGCGATGGCGGCGCAGGGCACGTCGCGCTCGATGACGAGCACGTCCCAGTGTGGGGCTGTGGGGTCGAGGCGGCGGGCCATGAGGGCTTCGAGGATGACTTTCTCGAGGCGGGCGATGGCGATGGGTGAGAGGGCGTATTGGAGGGTGCGAACCCACTCGCGGTCGAAGGGGCGTTCGGCGAGGGTGAAGATGGTGCGGACGTAGTCGCTGCCGAGGTAGCCGAAGTGGGAGGTGTTGAGGTGATCGTCGGAGAGGGTTTCGCACTCCCAATTCATTGCCATGAGGTCGTCGGTGCGCTGCTTGTCGATGCGGCGTTGATCCATTGTGGCGTGTACGGATGCCTCTTCGACTTCGATGACGAAGCCGTCGTGACGGGCCTCTTGTCGGTCCTTGGTGGGGTAGGGGAACTCGAGGGAGAAGTCGACGTGCTGGGTGCAGTCTTCGCGCCGCCCGGTGAGGGTGTAGACGTTGCGGCAGGGCTCGAAGAGTTGCTGGAAGGGGCGCGGGGCGATGCGGGTGATGTAGTTGCGCTGGGCGTCGTTTTCGAGGGCGTCGATGTTGTAGGTGGCGCCGTCGAGGGTGAGGCGGGGGTCGATGAGGTGGAGTGCCTCGAAGAGGTCGGAGGGGTAGAGGTCGCGCACGGAATAGGTGAGGGTGCCGTCGGGGGCGGTGCGGGGGCGGTTGCCGAGTGGTGCGAAGGCGTCCTCCACGAGGGGTGAGGCTTTGGTGGGCAGGCCGCGTGCGATGAGGTTGGCGAGGACGGCGTAGAGGGGTGGCAGGTCGTTGTGTGCGCAGGCGGCGGCGTCGTATCCGGCGGTGACTTCAAAGCGGACTAAGGAGCGATAGAGGGCGTCGACCTTGTCGCGTTCTGGGGCTTCGCTGAGGGCTTGGGCTACGCTGTCGAGCCGGAAGGCGGCGTGGAGCTGTACGGGTGCGAGTGTGGTGTTGAGTCCGAAGGTCTCGGCGCGCAGCCGGAAGGCTTTGCAGGTCATGGCGTAGGGCTGGCGCGCGTTGGGGTAATAGACTTCGTCGGTGAAGATCTCGGGGCGGCTGAAGCAGCGGTAGAAGGTCGCGAGCCGATCGTTGCCGTGCTTGAGGGCGTCGACGCAGAAGAAGTAATGTTCGCCGCGGATGATGCGTCCGATGAGTGTGGCCAGTCGGCGGAGGTCGAGGTCGGGGCGGCCGAGTGCGTCGGTGAAGAAGTGGAAGGTGACGGGCTGGCGGGTCTCGAGGTCGTAACGGTCTACTTCGTCGGGTTGTTTGCGGAGGGTGATGATGCGGTCGGAGTCGCCGATGTAGGGTTCGAGGTGCCAGAGGGCGCGCTCGAGGGCTTCGGCGTCGGTGTCGATTAGGTAGACTTGGTTGACGCGGTTCTCCATGCCGTTGCGGCGGAGGAAGTCGAAGAAGCAGATGGTGTTGACGCCTTGTCCGCATTGCCAGTCGACGACGTCGAAGGTGGTTCCTTGGAAGAATTTGCGAGGCATGGATCCGAGCACGCGGTCGACCTTGGCTTTGCGTCGCGGCCCTTCGCTGCAGAGGCTGCTGAGGAGGCGTTGTTGTGGGTCGGGCGAGGTGTCAGGGCGTGGGAGTTCCGAAGGGGAAAGGGGTTGATCCTCCGTCTGCGTGGGCAGGAAGGAGCGGGCGATGGCCGTGATTTTCTCAAAAGACGGATTGCGCAGCCGACGCAGGTTTTCTCTGTATGAAAGCGTCATGGCAGGAGGGATGAGGTGGAGGAAACTTCGATGTACATATCCGTGAACGTTTTTGCGGAGCCCGGCCGCGGGGTGTGGGCGGCCGCTTATCGGGGGACAAAGCTAAGCCCGGATCGGGCTTCCATCATCTGCGCCGCCCGAAAATCGGCCCGTTTCCCCCTTCCGGCGGCGATGTGAAGTCTGAAAAGTGGCGCGTTTTCTATTCTCACAGTGATGTAAAGCCCCCAAGCACCCCCTCCGGCATTCCGTGGCGCTGCGCCGTCCGAAAAGTGGCCCGTTTCCCATTCCCACAGCCAAGTAAAGCCCCCAAAGCACCCCCTCCGGCATTCCGTGGCGCTGCGCCGTCCGAAAAGTGGCGCATATGGGATTCTTCTAATATGAACGGATGAGAAATGCATTGCATAATTGATTCTTTTAATATGGAAGGGCGCAAAATGCGTTGCATATTCTATGCTTTTAATATGGAAGGGCGCAAAATGCATTGCAGATGTCATTCTTTTAATATGGGAGGGCGCAAAATGCATTGCATATTCCATGCTTTTAATATGAGAGAATGTAAAATGCATTGCATATTTCATGCTTTTAATATGGGAGAATGCAAAATGCATTGCAGATGTTGTGCTTTTAATATCATAGTATATGATCTGCATTGCATGTGATGATATTTTAGTGTAGAAGATTTCTATATGCAATGCATTTTTCTACGTTTTAATATGGGAGAATGCCATATACGCCACTTTTTGGGCCACGAAGCGCCGCGGAATGCCAGAGGGGTGCTTTGGGGGCTGTAATTGGCTGTGGGAATGGGAAACGGGGCGATTTTCGGGATGCGCAGGGTTGTGAGAATGGAAAACGGGGTGCTTTTCGGGATTAATCGGCTACTTCTATTGACTGATCGGGAGCCTTACTTTTTGGCAACCATCTCGGCGGCGGCCTCGAGGGCGGCGTACCACTCGGCGCCGAACTTGGACGTGAGGGGTTCGCGGAGGAAGCGGTAGGCAGGCGTGCCGAGACGGTCGCCGAGCTCCTCGGCTACGCGACAGATCTCCCACCGGTGGAGGTTGACGGCGCGGAAACGGCGGTATTGCGTGACGCGCACGGGGTAGAGTCGGCACGAGATGGGCTTCATAAACGCGGTGCGGCCGGCGCGGAAGGCCTCCTCGAGGGCGCAATGGCAGATGCCGTCGGCGTCGTGGCGCGTGAAGACGCAGTCGCGACCGTCGACGATGGAGGTCACCTCGTCGCCGTCCGCGTCAAGGTAGGAGACGCCCTGCTGCTCGATCACCGCGCGGGCATCGGGGCGCAGATCGTCCCACACGGCGGGCAGGGCAGCGCGCAACGCATCGGCTTCGCCAGCCTCTAACGGTGCGCCAGCCTCGCCCTCGACGCAGCATGCACCACGACATCGCCCGAGGTCGCACACGAAGCGCCGCTCGATCACGTCGAGGCTCACAATCGTATCTTCTATTTGAATCATGGGGGAAATGGAAGAACTAAAAATGCCGGGTACACGTCGGGAGGACTGCTCCCACCAGCATACCCGGCATTTTTTCGTTTTCAGATGTTAGATCATCTGATGTTTGCGATCGAGATAATATCGGCGAAAACGCCCGCGGCCGTCACGTCCGCACCGGCGCCGTAGCCCTTGATGATCATCGGGTAATCGTGGTAGCGCTCGGTGGAGATCATGATGATGTTGTTGCTGCCCTCCAACTCGTAGAAGGGGTGGTTGCTGCAGACCTCCTCGAGCCCCACTTCGCACACGCCGTCGGCCAGTCGAGCTACGAAACGCAACCTTTTGTTCTCTGCCTCCAAGCGTTTGCGTTCGGCCTCGAAATGGGCGTCCTGTTCGGGGATGCGCGCCCAGAAATCCTCCGTCGAGCCGGTGAAATAGTCCTCTGGGATGAAGAGCCGCTGCTTCACGTCGGCCTGCTCCACGCGGTGACCCGCCTCACGCGCCAAGATGACCAGCTTGCGCACCACGTCTTTGCCGCTCAGGTCGACGCGCGGATCCGGCTCGGCGTACCCCGAATCGACAGCCATTCGGATGGCGCGGCTCATCGGCGTCGAGGCGTCGATGGTGTTGAAGATGTAGTTCAGCGTGCCGCTCAGTACGGCCTCGATGCGGATGATGTGGTCGCCACTATTGATCAGGTCGTTCATCGTGTGGATGATCGGCAGACCCGCGCCCACGTTCGTCTCGAAGAGGAACTTCACGTCGCGTCGGCGAGCCGTGTCCTTAAGCATCCGGTAGCGATCGTAGGCCGACGAGGGCGCGATCTTGTTAGCCGCCACCACGGAGATATTCTTGTCCAAGAGCGACTCGTAGAGCGCAGCCACCGCCTCGCTTGAGGTGCAGTCCACGAAGACTGAATTGAAGATGTTCATGCGCAGGATCTCGTCGCGCATCATGGCCGGCGACGAGGGCACACCCTCCGCCTTCAGCGCCTCCACGACGCCCTCCACCTTGAGACCCTCGCGACGCAGCAGCATCTTCTTCGAGTTGGCCACGCCGACGAGGTTCAGCTTCAATCGGTTTTGCTTCATCAAGTTCTCCTGCTGGCCGCGTATCTGCTCCAAGAGGTTGCCGCCCACCGTGCCCACACCGGCGATGAAGAGGTTGAGCACCTTGTATTCCGACAGGAAGAACGAGTCGTGGATCGAGTTGAGCGCCTTGCGCAGCACGTCCGACTTGATGACGAACGAAATGTTCGTCTCCGAGGCACCTTGCGCGCAGGCAATCACACTGATGCCCGCCCGTCCGAGCGTCCCGAAGAGGCGACCGGCGATGCCCGGCGTGCGCTTCATGTCTTCACCCACGATGGCCACGGTGGCCAGTCCCTTCTCCGCCGTCACGTCGTTGATCTCGCCCTGCGAACGCTCGAGTGAAAACTCCTTGTTGAGCGCCTCGACGGCTCGGTCAGCATCCTCGTTGCGCACGCCGAACGTGGTGTTATTCTCCGAGCTGGCCTGCGAAACCATGAAGACGCTGATGCCCGTCTCGGCCAGCGTCTTGAAGATGCGGTGGTTGACGCCGATCACGCCGACCATGCCAAGCCCCTGCACCGTCACTAAGCAAGTGTTGTCGATGGACGAGATGCCGGTGATGAGCGCGCGCTTGCCGTCCGCCCGGCGATACTCCTGCGTGATGAGCGTGCCTGGTGCCTGTGGGTTGAAGGTGTTGCAGACGCGGATGGGGATGTTTTTGTGATACACCGGATAGATCGTGGGCGGGTAGATCACCTTGGCGCCGAAGTTGCAGAGCTCCATCGCCTCGATGAAGGACAGGCGGTCGATGACGTAAGCCGAATTGATCACGCGCGGGTCGGCCGTCATGAAGCCGTCCACGTCGGTCCATATTTCGAGCACCGAGGCGCCGAGGCGTGCGGCGAGGATCGATGCCGTGTAGTCCGACCCGCCACGTCCAAGGTTGGTGATGTCTCCCGTCGCGGCGTCGGTGGAGATGAAGCCCGGCACGATAGCCACGCGTGGCAGTCGGGCGAAGCGTTCGCTGATCAGCCGGTCGGTAGCCTCGAAGTCAACGATGTGCTTATCGAAGCGGTCGATAGTCTTGATGAACTCGCACGAGTCGTAGAGCGCGGCGCCCTCGATGACGTGCGATATAATAAAGGAAGAGAGGCGCTCGCCATAGCTGACGATCGTGTCGGAAGTCTTGCGTGAGAGGTCGCGGATGAGGTAGACGCCGCGGTAGATATTCTCTAACTCGCCGAGTGTCTCGCGGACGTGGCGCTTGACGCTCTCGCGCACCACCTCGGGCACGATGCCGTCGATCACCTCGTCGTGTCGGCGCACGATCTCAGCGTACTCGGCCAAGTAAGCCTCATCACCTTCAGAGGCCAGCTTCGAGGCCAGCAGCAGTCGGTCGGTCAGCCCGCCCAAGGCTGATACAACGACGATGACCTCTTCGTCGATAGCTTCCACGATGCGTTTCACATGCGAGAGTCCCTTCACGGAACCAACCGAGGTTCCTCCAAACTTCAATACTTTCATCTTATTCTATTTCTTCTATCCGATTGTGTAATATGATTCTCTGTTCTGGCCGTTTTCGTAGGCATAAAACACACGATTCGCACCAAAACGTGGAATAATAAACGCCCAAAACGGCCGCAAAAGTAAACGGCGGCGCCAATTGTTCACGGCTGGACGATCCGCCCCTTGAGATCTTTGAAAAAGAGCCCTCTTGCGGAGCAATGAGAGACTTTGCAGATGCGTTGCTATGCAAACGTCTTTCCTTGGGTCGGAGTGGATCGTGGAGGAATGAAAAGCCCCCGAGCCGAGAGGCGCGTTGCGCGATCCTTCAGCCCGGGGGGGAGAGTTCACCCTATCTGTTTCTCAGATCTTGATATAGATGTTGCGTTTGTAGAGGCTGTACCCGACGCACCAGCAAGTGGTGACTAAGAGCAGGGCATAGGCGAGCGATCCGGGATAGTCGCCGAGCAGCGGGCGGAGCAGATCGCCGTAGAGGAAGCCGCCGAGCGAGACAGTCTCACCGCCACCGTGTGACACGCGGATGTTGCCCAACAGGATGGCAAAGACGGCGGCCAGCACGTACATGAACAGTGGGTTGACGCCGAAAGACTCGAAGAAGCGGCACCAGCGACGGTGTCCCCGCACGTCGATGATCCATACCAGCAGGGCGAGCAGTGAGGCGGCCATACCGCAGGTGGTGAGTACAAACGTCGGCGACCAAATCTTCTTGTTGATTGGACAACCATAGCTGAGTAGCCAGCCTCCGAGAGCCATCGCGGTGCCGGCTAAGAAGAGTCGGAGCATTTTGTCGCGCACGTCGGTGACACCGAGCAGCAACGCGCCACAGCAGAAGCCGACGAGCACGTGAGCGATGGCAGGCAGCGTGCTCAGTAAGCCCTCCGGTTCGATACCGTTGTCCTTATACATGTGGTCGGGTCCGAGCACGGCACGATCGACGACGGAGAGGATGTTTGTCTCGTCGTAAGCGAATCCGTTGCCGAGGAAAAGCAGCAGGGAGTATCCCGCGAGGATAGCGACGATGAGGTGAGGTATGCGTCGGTGAGAGACGGTGAGCGCGATCAGTGCCGTGGCACCGTAGCAGAGAGCCAGTCGCGGCATGACGCCGAGGATTCGCAAGTGTCCGAAGTTGGTCATGGCTCGGAAGAGGCGCGTAGCGAAAGGCAGACCTTCCTCTGCGAGTGCGTGCCACGTGCGACAGCTGAGCCCGAACCACGCAATGGCCAGCCCGATAGCGAAGATGACCACTGTGCGTCGCACGATCTTCCACGCTGCGCCTGCACTGTAGGTGAATTGGTATTTCCGTAGGGAGATGTAAGTGGAAATCCCCATGATGAACATGAAGAACGGGAAGACGAGATCGGTCGGCGTGAGGCCGTTCCATTCGGCGTGGCCGAGCGGGGCATAGACGTAGGACCAGGAGCCGGGATTGTTCACTGTGATCATGCCGGCGATGGTGATGCCGCGCAGGATGTCGAGCGCAAGCAAGCGCTGGGAGGGTTTGTGAGACATTGTCGTTCGGGGCTATTTATAGAGGTAATATTTTCGGGATAGACGGCGGAAAGCGTCGGCATCCTTCATCCAGTAATCGCGCACATCGTCCCAGCGAAACCGACGGGAGAAACGCCGGCGGATCTCCGGGCTGCCACACACTTTATCAAACATGCGCAGACGGACGGAGTCGGCCTCCTGGAGCGGGTTGTGGCTGGGATAAAGCGTCGCTAACTCTTGCATGGCGAGGAATTGCAGTTCGCTGAGGGCTGCGCGTCGTGCATCGGTCAGATGTACTTGTACGCCTTGTATGAATTCGCCTTTGAATGTGGCATAGAAGGGTTTCAGATAGATGGGGCGGAAGGTCACGCCGGGCACGCGCAGTGCGTTCATCCGCCGAGCAAGTTGTGCGGCGTCGATCCACGGGGCGGCGAAGAGTTGAAAAGGCAGTGTGTAGCCCACGCCGATGGAGAGTGTGCCTAATTCGCCGAGTATGCCGGTAGCAGGATAGAAGAGTGCGGTTTCAGCGTGTGGGATATGTGGTGAGGGCAACACCCATGGCAGACCCGTCGCAGCATAGTCCATACGGCGGCGCCAGCCACGCATCTTCACGACGTGCAGGCGGCACCGCGCGCCGATCATGCCTTCCTCATTGAGTAGTCGAGCCAATTCGCCGCAGGTGAGGCCGTAGACGTACGGAATGGGGTACTGGCTGACGAAGGAGGTGTAACCATCCTCCACGACGCAGCCTTCGACGCGTTCGCCACCGAGCGGATTGGGTCGGTCGAGCACGATGAAGTCAATGCCGGCTTCGGCCGCTGCCTGCATGGCCAACCCCATCGTGCTGATATAAGTGAAAGAGCGGCAACCGATGTCTTGTATGTCGTAGACAAGCACGTCGACGTCGCGCAGCATGTCACGTGTGGGTTTGTGGGTCTTGCCGTAGAGCGAATAGACGGGTAATCCCGTGGCTGGGTCAATCGAGCCGCCGATCGTGTCGCCCGCGTGCGCATTGCCACGCACGCCGTGTTCCGGTCCGTAGAGCGCTACGAGCCGCACGTTGGGCGCTTCGTGCAAGATGTCGATCGTTGATTTCAGGTGATTGTCTACGCCCGTGGGATTGGTGATCAGCCCGACGCGTTTGCCCTCAAGTCGCCGGAAGCGTTCGTCTTTCAACTCCTCGATGCCGGTCTTGATGCGAATTTTCTGAGCGTGGGCGGAGGAGATGAGGGCGAGACAGAATAAGAGGGAGAGAAGTAGGCTGCGCTTCATGATTTTTTTCCGAATGCGGGATCCATTTTGTTTCTGACTAAGACGGATGCTAAGATGCCGGGGAGTGTGCAGAGGCAGACCCAAACGAAGAAGGGCGTGTAGCCTACTGTGTCTTGAATCCAGCCGGCGGCCATGCCGGGAAGCATCATTCCGAGCGCCATGAAGCCTGTGCCGATGGCGTAGTGGGCAGTCTTGTGTTCGCCCTCGGCGATGTAGATCAAGTAGAGCATGTATGCCGTGAAGCCGAAGCCGTAGCCGAGCTGCTCGATGGCGACAGCGACGATGACTTGCCATGCGTCGGGGTGGACGGCGGAGAGATAGATGTAGAGCGCGTCGGGGATGTTGATGGCCAGGGCCATCGGGAGCAGCCAGCGACGGAATCCGTGACGCGAGACGACGATACCGCCCAATACACCTCCCAACAAGAGCGAAACAACTCCTATCGTGCCGTAAATCATTCCCACTGTGGCGGTCGATAAGGCTAAACCACCCGCTGCATGCTCGTCGAGGAGGAAGGGGGAGGCAATCTTTACGAGTTGCGACTCCCCTAAACGGTACGTCAGCAGGAAGAAAAACATTAGGCCGAGGTGCTTCTTTTGGAAAAAACCGACAAAAGTCCGGAGGAAATCACTCGCTAACCCGCGCGCTGTCAACTCTGCACGTGGGGCATCGGTGGCGGGGCGGGGCAGGACGAACTTGTGGTAAAGCGTGAGGCCGAGAAACAGGGCTGCGAGCAGATAAAACGTCAGGCTCCAGGCCAACGGGATGCGATGCGACGAGTCGGTGAGCAGCGAACCTGTCTCCAACGCACCGGCAAGCATGACTAAAATGCCTTGTCCGAAGATGGTGGCGAGGCGATAGAAGGTGTTGCGGATGCCGACGAAGAAGGATTGCTCGCCGCTGTCCAATGCCAACATGTAGAAGCCGTCGGCTGCGATGTCGTGGGTGGCCGACGCGAAAGCGAGCAGCCAAAAAAAGGCGAGTGAGGCCTGCAAATAGTAGGAGGTGGGGATGAAAAACGCAATGCCGGCGAAACCCGCGCCGACAAGTAGCTGCATCGTCACGATCCACCAACGTTTTGTCTTTAGAAGGTCGACAAACGGGCTCCAAAAGGGCTTGATGACCCACGGAAGGTACAGCCAACTCGTATAGAGGGCAATGTCTGTGTTGGAAAGATTGAGACGCTTATACATGATCACCGCGATGGTCATCACGGCTACGTAAGGCAGGCCCTCAGCGAAGTATAAGCTCGGTATCCACCTCCAAGCGGAGCTCTTTGGGGCATTATTCATGATTCTTCTTCATTCATACCGATACGCGCCAGAAGTTCCCAGGTGCGGATCTTGTCTTTGTAGAAATTGTTGCGATTTACGCGCGTCACATCTAACGCTGCGTCTGAATTATCCTCCCAGCGGCGGCAGATGTAAATCGGTTCGTAGATGCGGCCGATACGGTAGCGGCGCGAGATGGCTAACCCGATGGCATAATCCTCACCGTAACTGGTGTTGGGTATGTGCAGAGCGCGCAACAGGGGGGTGTAGAAGGCGCGTGGTGCCCCGAGACCGTTGATGCGGAGGGCGTTGTTGCGGCCGTTGTCCGGCGTCCATTCGCGATGGTCGATGATGCCCGGGGGGATGGGCTGCATGTTGAAGTCCGTCATCATGTACGTGCCGACGACCATCGCGCATTGCTGTTCGCGGAAAGCCTCCACGACGCGGCGCAGCGTGTGCTCGTCTTTATAGACGTCGTCACTGTCTAATTGTACCGCAAAACGTCCGCAGGCCTCGTTCTGCACGCCGAGGTTCCAGCAACCACCGATGCCGAGGTCAGTCCGCTCCGGGATGAGGTGGATCACGCGGGGATCGGCGGCATAGCGGCGAATTATGTCCGTGGTGCCGTCGGTAGAGTGGTTATCGATGATGATGAGATTAAAGGGAAAGGCGGTCTGCTGGGCAAGCACTGAGCGGATGGCATCTTCAATGGTTCGCACACGGTTACGCACGGGGATGATGACGGATGCTTCGCTGGTGAAGCCTTCATCGTCGAATGAGATTGACTCCATTTGATCCGGTGCTAAGTAACCCCCTACGGCGCGGAGGTGGTCGGTGCAGGCTTGCTCCATCTCAATCTGTGCTTCGCGGTTGCGGGGATCGACGTAATCGAAGATTTTCTCTCCGCTGGCTCGCCGATCACTGAGCATTTCGGTGTATAAATATTCGTCGATGTGCACGAGATCGGCGTTTTGGTACAACCGCAGACGTAGGTCGTAAAGCCCTGCGAATTGATACTGCTTCGCCATCAAGACGGAGACCGCGCGAAAGATATTGGTGCGGAAAAGCAGCAGGGAACCGAAGTCGAAATCGTCGCGCAGGCTGCCTTCCTGATAGTCGGTGACGGGTGCGGGGCGTCGCTCCTCACCATCTTGCTGATAACGGTCGGCATAGACCATGCCGGCGTTCGTAGCTTCCATCACCTGCACCATGCGCTCCAAGGCGAAGTATCCGAGCTGGAGGGGGGTGTATTTTGTGTAATATAATAGATAAGGAGTGCCTGCGGAGTGGCGTGCGAGGGTGAAAATTGCTTCTGTGCTGAAAAGGGAGGGGACGTAGAGGATGTCGCGACGGCGTGTGCTGTTTGCGAGTTCCTTGTTGGTCGTGAGTTGGATGACTCGGCTGACCATCGGGTTGGCGGAGAGCACCTCGATGAGGGGGGTGACTTGGGCTTCGTCGGCTAAGGGGACGAAGCAGGTGATTTGTTCTTTCATTTTATGGAATCGATGAGAATGAATACGTGGTAAAAATTAATGGGGTGCCATTCGGCGTGGCGCGCGGGGGAGAGGGCGCGGTGGGGATGAATATTTTACGGCCTCGGCGGGGACTCTGCTGGCTTACCGGCCGTCTAAGAAGGTCAATACGGACGACATGATGCGATCGCGGTCGGAGGATTTCTTGATGGACTCGAATGGGAAGCCGAAGATGCAGGTGCGGTATTTCCCGGCATAGACTACGCCGGCGCTGATGCGGGTTTCTGCATAGCGGAACACGGTTGCGCCGCCTGCATCTGCGGGTTCGATGCCGTCGGGAGACTCTACGACGTAGCGCTCGCTGTTGGGTTCGGCGTAGTATTCGCAATTCCCTTCAAATGATGGGTAGGGCGAGGCGATGCCGCGTAAACTGCCGGTGGAGGAGGCCTGGCCGACGCGCCATTTGAACCTTAAAACGTTGGTAGCAAAGTGTTGATCGGCCGGTGTGGCAGATGGTTGGTTGAAAAGGTCGGAGCCGACGTAAGCGCCTGAAACAAAAATGTTGCCGCCTGCCTTGCAGAAGTCTGCGAGGGCGCGTTGCATGCCGCGGGAGAAGGTCTCGAAGGCGACGGGGACGACTCCTTCGCGACCCATCTTGGTGCGGCGCTGCTTGCCGAGGATATAATCTATGATGCGGTAGTCGCTGAGGTCGACGAGGCGAGCTTCTACGGCTTCATTGCTGCAGGAGACGAACGAGTAGCCGGCTCGGAGGATGGACTGGCCATGGAGTGCGGGGTAGTCGAAGGTATTGCCGGCGATCACTAAGGTGTCGTAGTTCGAATGACTGTCTCCGAAGCCGGCAGCGTCGTCGTCGACCCATTGTGCGGAGCGTCTGAACTCCTTCATGCGGCCGATGTAGCTGATGTCGTTGATATAGGGCACGCCATGGTCGGTCCAGTCGGTGAATCCGGCTAAACTATCTGTGGCGAAGTCGTCTGGCGCGCTGATGCGGTCGAAACCGTTGATGATGAGTACCTGTCCACGCTCTCGGCGGGCACGTCCGGCGGAGAGGATCTCCGAGGGAAAGCTTTCGCCACCGTCGTTCACCGCGGTGACTTTGTAACTATAGACTATGCCGGGCTCCTGCGCGTGGCGGAAGGTGGGTTTGCTGACGATGGTGCCGTTATCGAAGGCGCCGTCTCCCCGGCGCACGTAGACGATGTACTGCTTTGCTTCGGCGGTGGGCTCGAGCGGGTCGATGACGGGACTCCAGGCAAGTTCGATCTCATTTTCACGCACAAAATGCAGACGCATCTGGTCGACGGGTAGGGGCTGCACGACGTATTTCCGACCGTAACGTTCGGCGAGGAAGCGCAGCATGCCTTTATATACAGCCCGACTGACGGTGAAGCGGAAACGTGGATCGAGACCGAGACGCATATCGGCGAAGTTTTGGTGAGAAAGCAGTTCGAGGAGCATCGTCGGGACGCGGGGTGTGCGGGCCTCGGAGTAGGGCTTGTTCCACATCGCGCGGCGGCGCCAACGCGGTTCGTAGAGGGTGCGCACATCGTGTACGATGGTGCTCTGGATGATGTCGGTGAGGTCTCGCGCGGCGTATCGTGAGGTGCCGTCGGTGTAAACGCCGTCATATACGTCGGTGCAGTAGATGCCGAGCGTGCCGATCATCGTTGAATCGTTTGTGGTTGTGCCTGCGTCGGAGTGGAAGGCGAGTGCGAGGTCGACAGGTATGCCGAGTCCCGGCTCATCGGGGTTCACCGAGGTGCCACCTGCCAGGAAGTTCACCCATTTACCTCTTCCGCGGTAATCATCTGTGTAATCGTTCTTGCCTTCGGAAGGTGTGTAGATGGTGTCAGGCACGCCGGCCCATTGCATCCAGTATCGCGCCGCCTCGGTGAAGCGCGGGTAGCCGCTGATTTCGCTCGGATAGGGCGTGGTTGGGGCGTCTTCCTCCTCGTCGGCTGAAGAGCTGCGCACATTGGCCGTCGCTTTCTTGTCCGCCGTGACTCCGCGCGCGATGTTTCCCCTTCCGCCGCCGATTTTCACGGCATCGGCCGTCACAGATTCGCCGTTGCGGTTCGTGCGATTAGTCAGCACCACGCGTCCGGAGGCATTTTTTCCTTTTTCAAAATCAAAATGGCCGAGATAAATCCAAGTGCCCCCGCCCATGCGTTGATTCACGGCGAAACGTGTGCTTCCGCCCTTGTGAAAGACGGTATAGACGGCTTCGGAGGTGCTGTTTGGCAGGGTGTGATAAGAAATGTAGACGGCATAACGGCCTGTGCGCGGGATGTCAGGCGTCCATTCGGCCGTCGATTCCTTGCCTTTCTTCACGCTCTCTACTACGCGGTAAGTGCCTTCCCGAAATGGATTCTCCGTGCCTGTATAGCGGTCGCGGCGGTGGGCAAATCCCTTCTCCTCACCTGTTCGCCAAGGATTCTTTGCCTCTTTTTCCGTGTATGCAGAGCGATTGCGGCAGCCGTCGTTATCGATGATGACCTCTTCAGACTGCGTGTCGCGTTCGCGAGGGATGAGCACGTTCGCACCCGCCTGTTCGAGCATCGGCAGAAGGTATGGCAACACGAAACTTTGCGTATAGAGGTCTTCCACAGTGCCAAACGTGCGTGCACGTTGCCACTCCCACCGGCCGAGTTTGCGCTCGTAATAGAATCCGTGACTCTGCCACAGCGCAATGTGTCGGCCCTGCAAACCATGTTTGGGCATAGTCGGCGCGGAGAGGCGCGTGATGAGCGGTCGGCCGGACTCCGACTTCGGTGGATGGACCCTCTTACCTCCGTTTGAACGGTAAATCGCGGGTATGAGGTCGCTCATTGACTGTCCGTCGGTGCGCACCTCGACGCTGTAGCCTCGAAGCGTTTGCGGGAGCATGGTCTGCAGCTTTTTGCAGGCTTCCTCCACGTCGCTTTCGCGCATAGGAATATAGGATAAGGTGACGTCTGCATAAAAAATGACCCTCCGCCCGGCCACACGTGCCGAATCGATCTGAACGTTGCCTACATGGGCGCGCCGCTTGGCCAGTGCTGAGAGGTATTCTCCGGCTTTTTTTTGGATGTCTTTGGAGATAGATTGTGCCGACGCGCCCCCTGTCGACAGGATGGCGAAGGCTGCGAGGCTCGGCAGGTATCGCCTGAGAAGTTTTGTCAGGAGATTCATTCGATGATAGTTCATGTAAATGGTGTTTTCTCTCGTCTTTAATGATAAAACAAAGGTACAGGCTAATCGGCTAACTGCCAACGATCGATGCGTCTCCCCTGCGCGCGGTACATGACCTGAATATTCGCTCGTTTAATGCTCCGCATGTTGTGCAGTCGCCTAAACGCCATGCAATTCATAGACTACAGCGGTGTGGTCATCCAAATGCGCGTGCATTTAGGGCGATGCAGCGGTGCGGTCATCCAAAATCAGTAGCGTTTGAGGAAATGCAGCAATGCGGTCATCCAAATACAATAGCGTTTCGAGAGATGCAGCGATGCGGTTATTCAAATTCAGTAGCGTTTGAGGAAATGCAATGATGCGGCCATTAAAATATAATGGGTTTTATAGTCTCTACATTGTATGTAGTCAAAAACCCAAATGGGATTTTGAATGCTACAGTTGTATATACCTTGAAATTTGCGATCAATTAGGCATCAGCAGCAGTGCAGGCGCCCAAAAACATGTGCAATTGGGCTTTGCAGCCGTGCAGACGCCAAAAAACAGAATCAAACGATCGTCTGCAGCGGTGCAGTCCCCAAAATGCAACGGGTTTTACACTTCATACGTCGTATACAGTCTAAAACCCAAATGGGATTTAGGCATATACAGTAGTATAGGTTTCAAAACAGACAATCAATAGGTCATCGCAGCGGTGCAGGGTAGAAGAATGGGGTGCATTCGGGAGATCATAAGGATATGGAGTTGCTAAATGAGATCTATTCGGAGGATTATAGGGATGCGGAGTTGTGAAATGGAATGTAGTTGGGACATTGTTGAGGTGCAGAGTTGCAGAATGGAATGCATTTGGGGCATTGCAAAAAAAATCCCACCGGCGCGCAGGGCTACCGATGGGATTTTTTCAGAGAGCAAGGGGAAAAGATCCCCTCAGTGACGAGTTTACGCCTTGTGTTCCGGTCGCAGCAAATCGTTGACGGTCTTCACCGGATTGAACGTGCCGATGGGAACTTCAACGAAGACAGTGTTCCAGTCGCTCATGGCTCCGTTCCAGAGTCCGGGCAACTCCAATGCCTTGAGTTCTCGTCCGTCCTTGCTTTTGCGGGAGATGAATCCCGTGTTGTGGTCCACGAAATCGGGTAAATGGTACTTCTGTCCGTAGGGATCCCGCAGCGCGCATACCAAATCGACAGGGTTGAAGTGCGTACCTTGCTCAAAGAGGCGCCGTGCGTCAGCATTTTGCATGTCGATTTGTGAACTTTCAAGGATTTGCAGAGAAACCGTTCCGTCCGGATCGACGGCGAAGAATGGTCCACCTCCCGGTTCGCCGATATTCTTCACCATGCCGCAGACGCGGAGAGGTCGCATCAGCTTGCGACGCAAATAAGCCACGCGTTCAGCCGCTTCGCTGGGCATCGATGGGTTGCTGACGCAGAGTTCCTGGCATACGAAGCGTTCGATCTCGTCCACTTGCGCAGGCGTATAAGATCCGCTGTCGATCAGTCTGACGTATGCACCGATGCGCGCGTGCAGATCGACGAGAATGCCGGCCAAGAGCTGTTTGTAGGTAACTGTTTCCGGTTTCAATCTGTCGGGCACGACGTTGTCGATATTCTTAATGAAGACCACGTCGGCATCCATCGCGTCGAGATTACCAATCAGCGCGCCGTGTCCGCCTGGTCGGAAGAGGATCGTCCCATCCGCCTCGCGGAAAGGCTGATTTTCCATATCCACAGCGACTGTGTCGGTAGAGGGCTGCTGCGTGCTGAAGGAGATGGCGTATTTCACCCCGAACTGCTTCTCGTAGACGGGCACAACGCGGGCAACAAGTTGCTCAAATAAGGCCTGATGTTCAGGCGAAACAGTCAGATGAATGTTCACTCTGCCTGCGTGATTGCGTGCGTAGAGTGCACCCTCCACAAGGTGCTCTTCGAGCGCCGCGCGCGGTCCTTTTTCCGAGTCATGGAACAGTAAGAGCCCTTTGGGCAGTGCTCCGTAGTTGAGTCCGTCGGCTTCGAGCAGGTTTTTCACGACTGCCTTGTATTGGCCGTCGGCGATGAGTTCGCGAATACCAGCTCCTTCGTTCTTGCGGCAGGCTTCGTCGAGGGCGGCGTGGAAAGCAAACGATTCAATGTGCTCGAAGAAGATGCGTTCAAAAGCTGTGCTCGGCGCATCGGAGGGTGAGGAGAGGAAAGCGAAGAGATCCTTAAACATACGGCTGGCTGCGCCCGAGGCGGGAACGAACTTGAGGATGTGTACGTCGCGTGTGAGGTAAGCGTTCCAAACATCGATGTAGCGCGTCCGGTCTTCGTCGGAGACGACGAGGATACCGTGTCCAGCAGTTGCGGAGGCTTCAATCGTGAGGTAGGGGAATCCGTGCTCGAAGCAGGCTAATTGCTCATTGAGCCGTGCTTCAGTGATTTGTTTTTCGGCCAAGTGCCGAAGATCGTTAGGGCTAAGTGTCATAAGGCGTATCATTTATATGGGTTGATGCCCCAAAGATCCGCAAGGTTCGCCGATGCTGCAAACAGTGCATCAACGGCAGCGAGAAGAGTCTTGTTTTAGGTGAGCGCAGCCGACTGTCCGCCGGTCTGAAGTTTCTGCAAAGCGATGATAGTTTTTTATGTGGTTGGGGAGAGTGGTTAATTCGGGATCGGTCGGTCATTCCACATCATAGAGTCGATCAAGTCGATCGAGGAGGTGATAAGTTTCGCCTTAAGCTCCCGGATCAGCCGGTTGCAACCGACTGTGTGATCATCCTCCACCCGTCCGGGGAAGGCGAAGACATCTCGGTTGTAGGCGAAGGCGTGTGCTGCGGTCGAGAGAGCACCGCTCCGTTCGGGCGATTCAACGACGACAACCGCATCGGCCAGTCCGGCAATCAGTCGGTTACGCTTTAGGAAGTTTTCTCCTCTGATGATCGTTTCAGAAGGGTAGTCGGTCAGCAATCCGCCTCTATCGAGCATCTGCAATGCCGTCTCGCGATGGATCCGAGGGTAGAGGTCGTCCTGCCCATGAGCCATCACGCCAATCGTCGGCAGCCCCGATCGCAGTGCTTGTCGATGAGCGCAAATATCGATGCCATAAGCCAGCCCGCTGACTATGATCGTGCCTGGACATGCCGCAGCGATACCCTTCACTAACTCCTCCGCGTGCCGTAGTCCGCACTCCGTCGCGCGTCGCGTACCCACCACACTGACCACTTTGGACGCGTTGAGATTGGCATTCCCTCGGTAATAGCACACGACGGGAGGATCAAAACATTCGCGCAAGCGATACGGATAGTCTTCGTCAGTGATGACGTAGAGGCAGATACGGTGTTGCTCTATAAACCTCACTTCCCGTTCGGCGCGTCGCATCCCCTCTTCTATTTGGCGGGCAATCTGCATAGGGAGGTAATTACCTCCGCCTCCGCATACCATCTCCCATAGTCGGTGGCGCACGGTAAAGATTTCACTCGCAGTCCCGAAATGTTCCAGTAGTACGCGTGTCTTGGCATTACCCAATCCTTCCGTCATCGTCAGCGCCATCATACAGATTCGTTCGTTGTCTATCATGTCTTCTTGGTTTTGAGTTGTATGTTCTGTCTACAAAAGTATGGGGAGCGGCAAGATTTATCTCACATAGCACGTGTTCTTCTTGCACAGCATCTGTTGAATAAATAAGAGAAGAGGGCGCCGGAAACAACTTCCGACGCCCTCTGTGCGTATCGTCACGTGCGACCCGCTGAGTTACGGGCGCCATGCGGGGGATCAGTCTTTGAACTTCGCCGAGAGGAACTCGCGGTTGAGGCGCGCGATGTTCAGTACGGAAATGCTCTTCGGGCACTCGGCCTCGCAAGCACGCGTGTTCGTGCAGTTACCAAAACCTAACTCATCCATCTTGGCTACCATCGCTTTGGCGCGGCGTGTTGCCTCGACGCGTCCTTGCGGGAGGAGCGCCAGCTGACTGACCTTGGCTGAAACGAAGAGCATGGCTGAACCGTTCTTGCAAGCGGCGGCACAGGCTCCACAACCGATGCAGGCGGCGGCGTCCATCGCGAGGTCTGCATTCTTCTTCGGGATGGGTATGGCGTTGGCGTCGGGGACACCACCGGTGTTGACCGAGACGAAGCCTCCGGCCTGCATGATCTTGTCGTAGGCCTGACGATCTACCGTCAAGTCGCGGATGATCGGGAAACCAGCTGAACGCCAAGGCTCGATGGTGATTGTCTCACCGTCGTGGAACTTGCGCATGTGAAGCTGACAGGTGGTGATGGCGCTGTCTGGGCCGTGCGGATGGCCGTTGATGTAGAGCGAACACATGCCGCAGATGCCCTCGCGGCAGTCGTGATCGAAGAAGACGGGCTCGCGACCCTCGTTGACGAGTTGCTCGTTGAGCACGTCGAGCATCTCCAAGAACGAGCTGCCCTGGGAGATGTCCTTCAGTTGGTAGGTTTCAAAGGCGCCCTTCTCTTTCGGTCCTTTCTGGCGCCAGACTTTCAATGTTATATTGATATTCTTATCCATGATTCGGTCGTTTTTGAGTAGGGTTACTTCTTGTAGTTACGTGTCTGCGGTACCACAAACTGATAGTTCAGCATCTCTTTCTGCATGACGGGATCCTTGTCCTCGCCGCGGTACTCCCAGCAGGAGACGTACATGAATTTGTCGTCGTGACGCAGAGCCTCGCCTTCCTCCGTTTGGTGCTCGCTGCGGAAGTGTCCACCGCAGGATTCTTCGCGGTCCAACGCGTCGTGCGCCATCAGGGCACCCGTTTCGATGAAGTCTGCCAGTCGGAGTGCTTTCTCGAGCTCCACGTTCAGGTCGTAAGGCTTGCCCGGGATGCGGACGTTCGACCAAAATTCTTTCTTCAGCTCTTTCAGCTTCTCGATGGCTTCACGCAGTCCGGCGGCGTCGCGCGCCATGCCGACGTGTTCCCACATGATGTGACCCAACTCCTTATGAATGCTGTCCACGGAGCGTTTTCCCTTGATGTTCATCAGTGTCTCGATGCGGTGGCGCACCTGTTTCTCGGCTTCGTCGAACTCGGGCAGATCGGTGTGGAAATGCGGCACCTGAATCTGGTCGGCTAAGTAGTTCTGAATCGTGTAGGGGAGGACGAAATAGCCGTCGGCTAAGCCTTGCATCAGCGCTGAGGCGCCGAGTCGGTTGGCACCGTGGTCGGAGAAGTTGGCCTCGCCTATGGCGAAGAGTCCGGGGATGGTGGTCATCAGTTCGTAGTCCACCCAAATGCCGCCCATGGTGTAGTGGAGCGCGGGGAAGATCATCATCGGCGTTTCGTAGGGATTCTCGTCGACGATTTTCTCATACATCTGGAAGAGGTTGCCGTATTTCTGTTCTACGACGTCGCGGCCGAGGCGCTTGATGGCGTCGGCGAAGTCGAGGTAGACGGCAAGGCCGGTATTGTTTACGCCGAAGCCTGCGTCGCAACGCTCCTTGGCGGCGCGTGAAGCTACGTCGCGAGGAACGAGGTTTCCGAAGGCCGGATAGCGGCGCTCTAAGTAGTAGTCTCTGTCTTCCTCTTTGATCTGCGTCGGTTTCAACTTGCCGGCGCGAATGGCTTGTGCGTCTTCTAACTTTTTCGGCACCCAAATGCGTCCGTCGTTACGGAGCGATTCGGACATCAGCGTCAGTTTTGACTGGAATTCGCCGTGGACGGGGATACAGGTGGGGTGGATCTGCGCCATGCAGGGGTTGGCGAAGTAGGCGCCTTTCTTGTAGCACTGCCAAGCGGCTGAGCCGTTTGAGGCCATTGCGTTGGTGGAAAGGAAGAAGACGTTGGAGTAACCTCCTGTGGCGATTACTACGGCGTGTGCGGCGTAGCGCTCGATGTTGCCGGTGACGAGGTCGCGGACGATGATGCCGCGGGCGCGGCCGTCGACGATGACGAGGTCGAGCATTTCGTGGCGCGTGAACATCTTCACTTTGCCTTTGCCTACTTGGCGGCTGAGGGCGGAGTAGGCGCCGAGCAGGAGTTGCTGCCCCGTCTGACCGCGGGCGTAGAAGGTTCGCGATACTTGCGCACCACCGAAGGAGCGGTTGTCGAGGAGGCCGCCGTATTCACGTGCGAAGGGTACGCCTTGGGCTACGCATTGGTCGATGATGGCGTTCGACACTTCGGCCAGTCGGTAGACGTTGGCTTCGCGGGCGCGGTAGTCGCCGCCCTTGATGGTGTCGTAGAAGAGGCGATAGATGGAGTCGCCGTCGTTCTGATAGTTTTTGGCCGCGTTGATACCGCCTTGGGCGGCGATGGAGTGTGCGCGGCGGGGGGAGTCCTGAATACAGAAGTTGAGGACGTTGAAGCCCATCTCTGCCAGTGATGCGGCGGCTGAGGCCCCGGCCAGTCCGGTGCCGACGATGATGACGTCGAGGCGGCGCTTGTTGGCGGGGTTGACTAATTTCTGATGGTCTTTATAGTTGGTCCACTTCTCGGCCAATGGGCCTTCCGGTATTTTGGAATTGATTTCTGCCATGATGATTTCCGAATAATAAATGATGAGGGATTAGCTGCACAGGCTTTGCGCGTAGAAGAACAGGGTTACGAAGGCGAAGCCCACGCAGATGAGCGTGGCCACGATGGTGGAGATGCATTTCCAACGATTGAACCAGTTTTCGTTGTTCCAACCGATGGTGTGGATGGCGCTCCAGAAGCCGTGCGTGAGGTGGAACCACAGGGCAACGTACCAAACGAGGTAGCCTACAACGACGAGGGGCTGGCTGAAGTAGTAGCGGATGAAGGCGGCCCCGTCTTGCGGAGATACCATCTGGCCGCCCAGCTCTACTTCGTGGTGCCCGATCAGTTCGGCGAACATCATCTTGTACCAGAAATGGCACAGGTGAAGGCAGATGAAGCCGATCACTACTACGCCGATGGCGAACATGTTTTGCGATGCCCAGCTTACGCCTTCGGGACGGGTATTGACCGCGTAGCGATCGTTACCGCGTGCCTTGCGGTTTTGCAACGTCAGCATCGCTGCATAGACGAAGTGGAGCACCACGATGCCGCCCAACACTACGGTTGCGGCTACGGCGTACCAATTCGCGCCCAACAGTCCACAGATCATGTTATAGGCGTCTGTCGAAAAGACGGCCGCCACGTTCATGGATAAGTGGAACAACAGGAAGAAAATCAAGAAAAGCCCGGAGATACTCATCACCAACTTTTTCCCGATGGAGGATTTTACTAACCACATAAGTAAATAATTTAATTGTTTATCTCTGTTTAATCTCTGTGAGGGCAAAAGTACGACAAGGCCGGGCATTCACAACTGTTTAAAGATATATTTCCGTAATGGAGAGGCTTGCTCGGGTTGTCTATGTGGTGGCGGTGCGGTGTGGGAGGGCTTCGGCTGATGGTTTTTTGTCCGGCGGGTGGCGAGACGGAGCTTGGTAAAAAAAACAAAGGTTTGGAGTCTGTGTTTTCGGTCGGGCGATAGGAGAAGGGGGAGTTGCTTCTTCCTTTTGGGGCTAACTGTATATAGACGATAGGGATAAAAATATATAGTTATCCTCTTCGTCTATAGACAATGCACTGGAAAATATATATCTCTATTCTTTGTCTATAGACGAAGTGATTAAAAGTATACAGTTCATTTCTTCGTCTATAGACGATAAGTTTGAAAGCATATAGTTTGTTGTTTTATCCATAGATGATAAGATTGAAAATATATGGTTTGTCTATTTATCTATGGATGTTAAGAATGAAAACGTATAGTGTGTATCTTCGTCTATAGACGATATGTGTAAAAATATATGGTTTACCTCTTTGTCTATAGACGATGAGAATAAAAGCAGACAGTTTCCCCCTTCGTATATGGACAATAATATTAGTTTGAGTGGCAGATCAGGTCATTTCTAAGCGTCGGAAGCGATAGCCGGCGGCGCGAAGCCACGTGACGATGCGCGGAAGGGCGTCGAACATGCGAGGAGCGGCCTTGGGGGAGTCGTGGAAGACGATGAGGGAGCCGTTGCGGGCGTAACGGGTGGCGATGCGGACGACGTCGTTGGAGGTGAGTCGGGGATTGTAGTCGCGGGTGACGACGTCGAACATGATGAGCTGATAGCCGGCTGCGCGGAGAGCCGATTGCTGGGCGGGGGTGAGGCGGCCGTGGGGCGGGCGGAAGAGTCGGCTGTGGATGAGGTCGGCGGCGAGTTGGACGTCGGACATGTAGGCCGAGGCGGGTAGGCGGAGGCCGCGGATGTGGTGGTAGGTGTGGTTGCCGACGGCGTGGCCGGCTGCGAGGATGGCGCGATAGTGCTCGGGGTAGCGGCGGACGTTGTCGCCGACGCAGAAGAAGGTGGCGGGGACGGCGAGGCGGTCGAGGAGGCGGAGCAGGCGAGGGGTGGTGAGGGCGTTGGGCCCGTCGTCGAAGGTGATATAAACACAGGGCTCTTCCGCGGGCAGTCGCCAAACTGACCCGGGGAAGAGCTTCCTGTAGAACAAAGGGGGACGCTCGATAAGCATCTCGCGTATAGAGCTAAAAAAGAAAAGCTAAAAACGAAGCCTGACAGCGGGTGAGCGACTCCATTTTTTCGCTTTTCATTTTTCGCTTTCCCCTTTCCTTATTTATTGCCCAGCTGCGGGGCGAGGGAATTGTAGAACTTGGTGAACTCGTCGACGTACTTGGCGCCATAGTTCGGGTCGTAAT
>ERZ772917.561-NODE-561-length-25592-cov-21.577985_pt1 | contig 25592 bp, 16 predicted proteins | sample MGYA00511187_ERZ772917 | MGnify/ENA primary metagenome ERZ772917 (study PRJEB29015, sample SAMEA2737925) | human oral metagenome | biome: human oral; feature: human-associated habitat; material: dental | place: China | collected 2012 ...
CGTATCCCAGAGGCTTTCCCATTCCGAGACGGAGGTAGCCGACAAGACCCTTACCACGTTCGGAGTGAGGAACAAGATTTTCGGGTTTGAGAAGCCAAAGTAGAATACTCAACTCGAGCGGTGTTAGCATTTCGAAGTTGATTGTCATGGCCATTTGTGAGCCGGGAAGTATATATGACTCGACAATCGAAAATGCCTCACTGTCCTGACTGACAGGCCTGATCCTGCGTTCTTCGTAAGGAAGATCTAGAGGCGCTCGGTGCGTTGGATACGTGGCTCGTCCGAGAGATTGTTTTCCATCGAGGAAATAGTCTTGCCGTCGGATAGGAAGTTCAGTTGTACCTTCTGCTCGTTCTTTGTTTGAGGGCTGGATATTCTCACCTTTGTAAGTTGTCAAAAACCTTCGGGCAGAGGAAGGTTTCGGTTCAAGAAGAGGTTCTAGAGCTATCGGTGTGCCTTTGTGGCGACGGCAGCTGGAGGTGTCGATACTGCTAAAGGAGAGGCGGCCTTTGAGGGAATAATGTGCATGATGGTGGTTAGAGTTATCCTCGCCGGAGGGAAGGGTAGTTGCGAAGCCGAAGAGTCGATCTGCGGCAGATGCGTCTGTGGCGGATGCGGGTGGGGTGAGCATGTTGGTTTCGGCCAGCGCTGTAGGCGTGTCGGCGTAGCTTGCCCGTCCAATTGGAATCGGGACAAGGTCGATAATTTCTGACTGGTCATCGCTTAGAATTGCATATGCGAGGCTGCCGTGGTCTGCAATTGACCAGCTTTGATCTGTTATGAATCTGTTAGGAATCGGCTTATCTTGCCCTTTTCTTAAAGCTAGTTCTTTTCGTTTCTCGTACATATTGCGGTAACTCTGAACTGTATTCTCATATCTCGAGAAGAGTTCCTTTGCTTTATCTCGGCTTAGTTTGATCCGCTGAGGCGTTTCCCTGAAGGAAAAGAATATGCGTTCGCTCTTCTTATCCTTGAAAGTTGATTTACTGGCCTTGCGGTCAAGGGGATTGGTTGTTGTGTATAGGTATCCCTTGAGTGCCCATTCTCTATCGATCAAGTTCAATTTGAGTTCGTTGAAGTCGATGTCGAACGTGTAGTCCGGCTCTTTCTGGTGCTGCGACTTATACAAAGCTGTAATGATCCAGTAAGCGTATAGTCCATTTGATACAAGTGCAGCGTCAAAGAAAATCTCAGGAAATGGATCCCCTGACTTTGGTGATGAAGCCGCGATGAAACGATCCCGTGGGGAGCCTGTTGACCCAGGCAGCGGTCGACTATGGCGTGAGGCTTGTGGGTGCTCCCTTAATGTGATTCCAGATGTTGTGCCGTCGTATAGAGATGCGGCTAGTGCTACGGGGATTTCTCGATTAGCTTCGGAAACGCTGTTCCTGTGGGAATGCGACCCGTCGAGAAGGTCGATGAATACTTCACCGCTGTCTGAATGGTTGATGCGCACTGGCATCAGTGATACTGAAGTTGCGGGGTCGATTCTGTAGGTTAGTGGTGCGTTATGTTCGTCAAATATGCGGTATCTTGAGTTTGTTAATGCTTCAAAAGCGTTGGATAGCATTCCTTTAAACATTGTCGGGGGTATGAGGGTCTTATCGTCGACAATGTATGGTCTGATAGTAGTGATCTCTCTTGTGTTACCTGATTTAGTTGTTTGTGTTTTAGCTCGTTGTTGACTCCCTGTGATGAGAGGTGTTTCGACAGTTGCCCTTACTGAAATCGAACCAGAAAGCTGTTCCTGACTGATTTCGCTAATCGGCTCAGGTGTTTGGTCGCGCAGGAAGTGCAACTTATGTGAGGGAGATAGCTTGCTGGTTTGTGCCCGAATTGACGGTATTCTGTTGACGGATGAGTGGAAGGGTGTGAATTCGTAGCTATTGCTGGTAGACATGTTTAGTTCCACTTTCCTGTGAATAGCTGGTCGATAACGACCGTGTTTCCGTACTTATCTTCTGCTTGGATGAACTCGAGTGCCGTCATGTGGCTGCCCCCGTTTCTTCCACCGCTCTGGTTCGACTGGTTATCGGTGGAATCTGCTCCGGGATTCGCCGTGCTCCTGCTAGAAGGAACGTGTTCCAGATACTGCACCGCATGCACCCAGCCTCTGTCGCCAGACCCCTTACTTCCGTTTGTCTGTGACCTGTCGGTGCCCGCGGTAACCCTCAGCTCAACAGTACCCACGCCGTTGACCCACCGGTACTCGCAAGCCAGAACGTCGCCCTCTGTGTGTTCATCAGGCAGTTTTACAGGTATCCAAAGACGTAGTTCGTAGACCTTCGTCGGTTCGAAGTGTCGCCCATCGATTGGCGTGACAGAAAGCTTCGGCGTCTCGGCGGGGGAGCACTTGTCGAATCCCAAGACCGGCCACGTCCCGTTGGTCGCGAACGCCAGGCCCTGTAGCTCACCGCTCCAACTAGAGCAAACGTGCGTCAAGAAATCACCCAGGCTAAGCGCGCCTCCGGAGACCGGCTGGATCGGCGTGCACGTCAGCGTTGCTGTCTGAACTTGCTCACTCATGAGCATTCTCCTCGCCCTTCGATCGTGCGCCGCCGTTTGCAGGGGCTTCATCAAGTCGCTCGGACCACCGTTCCGCGCCATCAATCGTCTTCAAGAAGCCAAGGACAGCTCCAGCGAGCCTGCGTTGCGCATCGCATCGATCTTGCGGCGGGGGACTCGCTGCGGTGCCCGGGTGCTCCAGCGGCTGGTCGCCAAAGCGCTCCTTTCTCGGAATCCTGACACCTTCGTGGGCGCTGCCACGAATATCGATCGACGAAACGACGACCTGGCCCAGGCCTCGCGTCGATCGGCTACCCAGGGGGAGAGTGCCTGCGGACAACTCGGCGAGTGCCAACCCAAGCAGCGCGAAGGCGGCGTGAGCGTAGTCGGCGTCAGTAACCTTCGACTGCTTGCTGTTGCCCGAACCGTTCTTAGCTTCGTCAGAATCGGAAGTTATGTGATTCTTCTGCAGCGGTTCCTTCACCTCGCCGGCATCGGTGGCCTTGTGATTGTCTTCCAGCGTCTTCTCCGTCTCGATGTTTTTCAACAGACGCCGCAGGTCAATGTCGATTGTGATTGGCTCCCATTCGGTGCCCAGATACACAGCCTCGGTGAAGAGCCCACCGTCGACCACGCCGCCCGTCCAGCGGTCGATCGCGTTGTGCGTGACCTCGACGCGCGTGCCGCGCTCTATCGACCGACAGTCGTGGACGGTGACCGCGCCCCGGTAATCGGTGCAACCAAACATGTATCGCACGAGGTTCGGCTCATGGGCGATCTGCTCGTGGATGTCGTGCGAGGTAAGGGGTTCCAGGTCGCCGCGTGCAGCGAGCACTGTCCGCGCGATGCGAGCTGCCCTGGAACGCAGAGTGCCGCGAATCGACGTTCCCGGAATGAGGAGCTGGGCTTCCTCCCACGCCGCAGAGGGATCTCGAAGAGGTTCGGTGATCTCTGGGGCGTCAGGGTTCCCCTCAGCTCGTGCCTTGGCCTGACGCTGTTGGGTCAGCTTCCTGTCCTCCGCGACGAAGACTCCCGTGGGGGACCACCAATGAATCGTGATTCGCGCAGGCTCTTCGAGGGCCCATCCGCCCAGTTCGAGTGGAATCGGCGTCCCTTCCTTGTCCTGACCGATGAGAGCATCGAGAACGTCTGCCGGTGCAGTCAGCGTACCGGCATCGGTTGTCCCGCTGATGCGACGGAGTTTCGGCTCAATAACGCGGATCTTTCCCTGGCCAGAGCCTGTGCGGCCACCCAAGGAGACAGTGTCAGATTTGAGGACGTCAACGATGAACTCGAGGAGCTTCTTGACGGAAGCGGAGGACGCGGGGTTCGGGATCCCCTTCGATTCTTCGCGTCCCATCGTTTCGTCGTCGCGTCCCTCGGCGGTGATGCGAATGTCGAATGCGCTCCCGCGGGGCAAGAACTCGTGCTCGTAGAGTGCTCCGTCCGAGGCAGCACCCGTCGCACGGTCGATGCCCACACCGTGGCGGGTGGTCATCGTCTGGTCTGCAGGGAAAGAGACAGCGTGGAATGTGAGCGCACTCTTCCTGATAGGGAGCGACGCATCACTTGGCAGCTCGCGATCATTGGCGGATCTACCAGTGTAGTCCGTGTCATCGCCCCATAGGGAGATCCAAGTCTCCTTCGAGAAAGCTTCACCGTTCCGAGGCGTTGGATCCTTGGCGTCTACCAGCGCCTGACGGGCGACGTCGCACGCCGCGCGAACCGCGCCCCTGATGGACCTGCCCGGGATTGTCGGCTCTTTAAGGCCATTGCGGTTGAAGCGGATGACGGTTCCCTCTCCGTCGCGGTCGGGGACCTCGTCCACGCCGCCGATGTGGAGTTCCGACGTCAGCTTGACGGGGATGGTGAGTTCATAGCGTGTGAAGGTCACTTGCCTTCACCTCCTTGGGGGCCCGCCGAGGACATAAAGTCCTGCCTTGTTGCTCTTGTGACGGTGAGGCTCTTGCGCCCGAGCAGTGGGTGGTCCACGGCGAAGCGCCCGTACCCCTGGGCGGTGAGTTCACCGATTCCGAAGGGTGCGAGTTCCAGGAGCTTGGCTCGATCCGCTTCGCTGACTCGCACCCGGATTATCGATCCCGCCTGGATCGCCAGCCGAGTTGCGCGCGGTCCGTTATCCGCAGGCGACCACGAGTCGACGCGACGGTGTCGGATCGAGGGGGTGCCGACTGCCTCGACGGTGATGCCCTCGCGCTCGAACGCCCGAATCAGGTCGTCGGCGGTTCCGCCCGGCCCCAGCAGGTCGGAGCGCGCGATCATGTCGGATGTGAACCACAGAGACACAACCTCAGTGGATTCACGGGACGAGGCCGTGGTGTCCTCACCGGGTGCCGTCCCGTCGGCGGACGTGAAGGCAGCGCCCCCAGGCTGGGCGCATCCAGCGTTACCGAAGCGGCTGTGGGCCTCCTGCTCGTCGTCTGTTTCTTTGCGGAGCGTGCACGTCGCGGACCCGAAGGTGCCCGTGAGCTTGCGTGACCCCAACCGGGCCTTGTGCTCCTTGGTGAGTAAGTCATCGCCGCCGCTGGCCGTCCAGAGCTCATCTGACATCCAGACGTGCGCGCGCATACTCAGTCCTTCAGGCAGTGCGTCGACGAGAACCAGCTGCCCCTTGCTGGCAGCGCCCGTCTCGTGGTTGATGGCGGTCGTCTGTCGCCCGTGCAGAGGTGGCTTACCGTACCAGCCCTGAGGCTCCTTGCTGTCGCCTTCCTTGGGGTCGTAGAACACGTACCCGCCGCGAACCGGGATCATGCCCGTATCCACTGCGGAATCGCTGTGTAGGGTAATCGTCGAGTCCGAGGTCTGCGTCTTGTCTGTCTTGAGTGTGAGGGGAACGGGGAGTCCCTCGATGCCCTCAATGACGGGCAGCGCGTCCGAGACGAACAGGTGGGCCCGAGTCACGGCGTTGGTAATGACGGCTTCGTCCCCTTCTTGCTTCTTCGATGACACCCGCCGGTGCAGCCAGGGGAGCAGGACCGTTCCGCGCAGGAAGTCCAAGGAGCGGATCTCGTTCGAGAAGGGGACCTCGTAGGACACGATAGGCGAGTTGAGCGTGAGGTCGAGGATCAGGTGGTGCCCGCCGCTGCGGTCAGCATCGGAACCACCGACTGTCCCGACCCGGTGTTGCACGCCGCCCTGCCGCGGTTCAGGGAGTTCGTTGACAACGGCTTCGGTGAACGATGCCGCCAGCTTCTTGAGGGTCCTCCTCAACGCCTGCGACTGGTCCGACGCGTATGCGACGAACTTGGACGTGGACCGCTCGTGGCACGCGGCAAGCGCCTCATCGGACACGAGGACCGTGCACTCGCCGTCGCCCCCAGAGCGCCCCGAGCCGATGCCTCGGACCATGAGGCCCGCAACCCCGAGGAGGAAGCGCGCGGCCTCAATCGTCGTTGTATCGGAGGACTCAGCCCCGGCCTCGTCGATGAGCGTGAACGTGCCCGTGAGGACGCCGGCCGCCGCGCGCTCCGTGAAACGCAGGAACTGGTCGCGCGCCGTCCCCGTGGTCGGGTCGATGGACAGGGACACCGTGTCATGGACATCATTCCGTGAGGCCGGGGTGGTGTCCGAGAAGAGAACGTGACGCGGGTGGGGGACAGAACTCTGCTTGCCGTTGGGGTCCTGGCCGAAGAGCCATAGGGCGAAGTTGGTCCACTTCTTGGGAGACTCCTCGTCTGGCCCGTCGAGGGCCTTCGCGGCCAGCATCGCCTGCTCGCGCAGGACTCCCGCGATGACCGTGCTGCGCACGATCGGCTGGCCGTCGCTGCCGCGCTCAATCGTGGAGTGCGTGCGGCCCGCCTGGCCCACCCCCGTGGACACGCCCCAGTCGGATACGAAAACGATGGTGATGTGACCGCTCGTGGTAGGAGATTCAGCGCTCACTTGGCACCTCCTGCGGTGGTCGCGCCTGACGCTTCGTCGCAAGCTATCCGGCCGTTGGCGTCTCGGGCTATTCGGCAAGCGATATACCCGTCAGGCAAGTTCTCGGACAGGTCGATCAGGTCCAGGAGCCACCGCGCCTGCTCGACGCAGTCCTCGATACGTCTTTGACGTTCCGATGACTCTTTGTCCGCCTGGCCTTGAGCTGAAGCGGCAGCGCCGCTAGTGGTTGCGGCTTTCTCAGGCTTGGCGAGGCGCGCCTGGGAGGGCAGCGCCGTCAAGCGCTCGACGAGGCCTTTAGCGCCCGACGCGTTCTCCTGGGCGTCCGACCACTCTGCGAGGATCGTGCAGATCGGATGCTTGCAGCGCTTGGTCTTCTTATCCTTGTCCTCCCGGGACTCATCCGCTTTGATCTCTTCGCGCGGCGCGAGCACCCTCTCATCGTCTTTGAGGACATACCTCAGGCATGCGTGCGGCGTCCTATCCGCCTCGTCCGCTCCGGTTTCTTCCGCGAGGAGCTTGACGATGCGGTTGGCGCGGGCGCGCGGGAACGGATCGCCAAGCGTCTTGTCGGGGAAATCCGGGTCCTTACCATCAAAGGCGGCGACCGCTTGGAGGACTCTCTTCCACAGATCCTGCGCTTGTGGCGCTCCTTCGGCAGCCGAGGCCGTGGTTGCTCCTCCGATCCGCCCGGGCGCGTAGTGGCCGACGAGGAAGGGACGTTGGACGCGGCCCTTGTACTCGTCTAACGTTTCATCCGGGTCGAGGACAGTCGCGTCGCGCAGCACGTGGAAGTCGATCGTCGAACAGGGGGCTTGCCCATTCTGTTTGCCGAGCTTCTTCCCGCGCGATACCAGGCCTTCCGCTAGGTCGTAGGCGATGTGGAAGGGGAAGTTACGGCCGACGATGGCAACGCCCGCCGAGGCCGTGAGCGGACCCGGTTCTGGTGCATCCGCGATGACGGCGAGTTCCCTAAGAAGATCGTCCTCGCCGGTGAGGCGCTCGTAGTGGCGGATGTAAGCCTCAGCGAAGGGAATCGCGTATCGCCCGTCCGTGTAGACCGTGACGTCGTCGCCGCCCACCAGGACGGGAACCACGGGAAGGGTCTTAAGGCGATTGACGCCAGCGATATTGTCGACGGTTTGCCATGCCTCAGCCACCGCTTGATTGACGACTCCGTCGAGACGGTAGTTGACGTCCATGACGAACCACTGGAAACGATCGTCATCAACCGAGCACGGGTTGTCTCTGCGTTCATACGCCGCGTCTTTGAGCGAATCAAAGCGCGCGTCGACTGTGTCGAAGGCTCTGCCGAGGTCACGCATGATCGCACCCACGCCGTTGCCGTCGATGTGGATCACGCCGACGGAGGACAGCTCCGGGAGAGGCTTCGTGGCCCCGTCCTCGTCAGACACATCCTGAAAGGCCCTCTCCAGCTGAAATGGGTCCTCGTTCAGGTTCTTGATTCGATCTCTGACTTCCTCGTCGCTCAGAGTTGAATCCTGGCGCTCGATAACCTCTTCGAGCTGCGATCGGCGCGCCGAACGTGACCACGCGCGCTTGACTCGTGACGGAAGCGACAGGGACCGATCCTTGTCCTTTCCCGTCTGCGTTGGGATCTGACCCCCGTCGTCCGAGAGAATCGGAACCTTGAGTGAGCGACTCGCGTATTCGCGGATCCTGTCGAGTTCCTCGTCCGAGAGTGGTGTTGAGGAGGGGAGTGCCGACTCGTCCGCCCTTTTCAGGAACGGGAACTGTGGGAAGCGTGCTAGCGCCGGGCGGCGGTTCAGTGAGTACTCCAGGAACACGCTATCAAGCTCGTTGAGGTCACTCGCATCAACCGTGTTGGATGACGTCTGAACAAAGACTCCCGTGACGTCGAGGCCTGGGGCATCGGTCAGCGCTCGGAGGGTGACCTCTCGGATCAGTTGTTTGCCTAGATTCTCCGGATCTCCGTCAGATTCAATGAATCGGACGATCACCTTGCCCGAGGAATCCGACACCCAGAAGGAGGCCGGGAGAGCCTTCATTCCTTCCTCGCTGGTAGACATGGAAGGAAGCTTCATGTCAAACGCGGCTTCCTTCACCCATCGGGACAGGAGCGTGATCTCGAAGGAGGCTCCGATCTGCTCGCGCAGGCGAGGCGAGGAGAAGATGAACGGCTGATTGCTGTTCGTCTGCAGCATGACGAGGGTGTTGGACATATGGCCTTCCCTACTAGTTGTCATTCCGTGGAGGAAGAGTCGTCAGGAGTGAATGAATGTCGCTGAGAATTCGTCCCTGAGCATTGACGATAGTGCTGAAGCGTCGCTCAAAGAAGGTCTTAGTAACATCCGCTGTTCGATCAAGTGTTCCGAGGGTGAGAACGATGAGTGCTTGCGACTCCGTCAGCTCATTGATAACTCTGGTCAGTTCCGACTCGCCATTGATTAGTTTTTCTGCTTTGGGTCCCTCTGACGGGCGAGGTCCGGAATACCAGTCAAGATCCAGTGATAGAACAACCAGGTCTGACTCGCTTGAAACGGAACTCGTGCCTGTAATGACCTTGCTCTTGATGAGAGCGGACTTCTTTATGTCCTCGTGCAGTTTGGTTGTTAGGGAAGAAGTGCCGATTAGCTGAATTGTGCGTTGGGTTAGGCCGCTGGCAAGCCTGGAATTGTAGTGGTCGAGAACTGATGTTGCGATGGTGTCCCCGATGAGTCCCGCGATTAGGACGCCAAATACTGTGTAGATGAACGGAAAGGCGAAGTTCTCCGCGATTCCATGCCATGTCTCATTCTTCTGTTGGATGTACTCGAGTAGGACAAAGATGGTCACGATAGCACTTCCAGTGAGGAGAAGCACAAAACCGCGTAACCGATTCCTTCGTGAGGGGAAACTCATTACTAGCTTCATTTCCTTTCTTACGCTGCGATGGCGTCTATGACGCCCATGCCGTAGCTGGTGTGTGAGCCGACGTTCGTGTATGCGGATAGCGCCATGAGGCGCGAGAAGACGCGGGTGGCCTCGGCCCCCTCGACGCCGCTGATGCGAAGGTGGCCCTCGTGGGCCGGAATCCTGCGGGAGGACAAACGCCCCTGGCCTGCGTCGCGAGGCATCCCCAGGGTGACCATCGAGCTGCGCGTAAAATCCTGCGTCGCTAACACGCTCGCCATCTCATGCCGATCAATCCGTGGGGGAGCGAGCCTCCTGTTCCATGCCCACCACCTCTGCTGCAAGCTCGTCGCAATCGTCGCGGGATTCAGCCCCGGGACGTGCTGCCCCTTGCTTGAAAAAGTCGTCGGGGTCACCAGACGTACCTCCCACGCCGTGTCCCCGTCTCGTACGGCGAGCTCCTCCCAGGACTCCTGGGCGATCACCTGCCCCTCGACCGCAACCAGCACCGCGTCATCGTCGGTGCCTGCGCCAAGGCGCATCACGCCACCCCATGACAGCCAAGCATCCAGTGTGTCAACCAGGCGATCATCCAGGAAGCGTACCTCGACGCCGAACGTCGACTCCGAATGGCTCAGCTCGCCGAGCGAATAGGGTTTCACTCCACCAGAACCATGAACGGGGCGGTGAGCCAGCGTTGGAAATTGCGACGCCCGCTCGGGGTTCACCCCCGGTGGCAAGTCCAGAACCGCGGACAGGGCGGCGTGTAGCCTTCGTGGTGTCGCTGGCACCTGCCCTGGCGCGTCAAAGCTGATGTAGACGGACGCTGGCATCGTTGCCTCCCATCGCTGGCGTGTGACTGACGCTACTGACCGTAGCACACGTGATTCGGTGTTTCCTGCGCAAATGTCAAGCTATCTGCGAGCTCTGTCAGATCGGTCAAAGTGTGCCATTGCAAGGTTTAGTGACTGGAGTGACTTTGGTTACTTTTCGATTTTGAAGCAGTGTCTAATGGTCTGGTCGGTAGATTCTGCCCCTCGACCTCGCTGCTCGCGAAGCCTTGTTGCTGCAGGGTTTCGACCGGCGTTGTCGACGCGTCTCGCGATGTCGCGCCGCCGTAGGGCTTCTCGGCCGCTACCGCTGGTCAAGCATTTCCGACCCGAGGGTCAAGAATTCTTAAATTGTGAAACCCTCTAGGAGGTTAGTGACAATCCTTGGGACGATGGAGCAACGGCGTGCCGTTCGGAAAGCCCCGGAGACGCGTCCCCATCTGTAAAGAAACGAGTAACAATGATGCATCAACGCTCATGGAAGACCCTCATCGCGGGAGGAGCGGCGCTCGCCGTCGGCGTCACGCTCACCGCGTTCGGGGCACCCACCCACGCGGCCGACGTCCCGGGAATCACCTCCGAGGCTCGCGCCCAAGACGAGGTCATGAACTACGCGGTCAACCTGGCCGCCGACGCCTCCCACTACGACTTCAACGCGGCCGTCTCCAAGGCCTCGGAAAACGGCGTGGTCCTGGCTCAGTACCCTGAATTCAACACCTTCTTCGTGCAGTCGGTGAAGGCCGCCTTCGCGCCGACGCTCGGCAAGAGCCTCGTCGACGCCGGCATCTCCTACCAGTCGATTGGCCCCACCCGCTACAAGACGGTCACCGGTTCCGAGGTGCGCACCGAGCAGCCGCAGACCACCGCGTCCGAGGCGAACGCCGTCGCTGACGCCGCGGGCACCCGCTCGATCGGCCTGTCCGCCGACTCTCAGCTCAACGACTTCACCCCCGACGAGGGCGACGCCAACGCCTGGGGCTTGGCCGCTGTCGGCGCGCTCGACGCCCAGCAGGTCGACGTCCCCCTCGAGAAGGTCACCGTCGGCGTCATGGACACCGGCATCGACCCCGACCACAAGGACCTCAAGGAACACCTCGACGCCTCGCGTTCCGTGGGCTGCCAGATCAACGGCATTCCCAGCCAGAACCCCGCGGACTGGAAGGATGACCACTACCACGGCACGCACGTCGCCGGCACCATCGCCGCCGCGCACAACGCCTACGGCGTGGACGGCGTCGCCCCCAGCGCCACGATCGTCGCGATCAAGACCTCGAACGAGGCCGGCTCCTTCTACCCCGAGTACGTGGCCTGCGCGTTTGACTGGGCTGCCGAGCACGACATCGACGTGACGAACTCCAGCTACTACATGGACCCCTACGCCTTCTGGATGCCCACCGAGGGCTCCCAGGCGGCGGGCCTCGAGGCTGCCTCGCGCGCGATCCGCTACGCGAAGAACCACGGCGTCGTCAACATCGCCGCCGAAGGCAACTCGAACGACGACCACGACAACCCGACGATCGACAAGGACTCTCCCAACGACGTCGAGGGTGCCGCAGTCGAGCGCAACGTGGTCGGCGGCATCGACGTGCCGGCCATGGTCAACGACTCGGTCCTGTCCGTTTCCGCCCTGAAGCTGCCCACCGGCACCGACCCGGCCACCGCCAAGCTCGAGCGCGCCGGCTTCTCCAACTACGGCAAGAACTCCGTGGACGTGGCCGCTCCCGGCTCGCGCATCTGGTCGACCCTGCCGACCTGGAAGAAGGATCCGCCCTTCGGCTACCTGTCGGGTACCTCGATGGCCTCCCCGCACGCCGCGGGCGTCGCCGCGCTGATCAAGCAGATCCACCCGGACTACACCGCCGATCAGACGATTGAGCTGCTCAAGAAGCAGGCGGGCTACACCTACGACCGCCTCGCCGTGCCCGAGGACGGCAAGGAATACCGCGGCGCTGGCCTCGTCAACGCCCTGGCCGCCGTCCTGAAGGACCAGCCGCAGCCGGTCCTCGGCAACCTTGAGTACTCGCACGACGGTGTCACCGATTGGCGTCCGCTGGCCGACGCCCGCGTGTCCGGCACGGTCTACGTGCGCACCAAGGTCTCCGGGCCTGTGACCGCGGCGTCCCTCCAGGTCGCCGACAAGGAACCCGTGACCGGCACCGGCACTGGCGCCTTCACGGGTAACGAGGTCACGCTCGTGGCCGGCCCCTACGCCGCGGCCGACCTGGCCGGCGACGGCCCGCACGTCGACGTCACTGTTTCCGCTGAGGGTCGCAACAAGGACTCGCGCGCCGATGACGACGTCAAGGACACGATCCACTTCCATGTGGATGAGTCCCTGCACGACGGCGGCGCCTGGGCCAACAGCACCGACGGCTGGAAGTACTGCTACGCCGACGGCTACTGCGCCCGTAGCAAGTACGTCACCATCGACGGCGACACCTACTACTTCAACGGCGACGCCGTGATGGCGACCGGCTGGGTCACCTTCGACGGCGCGTGGCACTGGATGACCCCGTCTGGCCGCATGGCCAAGGGCTGGGCCAACGCGGGCGGCACCTGGTACTACCTCGATCCCACGACCGGCGCCATGGCGACCGGCTGGGTTAACGACGGCGGCACCTGGTACTACCTGAACGCCTCGGGCGCGATGGCGACCGGCTGGGTCAACGTCAACGGCTCCTGGTACTACCTGAACGCCTCTGGCGCGATGGCGACCGGCTGGACCGCCGTGAACGGTTCCTGGTACTACCTCACCGGCAGCGGCGCGATGGCGATCGGCTGGGTCAACGACGGTGGTACCTGGTACTACCTGAACGCCTCCGGACGCATGGTGACCGGCTGGGTCACCATCGACGGCACCCGCTACCACTTCGCGTCCTCCGGCGCGTGGATCGGCTGAGCCAGAAGGGGACGAGGCCGGGGCTTGGATGCTCCGGCCTCGACCCCCGCGCTGAGCGCCTGATGCCGAGCGCACCTGGTGCCCAGAGCAACTGAATACAACAGGGGCGGGTCCGAACTTATCGTTCGGACCCGCCCCGTCATTCCCTCACGCGTCCCGGGAGTGATCCGGGCGCGCCCCAACGGTACCCAGGGGCGCGATAGGCTCTCAGCCCAGCGAATCGAAGAGGACCTGCAGCCCCTCGCCCATGGTCGGGTGAGCGATCGGCAGGAAGCGCAGCTGCTCATACGTCAGGCCACCAGCCATGGCGACGTGCACGGCCGTGATGACCTCGGAGACGTTCGCGCCAATCAGCGTGGCACCCAGGATCTGGTGCGTGTTCGCATCCACGACGGCCTTCCAGAAGCCCTCGCCCGCGTAGCGCATCGTCTTGGCGCGCGGAATCGCGGCCGTGGGAACCTTGGCGATACGCACGTCCAGGCCGGCCTCGCGCGCCTCGCCCTCGGACAGGCCGATGCGGGCCAGCTCAGGGGTGGCGAACACGGCGTAGGGGATCGTGCGGCCCTTCGTGGTGGTCGTCGGATCATCCAGGGAAGCGCCGGTCACCTGCGCGCGGATGATGCGGAAGTCAGACCAGGACGCGTGCGTGAACATGGGTGTACCCGCGCAGTCGCCGGCCGCCCACACGCCCTGCGCGGAGGTGCGCAGGTGCTCGTCCACCGCGATGAAACCGTGATCGGTCAGCTCAACCCCGGCCTCGTCCAGGCCGATACCGTCCGTGTTGGGCACGCGACCCACGGCCACCAGGACCGCCTCGGCGGACACCGTCGAGCCGTCGGAGAGCGTCAGGGTCGTCGTGTTGCCCTCGCGCGAGGCCGACTCAGCGCGGCCGGGCACGATGCGCACGCCAGCGGCTTCCAGGCCAGCCTCGACGACGCGGGCGGCATCCTCGTCCTCGCGAGGCAGCACGTGATCACCCGAGGAAATAAGCGTGACGTCCACGCCGAACGTCGCCATCATCGACGCGAACTCCACGCCGATGTAGCTGGCGCCGATGATCGCCAGGGACGAGGGGAGCTCCTCGAGGCGCAGGATCTCCTCGTTCGTCCACGCGCCGGACTCCCACAGGCCGGGGATCGCTGGACGCGCTGGACGCGAACCCAGGTTGATGAGGACGCGCTCGCCGCGGATCGTGCGCTCGCCGCCGTCCTGAAGCGCAATGGTCACCGTGCGCTCGCCCGTGAAACGAGCCTCGCCGCGGATGAAATCCAGGCCGGGGGCCGCGAACATCTTCTCGTGCGCGCCGACCATGGCGCCGACGATGCCCTCCTTGTGTGCGCGCAAGAGACCCAGGTCCACGCGCGCACCTTCGGTGCCGACCACGCCGAACGCCTCGTCCGAGCGGGCATCGCTCAGGCGACGAGCAGAGTTGACCAGCGACTTCGTGGGGATGCAGGCGACGTTAATGCAGGTGCCGCCAACGAACTGCCGCTCCACCATGGCGACCTTCCAGCCCGCCTTCGCGCGCTCCATCGCGAGGGACTTTCCGGCCTTGCCGCCGCCGACAACCAGCAGGTCGACGTTCTCGATTGCGTTCATGGACATGTTTCTCCTTGGGTAGAAAAGGGTCTCCTATCCCAACGCAGCGCGCTCGGAACTATTCCATCAAGCGCAAATGTCCACCAGGTGGTCACAGGAGGGGTGTCTATGTTCACGATGTTTTGGCTGATTGGCGCTTGTGTGGAGGGTGTAAAGGAACGAAGGGTCACATAGTGATCGTGCCGTTCGTTCAAACCCCCTTCGACATGCTTAGATTAAGGTATGAGGGCTCTAGAAATTGGTGATTTCAAAGAGGATGTGGGGGCCGCTTTGGCGCGCGCCTCATCCGGCGAAGTCGTCACGCTCACCGAGGAAGGCCAGCCCGTCGCCGAGCTGGGTCCCGTGCGCATGTCGACCTACGCGCAGCTGCGCGAACTGGGCCTCGAACGACCCGCCATGGCGGACCTCGACGCCTACCAGATGCCGTCCAAGAACCTGCCCGATGGGCGGGGAATCGTCGGCAAACTGGACGAGTGATCGCCCGGCGCAGGGGAGCCAGCGGCTACCCCCCGTGCTTGGCGCGGTTCGTGGGCTGGGCGTGCAGCGGGTCCTCGGGCCACGGATGCTTTGGATAGCGCCCGCGTAGTTGCGCGCGCACGTCACGATACGGCCCCGCCCAAAACGACGTCAGGTCAGAGGTGACCGCCGCGGGGCGTCCCGCCGGATCCGTCAGATGCAGCACCAGGGGAACGCGTCCGTCCACCAGTCGGGGCGTGTCCGTCCACCCGAACGCCTGCTGGACGCGCAGCGTGAGCACTGGATGCGCGCCGCTCCAGTCGATGGGTCGCGTGCCTCCGGCAGGAATCGGCATCTTTTCCGGTGCCAGATCATCCAGGTGCGCCGCCTGCGGCCACGGCAGCATCGAGCGCAGCGCGTCGAGCATCGACACGCTATTCAAAGAGCCGCCCTGTGCGAGGCGCTTCGCCCAGGGGGCAAGCCACTGTGCCGCGCTGCCCGCGAGGGCCTCATCCGACACGTCGGGCCACGGATCGCCGAGCACCTCGTGGAGCACCCTCATGCGCTCACGCAGGGACGAGGCCTCCTTCCCCCAGCCCAGATCGACCAGCCCGCGCGCGGCCAGGTGCTCGGCCACCAGAGCGATCGCCTCCCCTTCGCTCAGGGACGAGGCCGGGGCACTTGCCAAGGGAATAGCACCCAGGGTGCGCGTACGGGTGGCTTTCAGAGCTCCCTTGTCGATTGATGCCTGCGTGCGGGTCTCCAGGAGCGCGCCGCCCGCCGCCAGGGCGTCCTCCTCCGACAGCGGCACCGCCGCGAGAATACGCGCTGCCCGCGAGGCCGGCGCCCGGTCAATCGACGCCACGGCCAGCCACTCCTGACCCTCGAGGGGAGAACCCTGCGGTAGCTCGGCGCCCACGCCTCCCGCCAGAATGTAGGCCATCGACCCCGGGCGGCGCCGCGCAATCCACTCCGGATACGCCAGCGCGCACGTCAGAGCCAACTCGTCCTCACGCGTGCGAGTTTTCTCCTGATCCTCAGCCACAACCGACGCAAGGGCATCGTGCGACGCAGAAGCTGGCAGCCGCCGCGCCAGGCGCTCCAGGCGCTCCTGTGTCTCCTTCACCCGAGCCGCCTGTGCCTTCCCCACTCCAGCATTGCTGGCGCCACCGCGACCCAGCCTGCGTTCGAGCGTACCCAAGTCAGCCCCCGGCGCACGCACGTCCTCCGACAGGAGGGCCACGAAACGCGCCGCCTTCGACGCCCCCAGGACTCCGCTCGACGCCAGGAGCGCCCTGCCCAAGGGTGGGTCCAACGGCAGCGACGCCAGCGTGCGGCCCGCAGCGGTGGCGGCCCCGGCCTCGTCGATGGCTCCCAGGGAGGACAGGCGTTGCCCGGCGGCCTCCCACGTGCCCGAGGGTGGAGCGTCGAGCAGGGCGAGTTCCTCCACCGGCGTGCCCCACGAGGCGACCTGGAGGCGCGCGTCCGTCAGGTCCTGCGTAGCGATCCCCGGCGCCGACTGCGCGGGCCTGCGGGCCACGTCCACCGAGTCCATGACGCGCACCGCGATGCCCGGGCCGGTGCGCGCGGCGCGTCCCGCACGCTGCTCAAGGCGGGCGAGCGCCGCCGGAACGGTCACGAGGGAGGAGAGGGAGCGCCCAGCGTCGAAGCGCGGCTCGCGCGCAAGCCCCGCATCCACGACGACGGACACGCCCGGAACGGTCAGCGAGGACTCCGCGATGGATGTGGAGAGGATGACGCGGCGACCGGAAGCGGGGGAGAGCGCGCGGTCCTGCTCGGCGGCGCTCAGCTGTCCGTGCAGCGTCAGGACCGGGACATCTCCCAGGCGCAGGTTGCCTCGGACGGTCTCGATCTCGCCCACGCCCGGCAGGAAAACGAGGACCGAGCCCTCGGTGGAGGCGACCGTCTCCTCGACCGTGCGCGCCACGTGCGCCAGGTACTCGCGGCGCACACCCACGCGCTCATTCCCGATAGCGCCCACGGCCTCGACGCCGCAGGGCGGGGGAGCGTAGCGCAGCTCCAACGGAAAGATATCCCCCGGAATATCGACCAGCGCGGGCTCCTCACCCGTCGAAGCGCGCAGGAACTCAACCGTGCGCGAGGCCTCGAGCGTCGCCGAGGTAAGCGCGACGAACAGGTCGTCGCGCAGCGCCGAACGCGTGTCCAGCGCGAATGCCAGCGCCAGGTCCGTGTCCAGGTCGCGCTCGTGGAACTCATCCACGATCAGAGCGGACACCCCGGGCAGCTCCGGGTCGCGCTGCAGGCGGCGCAGCGCCACGCCCGGCGTCACCATCTCCACGCGCGTGCGCTCGCTGAGGCGCGACTCCCCGCGCACCGAATAGCCGACCTGCCCGCCGACCTCCTCGCCGAGCAGACGGGCGATCCGGCGAGCGGCAGCCCGCGCGGCCACCCTGCGCGGCTGCGTGACGAGAACCTGGCCGCTCGTGCCCGCTTCCGCCAACGCCACCGCGACCGCGGGCGGCAACAGCGTCGTCTTACCCGTACCCGGAGGCGCCGTGACGACCGCACAGCCGCCCGGCCGCGTCGCCACAGCGATATCGCTCAGGGCACGCGTGACCGGCAGCTGCGGCGGGTGTAAAACGAGTTCTTCGAGGGTGGGCATGGCTTCATTGTGCGTGTTCCCAGGGCATCCATGCATCCGGGAACCATCCGCCGCGCCGCTCCGATGCGTCCGGGGTCACTGCGTGAGAGGGCAACGTGAAGCCTGTGGAGGGGCGCTCCAGCGTAGAATGGAAGCAGTATGACTACGGAGAACACAGCGCCGGCGCTCGCGGCGGCCACCCTCGCACACACCACGGGGCGCGTCACCATCCCCGCAGACATGGACCCGATCGTGGTCCTCGGCGTCGCAGACCAGGTTCTGCGCGCCCTCGAACGCGGCTTCCCGCACGTCCGTTTCCTCATTACCGGGCGCGAAATCTCGCTCGCTGGCACCCAGGCCGACATCGACGTGGCCGCGGGCCTCCTCGAAGAACTTATCGGCATGGCCCGGCGCGGCACCGCCCTGGACGCCACCGCCGTCGAACAGGCCATCGGCCTGCTTGGACGCCTCACCTCGGGCGAGGCCCCCACGGAGGAGATCCTCTCCGCGCGCGGGCGCTCGATTCGACCCAAGACCCCCGGCCAGAAGGCCTACACGGACGCCATCGACCGCGCCACCGTCGTCTTCGGCATCGGCCCCGCGGGTACCGGCAAGACCTACCTGGCGATGGCCCAGGCCGTGCGCCGCCTCCTCTCCGGCGAGGTCCGCCGCATCGTGCTGACTCGCCCGGCCGTCGAGGCGGGGGAGAATCTCGGCTTCCTGCCCGGCTCCCTCACCGACAAGATCGACCCCTACCTGCGTCCCCTCTACGACGCCCTGGGGGACATGCTCGACCCCGAGGCCCTGCCCAAGCTCATGGCCGCCGGCACGATCGAGGTCGCGCCCCTGGCGTACATGCGCGGACGCACCCTCAACGACTCCTTCATCATCCTGGACGAGGCACAGAACACGACGGTCGGCCAGATGAAAATGTTCCTCACCCGCCTGGGCTTCGGCTCCAAGGTCGTCGTCACGGGCGACGCCTCGCAGGTCGACCTGCCCGGCAGCCAGACCTCCGGCCTGTCCGTCGTCGAAAACATCCTCGGCGACATCGACGACATCGAGTTCTGCCACCTGACCAGCGCCGACGTCGTGCGCCACGAGCTGGTCGGCGCGATCATTGATGCCTACCAGCGTTTCGACGATCGAAACGCCGCGCGCCGCGCACGCGCCCGCAGCCACAACACCGCACGCAGGGAGTACACGTCATGACCGAGGTCATCAACGAGACCGACTACGAGATCAACGAAGCCGAGTTTTCCGCGCTGGCCGACTACGTGCTCGACCAGATGCACGTCAGCTCCGACGCGGAAGTCAACATCATTTTCATCGAGCCTGAGCCGATGGAAGACCTGCACGTGCGCTGGCTGGACCTGCCCGGCCCCACCGATGTCATGAGCTTCCCCATGGATGAGCTGCGCCCCGGCACGGCGGACCGCCCCACGCCCCCCGGCATGCTCGGTGACATCTGCATCTGCCCGCAGGTCGCCGCCCGCCAGGCCGCCGAGTCCGGTCACAGCGCCGCCGAGGAGATGCTCCTCCTGGCTACGCACGGCATGCTGCACCTCCTGGGCTACGACCACGCGACCGACGCCGAGCGCGAGGTCATGTTCGCCCTGCAGCGCAAGCTCCTCCTGACCTTCCTGGCCACCCGATGATCCTTCCCCTGGAAGCATCCCCGGCCTCGTCAGCGCTGAACGCACCCTCCGTAGCCCTCCTGATCCTCGCCGTCATCGCCCTGGCCTCGGCCTCCTTCGCGCAGAGCGTCGAGCAGGCCGTCCAGCGCCTGACCCTCGCCGGCGTCGAAGACCTCATCGAGGAAGAGCGCAGGCACGCGCGCGTCCTCTACGGCCTCGTGGATCGCCGTCGGCGCACCCTGCTGTCGCTGCGCGCTTTCCGTACGTTCTGGCAGGTCGTCTACGCGGTCATGGGCACGATCGTCCTGGTCGGCACGAATCTGCCGTGGTGGGCCGTCGCCCTCATCGCCGTCAGCGTGATCGCAGTCATCCAGCTGGTCTTCGTTTCCTTCCTGCCCGCCCAGTGGGGCGCGCGCAACCCCGAAGGTATCGCGCTGGTTGGCACGCGATTGGCTGACCGTCTCGCGCGCCTGAGTCACGTCGCGGACCCGCTGCTGACCCGCGTGCGCTCCTCTCGCCCTGCGCCAGAACCCACCGAGGCCCAGGCACGCGCCGAGCTCATCTCTGACCTGCGTGAAATCGTCGACGAGGTCGGCGAACCCGAGAGCTTCGAGGAAGAGGACCGCGACATGGTCCGTTCCGTCCTCGACCTGGGGCACACGCTCGTGCGCGAGGTCATGGTGCCGCGCACCGACATGGTGACCATCGACGCCGACACGCCTGCCCCCTCCGCCCTGCGCCTCTTCGTGCGCTCCGGATTCTCGCGCGTGCCCGTCGTCGGCGACGACGTGGACGACATCCGCGGCATCCTGTTCTTCAAGGACCTCGTCTCGCGCTGGGAGGCCACGGGCGGCCAGCTCGACATGCGCGCCGAGCAGATGATGCGCCCCGCCGAATACGCCGTCGAAATGAAGCCCGCGGATGACATGCTGCGCCAGATGCAGGCCGAGCGCTTCCACATGGCGATCGTCATCGACGAGTACGGCGGCGTCGCCGGCCTGGTCACGCTCGAGGACATCCTCGAGGAGGTCGTCGGCGAGCTGACCGACGAGCACGACCGCCACGCCATCGAACCCGAAGAAGTCGAGCCGGGCGTCTGGCGCGTCCCCGCGCGTTATCCGATCTCCGAGCTGGGCGAGCTCCTCGACCGCGAGATCGAGGACGAGGACGTCGACTCCGTCGGCGGTCTGCTCGCCAAGGCCATCGGCAAGGTCCCACTACCCGGCGCGACCGGCACCCTCGCCGGCGTCATGATGACCGCCGAAGAGGCGCGCGGACGCCGCCGCCAGGTTTTCACGATCCTGTGCCGCCTCGACCCCGACGCGCAGCCCCTGACCCCCGACCACAACCCCGCCGACGACAAGGACAACTGACATGCGATTCCCCTCCGACGACGAACTCATGGCCGGCCCCAACGCCTTCGGGGACGCGCGCATTGAGGTCGAACCCGACGCGGCCGACCCGGAAGCCGACGCTCGCGCGCAGATCGACGCCGGCCTCGGCGACGACACCTCCGACGAGGCCGGGGACGAGGCCGGGGCTGAACCCGGCGACGACGAGGACTCCGAGGACGAGGAAGAGTACGAGGACCTTGAGGGCCTTCAGGACGAGGAGGACGCCGACCTCGACGCCTTCGAGGCGCTGACTTCGCTCGCATCCCTGCGCGAGGACGCGGCCGCGACCATCGAGATGCCGGACTTCCCGGAGGACTTCCGCGCAGGCTTCATCTCGATCGTCGGGCGCCCCAACGTCGGCAAGTCGACCCTGACGAACGCGCTGGTCGGGCGCAAGATCGCGATCACCTCGGGCCGTCCCGAGACGACGCGCCACAACATCCGCGGCATCGTGCACGGGGATAACTACCAGCTGGTGCTCGTGGATACCCCCGGATACCATCGCCCGCGCACGCTGCTGGGCAAGCGACTCAACGACATGGTGCGCGAGGCCCTCTCCGAGGTCGACGTCGTGCTCTTCTGCCTGCCCGCCGATCAGCGTATCGGCCCCGGCGACCAGTTCATCGCCCGAGAGCTGCGTGGCATCAAGCGCCCGATCATCGCCGTTGCGACCAAGTGCGACGCCGTGCCGCGCGAGCGCGTCATGAAGCACCTGCTCTCCATCGAGAAGCTGGGGGAGTGGGCGGCCATCGTCCCCGTCTCCTCCGTGGAGGGCAAGGGCATCGACCACCTGCGTGAGGTGCTCGCGCAGACTGTGCCACTGTCGCCGCCGCTGTACCCCGAAGGTGACGTCACCGACGAGTCCCGCGACACCCTCATCGCCGAGTTCATTCGCGAGGCAGCCCTGGAGGGCGTGCGCGACGAGCTGCCTCACTCCCTGGCCGTCCAGGTTGAGGAGATCATCGAGAGGCCACGCCGCGAGGGCGATGGCCGCCCGCCGATGCTCGACATTCACGTGAACGTCTACGTCGAGCGCGACTCCCAGAAGGCCATCATCATCGGCCGCAAGGGAAGCCGCCTTAAGCAGATCGGCACCCAGGCCCGCGCGCACATCGAGGAGCTGCTGGGACGGCGCGTGTACCTCGACCTGCACGTGCGCACCGCGAAGGACTGGCAGTCCGACCCGAAGATGCTGGGACGCCTCGGGTTCTGACATGCCCAGCGTCATCCGCGTGCGCGGCGCCCGCGTCCACAACCTGAAAAACGTGGACGTCGACGTTCCTCTGAACGCGTTCGTCGCAGTCGCGGGCGTGTCCGGGTCGGGCAAGTCCTCCCTGGCCCTGGGTACGCTCTACGCGGAGGGATCGCGGCGTTACCTGGAGTCCCTGGCGACCTACACGCGTCGGCGCATCTCCCAGGCTGCCAAGGCCTCGGTCGACGAGGTTGCGCACGTGCCCGCCGCGCTCGCGCTGCGCCAGCGCCCTGGTGTACCCGACGTGCGCTCCACCTTTGGTACAGCGACGGAGCTTCTCAACCACCTGCGCCTCCTGTTTTCGCGCGCGGGTTCCTACCTGTGCCCCAACGGGCACCGCGTCCCGCCCTCGCGCAACGTGGCCCTAGAAGTGCCTCTCACGTGCCCGCAGTGTGCGGACTCCTTCTATGGCCTCGGCGCCGAGGAGATGGCCTTCAACTCGGGCGGCGCGTGTCCCGTGTGCGAGGGGACGGGCGTCCAGCGCGTCGTCAACCGAGCGTCCCTCGTACCCGATGAATCCCTCACTATTGACGAGGGCGCGGTTTCCCCATGGGGGTCCCTCATGTGGAAGCTCATGAAGGACGTCGCCCGCGAAATGGGCGTGCGCACGAACGTGCCCTTCCGGGACCTGAGTGATGCGGAGAAGACGATCGTTTACGAGGGGCCCGCTGAGAAACGTCACATCGTCGTCGCCACCAAGACCGGTGGCGCGGAGCTGGACTTCACCTACTTCAATGCGGTCGCCACAGTCGAAAACGCCTTGTCGAAGGCGAAAGACGAGAAGGCCCTCGCCTGCGTGGAAAAATACCTCATCACCCGCACATGCCCCGCGTGCGACGGCACGCGCCTGGGGGAACGTGTACGCTCCACGCTCATCGACGGCATCGACCTGGGCGAGGCCTCTCGCCTGACCCTCACGGAGCTGCGCGAGTGGGTGCGCCGCGTCCCCGGCCTCGTTCCGGATGAGGTCGCACCCATGGCTCGCGTCATCGTCGATGAGATGGCCGAGCCGATGGATCGCCTCGTGCAGCTCGGCCTGTCCTATCTGTCCCTCGACCGCGCGTCCTCGACGTTGTCCAACGGCGAGCGCCAGCGCGTGCAGCTCGCCCGAGCCGTACGTAACCGGACGACCGGGGTCCTCTACGTGCTGGACGAGCCGACAATCGGCCTGCACCCCTCCAACGTCGACGGTGTCCTATCGATCATCCGTCAGCTCATCGCCGACGGAAACTCCGTTGTCGTCGTCGACCACGACACGCGGGTCCTGGGGGCCGCCGGCCACCTCATCGAGATCGGACCCGGAGCGGGAGCGGACGGTGGTCGCGTCATCTTCCAGGGCCCCATCAACGAGGCCTCCTACGCCCCCGCCTCACGCATCGGCCCGTACATGGCTGGGGTGCATCGGGTTGAGCGTGCGGCCGGGGAGTCGGATCATGGCGCGGACGTCGACGGGCGCGGAGCGATTCACCTAGACACGTCGCAGATACACACGGTGCGGCCCCTGAGTGTGGACATTCCCATCGGCTCGCTGACGGCCGTCACGGGTGTCAGTGGGTCGGGTAAGACGACACTCGTCCTTGAGTCGCTAGTTCCCGCGCTGCGTGCGCGCTTGGCGGGCGAGTCGCTGCCCGCGCACGTGCGCGACGTGGATGCTGGCGGTCTGTCGCGGGTCAACCTCATTGATGCGACGCCGATCGGAGTGAACGTGCGCTCGACTGTGGCGACGTACTCCGGTGTCCTGGATGAGCTGCGCCGGGCGTTTGCGCGTACCGAGGAGGCGCAGGCGGCCGGGTTGAAGCCCGGTGCCTTCTCGTACAACACGGGTTCGCTTCGATGCCCCACGTGCGACGGGACCGGGCAGATCACCCTGGATGTGCAGTTCCTGCCGGACGTGGACATTGAGTGCACGGATTGCCGGGGGAGCCGCTACGGCGCGCAGGCGTCGCAGATCCGCCGCGATGGGTTGAGTCTGCCCGACATCATGGCGATGAGCGTGGACGAGGCAAGGGCGGCCGTGCGTGGGCTAAAGAAAGCCGGAGCGATCCTGGAGACCCTGGCGGGCCTCGGCCTGGGATACCTGACGCTGGGGGAGGCCACTCCCGCCCTGTCCGGTGGCGAGGCGCAGAGACTCAAGTTGGCCTCGGAGATGGGACGGCGCCAAGACGGGACGCTGTTCGTCTTCGACGAGCCGACCATCGGCCTGCATCCGGACGACGTGCAGGTTCTCCTCGATGTGCTCCAGCACCTCATCGAGCGGGGAGCGAGCGTCCTCGTCATCGAGCACGACCTGGCCCTGATCCGTTGCGCCGACTGGGTCATCGATATGGGTCCGGGCGGCGGCATGGAGGGCGGCCGCATCGTCGCACAGGGGACGCCGACCGATATTGCAGCCAACGAGGCCTCGGTGACGGGCCGCTATCTGCGCTGAGACTGCCTCACGGGGAAACCTAATAGACGCGCGGACGACTCCCGCATGCAACACAGTGCCCGGCTGCCACTCGGCAGCCGGGCACTCCTGCGTCGTGATCAGATCACTTGACGATGACGACTCGCAGGAAGCGGGGGCCGTGCACTCCGTTGACGCGGACCAGCTCGATATCGGAGGTCGCCGAACCGCCGGCGATCCAGGTCATCGGACGGGTCGGATTCTTGCCGAGGATCTCGACGGCCTGGGGCACCGTGGGAACGATGTCGGAGGCGCGCAGGACGACGACGTGAGTGTCGGGCACGAGCGTGATCGCGCGGCGACCCTGGTCGGGCTCGCCATCGAGGACGATGGTGCCGGAGATAGAGATCGCGACGCGGCAGCGCGTGACGACGGCATCGATCTGGTCGAGCTCCAGTGTCGGGATGGCCTGCTCGCGGCTGTCCTCGCGGACCGTGCGGCCGTCGCGGGTGGCGGCCTCCTTGAAGGCGTCGTCCAGGCCGGTGGGGACCACGACGGAGGTGGCCTTCTGGTCGGCCAGGAAGGTCGAGATCGCGTCGGCGACCTCGGACTCCTTGGAGACCACGACGACCTTTGCCGAGTAGTCCTCGAGCTTCTCGATCATTTCGTCAATGACGGCCTGCGAACCGGGCGCGTGCTCGGTGGAGCGGATGTAGTCGCGGGGAATCGGACGCACCGGACGGTCCTGCTGGGAACGAGAGATGGCGTCGCGTGCGCGAGCCAGGATCGCGGTCTTCGCATCCATGGCGGTGGTGCTCATGTCACGCCTCCTTCGGGGTCGTGTTGGTGGTCATGCCGTGCTCGGATGCGAGCGGGATGCCCGTCGCGGGGGCGTCGGTGCGAGGCGCGTTGGCGTCGGAATCCTTGTGGGTGCGCTTCCACCACTGACGGAAGGTCTCCTTGGGGGCGACCGGCAGGTCGCGTGCACGGGTCCACAGCGAGGCCGGGAACGGCAGTGCGCCGATGGCACCCTTCTTCGCGAAGAGACGCGTCGCCTTGGTCGGCACGTTCGCGGCCTTCCACAGCTTGGCGTTCGACATGACCGGGGTAGTCACGCCCATCGCGAGGTCCCACACGTCCGGCACGAGGTTGCGCTTGACGTCGACCGTGCGCGCGCGCATGTGAATGAGGATCGTCGGGATGTCGATCTTGACGGGGCAGACCTCGCCGCACGCGCCAC
>ERZ772917.562-NODE-562-length-25570-cov-3.718205_pt1 | contig 25570 bp, 21 predicted proteins | sample MGYA00511187_ERZ772917 | MGnify/ENA primary metagenome ERZ772917 (study PRJEB29015, sample SAMEA2737925) | human oral metagenome | biome: human oral; feature: human-associated habitat; material: dental | place: China | collected 2012 ...
GTATTTATTGTGAATCCAAACGGCAATTGATGCAATAAGAATAGAACCGATAATTGAAGTATCTAATGTGATTACTCCTGCAATTCTAGTTAAACCTGTTGGTAACTTTAAAGCTGGTGTTACATCTACTCCAAAGAACGGGAATACTGTTAAGAAACCATTGATAAAATAGTTGAAAACCATATAGATTAAGAACGCTTCTAGTGCTGCACGACCATTTGCTTTTTTAGCAAGACCAATCGGAATACCAAGAGCGAAAACTACTGGCATTTGGTTAAAGATTGTCCATCCACCTTGTTCTATTACGAACCAGAAGTTGTACCAAAGTGTCCCTTCTGTCGCAATGCTCCCTACTAAGTTAGGGTTTTTAAAAATTGAAGTTAATCCTACTACTAATCCGAAGAATGCGAATATAATAGATGGCATTAACATAGCGCCTCCAAAACGCTGAATTTTTTGTAACATAACATTTTCCTCCTTTTATTTATTTTTCTGCTAATGTTACTTCTAAGCCATTATGATCAGAAATTATTGGATAATTTTCATTATTAAAGATAACATAACTTTCTTCAACATTTAATTTTTTGTTAGAAAATATATAATCCAATTTCTTCTGACACATAGAATCTTCCCAACCACTGATATTTTTATACACGGTAACTCCTTTATCTTTTTTTAGAGCCATTTCATAAGTATCAAATAAACCTTGTTCAAGTATAGCTTTATATTCATCTACTTGATTAAAGTAATCTGTATTGAAATCTCCCATAAAAATTTTAAGATTTGTATTATCTGTATAATTTACTAAGTTGTAAAGATTTTGTTCTATGTCTTCTCCTTTACAAGTTGGCAAGTTCATATGACAACTGTAAAATTCTACAATTTCATCATTTATTTTTAAATCTACTTTTAAAATTTTTCTTGATTCTATAGAGGTCACGGTTTGTTGTGCCGTACAGTAAAAATCCTCTACGGCAACAACTTCACCTTTAGCTAAGATTGCTAAGCCCTCTTCAAATTTATCAAAACCAATATGTGAGTAAGTCCAATAATATTTATATCCTTGCTCTCCATATTCATTTATTTTATCTAATAATAATTTTCCGAAATTGTCTTCTCTAATCCCTAGTTCTATAAGTTCACTACTAATCAATTGGTTTACTTCTTGCATCGCTATCACGTCATATTTTTTTTCTACGATAGTTTTCGCTAAAATATTCAATTTTTCTAGTTGATTTTCTTCTAACCAACTATGAACATTTATTGTTAGTAGTTTCATAGTTACATCCTCACTATTTTTTCTATTTATTCCAAATTTCTTCATTGTACTGAGTAATTGTACGGTCTGATGAGAAGAATCCTGCTTTAGCTATATTAACAATTACTTTTCTTAACCATAAGTCACGATCTTCATAATCTGTTAACATCTCTTCTTTTTTCGCATAATACTCTTCAAAATCGATAAGTGTCATGAACCAGTCTTTGTTTAATAGTTCTTTGTACAATCTTTCTAATCTTTCTTTATTTCCAAGTTTTACTAAATCTTCTGAAATAATAAAGTCAACTACTTCTTTTACTCCATCTTTATTGTAGTAATCTTTTGAAACATATCCAGCAGTTTCATATAGTTTGATAATCTCATCACTTTCTTTACCGAAAATATAGATATTCTCACGTCCAACAAGCTCATCAATCTCTACATTAGCTCCATCTAATGTTCCAAGTGTTAATGCTCCATTTAGCATAAATTTCATATTACCTGTTCCACTAGCTTCTTTTGATGCTAGTGAGATTTGTTCAGAAATATCTGTTGCTGGAATTAATTTTTCTGCAACACTTACGTTGTAGTTTTCAACTAAGTATACATTTAAGTATTTATTTACTTCTGGATCATTATTAATTAACTCTGATAGACATAAAATTAAATGAATGATATCTTGTGCTATGATATATGCTGGAGCAGCTTTACCACCGAAAAATACTGTAATTTTACGTTTTGGTAATTTTCCATTTTTAATATCAAGATATTTTTTTATTACATATAAAGCGTTCATTTGTTGACGTTTATATTCATGGAATCTCTTGATTTGAGTATCGATAATACTATTTTCATCTAACTCAATTCCTTGTGTTTCTTTCAAGTATTCTTTTAGAATAAGTTTATTTTCGTGTTTAATTTCTTCTAATTTAGCTGCTACTTCTTTACTATCAACAAAAGCTAATAGTTTTTCTAATTTAGTTGCATCTGTTAAATACTCATCACCAATTAGTTCTTTTAAGTACGCTGCTAATGGTCTATTAGAAAACTCTAACCAACGTCTAAATGTGATACCATTAGTTTTGTTGTTGAATTTCTCTGGGTATAACTCATAGAAATGTTTTAATTCAGAGTTCTTAAGAATTTCTGTGTGTAAGTAAGCAACTCCGTTTACACTGTTTGAGAAGTGAATATCCATGTTTGCCATATGTACACGATTATATTTATCAATGATTTGAATGTCTTCACCTTCATATTTAGAACGTATTACTGCATCTAATTTCTTAATAATTGTTACCAAATGTGGTACTACTTCTTCTAAAAATTCTAATGGCCATTTTTCTAATGCTTCAGCCAAGATAGTATGGTTTGTATATCCTGTCATTTTTTGGACGATTGAGTATGCTTCTTCAAACTCAATTCCATAATTTTCTATCATAAGACGAATAAGTTCTGGAATTACCATACTTGGATGCGTATCATTAATTTGAACATACGCGTATTCATATAAATCATGAATATTGCTTCCTTTAGCACGAGCTTCATCAATAATTAATTGTGCCGCATTTGATACCATGAAGTATTGTTGATAAATACGTAAAAGTTCACCATTTCTATCACTATCATCTGGATATAAGAACAATGTTAAATTTTTCTTGATATCTGTTTTATCAAAACTAATTCCTTCGTTAATAATCGAACTATCGATTGAATCAATATCAAATAAGTTTAAATAATTTTTAGTATCTTTTTTATAACCAAGAACATCAATTCGTTTTAATGATGATGTTAGACTAAAGTTTTTAAATGGTACTGTATATTTTACATCAGTATCTATTAACCAAGAATTATCTTCAATCCAGAAGTTTGGTTCTGCATGTTGTTCATTTTTAGAAAATACTTGTTTAAATAAACCACAGTGATAATTTAATCCTACTCCATCACCATTAATTCCTAAAGAAGATATAGAATCAATAAAACATGATGCTAAACGTCCTAACCCTCCATTACCTAATGATGGCTCTAATTCTACTTCTTCAACTTCACTTAGACGTTTATTTGCTGCTGCTAATTCTTTTTCAACTTCGTCATATATTCCAAGATTTATTAAATTATTTGATAATAATTTACCAATTAAAAATTCTGCAGAAATATAATAAACTTTTTTCTTGTCGCTGTTTAATTCTTTTTTCTTAGCTTCTTCTTTTACATAGTTCAACAATTGAATATAAAGTTCTTTATTATTCAAATCACTTAGATTTTTTGTTGTTTTTTCTCGTACATAATTACTAAAAGTCATATTATCCTCTCTCTCTTGCATATAGTTTTGTAATATTTTTCAAGAACTCTTTTCGTTCTGAAGTTAGGTCCTCTTCTAACATTCTCCATTCCCAGTTTCCTCCAACTGTAGATGGAATATTCATTCTACTAGTAGTATCTTTATCTAGTAAATCTTGCATTGTTACAATCGCATAGTCACTTACTGATGAATAAATTCCTCGAATCATTGCTTCTGTAATTTTTTCACCATCTCGACGGTTTAAATAAGTATCAACAAATTCTTTTCCTTTTTCATCCAATTCAGCATACCAACCGTTAACTACATCATTATCATGTGTCCCAGTGTATGCTACACTATTTTGTGTGTAATGATGTGGTCGATCTAAATTATCTTCTCCAGGAAACGCAAATTGAAGAATCTTCATACCTGGATAAGTAGAATCTTCTAGAAGTTTTTCGGCTTTAGCATCAATAAATCCAAGATTTTCTGCAATAATTGGTAAATCTCCTAATTCAGCTTTTATTTTTTCAAATAGTTCGATACCAGGTCCTGCTTCCCAAGTTCCTACAGCTGCCGTTTCAGCATTACTGTCTATTTGCCAGTAATCAGAAAATCCTTTGAAATGATCTATACGAAGTACATCGTACATTTTGAAGCTTTCTTGAACTCGATATACCCACCAAGAATAATTTTGCTCTCTATGTTTTTCCCAATTATAGATTGGATTTCCCCAAAGTTGACCAGTAGGACTGAAATCATCTGCTGGACACCCTGCTACATAAAGTGGCTCATTATTTTCATTAACCTTGAATAATTCTGGCATTGTCCACATCTCTACACTATCGGCACTAACATATATTGGCATATCTCCAATAATTTTAATTCCTTTTGAATTTGCGTAATTTTTAAGTGTTAACCATTGTTTGAAGAAAAAGTACTGTGTTATTGTGTAATAACGAATACTATCTTGTAGCTCTATACGATATTTTTCGCGGGCACTTATTTCAGCACGTTTTATGTCCTCATCCCAATGAATGAAGCTTTGATAACCAAAACTTTCTTTAATTGCCATATATTCAGCATAATCACTCAACCAACTTGCATTCTCTTTTTCGAATTGCTCAATTTCAGCTAAAATTGCAGAATTATTTTTAGTATTAGAGACTGCTTTTTCTAAAATCGGTCTTCTAGTTTCAGATAATAATGCGTAATCAATTCTTTCTGGATTTTCTCCAAAATTGACCCTTTCATAATCTTCTTTTTCCAAAAGTCCTTCATTAGATAATAAATCAAAATCTATTAAATTTAAATTCCCTGCTACGGCTGAAAAACTTTGGTAAGGAGAATCTCCGTAACTAGTTGTTGTTAATGGTAAAATTTGCCAATAAGTTTGGTCCGTTTCTTCTAAAAAATCAACAAAATCATAAGCACTTTTTCCAAATGTACCAATTCCTTGTTTCCCCGGTAAAGATGTAATATGCATCAATACACCACTCGAACGTTTTTTCATTTTCGTATCCTCCATAAATTTTTTCAACTTGTATTTACTTTAATCGTCTAACAATAATTATTATAATAAAAACGTTTTACTTTGTCAATACATTTATGTAATTCTTTTATTTTTTTCTTCTAACATATCCGTAAATGTTAGATTTTTATGAAGAGATTTATATTACTCTTGATTTTTTATAACTATACGTTTATAATAGTAAGATGTAATTTTAGAAAGGTTTAGGGAGTATGAGTAAATATAAGCAAGTCTATAATGATATCAAAGAAAAAATTGATACACGTTTCTATAAACGTAATACTGAATTACCTAGTGAAAATGACTTAGTAAGAGAATATGGTTATTCAAAAGATACAATAAGAAAAGCATTATCACTTTTAGAATTAGATGGATATATACAAAAAATAAAAGGAAAAAATTCTTTAATTCTAGGACATGGACGTATTAAAAACAATTATTTAGGAAATATTAAAACTTCAGCAGAATTAAATATAGATGGAAAATACGAAATAAAAACAAACCTTGAAAGCTTATATATAATTCAAGGTGATAAAAGAATTATGGATATCTTTGGCGCAAATGAAAGCAATGATTTTTATCGCGTCAGTCGAAGTAGAACAATTAATGGAGAACGACTTGAGTATGAAGTTTCATATTTTGATCGTTCATTAGTCCCTTTTTTAAATAAAGATATAGCGGAAAATTCAATTTATAAACATTTAGAAACCGAACTTGGTCTTAATATCACACATTCACGTCGTGAAATTTCATTCAGATATGCTACTGACGAAGAAAAACAACATATGGATCTTGGAGTCTATGATATGGTTGCTGTTGTTGAAAGTATTACTTACTTATCGAATGGTAATATTCTTCAATACGGTGTTTTAAGTTACCGTCCAGATAAATTCACCTTTGTAACAATGGCGAAAAGGTAAGATAAAAAAATTAATTAAATACACCTCAGAGGTTAGAACTTTCTCTTATCTAACCCCTGAGGTGTGTTTTAAATTTATATACTAACTAGCTTTTATTTTAATCTTTCTTCTAATTCTGCTTTTAATTCTTCAAATCCTGGTTTTCCTAGAAGTGCAAACATATTTTTCTTATATGCTTCTACTCCTGGTTGGTCAAATGGATTTAATCCTTGCATATATCCAGAGATACCTACTGCTTTTTCAAAGAAGTATACTAAGTATCCGAATGTAAACTCACTCATATCTGGAAGTTCTACTACAAAGTTAGGTACTCCCCCATCTGTATGTGCAAGCAATGTACCTTCAAATGCTTTTGTATTAACAAAATCCAGAGTTTTTCCTGCCAGGTAATTAAGCCCATCAAGATTATTTTCAGCTTCTTTAAGCTCTATATCCTTGTTTGGCGTTTTTACTTTCAAGATTGTTTCTAAAAGAATACGACGTCCTTCTTGAACATATTGCCCCATTGAGTGTAGGTCAGTTGAGAAACATACACTTGATGGATATAGTGCTTTTCCATCTTTACCTTCAGACTCTCCATAAAGTTGTTTCCACCATTCATTAAAGTAAACCATTGACGGCTCATAAGAAACTAAGATTTCAATTAATTTTCCTTTTTGTTGTAAAATGTTACGCATTACTGCATATTGGTATGCAATGTTTTTGCTTAAATCTGGCGTAGAAAGTTCATCCTGTGCTAACTTAGCACCTGCCATCATTTTATCAATATCAACACCACTAACCGCGATTGGTAATAATCCAACAGCTGTAAGAACTGTAAAACGTCCTCCAACATCGTCAGGTACTACAAAAGTTTCATATCCTTCATCATCAGCAAGTGATTTTAATGCCCCACGTGCTTTATCTGTTGTTGCATAAATTCTTTCGCGAGCTCCTTCTTTTCCATATTTTTCTTCAAGTAATTCTTTAAAAATACGAAAAGCTATTGCTGGTTCAGTAGTTGTCCCTGATTTTGAAATTACATTTACTGAAAAATCTTTTCCAGTAGTTTTTAGGTAATTTACCAATTCTTGTGTATATGTTGAAGAAATTGTGTGACCTACAAAAAATACTTGAGGAGTTTTGCGATCTTTTTCATAGAAGTTGTAAAAGCTATCATTTAACATTTCTATAGCTGCACGAGCTCCTAAATAAGATCCACCTATTCCGATAACAACAAGCACATCAGAATTGTTTTGAATTTTTTTACTAGCTTCTTTAATACGTGCAAATTCCTCTTTATCATAATTAGTCGGTAATTCCAACCAACCTAAGAAATCATTTCCGATCCCTGTTTTGTTATGAAGCTGATTATGCGCAACTTTCACATAATTCTCCATATTTTTCACTTCTTGTTCATTAAAGAAATTTAACGCTTTCGAATAATCAAAATTTAAGTGCATTTTTGTTCTCCTTTGTTTGACTTTACCTTTTATTATAAATCATTGTTGGCTTGTCGTCTATAATATAATCATAAATTAATTCAGAAACTTTTTCTGCATTGTGTCTAATCACATTATTTTCAACGATTCCAACATCTCTATTTTCTATTAATTCAATTCCCAATTTATTTATTTCTTCATAATCAATTCGAACAGCTTCTTGTTTTTCTTTGTGATATTTTTCTAAAACTTTCGAATCGAACTCACGTGAATTAGCAATAACTATATCGAAAATATTTTCTTCAACATGTTTATTTATAGCCTTTATATGATCTGAAACAGTATAATTATCCGTTTCACCATGTTGTGTCATGACGTTACAAACATATATCTTTTTAGCTTCACTCTCGCGTATTCTTTCTGATACATTAGAAATTACTAAATTTGGAATTATAGATGTATATAGACTACCTGGCCCCATGATAATGTAATCTGCCTCTTCAATTGCTTTTAACACATCCTCATTAGGTCTGACTCTAGACGGGGTTATATAAACATGATCAATAATCCCACCGGCTTCAGTTATCGATGACTCACCACGAATAATTTCTCCAGTAGACAACACCGCATTAAGTGTTGCAATATCATTTGTTGTTGGTAATACCTTACCACGTACATTTAGTATTTTACTCATTACTTTTACCGCTGTTGTAAAATCACCATGAATATCCGTCATTGCAGCTAACATTAAGTTTCCTACTGGATGGCCTTTTACTTCTCCAGAGTCAAATCTATATTGAAACATCTTCTCCAAGTACGGCTCAACATCTGATAAAGCCGCTATAACATTCCTTATATCCCCAGGAGATGGAATATTCATATCACTTCTAATTTTTCCAGAACTTCCCCCATCATCTGCTACAGTAACTATTGCTGTTATATCCAGAGGATACTTCTTTAATCCTCTAAGAAGAACAGATAAGCCTGTTCCTCCACCTATAGTTACTACTTTTACTTTTGTTCTCATTTCCTACCTACCCTTGTCTATATCTCGATGTTCAAGATAAACTTTATATCCTAATTTCGAAATATCTTCATGTATTTTTCGAGCAATACTTACTGAGCGATGCTTCCCTCCAGTACAACCTATTGCAATCGCTACTTTATCTCGCCCTTCATACTGATACTTATCAATCATATAAACTATTAAATCTTTATATTTCTCATAAAATTCCTGTGTCATACTATCTGAAAAAACATAATCGAACACTTCTGCATCTTGTCCAGTTTTTTCACGAAGCTCATTTATATAAAATGGATTTTTTAAAAATCTAACATCCACTATGTTATCAGCATCAATGGGTAACCCATATTTATAACCGAAACTAGAGACCGTTATATGATAACTATCTTTCTTTTCTATTCCAAAATCTGCCAATATCTTTTGTTGCAAATCTTTTACCTTTAAATTAGTAGTATCATAAATGTAGTTTGCAATACCTTTAACTCCATCCATAGCGCGACGCTCTTGTTTTATACCTTCGAGAAGACTATATTCTGTCGATAATGGATGATTTTTTCTCGTTTCTTTATAACGATTAACCAAAACTTGATCTTCACTATCTAAAAAGATAATCTTTAAGTCAAAATATTCATTATCCTGAATTTTTTTAAATAATTCTTTCAAATTAACATGAAGATGTTTACTTCTAATATCTATACTAATAGCCGTTTTGTCTATCTCTTTTTCTTCAATTATACGTAAAAAATCTTCAACTAAAAGTCCAGGTAGATTATCTGTACAAAAATATCCTTGACTTTCAAAAATACTTAACGCTGTATTCTTACCTGCTCCACTTATTCCTGTAATTATTACTAATTTTTTTTTCATAGCTTCACATCCATCTTATAATATATCTGCATCATTCAACAATTTGATGTATTTTCTAGATAATCATCAAATTCTAATTTCTATTGTACACTAAAAAAAAACTTTTGTGTAGTATTTTCAAAATTAAAAAAGATTAACTCTATCACATATTATATATAATAGAGCTAATCTCTTATCCTTTATCCATTATTTGAATTATTGTTATTTCTGTTTGATCTATTATTAGAAGCGGTATTTCCACTATTATTTGAGTTGTTATTTCTATTGTTCGTCGTGTTAGAATCATTATCATCGTTATCTGAATTATTATTCTCAGAACGATTTCTTTCTTCTTGCGCTCTTCTTTGCTGCTCTTCTATTTGACGGCGTTCACTATCTGAAATAACCCTTACACCACCATCTATTGAACCAACATTTCCTGGAACATTAAATCCTCTAGGCGGATGAATACGAACTATATTTTGCATATTCACTCTATATAACATTTGTGTTCTTTGTGTATCTTGTTGTGTCATAAATTTAGTTGGTCCATCAATAGCATCAAACCCTTGCCATACAGCTAAAGTATAATTACTCGTGTATCCTATTGTCCAAGAATCTTTTGAATAGTTATTTATATCAAAGCCATATTTTTGTGCTTCAGCCTCGCCAAAAGTTGTAGTTCCTGTTTTAACCGCCATATCTGCTCCACTTATACGTGCATAAGCTGCTGTCCCATTAACTACGTTACGTAACATTGATGTCATTATATATGCTGTAGAATCTTTGATAACCCTCTTTCTGTCATCAGTACTAAAACTCTTTATCTCTGTACCTTCACTGTCATAAACTTTTTTAATAGCTTTTGGCGTCGCATAATATCCTCCATTGCTGAATGGTACATAGGCTGCAGCCATTTGAAGTGGTGAATAACCATCACTACTTCCTCCTATCGGCGTTGTTATAGAATCATCTTTTACTTCCATGCCTACATTAGCTGCATATTGCTTAACTCTTTCAAATCCAACTTGCTGATATGCTTTAATTGCTGGTATATTATATGACCATGTTAATGCATTATTCATCGTAATATTACCATGGTATTGTCTATCCCAGTTTTGAATTTGAGTGCCAGGTATTGCTTTATCTTCTATTGTTTGCCCTGATCCCCAATTTAAGTACTCAATAGCTGGTCCATAAGCCAAAATTGGTTTAATTGATGATCCAGCTTGTAACTTCGCTTGCGTTGCTATATTATATCCATGGAACGTCTGGTTTTTACCACCATATAAAGCTGCAATTCCACTATTTTCATTATTTAAAACAACCATTGATACATTACTTGCCTGTTTTATACCTACTAAATTACTACTCATACTAGTACTTAATGAATCTTGTATTTTCGGATCAAAGTTAGTATAAATCTTAAGGCCTAGATTTAACACGTCTCCTTCATAATCCTTATATTCTTTACTATTCTTAAGTTCTCTAACTATTTCATTCATATATGAAGTGTATTTACTATCAAACTCACTAGAAAGAATAACACGCTCATTATCATTTCTTTTTACAATTCCAGAAAGTACATCTGTGTTTTTAGCAGCAGTTGCTTCTTGTTCAGTAATTTTCCCGTGATATTGCATTAAATAAAGGACTGTATCACGACGCGTTTTTGCTGCTTCAGCATTATCATACGGATTATAAGTATTAGGATGTTGAGGTAATCCAGCAAGCAATGCCATCTGTGGTAATGTTAATTGATTTAATTCTTTACCATAATAATACTTCGCTGCTGTTTTAAGACCGTAAACACCATCTGAATAATAAATTCTATTTACATACATTGTGAAAATAGACTCTTTATCATAATTTTGCTCTAATTTATAAGCTAAATATGCTTCCTGAACTTTACGTTTTATACTCTTGTTATCATCTAAAAAGGTTCTTTTAATAAGTTGTTGTGATATTGTAGATCCACCTTGAGATCCAAAACCACTTGTAAGGTTAGAAAATACCGCCCCTACTAATCGACGATAGTCGACTGCTCCGTGCTCAAAGAATCTATTATCTTCAGTTGCCAATATTGCATCTTGCATTTTCTCTGGAATATCAGCAGTCTCTAAATTTTCACCGACCTGATTACCCAGTTTAGCAACCTCATTATTATTTACATCATAAACAACTGTTCTAGTATTATTATCTAATATTTTCGAATCAAAAGCTGGTGCCTGATATATCCAAAATACACATAGTAAAAATATTGAGATGATAGCAATACTTGCCGCATATAAACCATATCTCAGAATTTTCAACCATAATCCCTTTTTACCATTTTTTAAATTTGGTTTACTTATTCTTCCTGGAGGTACTATAGGTCTTTTCCCATTAGGATTTCCACCTTTCCCTTCTCTACCAGATTGTCCTTGAGGTCTACTTTGTAATCTCTGTTGATTATTTGTAGGCCTTTGGGCACGTCTTCTCATCATTTCTTCATTTATTGCTCGTCTTTGTTGTTCATTAGTTTTTTGGCTACTAACATTTTTTCTAGATATATATCCACCTGGCATAACGGTTTTTCTTTCTGATGAATGTTTATCTTTTCTAGATAAACGATCATTATTATTTTCTGCCATAACATACCCTTTCTTTACTTAATATTTAAACTTCCTATTCCTTAACTTTAACTTTTATTTTTCAAAATAAAAGTTCAATATACTAAACTAATTTTAATGTATATTGAAAAAAAAATCAATTTACTTAGCTAAATATTATTAATATTTGCAATTATTTAATCTATTTGTAATATAACTACATCTATGTTAAAACCATGTGCTTATATTAAAAATAATTTACTAAATAACACTTATCTGTTAAATTATATTTGTTTTACCTTATATTAAATTAAAAAGAGCGACCTACAAATCGCAATTTCATAAGTCACTCTCATTATGTTTATTAAATTTACTATTAATTATTTTGTTGTAGAAGCCTCTACATCCCCTATTGCTGCTTTAGCTGCTGCTATACGCGCAATTATTACACGATATGGAGAACAAGATACATAACCTAAACCTAGTTTAGAACATAGAAGAATTGATTTTTCATCTCCTCCATGCTCTCCACAGATTCCAAGTTTTATAGCCGGTTTTATTTCACGTGCTTTTTGAACTGCAAGCTCCATAAGTTCTAATACTCCACTTTCATCTAAATGAACAAAAGGATCAGACTCTAAGATATTTTTCTTTTTATAAATGTCGATAAATTTCTCGGCGTCATCTCTAGAATAACCGAAAGTAAGTTGTGTTAAGTCGTTTGTACCAAAACTGAAGAAATCAGCATGTTTTGCAATCTTATCTGCAATTAAGCATGCGCGTGGTATTTCTATCATAGTACCTACTTTATAATTAAACTCTGCATTATACAAATGAATCTCTTTTTCAACTAATTCTACTATTTGATCTCTAAGTGTTGACAATTCTTTCTCTAAACCTACTAGTGGAATCATAATTTCAACATTAACATCTATTCCTTCTTTTCTAGCTCTTATCGCTGCTGAACTAATAGCTTTAGCTTGCATTAGATAAATTTCCGGATAAGTAATACCTAAACGACAACCACGGTGTCCCATCATCGGGTTGAATTCTGCAATACTAGCTACTTTAGATTTCAATTGAGATGCTGTTACATTTAGCTCTTCTGCTATAACTTCTATTGTTTTATCATCTTTTGGTAAAAATTCGTGTAGAGGTGGGTCTAATAGACGAATATTAACTGATTTACCATTAGCTGCCTTGAATATTTTATAGAAATCTTCACTTTGAATTGGTTGTAATCTATCTAAGAATTTCACCCTTTCAGTTGTATCAGCTGCTAAAATCATTTTTCTTACTAAGCTAATTCTATCTTCTTCAAAGAACATATGTTCCGTTCTGCAAAGTCCTATACCCTCAGCTCCAAACTCAAAAGCAACTTTTGCATCAATTTCATTATCTGCATTTGCAAAAACACTCATTTGTCGAATTTCATCTGCCCAACTTAATAATTTTTTAAATCTTGAACTAAACGTTGCTTCAACCTTCTCAACTTCTCCAAGATAAACTTTACCACTACTTCCATCAACAGAAATTGTATCACCTTCACGAAGAACTAAATCAGAAATTCTTAAAGTTTTTTCTTTATAGTCAATAATCATATTTTGACATCCACAAACACAACATTTACCCATTCCACGTGCTACTACAGCAGCATGTGATGTCATTCCACCTCTAAGAGTAACTATCGCTTCAGAACTAACCATCCCCTCAATATCTTCTGGAGAAGTTTCTTCGCGAACTAAAACTACTGCTTCTGTTTTTGCAGCTTCTACTGCATCTTCTGCTGAAAAGTATATTTTACCTACAGCCGCACCTGGTGATGCTGCTAACCCTTGTGTCAGTTGTTTTGCACCTTTTAGACTTTTCTCTTCGAATGTTGCATGTAAAAGTTTATTAATTTCTTCAGTTCCTATTCTTAAAATAGCTTCCTCTTTAGTTATAACCCCTTCTTCTACTAAAGATACCGCTACTTCTACAACCGCATTAGGAGTTCTTTTCGCATTACGAGTTTGAAGGATATATAATTTTCCATCTTCAATCGTAAACTCAATATCTTGCATATCTTTATAATGTTTTTCTAATTTTTTAGAAATATCAACAAATTCTTCATAAAGATGTGGCATATCTTCTTCTAAAATACTAATATTTTTCGGAGTTCTAATACCTGCTACTACATCTTCCCCTTGAGCATTTATTAAATATTCTCCAAAAAGTTTATCTTCACCTGTTACTGGATTTCTGCTGAATGATACTCCCGTACCACAATTATCTCCCATATTCCCAAATACCATTGCTTGAATATTAACAGCTGTACCCAGCTTATCGCTTATATTATGTAATCTACGGTAAACTTTAGCACGATTATTATTCCAAGACTTGAATACCGCCTCAACTGCAAGCATAAGTTGCTCTTTTACACTCATTGGGAAATCACGGCCTACTTCTTTTCTGTAAATAGCTTTGAATTCTTCAACTACTTTAAATAAATCTTTTTCATTCATATCGCTATCTTGTGCATAGCCATTTTCTGCCTTAACACGTGTTAAAACTTCTTCGAATTTGTATTTTTCAACGTTCATAACAACATCAGAAAACATTTGAATAAAACGACGATAACTATCATACGCAAAACGATAATTGTTATTTTTCTTCGCTAATACTATAGTAGTCTCATCATTTAATCCTAAGTTTAAGATTGTATCCATCATCCCTGGCATTGAGAACACTGCACCACTACGCACTGAAACTAACAATGGATTTTCTAAGCTACCTAATTTCTTCCCAATTTCTTTTTCTAGTGTTGCTAATTGGTCATTTATTTGTTTTAAAATTTCAGGTTTTATTCTTTCCCCATTTTCATAATAGCTATTACAGCTTTCTGTTGTAATAGTAAATCCAGGAGGTACATTTATCCCTAAGCTCTTCATTTCTGCAAGATTTGCACCTTTTCCTCCCAGTAAAGATCTCATATCTTTATTTCCTTCACTGAAATTATAAACATATTTTTTTGTCATTGCATTTTCCCCCATAAAATAATTTATATATATTTTTTAAAAAACTTTTATAATTTTTAATTATCAAATTATTTATAACAAAAGTGATTCTCCGTGTCACAATAAATAATTTTTCATCTTCCATTAATTAAAACAATTAATTATTTTGTTTAAACCTCAAGTCCTCTTTCTCTCATAATCCCAATAATTATTTCTGCTGTTTCCTCAATTGCTTTGTTATGCACATCGATTACAGGACACCCAATTTTTTCCATGATACCTAATGCATATTCCAACTCTTCAAAGATTCGCATCTCATCCGTATAATCCGTCCCATGATTAACTCCAAGTGCTTTTAGTCGTTCTCCCCTCAACTTATTAAGCTGCTCCACAGAATTCGTTAATCCAACAATTTTACGTTTAGCCTCATACAATTCTTCCGGTAAAATTAGATCCTTGACTATCGGAACATTCATAACTTTAATATTTCTATTTGCTAAATATAAACTAAGTGGCGTCTTAGAAGTACGCGATACTCCCAAAATTATCACATCTGCTTCTTTAAACCCATTTATATCTTTGCCATCATCGTATTTTACAGCAAATTCTAATGCATCTACCCTTTTAAAATACTCTGCTCCCATTTTTCTAATTAAACCTGGATTATTCTCAGATTTAATTTTTAATTTTTCTTCAAAAATATTCAGCATATCACTTAATAGATCAATAACTTTAATATTTTTTTCTTCTGCAAGCTGTCTTGCATATTTTGCTAGTTCTTTATCTACTAATGTTTGGACAACTACATCATCTTCTGCTATATTTTCTATAATTGAAGCTATTCTTTCTTTTGTGCAAACATTAGAGTTTTTTAAAACTTTATATTTTACTTGTCCATAAGAAAACTGAATTAATGCAGCATCAACTACATCTTTCGCAGTATTACCTATGGAATCTGAAATTATGTGTACAGTTAACATTTTAACCCTCCAGTATCTCTAGTAATAATTTTATCAATGTAGTTTTTGAAACTTTACCTACGATTATTCTATTACCATTGTCATCCTCCCTAACAACCGGTAAACAGTCAATCTCATGCAAAATAATCTTTCTCAATGCATCACTTACTAATTCATCCTCATGAATGTAAATTACATTTGGAACACGTGTCATAGCAAGTGCTATAGGTAATGAATCAGCATCGGCATTTCTTGCTAGTTTCAACATATCTTTTCTAGAAGTAACTCCAACTAAATGATTCTCTTCATTAACTATAAAAATAGTGCCTACATCATAAATAAATAACTTCGATAATACTTCAGAATAACTTGCTGTACTTTTAGCTGTTATAGCTATCCCCATTATTTCTTTAACAGATTTCCTTTTTACTTCTTCTCTTTGCTCCCCTGGTAAAAAGTTATAATTGTAATAATATCCCACATTTGGTTTTGCCTCTAGCACTTCTAACATGCCAAGAACCGCTAAATCATTCCTAAGTGTAGATTTTCCTAAAGAGAGTCTTTCTGCAATTTCATCACTAGTAATTGGTTCAAACTCTTTTACTATTTCAATTATAGCTTTATGTCTCTCCGTTAATTTCATTGTTCCTCCTTTATTGTGTTTTACAACTATAATTATATAATATATTACACATTATTTCAAGATTAAAATTAAATAATGTGTAATATATCTGTTTTTATAACAAAATGTTGTGAAACTCAACATTTTTATTGTATTAAATTTTAATAAAGCAGCCCCTCTTGATTATTATTTGTAAAACTTAATTTATATTTAAAGATATATATGATATAATAAAATAAAAAAGTAATGAGGTGTATTATGTCAAAATTATCAAAACTTTTAATAATTGGTTCTGGAATCGCAGTAGCTAACTATTACACTAAAAACTCAGAAAAACTAGAAGAACATTTTAACTTTATAAAGAAAAAAGCAAAAGATTCATGCGGTTATACTAGATGTATGATTCGTTATGCAGAAAAAAATGGAATTACTGAAGCCGCTGATTATTTATATAAAGATGCAATTAAAGTTGCCAATCGCACAAAAGATAAACTAACAGAAACATACAATGATGCTGTTGACTATGGAAAAAAGTTATCTGACAACGCATGTGAAATAAAAGAACACGCTAGTAATATCCGTGAGTATTCTGCCGAATTCAAGGAAAATCTGGGCTCTGCTAAAAAAGTTGCTGAAGAAATCAAACCGAATATTTCTAATTTTGTTGAAACTGCAAAACAAAAAGTTAATTCAATAAAAGAGAAAGTAGAAGATATTAAAGAAGATTTAGAAGCAGACAAAGTTAAAGAAAAAATCCAAACGTTCTCTGATAATGCAGAAAGAACAATAGAAGAAGTTAAAGAAAAAATAGAAACTGAAGTTTTAAAAGAAAGCACTGAAACAGAAAACAACGAACAATAGTGAGGTATATTTATGAATTTATTATCTATTGATACATTACCTAACACTGGTGAAGTAGTTAAAAATTATGGAGCGTATATAGGTATTGCTGTTATTCTCTTAGTTATAATCTTCCTTTTTTGGAAAAAGAAAAACAACAAAGATGAATAAACTTATTTATAAAATAAAAACCCTTAAACATAACTTTTTATGTTTAAGGGTTTTTGTTTTTCTATTTTAAATTATCTAGCGCAGCTATTCTTTCTTTAACACTATCATATTGTTCTTGATAAGTAGTTTGTTTTTCTTTTTCTTTAGCTACAACAGCTTCTGGAGCAGAACCAACAAATTTTTCATTAGAAAGTTTTTTGTTTACTCTATCTAATTCTTGTTGTAATTTCTCTAGTTCCTTTCCTAGACGTTCTTTTTCTTTAGCTACATCGATTAAATCACTTAATGAAACGTAGATTTCAGCACCTGGTAAAATACGACTAATATCAGTTTCGCTTGCTTCTACTTCGCGTTCAATAATGAGTTCGCTAGGACGAGCAAATTTTTCTAAGTATGCACTACCACTTAATAATACTTCTTTTACGTTTTCTTGTGCGTATTTAATCTTAATAGGTATTTCGCGTGACATAGGTGCATTAACTTCACTACGGATATTACGTACTGCTGTAATTACATCTTGGATAAATTGCATATCTTCAGTTTCATTTTCAAATACTAAGCTTGCATCAACTTTAGCAAATTCGCTAGTTACAATACTGTCTCCTGTGTGAGGAATGTGTTGCCAGATTTCTTCAGTTACGAATGGCATAAACGGATGTAACATTTTTAGAGAAGCATCAAGTACATATACTAAAATAGATTTAGTAGTTTTCTTAGCAGCTTCATCTTCACCATTTAATGAAATCTTAGCAATTTCAATATACCATGAACAGAATTCTTCCCATACGAAGTTATATAGAATGCGGCTTGCTTCACCAAATTCATATTTTTCGAATAATCTTTCGAAGTCTTCAATAGTTTTAGCAAGTTTTGTTAGAATATATTTATCAGCTAGTGTTTTTTCTCCTGATAAGTCTATATCACTGTATTCGAAACCTTCAAGATTCATAATTACAAAACGAGAAGCATTCCAGATTTTATTGATATAGTTCCAACTTGCTTCAATCTTTTCAGTTGAATAACGTAAATCTTGTCCTGGTGTTGAGTTAGTCGCTAAGAAGTAACGTAAGCTATCCGCTCCATATTGCTCAATTACCTCCATCGGATCCACACCATTTCCTAGTGATTTACTCATCTTACGACCTTGTTCATCACGGACTAAACCGTGGATTAAACAATCTTCAAATGGACGAGTTCCTGTAAATTCTAATCCTTGGAATACCATACGAGCAACCCAGAAGAAGATAATATCATATCCGGTTACTAAACAACTATTTGGATAGTAACGTTTGAAATCTTCACTTTCTAAATCCGGCCACCCTAATGTTGAGAATGGGAATAATGCTGAAGAGTACCAAGTATCAAGAACATCTTCATCTTGGACATAGTTTTCTATATCTTTAGGTGGATTTACATCCACATAAACTTCACCAGTTTCTTTGTGATACCAAGCTGGAATACGATGTCCCCACCATAATTGACGAGAAATACACCAGTCTTGAATATTTTCCATCCATGTATTTAATGTATGCTCAAAACGTGGTGGATAAAAATTAACTTTTCCATCTTCATCTTTTTGATTTTCTAAAACTTTATCAGCAAGAGGTTTCATATCAACAAACCATTGTTTAGAAAGATATGGCTCAACAACCGCACCACTGCGTTCTGAATGCCCTACTGAGTGAAGATGTTTTTCGATTTTGAAACAAACTCCACTTTCTTGTAAGTCTGCAATAAGAGCTTTACGACATTCAAAACGATCCATACCATTATATTTATCTGCATGCTCGTTCATTACAGCACCTTCATCCATAACGATAATACGTGGTAAATTATGACGTTCACCTACTTCAAAGTCATTTGGATCATGTGCTGGAGTAATCTTAACAACACCACTTCCAAAATCTTTTTCTACATATTCATCTGAAACAACTGGAATTTCTTTATTTGTCACTGGTAAAAGAACTGTTTTCCCAATATATTTTTGATATCTCTCATCTTCTGGGTGAACTGCAACAGCAGTATCTCCGAATAGAGTTTCCGGACGAGTAGTTGCTACTTCCAAATAATCTCCACTATCATCAGCTAAGAAATATTTAAGGTGATAAAATGCACCTTCTACGTCTTTGTGAATTACTTCGATGTTAGATAACGCAGTTCTTTGAACTGGATCCCAGTTAATAATTTTTTCTCCGCGATAAATAGTCCCATTATTATAGTGGTCTACAAAGATTTTTGTTACAGCTTTGTTTAATCCTTCATCAAGGGTAAATCTTTCACGAGAATAATCAAGACCCAATCCTAATTTTGCCCATTGTGCACGAATATAACCAGCGTATTCTTCTTTCCATTCCCACGCACGCTCTAAGAATTTTTCACGACCTAAGTCATAACGTGAAATTCCTTCTTCACGCATTTTCGCTTCTACTTTCGCTTGAGTCGAAATACCCGCATGATCCATCCCTGGAAGATAGAGTACATCAAATCCTTTTAGACGTTTGTAACGTGTTAACATATCTTGTAATGTTGTATCCCATGCATGTCCAATATGTAATTTCCCAGTTACGTTTGGTGGTGGAATTACTATTGTATATGGATTTTTCTTACTTTTATTGTCGGCTTTAAAAACTTCTTTTTCTAACCACCAATTGTAACGATTTTGTTCAACTTCGGTCGGATTATATTTTGTAGACATTTCCGTCATAACTGTTCCTCCTAATTATTAAATATTTTTAATTTCTCACTTTATTTATTATGTTTATTTGTGGCTTATATATTAAATTTTAGATAAAAAAATAACCTTCATCCTGATATAAGGACGAAAGTTTCCGTGGTACCACCTTTATTCTAATTATATTATTAGCACTTAATAAGATTAACGCTCTAACCACGTTTAAAGCTACTTACTTTCACTCTAAATGCTCACCGTCTACTTCAAAGTCCTGCCTAGGAGAAATCTCTCAACCACTGATTTCTTTTCTGTATCCTACGGTACGCAAGAACTTCTACTTATCGGCTCATCGCATATATTTTATAATTAAAATACGCTTAATATAATATCACAATTCGCAAAAGAATGCAAGGAATATATCACTCTATGATAAATCTCTAGATATTTTTAAAAAACCAGTCTACTATTTCTAATAGACTGGTAATTTTATTAATCTTCTTTTTTATTTTTCCACGCAGTTGCGTTGTTAATTTTTATTGGCAAATTGTCTAAATAAAATTCTGGGTCTTTTCCTTGTCTATGCTGTTTAACATAGTCTTTTAGTACAACATAAACCACGCCAGAAAGTCCAATAATAGCTATCAAGTTTAGTAAACTCATGATACCCATTGTTATATCAGCAAGACCCCAAACTAAGTCTAGGTCCATTACGCTTCCGATATATACAAATATACATACAATAACACGATATACATTTACCGCCCATTTTTTAGGTAGTAAATATTGAATATTAGTTTCTCCATAGTAGTAATTCCCAATAACTGAACTATATCCAAATAAAAAGATTGCTACGATTAAGAAAACAGTACCTATACTTCCTATTTGAGAAGTAAGTGCAGCCTGTGTAAGTCTAATACCTTGTAAGCTACCTTTCCCATACTCAATACCTGGGTATAATAAAATTAAAAATGCTGTCGCTGTACATACTAAACAAGTATCAAAATATACTCCAAGTGTTTGAATAAATCCTTGTTTAGCTGGGTGCGTACTATCAGCTGTTGCTGCCGCATTCGGTGTAGACCCAAGACCAGCTTCGTTTGTAAACATTCCTCGTTTTACTCCAAGTAAAATTGAAGTCCCCATACCGATTACTCCACCACCAACTTGTTCAATACCAAATGCTGATTTTATAATTTGTCCAAGTAATCCTGGAATCTTATCAAAATTAATAATCATAATTATAAAAACTATAAATAAGTAAATAACAGCCATAATAGGAACTAACCATTGAGTAATTTTTACAACTTTTGTTACTCCTCCAAAAATAACAAAAACTGTAAGTACTAAAAGTGCAATACCTGCAACTTTAGAATTGATATTGTAAATCTCTAATGATTGAGCTATAGTATTTGTTTGTACTGAGTTGAATGCAATACCATAAGTTATTGAAATAACAATCGCAAACAATACTCCCATCCATTTTTGTCCTAAACCTTTTTCCATATAGTATGCTGGTCCCCCACGGTAAACACCTTTTCTATCGCGAACTTTATATACTTGAGCAAGCGTAGATTCCGCAAAAGATGAAGCTCCTCCAAAAAGTGCAACAATCCACATCCAAAATACTGAACCAGGACCACCTAATGCAATCGCAATAGCAACACCTGCTATAGTACCTGTTCCGACACGTGATGCAGCAGAAATAGTAAAGGCTTGGAAGGCTGATACCCCTTTTTGCTCTCCGTCTTTTCCTACTTTTGGTTTTTCAGAAATTAATTTGAACATTTCTTTTATATAAGTAAATTGAACAAATTTCGTACTAAATGTAAAATAAATACCTGTAACAATTACTAATCCAATTAAAAAATATGACCACATAAAGTCATTCAGACTAGTAAGTAAATCCATTATATTCATAATAACGTCTCCTTAAAATACTAAAGTAAAGCTAATAATTATAAATTATATTTATTAACTTTATTATTATACTTGAATATACTTTATTATATAAATATATGTTATATTTTCTAACAATTCTTATTTTCTGATATAGAGAATCTTTTTGAAGTATTATAGTTTATCTCATTTTTATAACAAAAAATCTTCTTAGATTACAAATTTCCATTATTATAATCTAAAAAGATTTATACATATATGTTATTTAATTAATTTTGTAGAGTATTACAATTATTCTCCATCTTCTTTTTTCTCTTCAGTTTCTTGATTTAATTGCGGATAATAAATCTTATTGTTTTCTACAGGATGAGCTAGCATTCTACCTCTTGACTTTAATTCCGCTCTTATTTCATCATAAGTTAGTTTTTCATAATCTAACTTCTCTTGTAAAACATATTCTCCACTCTTTACTTTATAGCGCATATTAGATGCTGCCTTAAAATACGTTACTAGAAAAACAATAGATATAATTAAAGTCCCCATATTTAAAATAGCACCCATTGTATCTACTTGTCCATATTCTACTAATGCACTGTCGCTTTTAAATATATCTCTTAATATTTTTATTTGAGAAAGTATTATAGTTAATGCTAAGATAATTTTCTGAAATTTTGTTTCAAAAATAGGATAAATACAGCGTTATTGGAATAACAATATCTGTAATAATTGAAATTACTCCTAATACTAATAATCCAACTACTGACAACATAGGTGCATAAATATTAATTCCCATTAAATCATCAACTAGAATAATATATGTAACCACGCTTATTATCAACAAAGAGAATATGAGTGTTCCTGTGTAAAGAACTCCCCAATTTTTTTCCATACTCGCCCTTTATATTCTTTATAGATAAGATATGTATTATAAAAAGGTATAAATGCTAGACTAGTTTTAATCCCAAACATATCAAACATTATCATTGAAAAACATACGGATATAGTATAAAAAATTAAAATCACTACAATGAAAAATATTACAAATAATCCATTTAATATAATAAACGCCTCCTTTATGATTAACTATCATAAAAGTCGTCTGATACATCAATAAATATTGTTCACTATTTTTATTATAAAATATAATATCAATTATATTATAACTTGCTACTTATGATAACTAGCTCCTGTTATTATGCGATATGCACGGTACACCTGCTCAAGTAAAATTACTCTCATCATCTGATGAGGAAATGTCATCTTACTAAAAGATAGTGCATAATTACTACGTTTTTTCACTTCATCAGATAGGCCGTAGCTCCCACCAATTACAAGAACAACATCACTGTTTCCTGATAACATAAGACTATTAATTTTTTCTGCAAAATCTTCACTTGATAGATTTTTTCCGAGAATCTCTAACGTAATAACATATTGATTATCTTTAATTTTCGAAAGAATATTTTTCCCCTCTTTGTCCATAGCAATGGCAATCTCCGATGAATTTTCCGCCTTTACTTTTTCATCATTTATTTCTATTGTATTTAATTTTATATATGCACCTAATCGCTTTTCATATTCTTTTATCGCATCACGATAAAATTTTTCCTTTACTTTTCCTACACATATTAATGTTACTTTCATTTTTTCCTCTTTCTAAAAGAAAGGGCGATACTTTGTATCGTCCGTCTATCTTAATTTTCATTATTTAAAATAAATTTTTCAATTGCATAAGCAAAGCCATCTTCATCATTACTCTTTGATATAAAGTTCGCTGCTTCTTTTAAAACTGGGTTAGCATTATCTACTGCAACGCCCATACCAGCAAACTCTATCATACTTAAATCATTAAGTCCATCTCCAAGCGCCATTACATTGTCTTTAGTTAAGCCTAGTTTTTTGCATAACGCATCTAATGAGCCCCCTTTAGAAATACCTTTGTCATTAACTTCTATGAAAAATGGTTTTGAAGTTGCTACTTCATACTCATCACCTAACTCTTTTTGAAGTTTGTCTTTAACAGCTTGTGCTTCGTCAGGGTGTTTTAATATAATTACCTTAGCCGCACCTTCTTTTATGTGCTCTTTCATATTTTCAGCAATTATAAGTTTTGCTCCTACCAACCCTACTTCTACGCGTGCATATTCATTATCACGATTTGTTAACACATCACCATTTTGATATGTTAGGATATCACAATCGTTTTCCAGTGCTATATCTATTAAAAATTTAATTCTTTCTGGTGATAAGAATTTTTCATAAACAACTTCTCCAGTTTTTAGGTTAGCTATTCTTGCTCCGTTATATGATAGTAGATAATTGTCATAACTATCTAGTTTTAAATCTTCAACTATCTTCATCATACCAAAATCTGGTCTTCCTGAAGCTAAAATAACTTTTATATCTTGCTCCTTACATTTTTCTATTACTTCTCTATTTTTTTTAGAAATTTCGTTTCTACTATTTACTAGCGTATCATCTATATCTGTAACAACTAATTTTATCATACAAAAACTCCTTTTTTTATCACTATGCGTTGTACGTTTGCAAAAGCAACTTTAATCTTAACGAACAAAGTGAGGAAAAGATTATTAGTTGCGACTGCCAAACGATTTGTTCTATCCTTGATTTAATCATATTCTACAAATCTATTTAGTCCTAGTTTACTCAATATATTATATCAGAAAATCTAAAAAATACACAACGATATATGCCTCATACTTATTGCGTTACAATAGATGTGAGACAAAATAAAAAAAAAAAAAAAGAAAGCTGGTAAAATTATTATAAGTAGTCATACAAATAATAAAGAAGCTTTTTTCTCATGACTATTTTAATACAAAAAAACAATACAGACTCAAAGATATTTATCTCATACATTAACAGAATTTTACGCAGTAAAAACATACGGAAGATGTCTCTCTATAAAATTTGTATGTAGAAGATATAAAATATCAAAAGCATCTCTTGTGAGATGGAATAAAAAATTTGATGGTACTAAAGAATCATTAATTGATAAATCTCTCATAAAACTTTATCTAAACACCCTAATTCTTATACAGATGTAGAAATATCTTGGATCAAAAGCTATATTAGACGTAATCCTAAGATTTCTTTAGTTGAGCTATTCTATAAACTTAAAACAAAGAAAAAATATAATAGGCATCCTTGCTCTCTTTTTCGTGTTCTTAAAAAACTGGATTTTTTTAAATATAAAAAAAAAAGAAGAAGAAGGTGTATGTCCCTAAACTTTATGATATCCCTACTAAATTAGGTGTTAAATGGCAACTTGATGTTAAGTTTGTTCCTAAAATGCTATGTCGTTCAATTTCCTGATAAATTTTACTAATATACTGCTATTGATGAAGCTAGTCGTGAACGTTTTATTTATCCTTTCAAGGAATAAAGTTCCTACTCTACTATTCAATTTATTAAAATGACTATTGACTATTTTGGATACAAACCCAATACCATACAAACTGACAATAGGGCTGAATTCAGTTATTTTAAAGAAATTAAACGCAGTCATCTTTTTGGTGTTTTATG
>ERZ772917.564-NODE-564-length-25433-cov-87.042517_pt1 | contig 25433 bp, 23 predicted proteins | sample MGYA00511187_ERZ772917 | MGnify/ENA primary metagenome ERZ772917 (study PRJEB29015, sample SAMEA2737925) | human oral metagenome | biome: human oral; feature: human-associated habitat; material: dental | place: China | collected 2012 ...
ATCTGCGCCTCGGGGGCGACGCCAACGATCTGGTCGGCGTTGCCTGCGGCGATGCCCGCCACGTGCGTGCCGTGGGAACCGTAGTCGCCGGGGCTCGGCATCGCGTCGTTATCGGAGTCAGCGTAGTCGTAGGCGAAGGGGAACTTCTCGTTGTAGTAGATTCCGGTCTTGCCCTCGCCCAGCTGGGGCGCCAGGGCAGCAATGTCGTCGGCGGTCAACGACGGCGTCCCCGTCATGGCGCCGGCGAAGGCGGGGTGGGTCATCTCGACGCCCGTGTCGATGACGGCGACGACCTTGCCCTGACCCTTCTGGGTGAGCTGGTCGGCGTGCATGATGAGCTGGGCGCTGAGGTTGTCGGGGTGCTGGGAGGGAAGGCGCGAGGCGGGGGTGGCGCCTTCAGCGTCGACGCCCGCGACGTCGGCGACGGGCGTCAGGCGTTCGAGGAACGCAGCCTTGACCCCGGTCGCTTGACGGATCGCCCCGAGGGATCCGGCGGGCGCCTTCAGCGCGAATCCGTTGAGGGCCTTGTCGTACTCGCGCTGTACCTGGGCGGTCTCGCCCGGGAACGCTGCGGCCACGGCCTCGTCAATGGAGGCCAGCGCCGCCCCTCGGTCCGCCCCATCCTGGAGCTGGACGATAATACCGACGACGCGCGACAGGTCCTGACCGCTCGCACCAGACTCGGGCGCAACCGTCTCTCCACTCTTCGATGTCAGCGCCGTATCGGCATCACCCACGGGCAGGGACGGGGCCACCACACCGGGGGCAGGCTGAGCCGGCATGGAAGCCGACGGCGCCGCGACAGACGCCGGTCCCGTCACCAAGAGCGCGCAGGAACCGACGAGCGCGAGAAGCGCCGTTGATCTCTTCGTTGTCATGTTCGTAACTCCAATGTGTCGATGGGCAACCGTCCTGGAACAAAGGAGACTCCACCGTGGCGGCCGCCACAGCCAACATACCCCAAACACCACTCCTGACAAACGACGTCTCGTATCGGGAGAACGACCAACGACGGTCGTCCCGATCGGCCACAACGAGGCCCGGAACATGTTCGACCGAGCAGTCAGCCTCGCCGACGGTTTCCTCATTGTTGGTCGCGGCTTTAGGAGTTGTATCGGCACGCATATCGGAGCGGGAATGACGGGGCCTTCTCGCTGCAATGCTGACCACCGGCACCTATCCGGCGCCGGGCACACGGACGACCAAGCATCCTCCAACCCACGGCCAGCCCCGACAAGCGTCACACCACCTCGTGCCGAGTGACCAGGGTGGGCCGAACGCAAATCCGCAGGGACGCGAGAGGAGTCGGAGCGCACGCCACAACACGCGGGAGCGACAACCTGTCAAGCGTCGCGCTACGCCGCGCCGGACAGGCCGCTACTTACGGTCCGAGAGCTCCAGGTTCGCTCGCACGACGATGCCGATGCGCTCGACGATCTCATCGTCGACCCACGACCCATCGAGGGCGTCCAGGCGCGGGTGAGCTCCCTCCTCGCCGAGCAGGCGATCGAATCCGAGGATCGCCCGCCACAGGGGTACGAGTTCCTCGTGGTAGGTGTGGCCGTGGCCGCCCGGGGCGGTGCCAGCGACCGGCAGGTCCGCGAGCACCTGAATGTAGGTGACGAAACGAGTGAACTCGACGTTATCGGACACGTCGCGCCCCGCACGCTCACGCAGCCAGTCCGGTTGAGTCCAGATCAGCCTCCGGTTCCACCACACGACCGGGTCCGAGGGGTGCTGCGCGTAGACGACGCGGGGGAAAGCCCACAAGCCGAGCTCGCGCCCGTACAGGTCGGTGCGCAGATCCGCGGGCTCGTTGACGAAGCGTACACGGCGGCCGTTGTGAACGACGGGCGCCACCTCGGGGCTGCCCTTGTGACGCGCAGCCGTCAGGGCGGCGTGCATCGGCGTGAAGGCGGGTGTTCCGACCCACAGGGCCCCGTCCACCCGCTCGATCGCCTCCTCGAAGGAAGCGAACACGGACTGCGAGGCGAAGGCCCCGAGCGACTCGCCGCACACGAACAGCGCGGGTCGTTCCTCCTCGTCCATCGCGTCGAGCTCAGCACGCACCGCCGCAAAGAGGGCGGCCGAGGCCTCCCGCGCGGGCTCAAGGCCGGTGAGCCAATTCAGGACCGAGGGCACGTAGGAGTACTGCAACGACGCCGTAGCGCAGTTGCCGCGGGTGAGATACTCGAGGGGCTGAACCTGCCACTCGTCGACCCAGCCCGAGCCGGTGGACGCGGCGATGAGGATGACGGCGCGCTCGAAGGCGCCCGTTCGGCGCAGCTCCGCGAGGACCCTCGCGACGGCCCGCTCGATACCGTCCCCGCCCGTGGGCATGCCGGCGTAGACACGGATCGGCTCCATGGCCTCGCCCCCGCAGACCTGCGCGATGTCGAGGCGCGAGGGGCCACGCCCGAGGAACACGCGCCCCTGGCCGCCCACCGACTCCCAGGTGACGGGCGAGGCCGGCGAGGCTGAGCGCTCGGGGACGACGGGCTCGTAGATTCCGCGCGCCGTGCGCAGGTTCGTCCGCTCGGCTTGGCGGCGGACAAAGCCGATGCCGCCGCGCAGAATCACCTTCGAGGTCAGGAAGAAGACGGTGACGCACAGGACGGTTACGCCCACCACGGAGGCCACGAGGGGCGGCATGTAGGCAGCCAGGGAGACGATGAGGAGGCGACCGATACGACTGAGCCCGCCGACGATCGCGAGAAGCGTCCACGCGACAACGACCGTGCCGCCGGTTCCCAGGATGTATTCGCCGAACGTCTCCCCCGGCATGTTCACCAGCCTCGCGGCGACGCGGGCGCGGCGATAGGACTGGATGACCGCGTAGAGCCACCACACGGCGAACAGGGCGGTGGCGGCAACGCGAAAGCCGATCTCGACGGGTTCGGAGGCACTGATCGTCAGGCCCGTCACTCGGATGATTCGCGCTCCCACGTTCTGCACGATGACGCCGGCGACGTATCCGCAGGACACGAGGACGCCCGAGGCGACCGCGTGCCAGGCCCAGGAGCGCGCCATGAGCGAGGGCGACACACTCACCGCATACATGGCGAGCGCGGCGATCACTCCGAGAAACGACAAACCCATGACGCCATTGTGCCAGGCTCGCTCGGGGCGTTTCGCAGTGTGGCGAGCACAGGCAGCCTCACGACAACTGCTCACAGCGGTCTGCGCATCTGCTAGGGTGACAGAACTCGCGAGACTGCAGGACATGGCTTCACGGAAAGGGGCGGTCATGATGAGGACAAGGGAACGGACTCGGCGAGTCGCACGGTGGCTGGCGTGCGCCGCCGCCGCGGCTTGCTGCCTCATTGGTACAACGGCGCCCGCGCACGCGAACATCGAGTACCTTCCCTCCCCGAAGATCGCCGTACCCAAGGCACCCAGTTCACCCCTCCTCCCCGGAAAGCCGGTCACGATCGAGGTCCAGTTCTCAACCGGGAATGCCGAAAGAACTAAGCACGAGTGGGGACCAGCCATCGAGATGCGCTTGAGTTTCCAGGCAGAATCGAACGGAGAGGAGCTGCTCACTCGGGACGACTGCGGAGAACTGGTCAACGTATTCCTGTCGGGCACCGGTGACGACTTCTCGACGGAAACGCGCTACGTAGACGGCAGCTGCAACCTGTACTCGTACTACTTCGGGGAGGCGCGCCATTCCCTCTACTCCCTTGACGAGAACGGGCACGTGCAGGTCCGCTTCCCGATGACGTACATCCACCAGGTAGCGGCCGCGTTTGACGACGGAACCATCGCCGAGCTCTCCGTTCGCTTCGAGAGCATCATCAACGGGCGCTGCAACGGGGATCCCGACATCGACAGTATCGACGAAGCAACCAGCTTCGCTGGGCACTATACGTGGTGCTCCTGGACAACCCGTAAAGGAACCACGATTCCCCAGGACGACTCGGTCCTGATCGAAGGGGACGCCGAGCCGATCTTGACCGACAAGTTTGAGGCAACCGTCGGCCCTCTCACGGACATGACCCTCCCCGTCAACCCCTTCGCCCTCCCCTCCCCCGAAGACACGGCCTCGGGCGAGCAGGCGGTCGAATCGCCCGGACCGGGTCTCCTCATCGGCGTCGGAACGCTCGTCGGCATCCTGCTCCTTGTCGGCGGGGGATCCTTCGTCTGGGCGCTGCGCACGCGGAACTAACCGGTTTCCCGTACGGCATTGCACACAGGCGCGCAGAATGCGACCGAATCCTGAGCGTATTCTTGCCACCAGGTTAAGGAATCGCCTACAATATGCAGCGCTTAGTTGTGTGAGGTGACAATGTCTCTATTCGAGGACGACCCTGACGTGATCCGCCGCCAAGAGCGCCAGGTGCGAGAGCAGGCCGAGCGCGCCCGCGTGATGCGCGAACGCATCCAAGCGGTCCAGGGCGTGGGCACCTCCCCCGACGACAGCGTCGAGATCGTCGTCGACTCCGGCGGGGCGCTCCTCGGCATCGGGATCGACGGCGCGTCCAACGAGCTGTGCGAGTCGATCATGGCCGCCTACGCCGCCGCCCGGCGCGACGCCGGCGAACAGGTCATCAGTGCCTCCCAGGACGCTTTCGGAGAGAACTACGCGGGTGTCGAACGCATGCGCTCACTGTACGGCGTGCCCGAACCGGAAGACCCGAACGCCGATGCCTCGGATTCCCTGGCAAACCCGCGGAGGTACTGACCGTGACCGAGATCTTTTCCGCCGATCCGGCGGCCATCATCGCCCACGCCAGGCGACTGTCCTCGTACCAGAGCGACCTTGAGGCCGCCTCGGACGCCCTTCGCCAGGCCTCCGCCTCCAACGGAGCCTTCGGGATGATGGTCGGCCCCTTCATTGCTCCCCTATTCCAGCTCGTTGAGGCCGGGGAACATCTCGCCATCAGCGGCGCTGGGTCCTCCCTCGACAAGCTCTCGCAGGCGCTAGCCGCGAGCGCGCGCAGCTTCGAGGCGCGCGAGGCCTCGTCGTCGCAGTCCCTGAACCAGGCCGGATCCGGCGCGAAGGAGGGCAGAATTGGCTACTGAAACTACCAATCCGCTCGTCGCCGAGCGCCAGGATACGACCTCGGCGCTGTCGGGTGCGGGGGTCCTCGACGACATCGAACAGCTCAGCTCCGCCATCGAGAACAAGTCCTGGCTGAGCGGCGCGCTCGCCGGGGTCGCCCTGGGGATCGACACCGTCGCAGCCGTCTCCGACCCCCTGGGCACCCTCATGGCCTGGGGTATCGGGTGGGTTTTCGACCATATCCAGCCCTTCAAAGACTGGATGCTTCAGCTCGCCGGAGACGCGGACCAGCTGCGGGCGAACGGGCAGACGTGGAAGAACGTGGCCGCCACCCTCCAGTCTGCGGCGGAAGGCATCGAGCAAGACGTGCGTTCTTCCTTCCCCGAGGGGTCCTTCACGGGGAGCACAGCGACCGCCTACTTCGCTGCCTCAAGCGCCACCACCAAGGGCATTTCGATGACGGGGGCGCTCTCGGGCGCTGTCGGAACCGCCTACGAGGTGTGCGCCGTCATTATCCAGTTCGTCCACGACTTCGTGCGCGACGCGATCAGCCAGGTCGTCGGCTCCATCCTGGCCTACGCGGTCGAGTTGGTCGCCTCCTTCGGGACGGCCTTCCCCCTCGTCATGGAGCAGATTTCCACCAGGGTCGCCTCCCTCATGGGCGGCGTCTCCAAGCGCATCACCGCGCTCAAGGAGTCCCTGTCGAAACTCGGAACCAAGCTCACGAAGGGCGACGAGCTGCTCAAGGCCCTGAAGGAGTGGCTGCGCAAGCTCACCCGCGGGGATGCGCCCACTGCTCACGGCGACCTTCCTGCTGGCGGCGCGCCTCGTCGCTCCTCGTCGCGCCCAGCCATCACCGCCGATGACCTCGATGCTCTGCCACAGGCGCCAATGAACCCCGGAAAGAACTCTGAGGCATTGAACAAGTGGGCTGATGAGGTCGCCGCCGCTCACCCAGGGTTATCGAAAGACGAAGTGTTAGCGGCCTACGATTACTCCACGTCCAACTACCGGAACATCAACGGTTGGCTTCGTGACTCGTCTCGCCCCGTCTCGCCCCAAGTTCCCAAGACTGTCGACGACCTCAACAGCCTGCTCGACAAGCTACCCTCACACGAGGGAACGGTCTACCGCGGAACAGAGATCCCGACGGAAACGCTCGAACAAGCAGTCAAGTCCGGGGTGTACAGCGATCCGGCTTTCTTGTCGAGCAGCACTGACGGCGGAGTCGCACGAAGCTTCATGCAGAGCGGTTATCCCGATGCTGGCAGCACCAAAGTCCTCTTTGAGATCGACGGTCATTCAGGGTCTTCCATCCAGCGTATGTCTCAGATTCAGCATGAAGCGGAAGTTCTCTTTAAGAGCGGGACAAAGTTCGATATTCTGGACTATCGAATCGATCCATCGACCGGCAATTATTTCATTAGAATGGCGGAGCAGTAACAGGACGTCTCACTATGCCCATTGCTCATAACGGAAACGTTGACGGCGTTCAGCTGTGGATTCCAGACCATCACTGGTGGGACTACCCCAGCATATGGCGCCTTCCCAAGCGCCCGGAGGACGGTCAGCTTGACTGGAGTCGTCTCTTCCGACACCAGCGTGACGTCATCCGACGCTTCTCAGCGACGCTCCGTTCACTATGTGGCTTGCCCACGGCCCTGCCCTCGGTGCCCTTCCAAGCCTTCGGCAAGCCCAGTCCGCAGGGGTGGGTCATGCCTATCGGAGCTGAGACGACCGGAATCCTTAACTGCGATAACCGCACGTATCACGGCTCAATTCGTACGCATCATCCGATCAGGGGAACCAACGCTTTTGCCCTCCTCGTCGACATGCCGCTCGGCGAACCGTGGTTCATCGTCCGCGCCGACGGCCACGGTTGGCACACAAACCCACGGGCATGCAACACGCGAGTCACGTCGATCTGGGTCGATGTGCTCGTCTGGCAGCACACGTCTCAATTCATCCTCCCGATGAGCGAGGTCGCGATGCCTCCCGACGTATCCGAGGCCTCGTTTCGCACGATTTACCCCGACCGTTACCCAGACGATCCCCAGCTCTATGGAACTGTCCCCTTCGTCAGCCCTTCCCCGGACGAACGCATCGAGGTCGCCAGCGTTCCCACATGGTGGCAAGACCGACTCCTATGGCGCCATGTCATCAGACCCGACCCGTCCAACCCGGATTCCTACCGCGCAGCCACCAAGTCCGTCGACGAGCGCCTCGCATACGAATGTCTCGCTCAATACGCACACCTTGTGCGTGACTGGACCCGCCCCTACGCCCCCTCACCCCGTATGATCGAACACTCTAGTAACAGGCAGGACAAACGATGATTGAAGATGACGTCAAGAATCTACTCACACTTCTTAATACCCTGCCCCCCGCTCCCTCGGTCACCTTCCGCGGCCACATCGATACGTCTGTCACCAAGCCTCGGACGATAGTCTCCCCGGCACTCACGGCCACCTCACACAACATCGCTATCGCAACGAACAACCTGAGCAGACCGCAGGTCGCCGTTTTCGTGGGCGCGAACGGACGCGACCTTTCGCCCATCATGGCGGGGGCGCCTGCCTATAACCTTCAGGAGGTTACCTTCCTGCCGGGAACGTACTTCTTGCAGCACACATGCCAAGAGTTTTCAGGCGTCACGATCCAGGTCTTTGAAGAGATGCAGCTGACCGCGGGCGGTGATGCCCTCAAGCCGGCGCGCACCCTAGACTCGTGGGATCCGATCCTCATCGTCCTTGAACCGCAGCTGCGCGCTGCCCGCGCCCACCGCCTCGCTCTGCCGGAGGGAGCCTCGGATCGATTCCTGGATCCCATCCAGTAACACCGGATGGCAGTCCGGCCAGCCTGGCACTGACATCGGGGATATGGGGTATATTCCGGGAGAAGAGTACAGTGACGTATGGAGGTCGTACATCAATGGCGAGATGACGCCAGCAGAGTTTCGCGATTGGTACAATACGGCGGACAACTATAGGGTCGAGTTTTCATCAAGAAACAGGGCTCATATCGATGAGTAACGGTTGGAGCCGTCTATGAAGTCAGTATTCACAGTCGCACACAGGGGATCCTTCGACGAGTTCATGGAGCTGTATCAGGTCGGAGACGAGAAGCGCGTGCGTTGGGGCAAGAGCTTGTTCATTGAGGCGATCAGTAACAACGACCCTGCGCAGCGCTACCCGATGTGCGAGTTCCTCTTGGATCGCGATTGTGTTGTCGATGCAGGCACCAAGGATGGAACAAACCCGTTCCACGTTCTCCTTGCGCAGCACGAGCGGGACATTCCCCAGGATGTCGCGCTGTGTCGGCGCCCCATCGAACGCGGAGTGCCGATCGGACAGCCGGACTCCCACGGATGCATCCCCCTCGTCCATTTGATCTCGACGCAAGAGTATTCCGATGAGGAACTCACTCCCTTGTACGACCTGTATTTTGAGGCGCAAGACCCCGGTTTTGACGCCCAGCCGCGCGACTCGAACGATACCGTGTACGAGGTCGCGCGCCGTTGGCCGCATCGCCACGCCCTGGCCGATCGCATCGCCGCGTACCGAGCCGATCGGTGCGGAGAGCACACGGAGGAACGCTCATGACCACCTACATTCGTAACGCCGGGGGCGCCATCGTCTCGCGTCAGATCGTCGAGCGGACGGGCAACATTAAGTGGCTCTCCCGCGAGGCCCCCCTCTCCCCGCAGGACTCCGGCTGGCGCGTCTTGTCCGACCGAGACACCGATGAATACCTGTCGGATCCTGCGAACATGACGATGGTCGACTTCAACGAGCTGTGCGACATCGAGCCCGCCTGCATCGGCATCTACCTCCTGCCGGTCGGCTCCGACATTCAGCTCGTCGTCGAGCCGGACGGCCGGCGGCGCTGGTTCGACAACACCACGGAACGAGAGATCACCTTCCAGTAGGAACCCGGGCCCGTGGCGCGCAGGAGGCGCCGACCGCTCGGAGCCTCTTCCGCGGGGCGCAACCGCTGTTAGCGCTGCCCCACCCATACGAGGGTCGTGTACGGGATCGTGACGATCTCCCCCGGCGCGTAGCCGAGGTGCTCGTAGAGGTACCACCGAAGGTTCGCCTGCATGCGCTCGCGCCCGCTGGGCGCGGAGCGAATGTAGGACGAGCGGGTCGTGCCCAGGGTCAGTATCTGCTCGGGCGTCATGCGATCCTCCCAGGACACCTGCGTCAGGAGCATGGGGGCGAAGCCTCCACCGGGCGCGGGCGGCTTGTCCGGCCGATGCACGTCGCCCGAGCGCATGATGCGTGTCAGCCGATGCACCCAAGGGATCGACACGTCCATCTGGTTCCAGACGACGCCCAGCGCTCCCCCCGGCGCGAGGATACGCGCGGCCTCGAGCCCCGCGCGCTCCTCATCCACCCAATGCCACGACTGCGCAAACACGACGATGTCGAACAGGCCGTCCGGTAACCCGGTGTCTTCCGCGACGCCACCGTGCCAGGTGACACCGCGCATCGACGAGGCCTGGGCGCGCATCGCCTCCGAGGGCTCGACCGCGTCCACGACGGCCCCCGCTCTGGCCAGGAGCTCGCTCATCTTGCCGGTACCCGCGCCGATGTCGGCTGCACGCAGGGGCAATGCCTGGGCGGGCAGCGCCCTACCGCCCCGTCGACACGAGTCCGCCGGCTCCTCCGCCGTCGACGCCGCACCCCGCGCACGCGACGCGGCCCCCAACAGGGCGGCGACTGCCTCGTCGGGATAGGCGGGGCGCACGGAGGCGTAGGCGCCCCCCTCCCCGACGAAGGGATTCGCGTCGAGTGGAGCGGACACGCCGTTCGGTATCATCCGGAAACGCCCACGTTCACGCCCTAATTCTTTCGTGTCGGAGCGCCCGGCCCCGGCCTCGCGCCCAACCCCGGCCTCGCGCCCAACCCCGGCCTCGCGCCCGGCCACTGCCTCGTCCCGTTGCGCGCTCACAGGAGCGAGCTCCCGAGCCTGCACACGTTGTCGACGTAGTGGACGTGCCACGGCTGGCCGCGCCACTCCTCGTAGGTGAGCTCGCGCGAGCGCTCACGGTTGCGCTCATCGTTGTCCCTCAGCAGCTCCACCAGGCGCGCGTTGTCGCCGATCAGCGTGATCTCGTAGTTGAGGCCGAAGGAGCGCACGTCCATGTTGGACGAGCCGATCGCGCACAGGCTAGAGTCGACGATCACGTACTTGGAGTGGAGCATGGTGGGCTTGCGGTACAGGTGGATGCGCACGCCCGCGCGAAGGAGCATCCCGTAGTAGGAGCGCTGGGCGTGCCCGACCAGGAACTGGTCGAATTGCTCGGAGACGAAGAGCTCGACCTCTACGCCGGCCAGGGCGGCGTTCGTCAGCGCCGTTATGAGGGCCTCGTCCGGGATGAAGTAGGGGCTCGCGATCGAGACGTGCGTGCGCGCGGACGAGATCATAGACACGAAGGCGCGTAGGTTGGGTTCGCCTGGGTAGGCGGGCCCCGACGGGATGATCTGCATCGACGAGGCCGCGGCCTCCTCGCGCTCCTCGTCTCGGCGCTCGGTGGGTTCGGTAAGGTCTGCGGGCGTGAGCACTTCCTTGGTCGCGTAGTACCAGTCGACGGCGAAGACGGCCTCGATCTGGGCGACGATAGGGCCGGTCAGACTGATGCTCGTATCGTCGTAGGTGACACCGGCGCGCGCGTAGGCGGGGGTGTCGTAGTCGGGGGCGACCAGGTTGTGGGAGCCGATGTAGGCCTCGCGCCCATCGACGACGAGGATCTTGCGATGGTTGCGCAGGTCCGGCCTGCGGACCTGCCCGCGCAGGGGCGCGAAGGGGAGCATCTCGTGCCACAGGATCCCCATGTCATTCAAGCGCCGCCGGAAGGCCCTGTGCCCGGGGATCGTGCGAACGCCGTGGTGGTCGACAAGCAGGCGGACGGTGACCCCGCGCTGCCTCGCTCGCGCCAGGGCCTCGTAGACGGGTGCCGTGTACTCGTCCCACGAGGTCTGGAAGTAGAGCACGTTGACGTGGTGGGTGGCCGCATCGATGCTGGCGGCCATCGCGCGGAAGGTCTCGGCGGTGTCGTTGTAGAGCGCTACGACTCGCCCCCGGGATGCAGGAAAACCGCTGAAGAACCCCGTGAGGCGCGTGAGAGCCGCGATCCCGTCGCCCCTGCCCGCGGGGGCGTCGTGGGATTCGGGTTCGGGCCTGCGGGAGGACTTCAGGATGTTGTCGACGAGGGCGCGCGCCTCGGGGTCGTCATCAAGGCGCCGTCCCATCGCCCACCAGGAGCCGAACACGATGTAGAGGGGGACGCCGAGGAACGGCCACAGGAAGATGAGGAGCAGCCACGCGTTGGAGGTGGAGGCCCGCCGTTGCTTGGGTACGACCCCGAGCGCGACGATGCGGATCGCGAACTCGAAAGCTCCGAGGAGGAGCCAGGCCCACAGGGGTGGCTCGTGGGGAGGCGAAAACATGCGCCTATTTTATCGAGCGCCCCTTATCCTGGACGGCCCAACGCCGCCAGTGCGGGGCGTAGGTGGCGCCGTCGCGCGCGAGGGCACGCCTGCGTCTCTCATCCTCTCCCGGGTCCTCGAGCCACACGGACAGGTCGGCGTCGGCCTCGATGGCCCCGCAACCCTCGATGATCGTGGGCGCGAGGGGGACCTCACGCTCCGGTCCGGGCGCGTTGGCCCCCCAGTCCCAAGCGACGTAGGACGAGGCGCGCCCCGCCCGCAGGTCGGCGGCGATCCGGGCCGCGACCTGCGCGCCCGCCGCGAGGCCGTCCCAGCCGGGGTACCAGTCGTCCAGGTGGAGGATCCGCCATCCGGGCAGGAGGCGCGCCAGGGCCTCGGCCAGCGTGGACTTGCCCGCCCCCGAGTATCCGTCGATCACGACGACCGGGACGGGCTCGCGTGGCGCGCGGGCGTCGCCGGCCGTCGTGTCGGGCTCGCTCGGTGTGCCTGCGTCCGAGCTCGCGCCCGCGCCCGTACCTGCGTCCGGCGACGAGGCGCGGACGCGCTCCTCGGCGAGCGCGCGCAGGCGGGGGGCGAGCTCGCGCGCGGCCTCCTCGGGCAGGACCGCCACGGGGACGGCGACGCACTCCCCCGCTCCCCCGCGCGCACCCTCGGGGCGCCCGCGCACGCCGACCCGGCTCATCGGCCCACCAGCGCGAAGCTCCCGGACCACACGCTCACGGCGAGCGCAATCGCGGGCACGGCGATGGCCACGGCCATGAGGGCGGCGTCGGCGGCGCGCAGGCGCGAGGAACGAGCCCACGTGCGCGTGCCCGCGGCCCCGAAGCCTCGCGCCTCCATGGTGGTGGCCAGCTTTCCGGAGCGACGCAGCGCGAAGACGAGGAGCGAGAATGCCCCCCGCAGGAAGGCTCGGACGCGGGAAGCGTCGCCCACGCCCCGGGCGCGGCGTGCCCTCTCGAGGGCCTTCCAGTCGGCGGCCATCAGCGAGGTCATGCGCGCTCCCGCGAGCGCGGCCAGGACGGGCCTGGCCGGCAGGTGGAGGATCTGCGCGAGGCCGTCGCCCATGTCGGTGGGGTCGATGCGGTCGAGCAGGCCGATCGCGGGGACGACGAGCGCGCACATGCGCAGGGCGATGCCCAGGGCCAGCCACGCCGAGCGTTCGGAAATAGCCGCGGGTCCCAGTTCCCAGAAAACCTGCCCGCCGGGGGCGGCGTAGAGCAGCATGGACAGGGCGCCCAGCGGCGCGGCCACCAGCAGCGGCGTCGCCTTGAGCGCGAAGCTGCGCGCCGACACTCCCGACAGCGCGATGAGGGCCAGATCGAGGGCAAGTGCGACGCCCGCGCTGACGGGGTCGATCGTGATGAGCAGCGGCGTGGTCGCGACCAGGAGGGCGAGAACGCGGGCTACCGGGTTGGTGCGGGCCAGGAGGTCGCGCCTGGACGCGGACCGCGACGCGCTTGATGCCCCGCGACACGACGTCGCGGATGGCTTGGCCTCGCCCGCCCCCGCCCGGTCCTCGCCCTCCGGCTCACTCGTCCCCGAGCCCGCGCCGGCAGCGCGAGGAGAGTCGGCCTCGTCCGAAGGAGACGCGGACTCGGCGCTCCCTGCGCGCTCCTCCCCGCCTCGGCTTCCTATCCGCCCAAGGTCGATGACGCGCTGGCCCATCGCGGCCACGAACGCGGGGTCGTGCGTGATGGAAACCAGGGTGACGCCGCGCGCCAGGGCCCCGCGCAGCAGGCGCACGAGGCCCAGCCACGTGCCGCGGTCCTGGCCGAAGGTCGGCTCATCCAGGATCAGCAGCTCGGGGGCGCTGATGAGCGCGGTCGCGACCGACAGGCGCCGCTTCTCGCCGCCCGACAGGGTCATGGGGTTGGCGCGCGCGAGGGCGGTCAGGCCTAGGGCCTCGAGGTGCTCCTCGACGAGGGGCGCGATCTCGGCCTCGCTCATGCCGACCGCGCGCGGTCCGATCGCAAGCTCGTCGGCGACCGTGGAGGCCAGGAACTGGTACTCGGGCTCCTGGAACACCATCGACATGCGGCCGAGCAGCCGCTTGCTCGGCCACTCGTGCGGGTCGCCGCGCTCGGCGTCGGCGGTCTCGACCTCGACGGATCCGGCGATCGGATCCAGCAAGCCCGCGAGGGTCAGCGCGAAGGTCGACTTGCCCGCGCCGTTCGCGCCCACGATGCACGTGGACACGCCGCGCTCGAGAGTCAGGTTGATGTCGCTGCGCACCGGCGCCGAGGGGTCGTAGCCGATCGTCAGGTCGCTCACCCGGGCGATCGGAGTTTCCTCGGACGAGGCCGGGGTGGCCTCGGGCGCCGGGCCGACCTCCGCGGAGACGTCGTCTCCGGGCAGCCAGATGCCCCGCTCGCGCAGGGTCGCGCCCTGTTCCCTAAGGATGTCCTCGAGCGGACCGTCGGCGGCGATCGTGCCGTCGGCGACCACGATGACGCGGTCCACCAGGGGCGCCCACACGTCCACGCGGTGCTCCACGACGACCATCGTCGCGCCCGTGCGCTCCACGACTCTTTCAACGGCAGCACGCACCTCGGCGACGCCGCTCGGATCCAGGTTCGCGGTCGGTTCGTCCAGGAGCAGCAGCCCCGGTCCCATTGCGAGGATCGAAGCCAGCGCCAGGCGCTGCTTCTGCCCGCCCGACAGCTCCGTCGTCGAATGGTCGAGCGGCACATCCAGGACGACCGCGTTCAGGGAGGCCTCCACGCGCGGCCAGATATCCTCGCGAGGAACCCCCATGTTTTCCATGCCGAAGGCCACGTCGTCGCCCACGCGGGCGAGGACCACCTGGGCCTCGGGGTCCTGCATGAGCAGGCCCACGCGGCCCCTGGCCTGCGTCGGGGCGACGCCGTCAACCGTGAGCGTGCCGGTGGCCTCGCCCTCCTCCGCGCCGCCCAGCAGGCCGGCCAGGCCGCCCATGAGCGTCGACTTACCCGACCCGGAAGGGCCGAGCACCAGCACGCGCTCGCCCGGCGCGATATCCAGGTCGACATCGGACAGCGCTGTGTTCTTGCGCCCGACGTGACGCCACCCCCAGCCGCGCGCGCGTACGCGCGCGCCCGCACCCTCACCGGCCGTAACCGAAGCGTCCGAAGAGGGGGCGGGACCCGCGGAGACGGAGGATGCCTCGTCCGTGGAGAGCGAATCAGACAAGCTCACGAGCTCCTCGGCCCGAGGCGAAACGATCCAGCGCGCCCGTCTTCGCCAGCGCACCCGTCAGCGCCCACGCCAGCACGCCCGCCAGGACGACGCCAGAGATCACACCGCACACCAGGTAGGACGCGTTGTAGACGACACCCTTGGCAAGGTGCCCCTCCGTAAACAGCTCCAGGCACCACTCGGCCGCGAACGACAGCGCGCCCGCGCCAGCAGCCACCCACACGTTGAAGCGACGGTACAGGAACAAGGCGAAGATGATCTCGGCGCCAATACCCTGCGCGAGACCCGAGTACAGGGCCGCAACAGCCCACTGCGAGCCCAGACCCATGGAGACGACCGCGGCCAACACCTCGACAAAGAAAGCGGCGCCCGGCTTGCGGATCACGTAGCCGCCGAGCGTGCCGCCCAGCAGCCACACGCCCGTCACCAGGCCACCCATGCCCGGGGCGATCGCCTTGAGGACCTCGTAGCCCGCGTAACCAACCTGGTTCCAGGCGACGAAAATGAGGCCGCACGCGACGCCGAGGACGGCGGCGGTGACGATATCGATGACCCTCCAGCGGAGGGAAACAGTGGTAGCCATGCGGAAAACTCCCTTCGTGTTGCACGGCGGCCACGAGGGAAGAGCCTTCCTACGCCGGTATGATCCGGATCAGGTTCTACGGTCGGGGGTTTCCCCCTCTCAGCTCTCGTCGAGCTCCCGTGGCACTCAAGCGAGGATAGTCACTTGGTATTCATCGCGCTACTCGTGCAGGTGAGGGCCGCTATGGGGGCCCTCACCCGTGCCGCCGTCGCCCAGGACGCCGCGCTCGGCGCGACGCAGGAGGTAGTGGCGATTCACGAAGGCTGCTCCCACGATGAACACAATCCACACCAGCGAGTAGACGAGGCCGGGGCGCGTGTCGTCCCAGGCAGCCAGAATGGCTCCCATGCAGCCCATGAACGCCAGGACCACCCACGCGCCGAGCGCGCCGCCGGGGGACTTGAAGCGCGAGGCCTTGTGCAGCTCCGGGCGCTTACGCAGGTAGACCAGGTAGGACACGACGATGACGACCCACACGCCCATGAAAAGGGTTGCCGACACGGAGGTGACCAGCGTGAATGCCCCCGATATCGAGCCGCCCATGCCCATGATGATGATGCCGGAGAGCAGGCACACGCAGGACAGGAACAGGGCGTTGAGGGGCACGTGGTGCTTGGAGAGGCGCGCGAAGATGCTGGGTGCCTGCTCCTGGCGGGCCAGTCCGTAGAGCATGCGCGACGTCGAGTAGATGCCCGAGTTCGCGCTCGAGGCCGCCGAGGAGAGAACCACCAGGTTCACGATCGTCGCGGCGGCGCCGAGGCCGGTCAGGGAGAACATGGTCACGAAGGGGGAGGAGTCTGGGCTCACCTGGTCCCAGGGGGTCACCATCATGATGGCCGCGAGGGCGGCGACGTAGAAGAGCATGATGCGCACGGGAATGGAGTTGACGGCCTTGGGCAGCGTGTTGTCCGGGTCGTCGGTCTCGGCGACCGTGGTTCCCACCATCTCGATGCCGATGAAGGCGAAGAGGGCGATCTGGAAGCCCCCCAGGAAGCCGGTGAATCCGTTCGGGAAGAATCCGCCGTGACTCCACAGGTTCGACACCGCCGCGGCGGTTCCTGCCTCGTCGACTGTTCCCATGGCGACCATCGTGAAGCCGACGATCACGAGGGCGATAATGGCGATGATCTTGATGAGGGCGAACCAGAACTCCGTCTCTCCGAAGGCCTTGACCGTCATCGCGTTGAGGCCGAAAAGGAGCAGCGTCGTTAAGCAGATGGGGATCCACGCGGGCAGGTCGGGCCACCAAAAGCGCGCGTACCCCGTGATGGCGACCATGTCGGCGACGCCTGTGACGACCCAGCACGCCCAGTACGTCCACCCGGTCACGAAGCCGGCCCAAGGGCCGATGAGGTCGCGCGCGATGTCCGCGAAGGTCGCGTACTTGCGATCCGAGAGCAGCAGCTCGCCGAGCGTGCGCATGAACAGGAACAGGACCGCGCCGATGATCATGTAAACCAACAGGATCGAGGGCCCCGCGACCGAGATCGTCTTACCCGAGCCCATGAACAGGCCCGTGCCGATTGCGCCGCCAATGGCGATCAGCTGAATGTGGCGGTTTTTCAGCGTTCGCTGAAGCTTTTCACCGCCCTCTTGCCGGGGCTCGCCGTGTACGACTGGCTCACTGCTCATGCGTATTCCTTTCCGCAGATGCCGCCCATAGGCTACGTTTTGCGCGGTTTTTGCGCGCACTCGCGATGCGCTTGACTACCCAACGCTACCGCAACGGCCCGCTCGCGTTCGAGTCCAGGTGTCGCATGGCACGCGGCGCGCGCCCCCGGGCGGCACGCATCCAGGCGGCACGCACTCCGGCGAATCGTCAACAAGTCAAGCCCACGCGCGAGCCGTCGGCACGCGCCGCCGGGAGACACATGCACTCCCCCCGTTCGGTCGCAAACCACCCGAACAGAAGGGGTGCATTGCCCACCGATCGGGTGCAGCGCACACCGATCGGGTGCGGGACCCTCCCCCACAAGCCCAAGCGCGGACGCGAGCGTGAACACCACCAGGGTGTACGACGATCAGCGGTACCGAGCTAAAAACCACCCCCGTGGCTTCACAGCCACGGGGGTGTCGCACGGATGTCACGCCAACGGGCACAGCCCACCGGCCTCGGCAAGCAAACTCAACGGCCCTCGAGGTAGCCCTTGGCGGCGGCCAGGACCTGGTCCCACATGCCGACCGCATCCTCGTAGGCCTGGCGAGCCACGGCCTCGTCGTCGGAGACCGACGCCAGACCCGACTCCTCGACGTGAATGCCGACGCCGCCGCGCTCCTCGGAGAGGGAGACCTCGACGCGCGTCGCGTATTCGTCCGGCAGCTCGTCGTCGGCGAGCGGGTACCAGCGGAAGGCGACGACGTCCATGGGGTCCTCGTCGGCTTTCTCGATCAGCCAGTCGCCGGCGTCGGGATCGCTCACGCGATAGAGCCCGTCGTCCCCGAGGCTCACCTCATGGTCGCCCAGCGGGCCGTCGTTGACCCACCAGCCAGGCTCCGACACGAGCGCCCAAGCGGCCTCAATGTCGCAGTCCACGACCACGTCGGTCTCGACGCGGTCCAGGTCGTCCTCAACGTCGGCGTCAGAAGTCATGTCGTAGATACTCATACATCAACGGTACCGGGTCGGGCGCGCCCCGGCACGCGAACGGGGTCACAAAACGACCTCCGATCTGGGATCGGATACGACGAGGCCGTGGCTGGCTCCTCCGGGAATGCAGAGTCCACCACGGCCTCGGACGGCGAAGCGCGCTCAGGCCAGGCGCGTGATCCGGTAGCGCCAGTCGACCGGACCGACCTCGAGGGTCTCGACGCGGTAGTGCTGCTCGGAGTCTTGCAGGTGAGCGAAGAGCGGCTCGGGCTGGTGGGGCGCGCAGATCTGAATGTTCTCGCCGACGGGCAGGTTATCGACCGCGGCGAAGAGGACCGCGTGGCGCACAACGCGGGGGATCGAGTGGATGACGAGTTCGTCCGCGTCGGGGCGGTGGATGACGCCGGCGCCTCCCGCGTGGACCTTGCCGTGGCCGTGTCCGTGGCCGCCGCCGTGCCCGTGGCCGTGCCCGTGGCCACCGCCGTTGCCGCCGCAGCCGCACCCCCCGGCGGTGGAAGCGATGGGCTCGGCCGCCATCTCGAAGGGGCGCTCGACGGGTTCGCCGTGGCCGCCGCAACCGCAGCCGTCGGGGGCCTGCTCAATGCCGGGCGCCTGCTCGACGGGTGCCTGCGTCGAGGCGTCGGGGCGCGCGGCGTCGGCCTTCTTACCCTCGCCGCCGCAGCCGCAGCCGCAGCTGCCGTCGTTGGAGGGGACGGTGTTGGCGTCGACGAGCTTGAACATCTGACGATCGGTCATGTCTCTTCCTTACATTCTTAGGCCCTCGGCGGGCCTTTGGGTGAGCCTTATCCAGTGTAGGCGCGCCTGAGGTGCGCCCGCGCGTTCACTTGATGAGGAACTCGGCCTCGACCTCGACGCTGACGTTGAGGGGCAAAGCGGCCACGCCGACGGCACTGCGCGCGTGCTGGCTGCCGAAGATATCGCCGAAGAGTTCCGAGGCTCCGTTGATGACGCCGGCCTGCCCGTAGAAGTCGGGGCGCGAGGACACGAAGCCCACCACTTTGACGACGCCCGCGAGGTTGTCGACGCCGCCCGCGACGGCGGCGGCAGCAGCCAGGGCGTTGAGGGCACACGCGCGCGCGGCATCCTTGGCGTCCTCGGGGTCCGCGCCGTCTTCGCCGACCGCGCCAATGCACACGGGTTCGCCGTCGACGACGGGGATCTGGCCGGAGGTGCGCACGACTCCGCGGTCGACGACGGCGGGCACGTAGGCGGCGACGGGCGCGGCGACGGCGGGCAGTTCGATGCCGAGTTCGGCGAGCTTCTGTGAGGGGAGCATGGCAGTTCCTTTCGTGTTCATCGACGAGGCCGGGGCTTCGTCCGTTGACACCAGTCTAGTTGGGCGTAGCCTGGCTCCTCCTGCGAGCACCCAAGGTTCGGCCACGTGCAGGAAGCATGAGCTCCTTGACATCTTGCGAGTCGTCTCTATAGAGTACCGAGAGGACTTGCCGATCGGTAGGGAGGAATCGTGACCGACTTTTCTATCAACGAAGAGCAGATTAGCGCCGTGGCAACGAAGCTGAGCGAGACCGAGGAGGGCTTCGCGGGGAAGAGTTTGCCGAGCGCAATCGGCTCGGGAGAATTCGGCTCTTTCCCGCTGATGCTCACATACCTCGGCTTCGCCGCCAAGATCGCGCAGCGCGGCGCGACTATCAAGTCCTGGCACGCCTCGACCGACGCGGCCCTGCACGACACGGCAAAGCACTCCGAAGAACACGATCAGGACTGGGCAAGCGTGTTCCGTGCCGATCGCGGCAAGTCACTGTAGGAGAGGGAACGATGCCCGGATACTTTGAATCACAGATCAACGACGTCCCCGGAAACGCCGACTCCCTCGCCACGCTCGCCACCAATTGGGACACCTACGGCAAGGACTGCGACGGCTTCGCCGACGACGTGATGGCCTCGGGACACCTGGCCCCCGACTGGGCGGGTGAAGCACGCGACGCGTTCAACGAATCGCTTGAGCGCCAGAGGAACCGGTACATCAACCTGGGAGGCGATTGCACGACGGCGTCCTCGTCGATCAGCGTCTACGAGGGGGCGGTACGCTCGGGGCAGAGCTACGTCGAGAACCTTCGCTATCAGGCGTCCAAGCTCGACGAAGAGGTAGACAAAGCACCCGCACCCCTGCGCCCACTGCAGAGAGCTGCGTTGGCTCCAGCTGCAACCATCCTCCTTTACGACGCTTACCAACGAATCGAGGCCGTCAAGAAGGCCGCCAACACGTGCGCGCAGGACCTCGCGCGCATTGCGCACATCGAGCCCGTCCAGGTAGACGACAAGGGCAACCCCCTGGATGGCGGGCAGATGGGGCAGCTCACGCCCGGCGACTTCAATAACATTCAAGCCGACCTGGAGGCGCTCAAGAACGGGACGTTCAACTGGGAGGGAATGAGGCAGGGGCAGATCGGTGACTGCTACTTCCTGGCCTCCATGGCCGCCATGGCCCAAACACCCGAGGGGCAAAGGAGGCTTGCCTCCATGATCACCCCCCACTACGACGAGCACGGCAACGTGGACGGCTACCTCGTTCAACTCCCCGAAGACCCCGCCCATCCCAACGACTCACCGGCGCGCGAGGTCTTCGTGCACAGCAAGTACATCAACGGCGCCACACAGGACGGACGCGTGGGCGCGTATTCGATCCTGGAGGCCGCCTGGGGACAAAATCACCCCGGAGGCTCAAACAGCTCCGACAACACCCCTCCAGGCATAGGTGGCGGCTGGCCATCCAACTCTTTCAATGTCCTGACCGGGAAGCCCGCCACCGTATTGCACCCAACCGGAAGCACGGGCGGGTACAGCACGATGGAACGAGCACAGATAGCTGCCGCTTCGCAACAGCATCGACCCATGGTGGCCTCCACCGTCGAAACTGGCGCCAACTACACCGACGGAATGGCTTCAGTTGACGCGACGGTCAATGGGCAACCCACTCAAATCAAGCTCTACCACGCGCACGCGTACACCGTGGTTTCTGCCGACGCGAACGGGGTAACCCTGTGCAATCCGCACGGTAGCAACCCCACCCCTTCGGGTGTAGACGCGCCCGCCAACTTCACCCTGTCCTGGGAGGAGTACGAGAGGTACTACGGCAACACGGCGATCGGACAGCGATAGGCCATGCGCGCTATTTCCCCATTCGTACGCGCCATCGCGTCCACCTGCATGGCGGCGGCAGTCCTGCTCACGGCGTGCCTCCCGACGCCCCTCGCGCCCGCCCCGAGTCCTTCACCAACCGTCCCCACCACGTCACCCGCCCCCACCGCGGATCCGACACCCGAACCATCACCCACGAGGAGCACACCCATGCAAGCCTGCAACGGACACATCACCACCGTCGACGAAACAGGACAATTGTCCCTTGGAAAGGACCACACCAAGCCCAACTTCGCCATCTACAACGTCGGCATCAAAGACGGCGTCATGCGCGCCTACATCATAGGCGGATGGGGCGACGGCTCCGCTGGCTGGATCGACAGCTTTCTCTACGCCGGCGAGCCGCAGCACGTCCCCACCATCGGCACGTTCACCCTCCTCGACGTCACCCCGGCACGCTCAGTTGACGGTCACGGCTCGGCCACCCTGTGCTTCGAACCCGACCCCGACTTCGAGGCCTCCGACAGGAACTGAAGCCTCGTGAAGTATCGACACGCAGCGACGACATCAGCAACGCCAACACCCACAACCTGCACTGAACAGTAGGCACGGCGAGCGGGGTTGCGACGGTCGGATTACCCCGTATGCGCTCTGGGGTGTTCTTGACTTCTTGTGTGTCGTCTCTATAGAGTACCGAGAGGACTTGCCGATCGGTAGGGAGGAATCGTGACCGACTTTTCTATCAACGAAGAGCAGATTAGCGCCGTGGCAACGAAGCTGAGCGAGACCGAGGAGGGCTTCGCGGGGAAGAGTTTGCCGAGCGCAATCGGCTCGGGAGAATTCGGCTCTTTCCCGCTGATGCTCACATACCTCGGCTTCGCCGCCAAGATCGCGCAGCGCGGCGCGACTATCAAGTCCTGGCACGCCTCGACCGACGCGGCCCTGCACGACACGGCAAAGCACTCCGAAGAACACGATCAGGACTGGGCAAGCGTGTTCCGTGCCGATCGCGGCAAGTCACTGTAGGAGAGGGAACGATGCCCGGATACTTTGAATCACAGATCAACGACGTCCCCGGAAACGCCGACTCCCTCGCCACGCTCGCCACCAATTGGGACACCTACGGCAAGGACTGCGACGGCTTCGCCGACGACGTGATGGCCTCGGGACACCTGGCCCCCGACTGGGCGGGTGAAGCACGCGACGCGTTCAACGAATCGCTTGAGCGCCAGAGGAACCGGTACATCAACCTGGGAGGCGATTGCACGACGGCGTCCTCGTCGATCAGCGTCTACGAGGGGGCGGTACGCTCGGGGCAGAGCTACGTCGAGAACCTTCGCTATCAGGCGTCCAAGCTCGACGAAGAGGTAGACAAAGCACCCGCACCCCTGCGCCCACTGCAGAGAGCTGCGTTGGCTCCAGCTGCAACCATCCTCCTTTACGACGCTTACCAACGAATCGAGGCCGTCAAGAAGGCCGCCAACACGTGCGCGCAGGACCTCGCGCGCATTGCGCACATCGAGCCCGTCCAGGTAGACGACAAGGGCAACCCCCTGGATGGCGGGCAGATGGGGCAGCTCACGCCCGGCGACTTCAATAACATTCAAGCCGACCTGGAGGCGCTCAAGAACGGGACGTTCAACTGGGAGGGAATGAGGCAGGGGCAGATCGGTGACTGCTACTTCCTGGCCTCCATGGCCGCCATGGCCCAAACACCCGAGGGGCAAAGGAGGCTTGCCTCCATGATCACCCCCCACTACGACGAGCACGGCAACGTGGACGGCTACCTCGTTCAACTCCCCGAAGACCCCGCCCATCCCAACGACTCACCGGCGCGCGAGGTCTTCGTGCACAGCAAGTACATCAACGGCGCCACACAGGACGGACGCGTGGGCGCGTATTCGATCCTGGAGGCCGCCTGGGGACAAAATCACCCCGGAGGCTCAAACAGCTCCGACAACACCCCTCCAGGCATAGGTGGCGGCTGGCCATCCAACTCTTTCAATGTCCTGACCGGGAAGCCCGCCACCGTATTGCACCCAACCGGAAGCACGGGCGGGTACAGCACGATGGAACGAGCACAGATAGCTGCCGCTTCGCAACAGCATCGACCCATGGTGGCCTCCACCGTCGAAACTGGCGCCAACTACACCGACGGAATGGCTTCAGTTGACGCGACGGTCAATGGGCAACCCACTCAAATCAAGCTCTACCACGCGCACGCGTACACCGTGGTTTCTGCCGACGCGAACGGGGTAACCCTGTGCAATCCGCACGGTAGCAACCCCACCCCTTCGGGTGTAGACGCGCCCGCCAACTTCACCCTGTCCTGGGAGGAGTACGAGAGGTACTACGGCAACACGGCGATCGGACAGCGATAGGCCATGCGCGCTATTTCCCCATTCGTACGCGCCATCGCGTCCACCTGCATGGCGGCGGCAGTCCTGCTCACGGCGTGCCTCCCGACGCCCCTCGCGCCCGCCCCGAGTCCTTCACCAACCGTCCCCACCACGTCACCCGCCCCCACCGCGGATCCGACACCCGAACCATCACCCACGAGGAGCACACCCATGCAAGCCTGCAACGGACGTATCACCACCGTCGACGAAACCGCACAGTTGGCCCTTGGAAAGAACAACACCAAGCCAACCTTCGTCATCTCCAAGGTCGGCATCGAAAACGGCGTCATGTACGCCGCGATGATAGGCGGATGGGGCGACGGCTCCGCTGGCTGGATTGACGGCCGCCTCTACGCCGGCGAGCCGAGGCACGTCCCCTCCATCGGCACGTTCACCCTCCTCGATGTCGCCACCGCACAAACTGCGTACGGCCACGGCTCGGCCACCCTGTGCTTCGAACCGGACCCCGACTTCGAGGCCTCCGACAGGATCTAAGAGAACGCATGACGCGCACACACCACCACCCCACACGTGTAGCAGTAGCCACACTCGCGGGACTATCCCTCCTCCTCGGTGCCTGCGCGCCCACCACCCCACAGGCAGACCCAACCCCCACGCCGACTGCCTCGTCACCTGCCCCAGCACCAACGCAGACGGCCACAAACGGGTGCCCGGGCTATCTCCTCGCCATGGAAGAGAACGTCCTCTTCCATCCACGCGCCCGGAACACCAATCCGGAGTACTACTTTGTACGCATCGATCAGGCAGCTCACTCAAAGCGGACGACGCTCATGGGCGGTTCTTCGGATAGCTCTCCGACCCAGCCCGGCTCCCTCGTCAACCAAGAGATCACTATCGGAGAATCCGTCGTATCCGATGGCGTCGGCACATTCACCCTGCTCGACATCGCCCCGAACAGCAGCGACACCTCGCCAAGGCGCATCACCTTCTGCTTCGAGGCCGACCCGACCCTCGACCTCAACATGGACGAGATAGATAGATTCAACGCACGCTGACCCTTCCCTCATCGACGAGGCCGTGGCCCCTCCCGCTCGTGAGTGGCTCCCGGGCGCACGCTCCCGTTGCGGACGCGACTGTGCCCCGCGCGTCGACGAACACGCGGGGCACAGCTATTGGGGTGTCAGTTTCCACCGACGGCTGCGGTCACTCCGATTGTCGGGCCCGGTCCGTGGGACGGGGCCTCACCGGCTGCCAGGTGTAACCGCCCGTCGCACCTGACTGCCGATCGGAGGAGCCGTCAGTTCTGGGGCGCGGCCGGGGGCTGACCGCCCTGACCGGGGCCGCCAGCCGGGGGCTGACCGCCCTGGCCGCCGGGGCCCATTCCCCCGCCCATGCCGCCGCCCTGGCCGGCGGTTGCTTCGGTGGCGGTGCCGTCGACGCTCACCGTGTAGGTGGAGCCGTTGGTCATGCCGGAGGTCGAGTAGATGACGCTTCCAAAGGCCTTGAGCGAGGTGTAGGTGCCCAGGACGTTCCCGGAGGAATCGCTGATAGTCACGGTTGAACCGGCGGAGCCGGAGGCGGCGGCGGAGACCCATCCCTGGCCGTCGGTCGTTGTCGGGTTCTCCACCATCTCGCCGGAACCGAACGCGATGACCGTACCGCCCGTGATGCTCATGGCGCCATTGGAGTCCAGTGCGCCGTTCGCGCCGGAGGCCGGGCCGTAGACGGTGGTCGTGCCGCCGCTGATGGTCAGCGAGCCGTTGGAGTCGAGGCCGTCGCCGTTGGCGTTGACGGTCACGTTGCCGCCGGTGATTGCGAGCTGCTCGCCGGTGTCCTCCATGGAGCCGCCGCCCATGTCACCGCCCATCCCGCCGGGACCCGCCTGGGTAGTCGTCGTGGTGGTGGTCGACTCGGAAGTGCTTTCGGCGGTGGCGGCCAGGCCCTCCTCGACGGTGATCGAGCCGGAGGCGTTGATGCCGTCGTCGCTGGAGGTCAGGTCGACCGTGCCGTCGGAGATCGTGATGAGGACGCCCTCGAGGGCTTCGTTCGACTGGGTGACGGTCACGTTCGCGCCGTCCAGGACGGCAGCGACCTCGGTGTGCACGCCATCGTCGCCGGAGGCGGCGGTGATCGTGCCGGAGCTCAGGCGCAG
>ERZ772917.567-NODE-567-length-25413-cov-3.598312_pt1 | contig 25413 bp, 22 predicted proteins | sample MGYA00511187_ERZ772917 | MGnify/ENA primary metagenome ERZ772917 (study PRJEB29015, sample SAMEA2737925) | human oral metagenome | biome: human oral; feature: human-associated habitat; material: dental | place: China | collected 2012 ...
TGAAAATCCCCTCCAAATTGGCTTCGTAGCGCATAAAACTCTCGATGCCCGAAACGGGGGCCCGGCGCCGGATGAAGTAGGGGAACTCAAAACGAATCGAGGCCTCGGGGGCGTCCAGCCTGTCGCACAAGCGCTTCGTGACGGCCTCCAGCGTGGTGGGGGATATCCTGCCGCAACAGTCCTCAAGGGCCTCGATAAAGCGGCTCATGTGCGTCCCCCGGTACTGATGGGGCAGGAGAACGCTCATGGAAACGGAGGCCACCGTGGGCTGCGTCTTATCCTGCCGGGACATGACGACGATGGGGTAGCGGACGCTGCTCACTCCCACCCGGTCGATCTGGATCTCCCGTAGGTCGGCTTCCATCTGGACGTCCTTCATGAGCGTCCCTCCCCTCCCCTTTCCTCCGTCAGAACGGGGTCGGAGGCCCTCAGGACGACGCCGTTTGACGCGGTCTCCCAGACCCGCACTTCAAAGAGGCGGCAGTTCGGGCGCCTAAGGAGCGCCTCGACCCGCTTCCAGGTCCACAGGGCGATGTTCTCGGCCGTCGGCTGAGGGATGGTGTCGTTGAGGTAACTGTGGTCCAGAACCTCGATCACCCGCTCCTTGACGATGGAGGAGAGCTCGCAGAAATCCATGATCATCCCCTCGTCGTCCGGCGTCCCCTCAAGGAGCACGGCAAGGCGATACGTGTGGCCGTGCAGCCGTTCGCACTTCCCATGATACCGCACAAGATTGTGAGCCGCCTCGAATTTAAACTCCTTGCGAAGCAACATGATCCTATTCTCCTCCGCCCCAGGTCCCTGCCGACCTGTCTTTCGCCATAAAGCCGTTACAAGGACAAAACCAGGGAGAGCTTGAAGGGCCTGCTCTCCTTGTGCATCATTATACAGGACCTTCGCAGCAGTCGCTGGCCTTCACGCCGACCGGCCGCAAAGAGGCCGAACGTCAACGCCTTTTCCACCGGTCGTGCAACCAAAACCACAGTTCGGGCTGTGGGGCAATGATCGCTTCGAGGGCGCGGTTGATTGCGAGAGTTCCTCCCTCGATCCGCTCCGACCGGCTCCCCTGGCCGGGTATCGAGAGGGGGGGGAAGAAACGCACGCTGTGCTCAAAGGGTCCCTGACGGTAGATGCTGAGGGGGAGGATAGGGACCGACGCCAGCATGGCGAGGATCGCAGGTCCCGGAGAGTTGGTGCATTCGTGTCCCATGAAGGGCAGCGTCAGGGCACCCTCAAGCCACGAGACGTCCGCCAGGATCGCGATGTGGTCACCGGACCTCAACCTGTGCGCCATCTCAAGGACGGACATCGCCTTCGGCAGGACGGAGATGCCGACCTTCTCCCGAAACTCCCTCAGAACCCCGGACAGGTCGCGGTCGTGGAGCTCCTGAAAGACCGCATAAAGCGGCCGCCCTTTCGCCCGGAGGACCTGAGCACACCACGCCCCCAGGAGCTCCCAGTTTCCAAAGTGCCCCGCCAGGAAAATAGCGCCCTGTCTCCCGTCGGTCACTTCGTCCAGAAAGGAGCGCCCTTCGACGCCGGATATCCACGAGGACGCCTGAGCTGGGTCTCGCTGCAGGGCCAGGACCTCGGTGACGGTCCAAGCCAGGTTTTGATAGACCCGATCCCTGAAGGCCCTGCGCCAAGCCGCGTCCCTATCGGGCCAGACGAGGCGCAGGTTGGCGTCGATCCTCTCACGGCGCGGCTGAGCGAGCTTCAGGAGTCCGTAGAGGAACCGCTGAACCATCCGTCCGCGCCATCCGACGTCGGTGAAGGACTGAAAGGCTCTGACCGCGCACGCCGCAGCGCTCATGGGAGAACCGGCCCTCCCATGGCGCTGGAGTAAAGGGCGACCAGGGAATCCGCACACCGCTCAGGGGAACAGCGCGCCTTGATGAAGTGCCGCGCGGAAACGGCTGCAGCCCTCCCCCGCTCCGAGAGGGCCGCTTCCAACGTGAATCTCCAAGCCTCCTCCGTGTCCTCTGCCGCGCGGATATACCCCTCGTTTCCCAGAAGGGCGTTCAGGTACGGGGACTCGATCGCCGCGGCGACCAGTCCCTGCATGGTGAGGAAGGCCGCTCTCAGCGCGTCAAACCCCTCAGGCCCTGCGATGAAGACGCCGCTTTGCGCCGTGAGGGCATCCGGGGCGAGGTCGTCCGCGTTGAGCACCGGGAGCTCGTTGCCGCTCAAAGCCCCCTTGAGGCCCTGGAAAGCGGCACCTCCCAGGCACACGACGGGCAGAGGACCCTCCTCGTCCACGCCGGAGATGCGAAAATCGAAGGCGGGCAGGATCAGCGCTTCACCGTCCCTTGCCCGGTCCGGGAAGACGCGCGAGGGATATCCGCACCAGGACGCTTTCTCCTCGAAGGACGTGTGGACCGCGCGCGAGCGCAGCCGGACGATCCGCCACCACGCTGGGGCGTCCCCCCAGAGGTGCCAGAGCGCCCGTCCGGAGAAGGCGATGCGGCTGGCGCGTTCAAGGCCGGTCAGGGCGCTCCAGGCGAAGACATCCCGCGCGTCGATCCCGGCGACGCTCCCATCGACGTAAAGGGAGAGGGGGAGCCCCCGCGACCTCAGCGACTCCGCCATGCGGCCGATCAGCGCTCGCCGCCAGGCATCCACCGTTTTTGAAACGTACCAGACACAGGGGATCATCCGCATCTCCTCCGGACAAAACGATTCAGGAAACGCCGACTCATTCACGGAACCCGTTGAACAGCCTAACGACCATCAAACGGAGGGATCCGACAGCGCTTCCTGAAAACAAAACTCATAAGGCGAATAGCACCCTGCCGCGTCAGCGGACGACCGAGAGCACGTAGAACTTCTTGCGTCCGACGCGCACGAAGAGGTAGCGCCCTAAGTGCAGCTGGTCGGCGTCGATGGAGGCTCCCTCGTCCGCTACGCGCACACCGTTGATCGAAACGCCGCCCTGTCGCACGGCGCGTTTGGCCTCTCCCCTGCTGGCGCAGGCGGTGCAGGTTGTGAGGATGTCCAGGACCCCGGCGGGCATGGAGAGCTTCGCCTCAGTGCAGGGCGCCTCGCGCTGCAGCGCCAGGCAAGTTTCCTCGGACAGGTTCGAGAGGTCCACGTCCGGGTCGAACAAAATGGCGCTGACCTTCGCGACGCTCTCCGCGGCTGCAGCGCCGTGCACCCTCTGAGTGACCTCCGCCGCCAGGCGATGCTGGGCCGTACGGCGCTCGGGGTGGGCGGCGTGCTCCTCCATCAGCAGACGAACCTCCTCCAGGGGCAGGAACGTGTAGAGCTTCAGCAGCCGTTCCACGTCCCGGTCGTCCACGTTCACCCAGAACTGATAAAACTGGTAGGGCGACGTGCGCTCCGCGTCGAGCCACACCGCTCCCGCTTCCGTCTTGCCGAACTTCGTGCCCGCCGACGTGAGCAAGAGGGGCTGCGTCAGGCCGAAGGCCTCGCCGCCGCTCGTCTTTCGGATGTACTCCGTCCCCGCCAGCAGGTTCCCCTGCTGGTCGTTTCCCCCCATCTGCAGCTTGCAGCCGTAGTGATCGTGGAGGTGCTTGAAGTCGATGGCCTGCAGGAGCACGTAGGAGAACTCCGTGTAGGATATCCCCTTCTCCGGGTCCTCAAGCCGGCTCTTGATGTACTCCCGGGCGATGAGGTTGTTGACGGAGAAGTACTTCCCCACGTCGTGTAGGACGTCGAGGAACGTCATCTTGGAGAGCCAGTCGTAGTTGTTCAGGAGAAGCGCCGAGTTCTTCCCGCAGTCGAAGTCGAGGAAGTGCGCCAGCTGCTTGCGCACCCCCTCGACGTTCCTCTGGACGGCCTCCAGCGTGATCAGGTTGCGCTCCTTGCTCTTGCCCGACGGGTCGCCGATCAGGCCGGTCCCGCCTCCAGCGAGGGCGATGGGCCGATGCCCCGCCCGCTGAAGCCATCCCAGCGCCATCAGGGGGATGAGGTGTCCCACGTGCAGGCTGTCCGCCGTCGGGTCAAACCCTACGTACGCCGTGACCATCTCGGACTCCATGACCTCCCGCAGGCGATCCTCCGAGGTGCACCACTCGAAGTACCCGCGCGCCTTCAACACGTCAAAAGCGTTGCATGACATCAAACCCGCCCTCTCATCCTCAAGACGTAAAAACCTTATGAGGCCCACGCCGCGACGAAATGCGCGCAGGCCCCTCAGGCTGATGCTCCTTTTTATTATAAAACATAAACGAAAAAAGTGGCGGCGTTCGGAGGAACGCCGCCCGGTGCCGCGCCGGACCGGCTCGATCGCCGGTAAAACAGGGGGACGCCCCCCCTTCAGGAAGCGCCCTTCATCCTGTGAGCCGCCATCTCAAGCAGGGCGCGGGACGCGGCCAGGTAGTGCATCGCTTCCTCCGAGTCGCTGAGGGCATCGGGGCTGCGCCGCAGCTGCTCCACGAGAAGCGCAAGGTCGTCGATAGCGTGCAGCGTCCTCTCGGCAGCAGGTTTGGCCGAGGGCTGTGCCACCTTCCGCGCCAGGGCGTTCGGCTCAAGGGAGAACTCCTGCCTCAGGCCGGGGACGATGGCGCGCCGCCCCGCCTCCTGCAGGGAAACGGAAAGGGCACGAGAGGACTTCACCTCGCCGTGAGTCACGAAGAAGAGCGGGTTCGTCCTGAAGTTGCCGGCCCAGGCCAGGAGGTCGTCGCGGTCCGCGTGCGCGGAGAAGCCTCCAATGGTGTGGACCCTGGCCCGCACGGCGACGTCCTCCCCACCGATGCGCACCTGGGGCTCCCCATCCACGATGCGGCGGCCCAGCGTGCCATAGGCCTGGTACCCGACGAAGATGATGTGGTTTTTAGGGTTCCAGGCGCTGTGCTTGATGTGGTGGATGATGCGCCCGCCCGAACACATCCCGCTGCCCGCGATCACGATGCAAAAGGGGACGTTGTTGATGCTCCGGGACTCGTCCGGGGTGGAAACGCTCCGAAAGCCCTTGGGGGCGAAGACGTCCACCCCGGAGGCCGCGTACCGTTGCACCTCGTCGGACAGGGTCCCGACGTGGGACCGGTAGAGGTCCGTCGCCCGCACTCCCATGGGGGAGTCCAGGAAGATGGGGACCTCTGGCAACAGCCCCTCGATCTGCATCAGGGAGAGCTCGAAGAGGATCCGCTGCGCGCGATCGACGACGAAGCTGGGGATCAGCACCTTGCCCCTGTCCCTGAGCGCCGTCAGAACGGCCTCGCGGAACTCCGACCGAGATGCCTGGTCGTCCTTGTGGAGGCGGTCGCCGTAGGTGGATTCGATCAGGACGTAATCCGCCTCTCTAAAGACGGAGGGCGTGCCGTCGATGGCCGCCCGCTGCTGTCCCAGGTCCCCGCTGAAGACGACGCGCGCGGACTTCCCCTCCTCGCTCAGGTCCAGCAGGATGGACGAACTGCCCAGGATGTGCCCCGCGTCCCTGAAGGTGGCGGAAACTCCGGGAAGCACCTCCAGCGTTTCCTCCCACTCCAGCGGCCGCAGGCACTTCAAAGCCGCCTCCGCCTCGCCCTCCCCGTAGAGGGGAAGGACGGCGGGCAGCCCGCGGCGCAGGGCCTTGCGGGTCTTCCACTCCGCCTCCTCCGCCATCAGGCGCGCCGAGTCGTGCCACAGGATGTCCACCAGTTGAGCCGTAGCGCCGGTGGTGTAGATCGGCCCCTTGAAGCCGTTCTTCACCAGCCAGGGGATGCGCCCGGAGTGGTCCATGTGCGCGTGGGTCAGGAGGATCGCCTCGACCTCCCCCGGTGCGACGGGGAGGGGTTCCGCGTTCTTGAGGTCCTCGTCCTCCCCCTGATAGATGCCGCAGTCCACAAGGATGCGACGGCCGGCGACCTCAAGGCAATAGCACGATCCTGTCACCTCGCCGGCCGCACCCCAAAAGCTGATGTTCAATGGGATTCCCCCTTAGTCGTCCGCCCCCCTGATGGGGCTGGCCCCGATCTTCTCGTCGTTTCCGCCCTCCGCCCCCTCCGCGTTCAGGGCTACGCTCAGGGGCAGAGCGGCGAGGATTCGGGTCCCTTTCCCCGGCTCCGAGGTCACCTGGAGGCTGCCCCCCATCAGGGACATCCGCTCCGTCATGTTGGCCAGGCCGCGATGCCCCTGAAGGCGCAGGGTTTCGTGATCGACGCGGGCGTCGAAGCCCTCTCCGTTGTCCCGAATGTCGAGGAAGAGTTTTCCGCTCTCGGCGTGGACCTGCGCGTGGACCTCCGTCGCGCCCCCGTGCCGCACGGCGTTGGAGATCGCCTCCTGGAAGATGCGCATGAAGGAGAGGGTCGTTTCCGGCCCTACGTCCAGGTCGTCTTCGACGTCCACTCCCACCTGAACGTCGTAGTTCTGCGACTGGCGCTCCGCAAGCTCCGTGAGGGTCCTCGCCAGCCCCAGGTCCATCCAGGGCGGGGCCAGCTCGTCGCAGAGGCTGCGCAGCTCGCGCACGACCGTCTTGGCCAAAGATTCCGTCCTCTTGATGCGGGGCTGCGGGGCGTCGTCCTCCAACAGCATGTGGATCTGCTGAAGGAGGGCGGTGATGTCCTGAAGCGGGCCGTCGTGGATCTCGCGGGCCATGTCCAGCCGCTCCTTCTCCTGCACTCTGACGATGTCGCGAACGTAGCGATTGCGGAGGTTGTCCCTCTCCACCGCTGCCTTGGAGAAGCGCATCAGGGCGCGGTGGACGCTCTCGATCTCCCTGACGGCGCCGCGCTCCAGCTCCGGGGAGATGCTCTTCCCCAGGCTCAGGCTGTCGATCTCCGCCACCAGAGATTGGAGGGGCAGCACCAACCGGCTCCACAGGAGGCGAATGGCCCAGAAGCTCCCCAGCGTCATCAGGACGATGAGCGCGGGCCACATGCGAACGACCCTCACCAGACCGCCCAGGAGCTGATCCCAGGAAACGGCGGCAACGACGAGCCCGTCTCCCTTACTGAGGGGGTAGATCGCAAGGGTGTACTGAGCCCCCTGTTTGTCCGTCACCCGCGTCGCCGTCCCGATGGGAAGGTCGTTACGCCAGATGGCCGCAATGTTCATCGCCCCCGGAGAGGCCGTGATGACCTTTCCGTCCAGGCTGAGGAGCGCCACCCATCCGGGGATCGAGGGGCCCCAGGAGAAGAAGGGATAGCGCGAGGCGTCGCCCATCAGGCTGTAGGGAAAGGACCAGGTCCGCGCGTCCGAACTCAGATGGTAGGCCATGTTCTCGGCCAGGTCCTGAACGTAGGAGCGGACCGCGGCCTCCATGGCCCTCTCCTGGCTCACCATCCCCAGCACGGCCACGAGGACCACCGCGATGGAGGGAAGGAGCAGCGCGCACAGGAGAAAGGCGAGGAAGTGGTGCTTCGTCCCACGGAATCGGGCGAACCTCTCCCTCAGCATGGCAGAACCCGTACGCCGCTATTCCTCGTCATCCGCTAAAAGCTCCTCCAGGGTGACCACCCCGTACTTCAGGGCCAGGAGCAGCGCCTCCGTCTTGTTCTTGGACCCCAGCTTGTCGTAGATCGAGGCCAGGTGCGTCTGCACGGTGCGTTCGCTGATGAAGAGGCGCTTGGCCACCTCCTTGCTGGAAAGCCCCTTTGCCGCAAGGAGCAGGACCTCCCTCTCGCGCGCGGAGAGCTGTTCCGGAATGAAGTCGCGCTCCCCCATCACCGAGGCCACCTCTGGGTCGAGGTAGAGGCCGCCCTTGGACACGGTGTTGATCGCGGCGGTGAGCTCCCGCGGGCTCACCGTCTTCAGCACGAAGCCGCGGGCGCCGGCGCGAAGCGAGGCCATGACGTACTGCTGCGCATCGTAGGAGGTCAGCATGATTGTCGCGGTGGCCAGCCCCGCAGTCTTCACCCTCTGGGCGACGGAAACGCCGTCCAGCCCCGGCATCCGGATGTCGAGGAGCGCGACGTCGGGCTTCAGCTCCTGAATCAGGTCCCAGGCCTTCACGCCGTCCTCCGCCTCCGCCACGAGTGAAAAGGAGCTCTCCCGTCGAAGGAACTCCGCAATCCCCGCACGGGTCAGGGGGTGATCGTCTGCCAGCAAAATTTTGATCGTCATAATGGATTCTTCTCTCCCGGTCTGCGCCTGGTTGTGGGCGCGTTTTGAGTTAAAAAATGATATAAAGCAGCCTCAGGCCTAGAAGCCGATCTGCTTTTCGATGGGGCGGAGCGCGATGATGGTCTCCTCGATGACCCGATCCAGGGGCATCTCCATCCTCTCCGCCCCCTCCTTGATGAGCTCCCGGTTCACCCCGCGGGCGAAGGCCTTGTCCTTCCACTTCTTCTTCACCGACTTCAGCTCCAGGTCGGCCAGAGAGCGCGACGGGCGCACGAGGCCTGCGGTGATGACGATCCCCGTCAGCTCGTCGATGGTAAAGAGCGTGCGCTCCATGGCGTTCGATGGCTCTACGTCGATGCAGATCCCGTAGCCGTGGGATTCGACGGCATGGATGATCTCCTCGTCGACGCCAGCCTCGCTCAGGAACTCCCGCGCCAGGTGGCAGTGCCTTTCCGGCGTCTGCATGGTGCGCTCCCAGTCGATGTCGTGCAGGATGCCCACGACGCCCCAAAGGTCCTCGTCCTCCCCCGCCAGCCTCGCAAAGTGGCGCATGGTGCCCTCGACGGCCAGTGCGTGGCGCAGGTGGGACTCCTCGGTGTTGTACTTCTTCAGGAGCGCCAGGGCTGCATCCCTGTCAGGTTTCAAGTATCTCTCCTCCTAAGCTCGACCGAATCCGGGGCCTAAACGCCTCAACAAAATTGCGGACGAAAAAGGGTATGCTTTCATCTAAAATGAATCCCTTGTATTATATAGTGTCTTTCTCCGACTTCCCTCTCATGTTAGGCTGATATTGAGATTGGGGAAATGTCGTGGTTCAGGCGCCGGCGCGGTGCCTTGAGCGATGTTTTGGAAGGAATCCTACTAAAATAAAGGAATGAGGCCCTTTGTGTCGAAAGCTTATGCTGTGTGCCCTGGCGCTGTTCCTCTGCATCGAGTGGGGCCCCCTGTCGATGGAGCGGCGACGGTGGGGCATCGCCTCGGGGGACCCCTTCGTCAAGGAGGTCGCGCTGACCTTCGACGACGGCCCAAGAGAGCACGGAATGCAGGAGCTGATGGCCGTGCTGAAGGAGCAGGACGTTCACGCGACCTTCTTCCTCGTGGGGAAGTTCGCGGAGCGCTACAGCGAGATAACGCTTTCCCTGAGCCGCGCAGGGCACGAGCTGGAAAACCACAGCTACACCCATCCGCGGCTCTACACCCTTTGGATCGAAAAGATCATGCGGGAGGCGGAGCGCTGCGACGAGGTCCTTGAGAACCTGAGCCTGCCGAGGTCGCGCTTTTTGAGGCCGCCCGGCGGCGCCTTCAACCTCAAGGTGTTCAACGCCATGCGGCGCATGAACCTGAGGCTTGGCCTCTGGAACGTGAACACTGCGGACTACACGGGAAAGCCATCCCAGGACATCGTGAGGCTGGTGACGGAGAACGCAAGGCCCGGAGCGATCGTCCTGATGCACTCGGGGGTCCCCAACACGGTGGCGGCGCTTCCGCAGATCGTTGAGGCACTCCGCCTGAGGGGTTATCGTTTCGTCCGCCTGAGCGAGCTATGGGACGGAGGGCTTATCTAGGCACGTCGGGGGCTGACCCCGGGAAGCGGTGAGGAAATGCGAAAGGATTTAAAGGTGCAGGAGTCGTACCCAGGGGACGCCCTGAAGGGCATCGCCAGAATGCACCCGGAGGACATGGAGCAACTGGGGCTCTCGGAGGGCGCGCTCATCGAAATCACGGGAAAGAGGACGACGGCAGCCCGTGCCAGGGCCGGGGACCCGGAGGCGGGCCGCGGCATCCTTCAAATCGACGGCCTGCTCCGCGAGAACGCCACGACCTCCCTGGACGAAACGGTCAGTGTCGAGAGGGCCGTGGACTGGCGCTTTGCGAGCAACGCCACCCTGGAGCCCCTGACGGAAACGAAGTTGTCGGACAAGGAGCAGGACCAGGAGTACCTGCTGTCGTCCCTCGAGGACACGGCCGTCCGCACGGGGGACCGCGTGCGGGTCAACCTCTTCGGAACCCGCGTCTGCGACTTTCGCGTCACGGCGACGACGCCCGCGGGGACGGTGGTGCTCAACAAGTCCACCTGCCTGAACCTGCTGAAGCCCGCGAAGACGGCCCGACCGCACAGGGTTTCCTACGAGGACATCGGCGGCCTCGGGGCGCAGATCCGCAAGGTGCGGGAGATGATCGAGCTCCCCCTGCGCTTCCCGCAGGTCTTCGAGCGCCTCGGCATCCAACCCCCCAAGGGGGTTCTGCTCTACGGGCCTCCGGGGACGGGGAAGACCGTCATCGCCAGAGCGGTGGCCGGGGAAACGGACGCCTGGTTCACCCACATCTCCGGGCCTGAGATCATCGGGAAGTTCTACGGGGAGAGCGAGGAACGGCTCCGCAACATCTTTGAGGAGGCGCAGGAACGGGCTCCTTCCATCATCTTCATCGACGAGATCGACGCCATCGCTCCGAAGCGCGAGGACATGGGCAGCGAGAAGCAGGTGGAGCGCCGGGTCGTGGCCCAGCTCCTCGCGCTGATGGACGGCCTTGAGTCGCGCGGGCAGGTCGTCGTGATCGCGGCGACCAACATCCCGAACGCGCTGGACCCCGCCCTTCGGCGCCCGGGGCGCTTCGATCGGGAGATATCGATCCCGATCCCCAACAGCGCAGGACGACTGGAGATACTTCAAATCCACACGCGCGGTATGCCCTTGGCGAAGGACGTGGACCTGAAGAGGGTGGCCGCGCTCTCCCACGGCTTTGTGGGTGCCGACCTCGAGGCGCTGGCAAAGGAGGCCGCGATGGCCTGCGTGCGCGACATCCTGCCCTACGTTGACCTCAGGACCCAGACGATCCCCTACGAGAGGGTCGCGGCCCTTGAGGTGGGAATGCACCACTTCCTGTCCGCCCTGATGGAGATCGAACCCTCGGCGATCCGGGAGGTCTTCGTCGAGATACCGGACGTTTCCTGGCGGGACATCGGGGGGCTGGAGGACGTCAAGGCGGAGCTCTACAACGCCGTCCTGTGGCCGCTTGAGCACGCGGACCTCTTCGAGAGGTGCGGGATCCGACCGATCCGCGGAATCCTGCTTCACGGGCCCTCAGGGACGGGGAAGACCCTTCTGGCGCGCGCTCTGGCACGGGAGAGCGGGATCAACTTCATCCCGGTCAAGGGGCCCTCCATCATGTCGCGCTATATCGGGGAATCCGAAAAGGCCCTTCGCGAGGTCTTCCGCGTGGCGCGCCAGGCAGCGCCCTCCATCCTCTACTTCGACGAGGTCGAGTCGCTCCTCCCCGCGAACGCGGGGGACGGCGTCACCGAGAAGCGGGTCATCGGACAGTTTATGGCCGAGATGAACGGCATCGAGGACCTTCAGGGCGTCGTCGTCCTGGCCACGACCAACCGGCTGGACTTGGTGAACCCGTCGTGTCTTACGCCCGGAAGGTTTGACCTGATCCTGGAGCTCCCCCTGCCGGACGCGGAGGCGCGGCAGGCGATCTTTCAGATCGAGCTTCGCAGGAAGCCCGTGGCGCCGGACGTGGACCTGAGGGCCCTCGCGGATCGCACCGACGGCATGACGGGCGCGGACATCGCCTTCGTCTGCCGGAAGGCGGCCCTGGCGGCCCTGAGGAGCAGCATCACTCAGGGCGCGGAGTCGATCCTCCTCGCGGCTTCCCACTTCGAGGCGGCGCTTGGGGACCTGGGCAGGCGCTGAGGGCACGCCCTCCACTGAACGTACACCCCTAGTGGTGGTATCCGGTCCCCTGCAAAATCGAAAAAGCCCGGTACAACTGCTCCGCCAGGAAGAGGAAGCTCATCTCGTGGGTGAAGGTCATTCGGGAAAGCGAAAGCCCCTTGTCCGCACGCTCTTTCACCGCGTCGCTCGTCCCCCAGGGGCCGCCGATCACCATCAGGAGGCGCCCTCTGGCCCGTTCCATTTCAGCGGAAAGAAACGAGGCGAAGTCCGGGCTGTCGTACTCGGCGCCATCCTCGCGCAGGAGGATCGTCCGGTCCCTAGGCCTGATGCGGCGCAGGATCTCCTGCCCCTCCTTCGCCATCGCCTCCTCCGGCGAGCGCGCCGGAACGTCTGGGGTGCGCTCCACCCCCACCAGTCCCGCCGGGCGAATGCGCGCCAGGTAGTCCTCCGCCAGCGACGCCAGCGCCTTCTCCCTGGGCCGGCCGACGGCGAGGATCAGGACCTTCATCCCCGTCGTCAGCGTGGGGCGCTGCGCGTGGGGTAGAGCCTCACCTTCGCCGCCAGCACCCGCGCCACGAAGGAGAACAGCCCAAGGTCCTTCCTCCATCGAGCGGGCTCCTGGAACAGCCGATAGAGCCACTCCATCCCGATCCTCTGCACCCATGCCGGAGCCCGACAGAGCTCCCCGGCAAAGACGTCAAAGGCGCCTCCCACCCCCACGGCCAGGACCTTTCCCAGGCGTTTTTCGTGCAGCGCGACCCACTTCTCCTGCCGAGGAATCCCCATGGCCACCAGGAGGACCCTGGCTCCGCTCGCCGCGACGGCGGCGGGAACGTTCGGGTCCCTCATCTCGAAGTACCCGTCCCGCGTCCCCGCGACGATCAGGCCCGGATATCGGGCGGACAAGGCTGCCGCGCACCGAGATGCCGTGTCTCCTCTCGCCCCCAGGAAGTAGACGGGCCACCCCTCGACGGCGGCCGTGCGGCAGAGCTGTTCGGCGAAGTCGATCCCTGCCACCCGTTCCTGAAGCGGCATTCCGAGGAAGCGCATCCCCCACAGAAGGCCGGTACCGTCGGCCAGGACCAGCGCGGAACGCCGCAGGATGCTGCGGTACTCCACGTCCTTGAGGGCCTCGACCATCCCCAGAGCGTTAACGGTGGCCACGAGTTGGGCGCCTGTGCCCCGTGGATTGGAGATCAGCCCACGGGATCGGGAGATCGCGTAATTCATGGAGACGTTGTCCAAGGGGACCCCCCACAGTTCGGGGGCCTCGCGGGCGATGGCGTCCCTCTTCATCCGGCGGCGGAACAGCGAGAAGGCCACGGCAAAGACGCACAGCCCCACGGCGCCCCAACACCCTCGCATCATGGTGTGCGGTGGGGACTGTATCAGCGCCGCCGCGATGCTGGCGAGGGCGCAGAGCCCTGCGATGAGGCGAACGGCGTCCGGGTGCTCCAGCCCCCGCGCGATCATGGCCCTGTAGAGGTGTCCCCCGCCGCTGGGGCGCTCGGAGAACGCGCGGCCACACCAGAGGAGCAGGACCTCTATAGCGGGGATGGCGTAGAGCCCCATGGAGAGGAAGAACATGGAGCTGAAGACGATGCCCTTGCTGCTCCCCAGGATGGCCGTGCCCGCCACCAGGATGCTCCACATGGAGGACATGGCTCCTCCCGCCTGGCGGTAGACGTTGCCGAAGCGGCTCCAGAAGGCCCCAAGGAGGGCGAGGCCGGCAAAGGTCATGAAGAACGCCTCCGAGGCGGGGCCCTCCATCAGGAGGACCGCCAGGAGCATCAGGGGGTACGTCGCGGCCAGGACGTTCCCCACCAGGCCGGGGATCTCGTCCAGGTGGCGAAAGACGATGGGAAAGGCCGAAAACCAGAGCGTCGTCAGAACAAAGGAGGCGGAGGGCTCCAGGTAGATGTAGTCCCCATCCGAAAAGCGTATGTAGTGAATTGAGGGCCCCCAGAGGGCGCAGAGCACGCCGATCAGGAAAAAGCAGAGGTCCCACCTGCGCCTGTGATAGAGGGTTCCGGCAAGCCCGACGACCCCCGCAACGGCGGCGGCGGCGGCCACCGCCCTGGAGTAGGGCGAACCGAACCAGATGGCCAGGAGCATCCATATCCCCAGAAGAAGCAGGTCGCGAAAGTAGTTGTATTGACGGATCGGCAGGGTCCGCTTGATCCAGAACTGGACCACAATGCAGAGGATCGCCGCCAGGGAACAGCCGACGGCGATCGTCGCGTAGTCAGGCACGCGGACCCTCTCAGTCCTTCTTGATGATGCTCGTGCCGTTCATGTAGGGCACGAGTGCCTTGGGGACGACGACGCTGCCGTTCTCCTGCTGGCAGTTTTCGATGATCGCGATGAGCGTGCGCCCCACGGCGATGCCGGACCCGTTCAGCGTGTGGACGAACCGCGGCTTGCCGCCGCTTGCCGGACGGTAGCGGCAGTTCATCCTGCGGGCCTGGAAGTCCTCGCAGTTGCTGCACGAGCTGATCTCGCGGTATTTATTCTGCGAGGGGAGCCAGACCTCGAGGTCGTACGTCTTGGTCGAGCCGAAGCCGATGTCCCCGGAGCAGAGGGACACCACGCGATAGGGCAGCTCCAGGGCCTGCAGCACCGATTCCGCGTCTGCCGTCAGCTTCTCGAGCTCGTCGTAGCTCGTCTCCGGCGTGCAGAGCTTCACCATCTCCACCTTGTCGAACTGGTGCTGACGCAGCATTCCCCGAACGTCCCGGCCTGCGGACCCGGCCTCCCGCCGGAAGCAAGGCGTGTAGGCTGTGTAGTACAGGGGCAGCTCCGACTCCTCCAGGATGGTCTCGCGATGAAGGTTGGTGAGCGGCACCTCCGCCGTGGGGATCAGCCAGAGGTCCTCGTCCGCGATGCGATACAGGTCCTCCGCGAACTTCGGCAGCTGTCCCGTTCCCTCAAGAATTGCGGACCGCACCATAAAGGGCGGCTCCACTTCAAGGTACCCCTGCTTCTGCGTGTGCAGGTCCAGCATGAAGGCGATCAGGGCGCGCTCCATGCGGGCGCCCATCCCCTTCAGGACGGTGAAACGGCTCTGAGCGAGGAGGACACCCCGTTCAAAGTCCATGATGCCAAGCGCTTCGGCGACGTCCCAGTGGGGCTTGGGCTCGAAGGAAAACTCCCGCGGCGTCCCCCAGGTCCGGACGACAGGGTTGTCGTCCTCGTCCTTCCCCACGGGCGTCGTTTCGCTCAGACGGTTGGGGAGCCGCATCAGGCAATCGTTCAGCTCCGACTCCGTCCTGTGCAGCCTCTCGTCCAGCTCCTTGATCCGGTCGCCCATGAGGCGGATCTCCTGCATGAGGGCGTCAACGTTCTCTCCGGTTCCCTTCGCCGCCCCCACCTTGCGGGAGCCCTCGTTGCGCCTGGCCTTCAGGTCCTCCGTTTCCATGATGATGCGGCGGCGCTCCTCGTCGAGCGCCGTCAGCACGTCCATGTCGAAGTCGTGTCCGCGGTTCTCCAGACACGACTCCACCTCTTCGCGGTGCGCGAGCATCCAACGAAGGTCAAGCATTGCGCGTCCCTCCCCTCGTCCCGTCCGCCGTGCGGATCGTCCTCATCAAATTCGCCATCTCAATGGCACCGTAAGCGCAGTCCGCTCCCTTATTCCCCGCCTTGCTTCCGGCCCGCAGCAGCGCCTGATCCAGCGTGTCGCAGGTCAGGACGCCGAAGATCACGGGGACCCTCTGTTCCAGTCCGACCTGGGCAAGTCCCTTCGACATCTCCGCCGAAACGTAATCGAAGTGCGGCGTGTCCCCCCGGATCACCGCCCCAAGGGCGATAATGGCGTCGTACTTGCCCATCAGCGCGATCTCCTTCACCGTGAGGGGCAGCTCCCAGGCTCCGGGAACCCAGAAGACGTCGATGGCGTTGTGGGAAACGTCGTGACGCAGGAGCACGTCCTTTGCCCCGTCGAGCAACCGGCTCGTGATCAACTCGTTGAAGCGCGAGGCGACGATTCCGACGGACAGCCCCGTCCCCAGCAGTTTTCCCTCCATGACTCGCATTAGACACACCTCGTTTGTCTATCGTTATTTTTATCTCTTGAAGCGCGGGTTTTCCGAGAAGCGGCCCTATAGCAGGTGGAGCAGGTGCCCCATGCGGTGCTCCTTCGTCTTCATGTACCTCTCGTTGTACGGATTCGGCTCGATGACGATGGGGACGCGGTCCACGATCTCAAGCCCGTATCCCTCCAGCCCGACCACCTTCTTGGGGTTGTTCGTCATCAGGCGGATGCGCTTCAGCCCCAGGTCCATCAGGATCTGAGCCCCCGTCCCGTACTCGCGCAGGTCGGGCGGAAAGCCCAGGGCGACGTTCGCCTCCACGGTGTCCATGCCCGCGTCCTGAAGCTCGTACGCCTTGAGCTTGTTGAGGAGTCCGATGCCGCGCCCCTCCTGGCGCATGTAGAGCAGCACGCCCCGCCCTTCCCTCTCGATCATCGAGAGCGCCGCGTGGAGCTGAGGCCCGCAGTCGCAGCGCAGGGACCCCAAGACGTCCCCCGTAAAGCACTCGCTGTGCACCCTGACGAGGACGGGCTCGCCACCCGCGACGTCCCCCATGGTCACGGCCAAGTGGGTGTGGGCGTCGTCGTCCTGCAGTTTGCTGCGGTATGCGTGGACGCGAAACGTGCCGTACTCCGTCGGTAGGTTGACCTCCACCCTCCGCTCCACCAGTTTCTCCCGGCGGCAGCGCCACGCGATCAAGTCCTTGAGGACGATGAACGTCAGACGATGCTGATCGGCCAGGGCCAGCAGGTCCGGAAGCTGGGCGATGGCACCGTCCTCGTTCATCACGTCGCAGGAGAGCCCCGCGGGCGGCAGCCCCGCCAGGCGCGCCAGGTCCACGGACACCTCAGCGTGGGACGCCCGTACGAGGACGCCTCCATCGCGCGCCTCCAGAGGAAAGAGGTGTCCTGGTCGCACGAAGTCCTCCGCATGGGCCTCCGGGGACGCTACCAGGCGCGCAGTCAGGGCCCGGTCCGCTGCGGAAACGCCGGTGAGCACCCCCTCGCGGGCGTCCACCGGCACGAGGAAGGAGTCCGCCCTGCCGCTGCCCTGCTGCGGGGCTGCGACGGGAGTCAGCTGAAGCCTGCGGGCCACCTCGCCGGCGACGGGAAGGCAGATCAGTCCCCGCGCGTACCGCATCATAAAGTTCACGTTCTCCGCCGTCGTGCAGGAGGCCGCCCCCACGAGGTAGCCCTTGTCCTCCGGCCCCGCGTCGTCGGCCACGAGGACCAGGTCGCCTCTGCGGATTGCCTCGATCGCCGCCTCGACCTTGTCGAACAGGGGCCGTTCGTCCTTCACCGCACCCTTTTCAATAGCCAAGTCCCCTCAGCTCCTCCATTGTGAGCCCTTTTCCGCCCAGCGAACCCCTCAGCAGGCGCTCCGTATATTTACCCAGTATATCCGTTTCGAGGTTGACGACGCTTCCCACCCTGGCTGCCCCCAACGTGCAGGACCTGAGCGTCGTGGGGATCAACCCCACCGAGAACTCCGTTTCCAGCGCGTCGATCACCGTCAGGCTGACGCCGTCGAGGGCCACGGAGCCCTTGGGCACGATGCCGCGCAAGAGCTCTCGATCGGCTCGAAAGACGGCCCTTCGGGCCTCGCCCTCCCCGGTCACCTCGCGCAGGACCGCCGTGCCGTCCACGTGCCCCAGCACCAGGTGTCCGTCCAGGCGGTCCCCCAGCCTCATGGCGCGCTCCAGGTTGACCTCCGTCCCTGGCCGCAGGGCCCGAAACCACGTGCGCTCTGCCGTTTCCGGCATCATCTCCACGTCAAAGGCATCGCCCCGCAGCGCCGTGACGGAGAGGCACGCGCCGCTGACCGCTACGGACTGCCCCAGGGTCAGCTGAGGGGCGATCTTCGGGCACTCGATCGAGAGGGTGTAGGCCCTCCCCCCTCTGGCGAACGCCCGAACCCTCCCCACGGCCTCTACAAGTCCGGTGAACATGAAAAACGCCCCTCCAGCAGGAGGTTGTCCCCCACGGGCCGCGACGTGACGTCCCTCAGGTTGAGGGAGTCAGCGACGGAGGCCGGCGAGAACCCCTCCCCCATCCCGATCCCCTCGCCCAGGACCCTGGGCGCCACGAACAGCGAGAGGGAGTCCGCAAGATGCCGTTCCATCAGGGCGGTCAGCACGCGCGGTCCTCCCTCCACCATCAGCATCAGCACGCCCTCCCGCGCCAGAAAGGAAAGAGCCGCCTCAAGGTCCACGCGGCCTCCGCGGGATGGCAGCGACACGACGCGCGCGCCAGCATCCTGCAGGGCCTGCGCCCTCTCCGCCTCCTGGGAGATCGTGAGGACCAGGCACCCGCCGCGAAGGACCTTGGCGCTCGTCGGGGTGCGCAGGTGCGAGTCCAGGATGACCCGAAGAGGGCTCTGGCCCTCCGTGTGCCGCACGGTCAGTTCGGGATCGTCCTTCAGGACCGTGCCCACCCCCACCAGGATCGCGTCGTGAGAGGCGCGCATCCGATGTGCCCATTGGCGGGCTCCAGGGCCCGTGATCCATCGGCTGTCGCCGTCCGTCAGCGCCATGCGTCCGTCGAGTCCGGACGCCGCCTTGAGGGTCACCCAGGGGCGACCGAGGGTCTGGACGCGGATGAACCCCCTGTTGAGCCAGCGCGCCTCCTTCTCGAGGCAGGGCGCGGTGACCTCCACCCCCGCCTTCCGCAACGCGGTCAGCCCCCCGGCGTTCACCTTGGGGTTGGGGTCCGTAGTGCCCGCCACCACGCGGGACACCCCCTCACGAATCAGCCTCTGGGCGCAGGGGGGCGTCCGGCCGAAGTGGCAGCACGGCTCAAGGGTCACGTAAACTTCGGCGCCGCGCGCCGTTTCGCCTCGCCCTTCGGCGTCCTTCAGGGCCGCAACCTCGGCGTGGTCCTCGCCGCATCGGCGGTGCCATCCCTCTCCCAGGACGCGTCCATCGCGCACAAGGACGCACCCGACCATCGGGTTGGGGGAGGTTCGCCCCGTGCCGCGCAGGGCCAGGGACAGGGCCCGGCGCATATAGTATTCGTCTACCCTGCGATTGACAACGATCTCGTCCATCTCCTCACAAGACAACCGAAGGAAAGCAGGCGTCCTTCGCCGCTCTTTTTCGGTTTGAGATACATTATACCCGATAAAAAAGAGAACGACGTCCGAGTTTTCCAGCCCCTCATGCCGTTGGATGGTGTATCATACTCCAATGCGAACGCGCCGTCGCCTTTGCGGGACGAACCCTATTGGACAACGTTGACAACGTAAGGAGAAGTCATGACGAAGAGAGAAGACGAAACGTGCCCTCATCCCCCGCACACCGCCCTCCGCGCAGCGTTGAGAACCGGGATAGGCCTTGCGCTGTGTGCCGCCCTGTGCCTCCTCGGCCGGCCCCTCTGGGCGTCGGGGAGTGTGGAGCGGGCTCTCGCGCTGCTCGAAAAATTTGCTCCGGGCATGACCTACGAGCAGGCCTCCGCCCTGTTGGACGCAGCGGCGGAGGCCAACGTCGTGGGAGGCGACAAGAAGCTGCTGCGTCGTGCGTGGCTTCACGGCGAGTTTGGGGTCGAGATCTACTTTCTGGAGGAGCGGGCCTACCGCATCGACGTCCTCTCCTACTTCGCGCGGGAGCTGGACGTATCCAAAGCACTTGACGAGGTCCTGAGGCTGGGACAGAAACGGTACGGCAGCGCTCCGCGCTTTGACCCCAAGCTCAACGAGTACTACTGGATCGCGGGAGCCTACAGGCTCTCCTTCTGCAAGGCAGGACCCAGGGAGATGCGCCTCAGCCGGAGAGCGGCGCGCTGACCTTGCGGCATCGTAAGGGTTTAGGGAGGTTTTCTTTCGTGAGATCGGATCGGAAGTTCATGGGCATGTGGCATTCTTTCAGGGCCGCCGTGTGGCTTGCGGCCCTCGCCTTCGTCGGCACGGCCTTCGCAGCGGGCCCTGCGGATTCGACGTCGCGCGGGGCCCGCAGGGATTACGACGTGGTGGTGGCCGGCGGCGGCATGGGCGGCATTGCAGCCGCCATTCAGGCCGCACGGCTTGGGGCCTCGGTGCTCGTCGTGGAGCCGAGTGCGTGGATAGGCGGTCAGGCCATAGCGGCGGGCGTTTCCACGATGGACGACCTCAGCCGGACGCGCAGCGGGCTGTACCTTGAGTTCGTTTCGAAGCTGAAGGACTATTACGACTCCAGGGGAAAGGCTATGGGGACCTGCTACTGGGACGCCAGGAGCCTGGCGTTCGAACCCCACGTCGGACACGACGTCCTGATGGAAATGGCGGACGCAGCGCGCGGCAATGGAAAGAACGTCCTGGACGTCCTCACGAACGCCTCCGTCACTGCCGTCAGGAAGGAGGGGAACACCGTCCGCGGCGTGGCCCTCGAGACGGCGCGAGGGCCACGGGACGTCGCCTGCAGGGTCCTCATCGACGCGACGGAGTACGGCGACCTCCTGCCGCTTGCGGGCCTGCCCTACCGCGTCGGGAACTCCGTCGCCCCCTTCGTGAACCCGGACGCCATGATTCAGGACATCACGTGGACCGCCGTCATCAAGAAGTACCCAGGGGGCGTTCCGGCGGAGCTGAGGCCCGTCGCCCCCCTGCCCGGCTATGACCTGGCGCGGCGCAACTACGAGAGCTATGTCATCGCCGGAGGCGCGAACTTCAAGGGGACATACCCCGTCGTCCTGCCCGTCAACTTCGTTTCGCACAACGCCTACCGCGGCCTCCCCGACTCCTCGACCCCCTGGACCTATGACGGCAACGCGGTGAACTGGCCCTACATCACCAAGTGCGGCGTCAACTGGGGCAACGACTTTCCGGGAAAGTACGGATGGGAGGGAAGGCGCGGCCTGCCTGCCGCTTACCTCGAGGACCCCGCCCTGAGGGAGGAGGTCGAGCGCCAGGCGCTGATCAAGACGCTTCACTTCATCTACTACGTCCAGAACGAGCTGCAGGAGAACTGGTCCGTGGCCGACGACGAGTACTGGAACGACCCGCTGCCGCCGGCGGCGCGGGAGCTCCCGGCGGAGTGGCAGGAGGTCGTCCGCCGGATGCCGCCGATCCCCTACGTCCGCGAGTCGCGCCGTGCGGTGGGACAGCACACGCTGACGTCGGCGGAGCTCCTGCAGAACTCCCTGAGCTATCGCGACGGTCAGACCAGCCACGAGTTCCCCAACGCGATCGCCATTGGCGGCTACATCCTGGACCTCCACGGCGCGGACACGGACTCCGACATGGAGTGGGAGCTTGGCGAGAGGGCTCTGTCGAGCGAGCTCAACCGTCCCCGAGGTCCCTTTCAGGTGCCCATGGACGTCCTCATTCCGTCGGACGTCGAGGGCTTCCTCGTCGCCGAGAAGAACCTGTCTATGTCCCGCCTCTCCGCCGGCGCCCTCCGGCTCCAGCCCATCTGCATGATGACGGGCCAGGCGGCGGGGGCCCTGGCCGCGCTCTCCACCAGGGAGGGCGTCAGGCTCCGCGACCTCCCCGCCTTCCACGTGCAGTGGGCGCTCCTGAACGCCGGGGTCGAGCTCTCCCTGTGCCGCTACTCCGACGTGCCGCCGGAGCACCCCTGCTACAGGAGCATCCAGATCTCCAACCTCTACGGGCTGACGGAGCCGTCGGAGTACCCCCACGCCTCCTCTTACAACATCCAGGACCTGGACGATCCGGTCCTGGCCATGGCGCTCATCAAGGGGGACGACAAGGGACTGTTCGGCACGGACGAGATGATCACGCGGAAGGAGATGGCCTCCATGATCGCGAGGGGGCTCGCCGCCTGCGGCGCGAAGCGCAGCGTCCCGGCCGCGCCGGAGGGGAAGCCCGACGCCTTCGTGACGCGGGGGGTCCTAGCCAGGGAGTTGTGCGCCGCCTTTGGATTTCAGGAAGCACCTCGGCCGCAGAAGGGACGGACGGCGTTCCGGGCCTCGGAACACCCCAACGCCCCGGCCGTGAACGCCCTGGCCGCCCTGGGGGTGCTGGACATCTATCGGGGCGACGGGGAGTTTCGCTTCGGGCATCCCGTCACGCGCAGCGAGGCCATCGACGTGCTGGTGCGGGCCATGGCCGCGGCGGGACTGCCAGGAAAATAAGGCTCCTATTTTGTATTAGTAGGGATGAACTTGGGGCAGGGCTTCCCTGCCCTTTTTTCATTCCACGGCGGGGTCGCCGCCCTCCGTCCCCTTCCGAAAGACCGCAAGAATTTCTTCGATGCTGCTGCTGCACCCGGCCTGGCGCCGCAGCTCCGCCGCCCCGCTGGTCCCCCGCAGCACCCCGCCCATCAGACGCTTAAGCAGGATCACTGCCTGCGCCTCGCCAGAGGTCCCCACCGCGCGCTCGCCGAGCCAGCGAAGGGCCGCCATCCTCCCCGTAGACGTCGTGTCCCGTGCCATCTCCGGAACCGCATACCCAAGCGCGTCGAGCGCCTCGGCGAAGAGCCACGGATTTCCCAGGGCACCCCGCGCCGCCATGACGAGGACGCACCCCATCTCGAGGTATTCGCGCACGTCGCGGGCCTCCTGCACGTCGCCGCTGGCGCTGATGAAGCCCGGAAAGCGACGGGCCGCCGCCGCGTGGACCGTGCGATCCGCGACCCCCTCATAACGCTGAGCGGCGGTTCGGCCGTGGATGCAGACGTTATCCGCTCCGGAATTCAGCAACCCCTCGATAAAGCGGACCGTCGCCTCGATCCCCGCCTCTCCGGCCTCGATTCGGCGTATCTTGACCCAGACGGGGAGCCCCAGCCCCTTCAGGCCGCGGACCATGGCGAAGGCCTCCGAGGGGTTCTTCAGGAGCGCAGCGCCCGCCCCGCGCTTCGTCACCTTCGGCATGGGACAGGCCATGTTGATCCCCAGGCCGGCGAAGGGAGGGTCGCCATTTTGACGGACGAGATTGAGTGCCGTTTCGGCGCCCCGGACCATCACGTCTGCGGCAGGCGCGAAGAGCTGCAGAATGACGGGGGCCTCGAACGGCGAGGTGTGAAGCATGGGCAGGGTCTTCCGGTTGCGTCGCACCAATCCCGCGCAACTCACCATTTCGGTATGGGTCAGCGACGCCCCCAGGCGCGTGAAGAACTCCCGGATGGGAAGGCTGGTCACCCCCGCCAGCGGCGCAAGGCAGAGGGGGTTCTGCAGGAAGAGGCCCCCCGCAAGAATCGGCCCTCCCGCCACCTCGCAGGGCGCCATCAGTCCGCCCCGCCCCTGACGCGGTCGTGAATGAGCCTGAGGCCGTCCAGGGTCAGCCAGGGGTCCACGTACTCTATCGTCTGCGACAGCTTCGCCATGACCTCCGCGTGCCCGCCGGTGGCGGCCACCTTGACCTCGGTCCCCATCTCCGCGCGGATCATCCCCACGATGCGATCCGTCAACCCCGCGTTCCCGAACAGGATGCCCGACTGGATGGACTCGTTCGTGTTGCGCCCGATCACGGAACGGGGCAGGGCCAGGGCCACCTGGGGCAACTTCGCCGCCTTTGCGAACAGGGCGGAGATGCCGGACTGAAGGCCCGGCGCGATCGCGCCGCCGAGGTAGGCGCCGTCCGGCGCGATGACGTCGAAGGTGATCGCCGTGCCGTAGTCTGCGACGATGAGGGGCGCGCCGTACTTGCTGCGCCCTCCGACGGCGTTCACGATGCGGTCGGCCCCGACCTCCCGCGGGGCGTCGTAGCGGACCTCCATGCCTGTGTCCGTGGAGGCGTCCACCCTCAGGGGCTCGACACGGAAGAAGTTGTGCATGGCCTCGGCCAGCGGGGCGTCCAGCGTGGGGACCACGCTGCAGAACACGGCCCCGTCGATCCTCGTCGAGGCGATGTCCTTCGTCCCCAAAAGCGTCAGGATGTAGACGCCCCACTCGTCCGACGTGTGGAGGATGGACGAAAGGCGCCAATGCGCCACGAGTTGTTCACGATCAAAGACGCCAACGACCGTCGTGGTGTTCCCGACGTCCATGACGAGCAGCATGAAAGCACCTCCAAGGCAACGTACCAAAAAAGCGGCGGATAAAACCGGAACCGCACACCAAAGAGATCACAAAAAGAGTTACAACCGTTATAAAAAGATGAGGAAGGACGCGATCGTGCCCCCCGTCGTGAGGAGCGCCGTCCGAAGGGCCGTGAGGCGCATAAAGCGGCACAGCAGAAGGAGGAGCGCTCCGGCCCCCAGCCAGGCGATGAGAGGCCCCCATGGGACGAACGCCGGCACGAGGCGCGCCAGCCCGCTCGCTCCGGCACCCCAGAGGAGAAAGGCGCCCTCCGACGCCATCAGGAGCCAGGACGCAAGGGGAAGGCCCAACAGACAAAGGGCGGCGCCTGCGGAGGCCAGGACGAAGCCCGCCGAGAAGAACGTCGGCGCGACGAAGTTCAGCAGAATCCCCACCAGCGGAACCCCCTTGAAGGTGTAGGCGGTCTGAGGGAAGGTGACCAGGGCGATCAACGGGCTCAGGAGCAGCCACGTCCGGACCTTGGCAAAATGCCCCCACCCTGCCATCGCCGTGATGGTCATGGCGGCCAGCACGGACAGGCGCCAGCCCACGTCCCAGAACAGGAAGGGGGAGTGCACCAGCAGGAGCACCGCCGCAAGGCTCACGCTGTTGACGGGGTTGACCGGCCGCCCCAGGACGCAGGCGAGAAACGCCGCCTGAAGCATCAGAGCCGCCCGCAGCGCGCTGGGCGCGGCGCCGGTCAGGAGGACGTACCCCCAAAGGATCGCGGACAGGGCGAGCACGTTCCCCTTCCCTCCGGGCAGGAGAAGGGCTGCACAGAGGACGACGATCCCCACGTGGAAACCCGACACGGCCAGAAGGTGACTGGTGCCCCACGCCCGGTGCTGTCTGCCCAGCGCCTCGTCCCGCTCCCCCAGCCAGGCGGCTCTGAGGTACGCCCCCGTCAGGGATGGCATGTGGATGACGAGCGCGCGGGAGAGGCGATGCCTCAGGCGGTGAAGGCTCCACCCTTTGGCAGGAAGGGGCTCCAGCCGCGAGGGCGAGAGGCGCGCGACGACGCCGCGGGCGCGCCAGTAGCGCTCCTCGTCGAAGCCGTCCCGCACTTCGGCGGACTTCAGCCGGCGCGTGACCCCTTCGACCTTCACCTGATCTCCCTCCACCAACTCGGCAAAGTGAAGCCGCAACAAAAAACTGCCCTCTGCCGTGTCGATCACGGCGGCGAAGCTCCGTCCCCATGGCCGGACCAGCGAAACGGTCCCGACGGTTTTGACGGAGCGGGAGGGCATGGGCGGGCACGTGAGGACGAGGTACATCCTCAGGGCGCAGAGGAACGTCAGCCCTGCGAGGACCAGGAGCGCGGGCCATTGAGAAGCGATCTTCCGCTCGTAGGTGCACAGAGCAAGGCCGACGGCCAACAGGGGAGAAAGCAGGATGAGGCCTGCGGCGCCCGTCGCGCTGAACAGCGCCGTCGCCGTGACGAGGGCACCCAGGACCGCAAGGAGGGGCGCGCGAAGGAGGACGGCCATCTCAGGGGAGGTTAAGGGTTCACCGAGGCCTGCTCCATCAGCCCTTTGAGCTTTGCGGCCCCGATGCCCCGCACCCGGACGAGGTCCTCCACCGCCGCGAACGGCCCATGCTCCTGACGGTATTCCACGATGCGGCGCGCCAGGGTGGGCCCGATGCCGCGCAGCGCTTCCAGCTCCGCAGCGCTGGCCCGGTTGATGTTGATCCGACCATCCCTCTTGGGGGCGGGCGAAGCGTGCAGGACGACGTTGGGCCGTATCACCG